>Ga0209810_1002309_pt1 | contig 23450 bp, 23 predicted proteins | sample Coa_R1_7_FD_187159 | JGI IMG/M metagenome (GOLD analysis project Ga0209810, IMG submission 187159) | Surface soil microbial communities from Centralia Pennsylvania, which are recovering from an underground coalmine fire - Coalmine... | ecosystem: Environmental > Terrestrial > Soil > Unclassified... | reverse complement strand
GTCGCTACCTCAAGACCGTGGAGCAGTAGGTGGAATCAGCCCCAAACGGTCCGCCGCACTGTGGCGTCTGCTGGAACTCTGCCGCCTGACCGAAGTCCTCCGAGGTTCCGGGATAGTCTCCACCATAGGTGAAGGCCTTGTCGACTCCATTGAAGGCATACCAGGGGTACGAGCAGAAGGCAGTGCCGTAGTTTGCCGAACCGCAGTACTGGTTGACCTCGGCCTCACCACCGAAGTCGCTGACCGCGGCCCAGCTTTGCGCGGAGCTACCGTCCGCGAAGGTGACGCCTTTGATTTGGAGGGGCTGAAAATCGAGCCAGCTCGGAATGTTGTACGAGTAGCACGGGGGTTTCGTCGCGCTTCCGGGCACGCAATACTGACCCGCAGGCGTGGTGTAATCGCCGGTGTGACCGATCTCCCAAACCAGAGCATTGGGCGCATCGTCAACGAGCCCCCATCCCAAGGCGTTCCCGAGCTTCTGGATCGAATAGGTTGGCATCAGCGGACCGTCGACCTTGCTACTGAGAACGATGGTCCCTGAGTGACCGGTGGTCAAATCGGTGACTGTAATATGCATTCCATCGGCCGCCGGGGTGATGTACTGGTGGTCCGTGATCGTGTCGCCGGCGTGCAGGATCAGGGGGCCCGAGCCGTTGCTGTCCGTCAGCATGGCGTTGAATGCCGCCGACTCTGAGTTTCCCTTCTTCGATACCTCCCACACCGGAGCACAGGCCGTGTAGACATTGGGGTCGTAGCTGACCTTGTAACCGCCACCGCTGCTGCAGCCTGTGACCAGGCTATTCGGGTAAAACTGGAGTTCCAGGAATGCCTGACCGAGCAGGCTGTTGGGATCTGTAAACACTCCTCCGATCCAGAAGGTGGGGCCTACGCTGTCGACCTTGGCCGATCCGTTCGCGGGAAGGACAACAGTCCAAGTGAGGTTCTGAGCCGACCCCGCGTGGTTCGACAAGGGGTCGATTTCGGGCTCATCATGGCCGGTGCAGCTTGCCGTGTACCAAACCGAAGCCTGCGGGTGGTGGGCGATGCAGAGCGACTGGCCTCCCGAGGAAGCCGAAGCCACGGAACGAAAGGCTTGAGGAAACGCAGCCATCAGCAGGGCCCCGGCCAGGACTAAGGAGAAACGTAGAGTCGAACCAGTGAGCATACCCGTCTCCTAGATCAAAAGTCGGCCTCGGCTTGAGAGCCCAGACAGGCAGCACATTCTACTGTGACCGGTTGTCAGGGGCGCCTGAGACGATTGGGAATTGTCACGACCTGCCACGTCTGACGGGGCGAGAACAAGTCGACGCCAGCGTCCACCGGCGGCACTATGCCCGATTGGACACTTCAACGAGGACAGGCTGTGTGCTGGAGTCCGGGTCGAACCCATTCCGCGGTGAGGTCTCCACCGACTCTGCCTCCCGCGACCGACGCTCGGCTTCGACGCCCGCCAGCGCGCCCATCAGCACGATCGAGCGAACATCAACCGATGGCTGGAGAACGTGAGCGGAACGCGAAGGCCCAAGGAGCACCGGCCCGAGGGAGTAGGCCCCGCCCAGGTGAGACGCCACTTTAAAAGCCGCCGTCGATGCATCGAGATTCGGGAAGATGAGAACATTTGCTCCCTGCACCCGACTGAACGGGAAGCGATCACCGGCGATGGAGGCCGACAGCGCGACGTCCGCCTGCATCTCGCCATCGACCGGCAGATCAGGCCGCAGCTCGCGAATAATCTCGACAGCTTGCCGCATCTTCTTGGCCGAGGCGTGCCGCGAAGCGCCGAAGTTGGAGAAGGAAACCATTGCCACGCGGGGCTCGACGTCGAAATCACGGGCGAAATCTGCAGTGCGGATGGCGATCTCGGCCAGCCGGTGCGGATCCGGGTCAATGTTCACCAAGCTGTCGGCGATGAAGGTCAGGCGTCGCCCGCTCATCACCACGAACACACCGGTGGCGGTGCTAACATTCGGCTCGAGCGGGATGTGCTGGAGGATGGGCTGAAGCGCTGACTGATAGTCGTGATCAACGCCCACCAGAAGGGCATCCGCGTGGCCAGATTGCAACATCATGAGACCAAAGATCTCCGGGGTCTGCGACAGAGCCTGGGCCTTTCGCCGGTCGACACCCTTCCTTTGACGGCGCCGATAGATCTCCGCCGCGTAGCTGGCCGCCAGCTCGGAAGTGGCAGGATCGACGATCTCGGGTTGGTACTGTAAACCCAGCTCCGAAATTCGATCAGCAATCCTCTCAGGCCTTCCCAGGAGGACCGCATGACCGAATCCATCAGACTCAAACCTCCGCGCGGCTCGAATGACGATTTCGTGTTCGCCCTCTACAAAGATCAGACGCTTGGGCTTCCGCACCGCCTTCTCAACAATCGAGTGAACCAGCCGCCTCCCGGGATGCTGCAGCCCACGAAGCCGCTCCCGATATTCCGATAGGTCAACCGTTGCCTGGGCGACACCAGAGCGCATCGCGGCTTCGGCGACGGCGGATGCCACCCACTCCAAGACACGGTAGTCGTTGGGCTTGGGGATGATGTAGTCACGCCCGAACTTCAGGTGTGCCAAACCGTACGCTTTCAGGACGCTCTCCGGCACTACCTCACGAGTGAGGGCCGCGAGAGCTTCGGCGGCGGCCCGCTTCATCTCCTCATTGACTGTCGATGCCTGAACGTCGAGAGCCCCCCGGAAGATGAAAGGGAAGCCAAGCACGTTGTTGACCTGGTTCGGATAGTCCGAACGGCCGGTTGCCACGATGGCGTCAGGGCGAGCCGCAAGAGCCAACTCGTACCGAATCTCCGGATCGGGATTTGCCAGCAGCAACAGGATCGGCTGCGGAGCCATGGCTTTGAGCATGGATGGTGAGATCGTGTTGCCGGCCGAGAGACCAAGCAGCACATCGGCACCGACGAGCCCTTCCTCCACCGTTAGATCGGGGCCATCCTGCGCGAACTCCAGCTTGTAGCGGTTCATGCCCTCGGGACGGCCCCGACGAATCAGACCGTGTCGGTCAAACATCAAGATGTTTTGGCGGCTGATGCCCAGCGCAACAAACATTCTCGCGCACGCGATGCCGGCGGCTCCGGCCCCGATAATCACCACCTTGGCGCGGGCGACATCCTTGCCACTGAGGTGCATGGCGTTGACCAGTGCGGCACTTGTGATGATGGCCGTGCCGTGCTGGTCGTCGTGGAAGACCGGGATATCGAGGTTCTTTCGCAGCCGCTCCTCGACCTCAAAGCAGGTTGGAGCGGCAATATCCTCGAGGTTGATACCGCCAAAGCCGGGAGCAATGGCAGCAACCACTCTGACAATCTCGTCGGCCGATTCGGCCTGCAGCTCTATGTCGAAGACGTCGACGTCTGCAAGCTGCTTGAAGAGCAGGGCCTTGCCCTCCATGACCGGCTTGGCGGCAACGGGACCGCGATCTCCCAATCCCAAGATGGCCGTTCCATTGGACACCACAGCCACCAGATTGCCCTTGGCAGTGAACTTGTAGGCGGCGGCCGGATCCTCGTCGATGACCTCGACGACCTGAGCCACACCGGGGGTATAGGCCAGAGAATAGTCCCGCTGGCTGATGAGGGGCTTGGTCGCTCGAATCTCGAGTTTCCCCGCACGGCCATCAGCATGGTACTCGAGAACCTCTCTCCGGGTGATCCTTCCATCGCGGTTCACAGCCTGCTCCTTTCTGAAGCCCTCGCTCCTGGCCAGCCCGCTTTCTTCGTCCACCGGTACTTGGCGCCCAACGGATCTCTTTGCCTGATGTCTGCTCCCGTACGGAAACTGCCCCTACATGTAGAGCCCTCCGTTGATGCTGATCACCTGGCCCGTGATGTACTGCCCCTCCGTGCAGAGGAAGCGCACCAGTCGGGCGACCTCTTCTGGTGTCCCAAAACGATGCAGGGGAATCCGATCCACGAGCTGCTCTTGAACCGTCTCGGGAACCTTGCTCAGCATGTCGGTCTCGATAAAGCCGGGGGCGACGCAGTTGACGGTTATGTCGTAGCGTGCCCACTCCAGGCCAGTGACTTCGTCAGGCCGGTGAGCGCGGCCTTTGAGGCAGCGTAGTTTGCCTGCCCCACGTTGCCCGACATCCCGATCACGGAGCCGATGTTGATGACGTGCCCCTCTTGCTGCTCCAGCAGGTAGGGCGTGGCCGCGCGAGTGGCATAGAACACCCCGTTCAAGTTGGTCTCGATGACATCACGCCACTCTTCACTCGTCATCTTTCGAAACGTTCGGTCGCGCGTGATGCCGGCGTTGTTCACAAGTATGTCCAAACGACCGAAGTGGTCCCAAACCGACTCCATCAGCCGGTTTGCCTGAGCCTCTTCGGCCACGTCCGCCCGAACCGTCAGAACGGCGCCTGACTGGCCTTCATCGTCAAGCTCTTGTGCAAGAGTGCCGGCTCGGTCGGAGCTGTGTACGTAGTTGAGGACCAAATGCGCTCCTTGGTTCCCGAGCTCATGCGCAATCGCGGCACCGATGCCGCGCGAGCCGCCGGTAATGACCGCAACCTTACCACGAAGCGCCTTCGTCGCTCCTGCATCTGGCGTTAACAGCACTTCCGGCGCGATCGTGTGCAACTCTGTCACCATCTTGTTGCCTCCTTCGAAACGTTCTGTTGCCGTCGATGGACGGTTACGCTAAATGGCTTCAGGCACCATCTCTATCGCTCCGCAGGGGCATTCCTCGGCGCACATGCCGCACCCCTTGCAGAAGTCGTAGTTGACCTCAAACCGCCTACCCGGTCCCAGCTTGATGATGGCGTTGTCGGGGCAGACTCCAAAGCAGTTGTCGCACTCGAAACAGTTGCCACACGAGAGACAGCGGCGCGCCTCGAAGAGCGCCGTGGATTCGTCGAGCCCGCCAACGACCTCCTCGAAGGTGGTCCGCCGTCGGATCTCGCCGAGAACCGGCTGCACCGTGCGATCGGCGTCGTTGTAGTACCAGGTATTGAGGAGCGAAAAGTCGGCCAGCTCGTGCTTTGGGCTGGGCCGGTGCTGCGTCCCGTTGAGGTACGCGTCGATACAGTGCGCGGCTTTCTTCCCGTGCCCCACCGCCACCGTGATGGTGCGCTCAGCCGGCACCATGTCGCCGCCGGCGAAGATGCCGGGGTGGCCCGTCATCATGTTCCGATCAACCTCGACGATGCCGTCCTTCCGGAGCGTGACGTCGGGAATGCGGCCGAGTATGGAGGTGTCGACATCCTGACCCAGAGCCAGAATGAGGGCGTCGCCAGGAATCGTTTCCAGCTCGCCCGTCGGCTCCGGCCAGCCCTCGGTGTTTAGCCGCATCTTCTCAATGGTGAGCTGGCCCTCGTCCATGCTCTTAATGGTGCTCAGCCAGTGAATCTGGACACCTTCCTCAAGCGCCTCCTGGATTTCGAAGTCATGGGCCGGGGCTCGGTCGCGCGTCCGGCGGTACACGATCACCGCTTCGCTGCCGAGCCGCCTCGCGCTGCGCGCCGCGTCGATGGCCGTATTCCCTCCCCCATACACGACGATACGGCGCCCCACGTGTAGACCTTCCGGAGCTTCGCCGTTCCTGCCTCCGCTACCCGTTTCAATTTGACGCAGCAGGCCCAGGGCATCGAGAATCTTGCCGGCATCGGGGGCGGGAATATCCACTCGCTTCGCCAGATGCGCTCCGATGGCCACGAAACAGGCATCGTATCCCCCCTCACCCATGGTCTCCACGACGTCGTTGACCTTGGCGTCGGTTTGTATCTCGATGCCCAGGGCCGTCAGGCGGCGCACCTCGGCGTCGAGGACCTCCCGAGGCAGTCGATACTTCGGGATCCCAAAGCGCATCATGCCTCCGGCGACGGGACCTGCCTCCATCACCGTCACCGAATGACCCAGGCGACGCAGGTGATAGGCGGCGGAAAGACCGCTGGGACCGGAGCCGACGACCAGCACTCGCCTGCCCGATTCAGTTCGATCCAGACTGATGTTCCAGCCTTGACGAATGGCGAGATCGCCCAAGAAGCGCTCGATCGCATGAATGCCCACCGCCTCGTCCACCTGGGCACGGTTGCACTCCGTCTCACAGGGGTGGTAGCAGGCGCGGCCCATGACAGCCGGCAGGGGATTGTCGACCATGATCTGTTCCCAGGCACCGTGATAATCTCCCTCCTCCGCCCGATAGAGCCACGCCTGGCAGTTCTCTCCCGCCGGACAGGCATGGTTACAAGGCGGCAACCGGTCGACAAAGACCGGGCGCTCGGTTCTCCAGCTGCCCGTCTCGTTGAGGAGGCTGGTTGCGGGCTCGAGAGTGCTGGCGAATTCCCTGGTCATGAGTCAATACCTCCGCGATCGCCGTCCGCGGATGCCGCCGGGTTGAGATTGTAGATGCTGATGTTCCTGGATGCTTCGGCCTGGAGCACGTGTAGACCGGACTGTGCATACTCTTGGTTGCCGTTTGCTTTGAACAGATGGGCGAAGCGCTTCTGCAGCTTGAGGTAGTCGGCCACCGGCGTCAGGTGACGGATTGGCGTCGAGCGGACAACCTGCCCGTGTTCGGCTTCGAAGAGCGGGAACAGCCCGCTTTCCGTTGCGAGGCGCGCCAGGCGAATCGTGACCGCCGGCTCGCTGCCCCAGCCCAGAGGACAAGGCACCAAGATGTGGATGTAGCGGCTGCCGTGAAACTCCATCGCCCGCGTGACTTTGGCTTCCAAGTCATGTAAGTCGGCCACCGTCGCGGTCGCCACATAGGGTATGTCGTGCGCCATGGCAATCCGGGGGACACTCTTGCCGGTTCCCCGGTCGTTGCCGGGGCGAGGTCCCGCGGCCGGTGTCGTAGCGGTTCGCGCCCCGGGAGGCGTGGCGCTCGAGCGCTGCACACCGGTGTTCATGTAGGCTTCGTTGTCGTAGCAGATATAGAGGACATCGTCATTCCGCTCGAACATGCCGGAAAGGCACCCGAGTCCGATATCGGTCGTCCCACCATCGCCACCCTGCGCGACAACCCGAATGTCCTCGCGTCCAGATGTTCGCAGTGCCGCTGCTACGCCTGAAGCCACCGCGGCGGCATTGCCGAACAACGAGTGCAGCCACGGAATCTGCCAGGATGATTCGGGATAGGGAGTTGTGAATACCTCCAGGCAACCGGTGGCATTCACCGCAATCAACCTGCCATCGGTAGCGCGCAGCGCCGCGTCGAGCGCGTATCGGGCGGCCAGGGCCTCGCCACAACCCTGACACGCCCGATGACCGCAGGTCAGCGCGTTACTTCGATCGGCTGAGGCCTGAACCGTTCTCTGCTCCGGATCTAGAAGCCGGTTGCCGATGGTCCAGGTGCCTGTCTGGTAAAACTTGATTCGCTGCGAGGACCCGTCGATGGACATCAAGGCCTCCCTTCCGCGGTGGCGCGGAGCACGCCTTCAGCGGTCGGCCCCGATCTCCGCGTCTCGCTCACCCGGATCAGCTCGCGTCCAACAACCTCCCAGTTCAAGTCGAGAAATGTTGGCTCGTCGAGCTCATCCCGCTCCCCCTCCTCGAATGCCTTGCGGAGTGACCTCGCGGTTATCGGACGCCCCCCGAGACCGGCGATAACCGTCTGAACGGGAAGCTCGGCGCCGCGCAGGGCCATCCGGACATTGGAAGCCAGGGTACCTCCGAGGCCGATAGCAAGGTTCTTTTCCACCACCACCACCCGGCTCGCATGCTCGAGGGCGACATGCACCGTCTGCAGTGGGAACGGGCGAAACGAGGTGACGGCAACCGAACCGATGTTGTGTCCCTCGTCACGAAGCTCGTCAACAACATCCTTGATGGTCCCGTTCACCGAACCCATGGCCACGACGATGGTGTCGGCATCGCCGGTTCGGTATTCGTGGATCAGCCCCCCTGACTCCCGGCCGAATACCTGGGCGAAGTCGCCGGCGATCTCTGGAATGCGGGCCAAGGCTCTGAGGTGCTTGTGATGTGCCAGGTAGCGCACCTCCATGAACGCATCCGGCCCGACCATCGCGCCGACGGAAAGCGGATGGTCCGGATCCAGGAGGATGGCAGGATCAAAGGGTGGTAGGAAGGCGTCCACCTCTTCCTGCGTCGGCACGTCGAGCCGCTCGTACGCGTGGGTCAGGATGAACCCGTCGACGTTGACCATGACCGGACAGCCGAGCTCCTCAGCCAGGAGAAAGGCCTGAAGGTGGAGGTCGAGTGCCTCCTGGTTGGTTTCGGCAAAGAGCATGATCCACCCGGCATCCTTCAACGCCATGGCGTCGCTGTGGTCATTCCAGATGTTTATGGGCGCTCCGATGGCCCGGTTCCCCAATGTCATGACTATGGGGAGCCCGAGCCCACTGGCGTTGTAGACCGCCTCGGCCATGAACAGCAGACCCTGGCTGGATGTCGCCGTATACGAGCGCACCCCCGTGGCCGAGGAACCGATGGCAACGCTGAGCGCGGCGAACTCGGATTCCACATTGATGAACTCGCATCCCGTGAGCTCACCGGTTCGGACCATCTCGCTCAGGTTCTCGACGATGTGCGTCTGGGGAGTTATCGGATAAGCGCAGATGACTTTGGGACGGCACAGAGCCACCGCCTCGGCGATGCCTCGCGAGCCTTCTATCTGCTTCAACATGACGACCTCTCGCGCGCCGGCGCCCCGGCTTCTTGGATTCGAACTATTGCTCCGCAGAGGTTCGCAAAGCGGAAGGCACCGCGCGTCAGACGTGAAAGCGTTGACCGCGCCAGACAGACCCCGCCCGTAGATCCCAAGTAGATCGCGGCTCTTCTCTCATTCATGCCGTTGCAACCAGCGGCGCCGAAGCGCCCGTGGCATTGAACGCTTCCTTTGCCGCACTGCAGTTCTTTTCCCCGATCTCGCCGGGAAATTTCTGACGTATTGCACTCAGCACTGCCTCAATGCGAACTATTCCCGTGGTTGCCGCGAACGCGCCCATGAGGGCCGCGTTGGGGATGGGCCGGCCGACGTATTCGAGCGCCAGCTCGGTGGCCGGAACTGTGTGGGCGTGGCCTGCCGGCAGCTTTTGCTGCAGCGTGATCAGATCCAGCTGCTCGAGTGTTCGCCCCGAATTGATGAGCACGAAGCCCGAGAGATCCAGCCCAGCAAACACATCCGTCGATCGCAACAGAGTCGGGTCTTGAATGATGACCACGTCGGGCTGCGCCACCGGCTCGCGACTCCGGATCTCCTTATCGTCGATGCGGCAGAAGGCTACTACGGGTGCTCCCATCCGCTCCGATCCGAAGCTGGGGAATGCCTGGCTGTACTTGCCCTCGATGAATGCGGCCACCGAGAGCATCTCGGCAGCCGAGACAACACCCTGACCGCCTCTTCCGTGAATGCGGATCTGGTGCATTGGCCCCCTCTCCCTAGGTGTCTGCACTCACCTTACGGACAGCCGGAGCGTATGGTCATCAGTAGGAGACCCGATATTCCAGGCGCTGAGACCTGATGCCTGGCTCGCGAAGAATTCGGAGCGATTCGGCGCTGCCGCCCGGCCGGACAAGAGGGTTCCGGTGGTTGCGGAGTCGAACCCCGGACGGACCTCCGCGTTCGCGGACACTCAATCGGCTTATCGCATCGCCGGGCATGCAACCGCAATACGGCAGAGCCTGCGACTTTTTGACGATGGTCCTAGAGGGCCGGCCGCTGAGTGTAGCTCCGGTCTTCCCCGCTGCTTCCCGCACGCGCCTCCCTCAACAGATGCGGGGGAGCTGCTCTCCGCTCAGAAGGTCCAGGACGCGGTGGGCACCAATGCGGCTGTTGAGAACGACGCCGCCGTGATCCGCGCTCACAACCCGGCCGATTCGAGTGGCCGCGGCGGACGTCTCGTGTCGGCGCATGATCTCCAGCGCCTGGTTTGCATCCGTTTCCGGGCAGATGCAGATAAAGCGCCCCTCGTTGGCGACGTAGAGCGGGTCAAGCCCCAGAATTTCGCACGCGCCCATGACCTCAGCGCTCACCGGCACGGCCTCCTCTTCCACCAGCAGCCGGCACGATCCGACTTCGGCCACCTCGACCAGCGCCGTCGCCAGACCTCCTCTCGTCAAATCACGCAGGCAGTGTGCTCTGATGCCGGCGTCGAAGAGGTCGTCCACAATCCGGTTCAGGGGAGCGCAATCGGTCTCGATGTCTGACTCGAACTCCAGGCCTTCGCGAACTGCCATGATCGCCATGCCATGCCGGCCAACGTCGCCACTGAGGAGAATGGCGTCACCCGCTCGCATCTCCCGAGCATCGACAGGAGCTGTCGCGATCACACGCCCGACCCCGGACGTGTTGATAAACAGGCCGTCGGCCTTGCCGCGGTCGACGACCTTGGTATCGCCGGTCACGATTCTCACGCCGGCGAGGGCGGCGGCCTCGGCCATCGATTGGACGATGTGCCGCAGCAGCGCCATCGGCAAGCCTTCCTCGATAACAAAGCCGGCACTCAGATAGAGTGGTCTGGCTCCGCACATGGCCAGATCGTTGACGGTGCCGTTCACGGCCAGGCTGCCGATGGTGCCACCTGGAAAGACGAGCGGATTCACGACATAAGAGTCGGTACTCATGGCCAGCCGTTCAGCCTCGGGCTTGAAAACGGCGCCGTCGTGTCGACTGTTGAGCAGATCATTGGCGAAGGCTGGGCGAAAAACGCCGGCCAGGAGCTCCTCCGTGAGACGGCCTCCGCCGCCGTGTGCCATGGTGACACAGGCGTTATCGGGAGCGGGAACAGGGCATGAGAGCAGCGACGCGGAATCTACGGTGGCGTTCATGACGATGCTGCGGCCTCGACCCGCGATTGGCGTCGATACCGATAGTAGGCAGCGCAGGCGCCTTCAGACGACACCATGGTGGCGCCCAATGGATGTTCCGGGGTACATTTACCTCCGAACGCCGGGCATTGGTCAGGGGTCAGGACACCGCGGAGCACAGAACCACTCATACACTCAGCCGGCTCTTCGACCTCACGTGTCATCAGCTCGAAGCGACGCTCCGCGTCGAAGCGCTGGTACTTGCGTCGCAGCCCAAGGCCACTCTGCGGAATCTCTCCAACGCCCCGCCACTTTCGTGGCACCACCTCGAACACGGCGCCAATGATCTCCTGCGCCTTTCGGTTTCCCGACCTTCGCACCGCCCGTGCATACTGGTTCTCAGCTTCGAACCTACCCTGCTCCAGCTGCAGAATGCACATATGCACACCCTGAAGGATGTCCAGCGGTTCGAAGCCGGTTACCACCATGGGCACGCGGTATCGGTCACTCAGCTCGACGTAGTCCTCGTAGCCCACAACGGCACAGACGTGACCCGGCGCCAGGAATGCCTGGACAACGTTGCCTGGAGAGCTGAGGATGGCTTCGATGGCGGGAGGAACCAGTACGTGCGACACCAGAATCGAGAAGTTCCTGAGATCCTGTCTGGCAGCCTGATAGACGGCCATGGCGTTGGCGGGAGCCGTGGTCTCGAATCCGACGGCGAAGAACACCACCTGGCGATCCGGGTTGCTTTGAGCCAGCTTGACTGCGTCGAGCGGTGAGTACACCATCCGTACGTCTCCCCCCTCGGCTTTGACCCTGAGGAGGTCCCCGTGACTACCCGGCACTCGAAGCATGTCCCCAAAGGAGGTGAAAATCACTCCCGGAAGCCGCGCGACCTCGATTGCTTTGTCCACCAGCTCGAGGGGTGTGACGCACACGGGGCACCCCGGCCCATGCACCAATGTGACCTCGGGGGGAAGCAGCTCGTCGACGCCAAACTTCAGGATTGCGTGCGTCTGTCCACCACAGACCTCCATCAGGGTCCAGGGCCGGGTTGTAATCGAGGCAATCAGCCTGGCGTAATGGTGGGCGGCCTCGGCGTCGCGGTATTCATCGATGTACTTCACGAGCCGTTTCCGCCTGCTTCAGCAGCAATTGTTGAGGGCGCGGGAGTGCGTATGTCTTGCAGCTGGTCGATCTGGTCGAGATAGGCGAACACACGCTCGGCTTCCTCCTGATCGACGGTGCTGATGGCGAAGCCCACATGCACCATCACGTAGTCTCCCACCCGTGCCTCCGGCACATACGCGAGATTCACCTCCTTGACGATACCGGCAAAGCTGACCCGACCGGTTCGCATGAGAGAATTCTCGTTTTCGATGCTCAGGATGGATCCCGGCACGGCTAGGCACATGGCATTCCTCCCGATTCCGTCGCCACCGTCGTCAACGGGCGGCGACGCTCCAAACTTGCTCCATCGACGTAGTCGGGCTGGGCGACAAGCCCGTGTGCCACAGCACCGCTCTCGGCCTGCCCCAGTGCGGCCGCCATGACCTGGCCCAATGAGATGCCACCGTCGTTCACCGGCGTCGACTGGTTCCAGAAGACTCGGCGCCCCGAGTCTCGTAACGCCTTGACGGTGTGGGCCAAGAGGTACCGGTTCTGAAAGCAACCCCCGCTAAGAATGAGGGTATCCTCCGGCCGGCGGCAGACCACCGCGACGATCATGGCGACCATCGTGTTGTGAATGCGAGCAGCCATAAGGCGGCGATCGGCCGACCCCTCGATATCGACAAGCATTGTTCGAAGCATTGGCTCCCAATTGAGCACCAATCCAGAACCCTCCTCCTCGAGCTGGAACGGATAGGCATCAGGAACCTCATGCTCCGGAAGCGCGAACTCGAGGTTCATTGCCGCCTCTCCCTCGAAGCGTGCTGTCTGACGTAGCCCCAGCAACGACGACAATCCATCGAACAGGCGTCCGCAGCTGGTCGTTCGAGGCGTGTTCACTCCGCGTTCCAGGGCACGCCCCAGCACTCTTAGGTCCATCTCTTCGAAGCTGGTCAGCGGAGGCAGCCCAGCCATCGTCAGGCCCTGCGAACCGAACACCTCGAAGAGCATCCCAAGGGCGGACCGTCTTGGCTCGCGCACCGCCGCTTCGCCTCCCGGGAGTGAGAAAGGACGAAGGTGGGCAACCCGGCTGTAGGAGGTCCCAGAGACTGCAAGAAACTCGCCACCCCATACGGTACCGTCGGGACCATACCCTGAGCCATCCCAGCTGACCCCAAGCACGGGACCGGTGAGCTGGTGCTCGGCCATTACGCTCAGGACATGGGCGACATGGTGCTGAACCTTGAATAGCCGGTCGTTCGCCGCCTCAGCCTTGCGAGTCGAAGCGTAATCCGGGTGAAGATCGCAGACCCCGCGGACCGGCGGCTGCCCATAGAGGCGGGGCAAATCGCCCAGCGTCTGCTGGTAGGCCTCCAGTGACTCAGCAGACTCGAGGTTACCGAGATGCTGACTGATGAAAGCGTTCCTGCCCAGCGAAAAGCTGATAGTCGCTTTGAGGTGGCCGCCATAGCCGAGAACGCGAGAGGCGGGGAGCGGGAGCTCGATGGGCAGCGGGACATAGCCGCGCGAGCGTCGCAGAACCATTGCTTCGTCGAGCACGACCTGGACAATCGAATCGTCCACGGGCCTGGCGATCGGACGATCGTGAAGAAGAAAGCCATCGGCAATCCCGTCGAGCGCGACGAGGGCTACCTCGTTCTCGAAACACATCGGCTCCTCCGACCGGTTGCCGCTCGTGGCAACGACAGGGAAGTTGAGCTGGCCAAGCAGCAGATGATGCAACGGCGTGTAAGGCAGCATGACTCCAAGGTAGGGGTTCCCCGGCGCGACGGCATGTGCGATTGATGCCCTAGGATGCCGATGCAGCAGAACGATGGGTGCCTCAGGCGAGCAGAGAAAGTGCCGCTCTGCCGACGACAGCGAGCACAGCTCCTCGGCGGCTGCCAGATTCGGCGCCATGATTGCGAGCGGCTTCGCCTCCCTTCCTTTGCGCCGGCGCAAACGTGCCACCGCGGCCTCGTCCCTGGCGTCCACCATGAGGTGGAATCCTCCCAGCCCTTTGAGTGCCAGGATGCCACCCGCTCGGAGCAGTTCCGCAGCTCGGACAAGCGCCTCATGATCCTTCGCGGCCGCCCGCGTGCCTCCGACGTAGGAAAGCCTCGGTCCACACTGTGGGCAGGCATTGGGCTGCGCGTGGAATCGGCGATCCCTGGGGTCGTCGTACTCTGCCTGGCAGGCGGAGCACATGATGAAGTCACGCATGGTCGTGTTGCCCCTGTCATACGGCAGATCCTCAACGATGCTAAAGCGGGGTCCACAAGCTGTGCAGTTGGTGAACGGATACCTGTAACGGCGGTTCCGGGGCTCGGCGATGTCGGCGAGACATTCGGTGCAGGTTGCAATGTCCGCTGGAATCAGAGCCGAGCGGGTGTCGCCGGCATCACTTGGCTGGATATGGAAGCCCTTGCGACCGAGGGTGGGTCTCTCCGACACGCGAATGGACGTCATGCGAGCTCGGGGCGGTGGATGCCTCTCCATGGCCTCGAGAAACTGCGTCACGGCTTGGGCGGGCCCCTCGATCTCGATGTGAGCGCCTCCGGTGGTATTGCGCACCAGGCCGCTCATTCCGAACTCCTCGGCTAAGCGAAAGACAAACGGCCGGAATCCCACACCCTGCACAACACCTTCGACTCTTGCCTCTACCCGACGAACTGAGGATGTCACGGCGAGACCAGACTCAGCCATCATGTGCAGGCTGATCGGCCGGCTCAGCCAGAGCAAGCTCGATCGAGTCGATCATGATCTCCAACGAGAGTGGGTCATCGGCTCCTGAGACAGGCTCGACCTGAAGGATTGCGCCCTCGGAAATCGTTCCCGACGTCTCAAAGTCGAAGTGCTGGCGCAGATGATCGGGCGAGGCGTGCGAGAGGTCGCCGACCTTGACATTTACCCGAAGAACCCGCGTGGCGCCTTCTTGAGTGGCCACCTCGTTGACCTTGCCCACCAGCTCTCGAATCAGCGTCCCCTCATGCATCTTGGTTCGCCACCCGATCGTCCAGATCCGCAAGAATGCCGCTCGCGGCGGTCACGGCCGCATCGGCGACACTGCGGCTCAAGGGTGCACCGGTATCGAAGTTCACACCCTCGATTCCGTAGATGATCAGCCGCTTAGGAAGGCGACCCAACGCCGATCCCAACTTGACGGCCTCGCCTAATCCCAATCCGTGTGATGAAACCGTTGACCCGAGCATCGCCGGAAGCTCCTCACTTTCATCGGTCATCTCGTAGCGAAACACCGCACCAGGTGGGGAGCCGCTGCTGACGGCATCAACAGCCACGACGAACTTGCGGTTCGACCACAGATCGAGGAGCGTGCCGACATCGCCATCGCTCTCCCAGGTCTGCACGGCTGGCGGGTTCACACGCGCAATGTGCCGGACCACCTGCAATCCGGCGGCATCGTCGCCGCGAAACGGGTTGCCAATGCCCACGACTAGTGCAGACTCGAGTCCGGGGAAAGCCCTCATGTTGTTTCCTCGAACTGAAGCTTGAGAAAGTGGGTGGAGCAGGAGATGCACGGATCGTAGTTTCGCACTGCCTGCTCGCAGAGATACCGAAGGTCGGCTGTGGGAAGCTGGATGTTTCGGGACACTACTCCAAAGAGGTCACGCTCGATGGTGGCCTGGTTCTGGGACGTCGGTGGCACGATCTTGGCCGAGTGGATCAACCCGTCAGCGTCAATGTCGTAACGGTGGTACAGGCTGCCTCTGGGCGCCTCCGTCAAGGCACAGCCCCTGCCCGCGGCGGGCTCGACAGGGACGGTCGGAGTATCGGACTCCTGGTAGTCGTCGATGATGCCGATTGCTTCGTCGCACGCTTGGACGGTCTCCACGGCCCGCACGACGATGCTCCTGAAGGGATTGCGACAGCTCCGATCCAGGCCTGCGTCCAGAGCAGCCGACTGGGCGAGCGGCGAGAGCCGCGCGAAGTTCAAGCTGTACCGTGCCATCGGTCCAACAAAGTACGGTCCCCGGTCCTTCATGACCGAATGTAGGGCCGTCGAGTGTGGCTCCTGGCGTTCCTCAAAGAATTCCTCGTACTCCTCAACCGAGATGTCGAGGCCCCCGGAGGAACGTATCCGTCCCTCGTTGAAGGGGTACTCGTGGTCGTGGCTCAATGAGACAAACTCATAATCGTGCTCGTAATCCGGGAAGGCGAACCGGCTCACCCAGCGTACGGTTGCTGTGGCAGCTTCGCGAGCCCACAACAGGCGCTCTCGGAGCGGCTGAAGCTCCGCTCGCTTCGGCATGCGATAGAAGCCGCCCACGCGGATGTTTATCGGATGTATCTCCCTTCCGCCGACCACCGAGACAATCTGATTCCCAATCTTCTTGAGCTCCAACCCACGGCTCACCTCCTCCGGATGGTCCTTTGCCATCTGGATCACGTCGGAATAGCCCAGGAAGTCGGGGGCGTGGAGCATGTAGATGTGCAAGGTGTGGCTCTCGATCCATTCACCGCAGTAGATCAGGCGGCGGAGTGCTCGAATAGGTCCTTCGACCGACACGCCACAGGCGTTCTCCATGGCGTGGACGGCACTCATTTGATAGGCGATGGGACAGATGCCGCAGATGCGTGCCGTGATGTCAGGCGCCTCCGTGAAGTCCCGTTCACGAAGGAAGGCCTCGAAGAAACGCGGAGGCTCGAAGATATTCAGCGAGACTCCGGTCACATTCCCGCTCTCGATCCGGACGCTCAGTCCTCCCTCGCCCTCCACTCGGGCAAGATAGTTGACTTTGATGGTCTTAGTGGTCATGATCCCCGCTTTCCTTCTCGAACGTGGGAGCCGCGGCATAGAACGTCCGGAAACGCCTCGCCAGCTCCGCCTCGCCGCTGCCGAGCTGAGTCTGAAACCAGGTAGCGAGGGACTTGGTATTGGGCGTCTCCTTGGGGCCGAAGCAGGCGTAGCAGCCACGGTTGTAGCTCGGACAGAGGGCTCCGCATCCGGCATGTGTGACCGGACCCATGCACGCTGTTCCCTTGGCGACGAGAACGCAAACCTTGCCCGCCAGCTTGCACTCTACACAGACGCTGTGAGCAGGGATAACGGGCCGGCGGCCGGCCAAATAGGCGCTCAGCACTTCCAGCAGCTGCAGCTTGTTCGGCGGACAGCCCTGCAGCTCAAAGTCGACCGGTACGTGAGCTGAGATGGCAGTCGAGTGCTCGAGCGTATCGATGTATGCCGGGTGTGCATACACAAGCGAGACGAACTCGCGCACGTCACGAAAGTTCCGCAGTGCCTGAATGCCGCCGTTGGTGGCGCAGGCGCCGATGGTTACCAGAAACTTGGACGAAGCCCGGATGGAACGAATCCGCTCGGCGTCGTGCTGAGTCGTGATCGAACCCTCAACCAGCGAGAGGTCGTAAGGTCCACGCACCACTGCTTTCGAGGCTTCCGCAAAATTGGCGAACCGGACCGCCCCGGCGATGGCCAGCAGGTCGTCCTCACAATCGAGGATGCTGAGCTGGCACCCGTCGCATGAGGCGAACTTCCACACTGCCAGTTTCGGCTTCCGGGCTGCCATTGCTACACCTCTCTGACGGCAAGCAAAGGCGCCAAGGCATCGTACCGGAAGACCGGCCCGTCCCTACAGATGAAGCTGGGTCCGAACTGACAGTGGCCGCAAAGGCCGAGGCCGCATTGCATGTTGCGCTCCATTGAGATGAACATCCTGTCCTCGCCAACGCCTAATCGGGAGAGCTCCAGCGCAGCGAAGCGCATCATGATCTCCGGGCCGCAGATCATGGCCACCGCGTCGTCGGGATCCACATTCATGCCCTGCATGAGCGTGGTAACCACTCCTACCCTTCCTCGCCAGTCGCTGCCGGCGGCGTCGACGGTGACTCGGACATCGAGGTCGAAGCGGCCTCGCCAAGCCGGCAGCTCGCGCTTGTACAGAAGATCTCCGGGAGTCCGGGCGCCATAAAGTAGGCTCACCCGCGCGAACCGGTCACGGTGACGCAACACGTGATATATGACCGGTCTCAGTGGCGCCAAGCCTATGCCACCGGCTACGATGATCAGATCCCTGCCGACCGCATCATCAACCGGCCAGGAGTTCCCAAAGGGGCCGCGGATTCCGACGAGGTCGCCTCGGCGAAGTCGCAGCATCGGCTTGGTCACGGAGCCCACGGCCCTCACTGTGTGAGTCAGTGTCGACGGATCCGCGGAATCGCCGCTGATCGAGATCGCCGACTCTCCCATTCCAAAGACATAGATCATATTGAATTGGCCCGGCCGGAACGCCTCCCCCTCGCCACCATCAGCCGGGTCGAGGACGAACGTCGCGGTATCGGCGGTTTCCGAGATGAGGCGGCGTACCCGGAAGAGCTCGGGCAGCATCGGATTCGGCGTGGCGCCGAGTGGGGCGTTAGGCGCGTACGCCGTGGACATCCAGCACCTGCAGCCGGGCGGCCTGAAGCCGGCTCGCGATTACCGGCGCGAAACGCTTGTACATCTCATAGCCGAACTTTGGATCCGACTCCAGCTTTCCTCGCAGACAGACGGCATCGAAGGCGAGGGCCAGCGTCGGGGTTTGGGCGCGGCCATCGAGCTCCCATCGATAGGGCGGGATCAGCCACGACCAGCCCAGAGCGTCCCCTTGCTCGATGGTTTCTATCGTCACCGGGCCACGATCCGGACTGAACCATTCCAAAGACACCTGACCGTGCCGGACGAGATAGAAGGAGCTCGCATCCTCACCCATGCGGAACAGAAAGTCACCCGTGTCGAATCGAGCCTGTGAGGCACATCCGACCAAGAGCGCGATGTACTCATGGGGCAGGCCCTGAAGAAATGGGTGGCGCACCAATACCGGCTCAAGTGTTTCCATGCTCGTTGCCTCCTTTCGAACCGATCTCAGATGACTCAGTGGCGCGAATAGCCGCCATTTCCTCGGTGAGGTCAATAGCGACAGGACACCAGGTGATGCACCGGCCACAGCCCACGCAACCTGATGTGCCGAACTGGTCCCACCAGGTCCCAAGCTTGTGCGTCATCCACTGTCGATAGCGAGATCGGGGACTCGAACGGACCGTCCCGCCATGTATGTAGGAATGGCCAAGGGTGAAGCAGGATTCCCAGCGCCGGCTGCGCTCGGCCGTCTGACCGGTAAGGTCGGTCGTATCCTCGATGCTGGAGCAGAAGCAGGTTGGACATACCAGTGTGCAGTTGCCACACGTTAGGCAGCGTGACGCCACGTCATCCCAACGAGGGTGCTCGTAGTTACGGCGCAGCAGGCCGTTGAGATCGGTGGCGTCCATGGTACGCCCCATGTGGGCCGCCGTGTTGTCGACCACGCCTTCAGCTGCGTGTAATTGAGCCCTACCTGCCAGGCGATGGGGAATCCGACCAAGAATGGACGCACCGAGATCTGATCCCACGTCGACGACGAAGTAGTGCTCTCCCGGTTCAATGACTTCAGTCAGAGCGAGATCGAAGCCTCGATCGACTCCAGGGCCGGTGCCCATGGACTCGCAGAAGCAGGTGCCTCCGGCCTGACCGCAGTTAACCGCAATCAGACACAGATTCCGGCGCTGAGACTGGTAGATGGGATCTATGTACGGCCCGTCGACGAAGACTCGGTCCTGCACTGCAATGGCGTGAAGATCGCACGAACGAACCCCGAGAAAGGCCAGCCTGCGAGGCGCGGGTTCTTGACTCTCGATTCGGACGGTTCCTGCCTCTTGCTGCGCCTTCATGAGCGACACCCGAGGAGGGAAGAGGAACTTCTTCCAAGAGTCTGGCCCGACAGGATAGCCGAACAACGCCTCGTCTTCACGTCGTCGAAGACGGTAGGTCCCTCCATCCTGCAGATCCGTCCAACCCACGGGAAGATCCTCTGACCCCGATATCTCCTCGCACAGGATGGCGCCGTCACGAATGCGAGGGCCGACGATGGCGTAGTCCAAGTCATGGAGGGCCGATAGGAGGCGATCAAAATCTGATCGTTCCGCCACATAGCGGATCCCATGCTGCACAGGTTTATCGGCCGTCGTCATCCGGGCCTCCTGGAAATCCTCACAGTCTAGGCCGCTCCCACAGCGTTTGCGCATAGGGCGGAGACCCTACCTCCGAGCCCTATGGGTCTGACTCCGTGGTTATGTTGGTACACGACTTGTCAACAGGTAGCTCAAGAGACACCCAGTTCAGGCCGGCGATCTTCCATCAAGGACGACTTCCCGGCGCCGGTGGCGCTCGACAGGCCGGCGATTGTGTCCGGTGCCTGCGGGAGGCGGCAGTCTGAGGAATGGCACCTCGTGGGTTGCCACTGTTCAGTCCGAATCGCGCGGGAAATCAGTTGGCCGACTGATGTCTCAGGTGTAGCCCTCACGCGACCATATATCGGTGGCAATGGGTTTGAAATCGGCTCATTCGCACCCGAATCCAGGAGGAAAGCGATGAAAAGAGTGCTTGTTCCGCTTGACGGAAGCAAGGCAGCCGAGTCGGTCATCCCTGAAGCAATTCGCCTTGCCGGGCACCAGGGCGAGCTGATCTTGATGCACGATGTTGCGCGCATCGAGGATGAATCGAGTCCTGATGATTCGCCGGATTATCGAGCCGAACAGGAATCCGAGAGATATCTGGCCCAACTGGCGGCGAAGGTCAGACAGGTGGGCGCGCGAGTGAGAACCGAAACCTTCGTGTGGGAGAATCCCGCTTCGGCTATCGATGAGGCGGCGCGGATGTTCGAGGTCGACTTCATTGCCTGCCATACACAGGCTCGCTCCGGCCTACGCCGGGTGCTGCGGCCCAGCATCGCCTGGGAGGTCCTGGCACATAGTCCGGTTCCCGTTCTGCTACAAAGGGACCGCGAGGTGGCTACGCCAACGGCTTCTTTTGAAGCAGACGCGAGATTGCTGGTGACCCTTGATGGTTCTCCACTCGCCGAGCTCGCGCTACCGGTCGCCGAGTCGCTCTCCGCTGCGTGGAATGCCGAGATTCTCCTCGTTAGAGTGGTGCTGTCTATGAAGAAGCCTGAGGAGTGGGACGAGGTTCAGACTCGCTATCTTACCGAGGAAATGCGAGCTGCTGAAACATACCTAACCGAGATTACCGGCCGTCTCGAGCGACCGGCTCAGGCGCTGGTGATTCCGGGACCGGTGGTGGAAGTCCTGGGGCAGATTGCCGTCGGGAGAGGAATCACCCACGTCGTCATGGCCAGCCATGGACGCACGGGATTGGCGCGCGCGACCCTAGGCAGCATCGCCGACGAGGTGATCCATCGGATCTCTCTGCCGGTCATCATCATTCCTGCCTGGCGAAGGGCCAAGGTTACGGCAGAGGCGAAGGCGGCCGACGTCCGCGAGCCCGAGATGGTGTTCGCCTGAGTAGCCAGACGCCGTCACGCCGGGAGCCGCCTCATTGGGTATCGATTTGGACCACGCTCGGACTGCCGTGCCTCGCGGCTTCCAATATGTCAGTACTGCCGTGAACGGACGGTCGAGGAGGTGGGTGTGACAATCGCGGCCCGGGAGACGGCGGCCCTTGATCAGGCGGTACAAGCGATCAAGTCCGGCGACAGGATCTACGTGCAGGGCGCCAATGCTTACCCACAAGCTCTCATCGATGCGCTCGGAGGACGCGCCCATGAGCTGACGGACATCGAGATCGTCCATCTCCATGCCAATGGAACAGCCTTCTACGCGGATCCGGCGTATGCCGACCGATTTCACCACCGAGCCATCTTCGTCGGCCCCAATGTCCGGGAGGCAGTTGACGACGGAAGAGCCAGCTATGTTCCCATCTTCCTTTCAGATGTTCCGGATCTGTTGCGAAGCGGCCGGCTCCCTCTGGATGTGGCGCTGCTTCATCTATCACCTCCAGACCAACACGGATACTGTTCCCTCGGAACATCTGTCGACTGCTGTCTGGCTGCGGCCGAGTCCGCCACGATCCGCATAGCGCAGATAAATCCCCAGATGCCGAGAACGCTGGGGGATTCATTCATTCACGTGCGAGACCTCGACTACATCGCCATGGTCAATGAGCCGCTTCCCGAGCTGGATATCCCACCGCTCAACGACGTGCAGGTCACCATCGGCCGGAACGTGGCCGAGCTGATCCCCGATGGGGCCACGCTGCAGCTGGGGATCGGAGGCGTTCCCAATGCCGTGCTGGCTGCCCTGAAGTCACATAAGGACCTTGGCATCCACAGCGAGGTCATCTCGGATGGGGTGGTCGACCTGGTCGAAGCTGGTGTGGTGACGGGCGCGCTCAAGACTCTGAATCGAGGGAAGATTGTCGTCGCCTTTCTCAACGGCACCAGAAAACTCTATGACTTCGTCAACGACAACCCCATGGTTGAGATGAGGCCGCTGGACTACACCAACAACACGGCAGTAATCCTGCGGCTGGACCGCATGGTGGCGATCAACTCGGCGCTGGAAATCGATCTCACGGGACAGGTGTGCGCCGAATCCATCGGAAGCAAGGTCTTCAGCGGCGTCGGGGGGCAGATGGACTTCATGAGAGGCGCGGCGCTGTCCAAAGAAGGGATACCCATCATTGCCATAGCCTCGACAGCTCGAGGAGGGGCGGTGTCACGCATCGTGCCGGCGCTGCAGCCAGGTGCCGGCATCACCACCACCCGGGCCCACGTCCACCACGTCGTCACAGAGTATGGCCGGGCGAATCTTCACGGACTCGACTTGGAGGAGAGGGCACGAGCCATGATCGGGCTCGCGGCTCCGCAGTTTCGCGACCACCTGGAAATGGCAGCACGAGAGCTGCGTTTCATTCGATAGAGCATGCTTCGGGCGACAGCCGGAATGGTCGCTCCAACACGACGCCGGCTCTCGAGGAGCCGGCGGTCGCACGGTGAGGTGGACGGCTACTTGACGAGGACTTTTACGTGCTTCGGGATCGAGCTCGCCACCTTGGGTACCGTAACGGTCAGGATTCCATGAGTGAACTCGGCCTCGGCACGCTCCCCATAGACTTCTCCGGGCAGCGTAAAGGTCTCGGAGAGCTCACCACCTTCAAATCCCCGCCAGATGTACCTGGCGTGTTCAAAGGTCGGTGCCTCAATGATGCCCTTGATGAGCATCTCTGAGCCTGTGATTTTCAGCTCGAACTTCTCTGGATCCGCTCCGGGGAGCACGAACTGAACGATGTAGGCCTTGTCCGTCTCCAACAGATTGCTGGCCAACCCTGGCCTCATACCGTCCAAGAATCTCTCCGTTAGAGTGGCCGGCAGTACGAAGCTGTCGCGTAGGATGCTATCGATGACGTCGGGCAGGCGATTCGGCGTGGCTTTTGTATATCTCGGGGCTACAGTGGTCGGCACGGCTTTCCTCCGTGAGGCCGGTGCGGCTTTAAACCGTAGTTCGGCCGGGTATTGGTGAAGGGCTGGAACCGGGAAAGGAGGAGCGGAATACTTCCGCTGACAGTGCTCTCGACGGTGAGAGTCGTTTGTGCTGGTGGCACCCTCGTTTCTCCAGTCCCAGCTCCCTTCAACCAAGGCTAGAATTCGGATTCGTGCGGTCGCGTAGGGTCAAGACCCTATAAATCGAAAGCCACCGGCTGAAACCCTGAGCGGCGGTACTCGCTGGAGCGGCAGAGAATGGGAGTCATCTCATTTATGGCCAAATCCAG
>Ga0209810_1002308_pt1 | contig 23472 bp, 30 predicted proteins | sample Coa_R1_7_FD_187159 | JGI IMG/M metagenome (GOLD analysis project Ga0209810, IMG submission 187159) | Surface soil microbial communities from Centralia Pennsylvania, which are recovering from an underground coalmine fire - Coalmine... | ecosystem: Environmental > Terrestrial > Soil > Unclassified... | reverse complement strand
CCGTCCGATAACGTTGCCCGACGGTAAAAAATGGATGGTTCATGGCCTCCTCTGCCGGCCACTGCGACCTTTCAGGCGCACTTGTGCCAGGGAAAAGCAGAACTGGCGGTAATGGTGAACACGGCAAGGAGGGAGATAACCCGCGCGGTCCTACAGAGCAGCGGATTCGTCACGATACAGATGGGTTCTCAGCAAAAGGGAAAAGGCTCGCCAGCCCCGCCATGCGGATGTCAGGGGAGCAGAAGGGAAAGATGCGCCTCAGGGATATCTTCACGCATCAGTGAGCAGCCAATCATAGCCATGATGAGTGGCAGCGATGGCTTCGAGGTGCTCAATATCACAGTCTGGATATGGCTCTCGCTGCGTGAGATCGCCCTCTTCGCGCCACTGGCTTCCATAATGGTCGTTAGAGATGGCGAGAAGCTGCCTGATCTTGCCGCGCTCATAGCCGGCAGAGAGCATATCGAGGATGATGCGCCCCGCTTCGTTGAAGCCCTGCTGCCAGCCGCGCCGATAGGCCGCTTCTTGCTCAGAGAATACCTCTTGTGACATGCGTTTCCTCCGGGAGGATACAAAAGACGCGTTACAATACTACGCAGGAGACGCTATTTCGAGCGCTACCACGCATCCTGAACTTCAATCTTTCGCCCGCGTTTATCCCGCCGCCTCCATCCAGGAAAGCTGCCGATAGGCTGGCAACACTATCGGGCGATAGAGGGCTGCTTCGCGGGATCGAAAATCAGCGAGCCATTCTCGCGTAAGTTGCACATGCCGAATCCGCTCCTGGCCGAGACATCGCAGGTCTGGCGGACACGTTGGCAAGCGATTTCCCTGTTGATCAACCGTGCGACAGGATGAAAACACCGGCGGCTTACGGTAGGCGTTGTTTCTCCAGGAGCTATAACCCCACTGGCCCAGCGTCGGATAGCGTTCCGGTCCAGAACTATCGGTCGAAAGTTGGATCTGGTACTGGTCACAGAGGTAGAGCAGATAGCCCAGCGCCTGCGGGAACATCACGCCCCAGATATGCACCCGCTTTACTCCTGACTTTCCGAGATAGGGGATAACCTCGCTCATGATCTCACAGAACGACGGCAAGACCGCATCCGGCAAGAGTCCGGTGATGCACCAGCCGCCCAGAGCAAAGAGATCCCCATCCTCCAGCAGTGAGACGATCTGCTCGGTACAGCGCAGGTATTGTTCTACCTCGACGCCTTGCGCCGACAGCGCTAAGCCCACCCGATGCCCGTAGGCGCCACGCAGCGCTCGCCTCTGGCGCGCCAGGTAGTGAGCCGCCGCCACCGTCTCGCGCACAGCTTCCTCGGCTTCCTCGCGCGACCAGCGGATTTTACTGCGCTCCCCATCGCGCCACTTTTCATCAATAAGCAGATCATAGGAGGCGACATGACTCACGCGGGAGGCATAGCCGAAGCGATAGGCATGGGCGATTTGCCGGTTACGTGCCTCCTCAAACGAAAGGCGCTGTTTATCGGAGAAGGCGGAGCTATCGAGCAGCACGGCCACCGTCTCATCTGGCAGCGTCACATAGTTCATGGTCCGCGTCGCCTGTGTCTTGCCGCACATAGGCGCCACACAGGCATAGGGACCAGGACGAGCGGGATGGTAGGACCAGTACCGATTGGAGAGGCCGCAGTAAAAGCGGACATCTTCCAATTTCGTGACCGGCGATTTCGTGACACCTTCGCAGGCTTCCCGTTCGCGCTGCGCCTGTTTGCGACAGCGATCTGAGCAATACTGCCTGGTCCGGCCAGGACCGCTTCGCTCTGGGAGTGGATTTCCGCATCTGCATGATCCCACGCGCGGCCTCCTCTTCATGATCTGAATACTGCACCACTTCCACAGAGCAGGAAGGTGATGCGTACAAAGCGAAAGCGCTGATACGTTGGTAGGCAGAGAATGCCTTGCTCATCGAAGAGCACCCTTGAGAACAAGAAAGCCTGGGAAGCCTTCTCTGGTTGAATCATCGGAGGACGTGTTTGATGCAACGAGAGGATGGGTCAGCGTTGCCGCAGGCGTGCTGACCAGACCTCCCTGCTGGAGGCTGATGCGCAGGGAACACAAAGCTACCTGCTCTCTCCTTCGAGCGCTGCTAGCTTTGCATCAGGCAGGGGATTATTGCCCCTGGATGGTATCTAATGCAATATCGAGCCAATTTCTGCTTCTTTGGCTTCTTCCGGGGGCCATCGGTAGGGATATTCTTGGCCGCCGCGAGGCTCTTAATCGTGCCGGGTGCTGGTAGGGCCTCAGGATGAATGATCGTGGCTGCGGGGAACTGCTCTACCAGCCGTTCCACAATCAGCCGACGGTGACATGAGGTATACTCGCGGCAGCCACACAGTAGAATTAATGCATGCCCTTCGCGCAAGCACTGAATCACGTCGGCGATCCCTCGCGCTGGATCGGCAAGCCGGATCGGTCCGCCACGCGCATAATTGACATTGCCGAGCGTTTCACCTGTCCAGCGATACCGTTCCCCGAACCGGCGCCGTAGGGCAGCCTCTGACCAGCCAGGGATGCGTGAACGCGGACTATATCTGGTGTCGATGAGCAGCAGGCTCAGATCTTGCTGCATCAGCGCCTCGATGAGCGGGCCGTGTACGCAATAGCCGCAGGGGTAGATGTTCATGCGTTGTTCCTCCAGGGTGTCCCTCGCTTACTCTTTCTTCCAGTAGGATGCCTCGATGACCTCCGGCTCTGGAATAGCCACGACCTTGAGATACGTGCGACAGGCCCGTACCAGCGCATCCTTGAGGATGCGCTTTGCTTCTTCCAGCAGGTCCTCCGGGCACTCCAGCACAATCTCATCGTGCACCGCCAGCACAATATGCACGGCCTCGGGCAGCTCCGCGTAGAGCAGGGCGAGGGCACGTTTGAGGATATCGGCGTTGGTGCCCTGGATCGGATGATTTTTCGCCGAGCGCTCCAGCGTGCCAAGAGCCGCCGTATCCATACCTTCCGTCACAACAAAAGGCCGGCGACGGCCTGCCAGCGTCACGGCATAGCCCTGCTGCAAAGCCTGACGAGCGGTGCTGCGCAGCCATCCGGCAACCCCGGCATACGTCGTGAAGTAGGTCCGCATGAGCGCTTTGGCCGTCTCCACCGGCACCCCGATGCGGTTCGCCAGCCCCTGGGCGCCCATGCCGTAAGCCAATCCGAAATTGATGGTCTTGGCGACATCGCGCATGGAGACGCCCTCTTTGTACTGGCGCTGCCTGGTGTCGGTATCGGGGAGCAATCCGAACATCAACTTCGCCGTTTCGGCGTGCAAGTCGCGGCCCTCGGCGAACAGGCGCAGCATCACCGCATCGCCGGAGACCTCCGCGAGAATCCGCAACTCGATATTGGAGAGGTCCGCCTTGAGCAGCCGATAGCCTGGTGGTGCGATAAAGCAGCAGCGCAGATTTTCGGCTTCGTTTTTCTCATGGGCCGGGATCTGTTGCAGGTTGGGGTTGCGACAAATGATGCGGCCACTGACGGCCCCGATCTGCGCGAAGTCGCCGCGCAGGCGCCCATCCGGGCCAATTCTGGCGAGCAGATTTTCGCCGAAGGCGCGGCGTATCTTCTGTACTTTCTTCCACTGGAGCAGTGTCGCCACCACTGGCAGGCGCTCCGCATAGGGGGCGAGCACTTCCTCGCGCGTAGAAGACACCCGCACGCCCAGTTCACAGAGCGCTGCCTGCACCTGGATACTGGAGGCCAGGTTCAGACCGGGCGCGCGTGTGTGTGCCGGGAAGGGATGCGAGGCTTTCCAGGTCGCCATCCCTTGCTTCAAAAAAGCCTCCCAGGAACAGGTGGGATGGCTCTCTTGATAGCGCTGCATCAAGCGACGCTCTTCCTCGCGTCGTGCGCGTTCGTGGGCTGCCCGTCTTTTCTGGAGCGCGGCAAAGAGCGTCTCGGAGAGCGCCCGGGCTAATTGCTGTTCGCGCTCCCCTTTCTGGCGCAGGATCTCCCGCCAGCGCTCCTGATCGATGAGCACGCCGTGCAGTTCCATACTGGCGACCGCGGGCAGCGCCTGCTGTTCCAGTTCGACAACCTCGGTAAGTCCCTGCTCCTGGATGCGGGCCTGCTGTGCCTGATAGATGCGCGCCGGGGCCTCGATATCCTGAACCATATAGCGCAGGCGCTCCGGTGGGAACGGCGCCTGCCATTCCTCCAGGCGGGTGTCGAGTCCTGGGAACCAGGCGCGCTGCTCTTTGATGACGGGGATCTGGTAGCGCGCAGCAGTCTCGCGCAGCCCGACGGAGATCGTCCCATCATGGAGGCCGACACCGTGTAGAAGCTGCTCAACCAGCATGGTGTCATACACGCGCCCCAGACGGATGCCCAACTGCGCGGCCAGGAAAAGCCAGTCAAATTTGAGGTTGTGCCCGACCCAGGTGACGGGCAGCGAGAAGAGACGTGCCAGCGCGCCGCGCCAGACCCTTTGCCGCCTTTCATCAAGCGCATAATAGGGGCGCAGATCAAGAATGGAAACACGCCCGGTGCAGCCAATGGCAAGAGAAACGATGCGATCCCGCAGCGGATCTAGCCCCGTCGTTTCCAGATCGAGCACCACCGGCGCCTCCATCGCGCTGATCTCTTCGCTCAGTTCGGCCAGGTCCTGGATGAAGAAAGGCGGCTGCGTCACCCGCACGAGCGCAGGGGAAGCGCTACAGAGTCTCTGCGAACTGCGATAGCGATGCGTGGTGCAGTAGGCGCGTCCATCTTCATCATAGAAAGCAACCTCCTGCCCACAGTAGAGGCAGGTGGCCTGTGGCTCCTCGACTGGACCGGTGAGCAGGGCGATCAAGGCTGCTTTGTGCTGGAGAAGTTGGGCACGCAACTCCTGAGTAATTGCCCCTTTCGGAGCATCCACCCACAGTTTCCCCTCGATCACCGAGAGGGAGATATCCAGAGCCGAAACCTGGTGGAGCAATGCGAGTGCATTCATAGCGCAAACCTTTCTCGCTCATCCCCATCTGCGGGGAGTTGTTGTTCATCAGTGGCAATATGCCCATCGTTCTTCACATCACAATGGGTATTCGCATGGCTTGTCAAGCCGTTTTGCGCATTTTGAGGTATATCTTGCTGCGGGGAGTGCGGGGAGTTGTTCCACCACCTTTCAGATTCGTTTTGGGGATCTCCTCCTTTAACCTCATCCATCCAATTTTCATTCCGCGCGTGGCTGGGAGAACTCCCCGCACTCCCCGCACTCCCCGCAACCACCCGCCAGACACTAATTTTTTCGTGCCCATTGCGGTCCCGTTCCATGTGCAAGTTTTCATTCCCGAAACAGGTATCGATCCGCTTCTCAAGCGCTCTGCCGAGTCGTATTTTGAAGCTTTTCGGGTGATCTCTGAGGGCCATTTGCAAGGAGTCCGGCAGAAATTCGCCACCCGAACTCCCCGCAACGAAAGAAGAACTCCCCGCATCCTCATCGGATTCCTCCGCCGTCTCTTCTCCGGCTACCCAGGTCACGATGTCAGCGATTTTGACCCATGCCTCGCCGAAGGCGCCGTGCCAGGCTTTCAAGAAGCCTTCCCACTGGGCACTGTCCTCATCGGCCTCGTCATAGAGTTGCTCCAGGTTCGCGAGGAATCCTTCGATGCCAGCAAAGGCCAGAATGCCGCCGACCACATTGACCCACCCGGTGAAGGTGCCCAGTTTCGGCAGGCGTGCGTCTGTCGGGCAGCCAGCGACAAACCAGGCACGTGCAAGCGTCAGCAGCGCACAAATCAGAGCGGCGCGATGCTCCAACACCCAGGTTGCCAGATCGCTGTGGCGAAAATCGCTGCGCATCCAGGGACGCGACATCTTCGGGTCGAGACGAATGCGGTAGCAGCGCCGCGCCAGATCCCCGCCCAGGCGGATATTGTTGCCGGTGGCGATCCACGTCGCCCGCTGGGGCACCTGTGCCATTTTGGATTGGCCCAGGATGCGCCCGCGCCAGATATCCGAAGTCAGCACGGCATCAAGGTGTTTGGACTGGAGCCGCCCCTGGATATTATCGATGGTGATGATGGTCGCCCCTTCAATGAGCAGCGAGGTGATGGCTTTCTGGAGTTCCTCCTCGCTCTCGGAAAGCGTCAGGATCGCGGCATTGCTGCCCGTCGCGGCAATAGAAACGACATCACTGAGCAATCCTTTGCCGGTGCCCTGCTTGGGGGCATCGATGAGCGCCAGGGGCACATGCCGCTTGATGGCCGGGCGCACCAGCGGCGTGAGCAAGAGGGCCAGCGTGTTTGCCCGGTCGGCGGCAGAGGCATAGGGAAATTCCCCTATGATATCCCAGATCACCTCCAGGGCCGCCTGGCAATCTTGCGTCGTCGGCTGCTTCGGTACAGTGCAAGCCTCCATCCCTGGCTGGGGCGCGTAGTAGAGCCTGGTTGGGGCGTCGTAGCCAGGTTGATCGAGAATGGTGCCATCGGGTCGAATGACCGGCGTCTCGACGAGAGCGACCAGCGGCGGGAAGGGGAGGTAAGGCCGTTGGGTTTGCCGCGCCAGGATCTGCTCGGCCAGTTCTTTCGGCGGGGAGCAGGGGACAGAAACGGAGTCCTCCTCCGCGCCAGCAACTTTCTTGCGCCGGTAGAAATTGGCCGCCTGGGTGAGCACTTCGCGCACCTCCACCACGCCCATCTGGACGACGAGAGGACGCCCCACTTCATTGCGCGCCACGCGCACCAGCCGCGCCGCTTGCAAGAAGAGCGTCGGATTCTTTTGCTCCTGCTGCCTCATCGCGGCAATGGCGGCATCGGTGAAATCGCGCAACTGGTCCTCGCCTACAAAGATATCCGGGCGGCCATCCGGCTCAGGGGAGGACGTGGTGGCGGTCGTCGGGCTGCCTGTTCCCTGCCCTCCCGAAGCTCCGGCGGCGGGTGTGGCGCGAACCTCGGCCCCCGCCCATGCCTCGCGTACCGCCCCACTGTAGGCGCTTTTGACGCTGCTCCTGGCTTCTTCCCCAGTGTAAGGTTCAGGCTGTCCTTTGCTATTGGTTGAGGGGACGCGCTCGGCGTACTGCTGCATAACCGTGTGTGCCTCCCCCTCGGAGTAGCCATGATCGCGGAGTTGGCAGGCCAGCCAGAAGCCGGTATCGTTGCGCCCCTTGCGTGCGTGTGTGACCAGGTGCAGCGCTCGCGCGAGCAAGGTTTCCGAGATGGATTCGGCAGGCTTTGCCTGTGTACCTTTCTGCGCAGTCTGTGCCTCCGAGGGAGGGTGAAGCAACCCCAGCAGGACGCGCAGATCTTCGGGGAGCCTGGCGCAGTCTTCGAGGATGGGGTCACGCTTCCAGATATACGGCCCGTGCGTATTGCGGCCACAAAAGGCGGCATACCCCCCTTCGCCGCGAATATCGAGGCCGGGAAAGCGCCTAAAGAGCGCGACCTTTGACTTGCTGTTGAGCGTAGGCACGCGCCAGCCAGGATGCTTGAAGTAGACGTGATGCCCTCCTGATCCCGTCTGGACATGTGGCTCCAGTCCCAGGCGCCGGCGCGTTTCTGAGCCTTCCTCCCCATCAAAATCGAGAATGATAAGGCCACTGATCGCCCCGGTAATCACCGCCCAGGCGCTGGGATGATAGGTCGCCTGCCAGAACAGGATCTCCTGCTCGGTGGGATGGCGGCTTTGCAGCGGCTTCCAGCGCAGCCGCTTCGGTGTCCCATCGGGATGTACCCCGCCCATTTTGGGCGGCTTTTTCTCCTCATCGAGAGGAAAGACCGACCACCGCAAGCGCTGTAACGCTTCCAGGGCGGTCTGATGTGGAGCTTGCTCAGTCCATGCAGTTGAAAGCGATGCGGTGGTCATTCAGGGTCATCCTTTCAGATTCAATGGTGAAAATTTCAAGGAAGGTACACATGGGGGAGAGACAACCAGTTGATGAAATGGTGGATGCATCCTCCTCTCTCCCGTTGGGGGAGATCGGCTTGTTGTCTGTAAAGAGGGAATGACTCTCCTTCTGTAAGAGGGAGGGGTTCTGGCCTCCCAGAACGCTGCGGTCTATCGCGCTATCAAGCGGGTTTCCGCGAACATTTCACACAACAGCGCGTAGCACTGCTACATGAGGCGTTTTGCCAGATCGAAGCGCTCCTCTGTGCTCAGCCACTCGCCTTGCAACAGGCGGTAGCCGTAGAGAGCCAGTTCCGCCAGACGGTACTCAAAGAACGCTTTCCCCACCAACTGTTCCTCTGGATAGGGCACGCTTTGTCCTGCTTCGAGCGCAACGATAGTAGGATGCTGCCCGCCAATGTAGATGCGATACGTGGTGGTCGGAATACCGCGATCTAATTCGTACTCATAGGATTCAATGCGCATAGGTGTTCGTCCTTTCAGGTTTCAACCCTCACCGGCCCCCAGAGGCCGATGCTGCGCTCTGCTGCCCAATGCGGTCGCCCCGGCCATCCAGGAAGTGGTCGAGCGAGGATCGGCCACAATGAAGCAACCACTGGAAGTCCAGACCACAGGCCAGGGAAGCAGATCTTCAAGAACCTTCCTGAGCAGTCGTGAGTTGCCTTGATCCAGGAACACTGCATACAATAGGGCAGGACTCAAAAGGAAGGGAGCATGAGTTGTTGAATATACCGGCAGAGCACAACGCAGTGGAGGACCTGTTGCACTCACCCCTCGGTGTACTTGTCCTTGCCAGATGCATCATCGAAGTGAGTGGCACCCCGCCTGACATGCCATTTGCCGACCGACTGGGAAGCTATCCCGCAGAGGATATCGCTCGCTGTCTACAGACCCTCTCAACGCGAGAGGGAAGCTTCGACTCCTTTGATCGACTCTCTGCCGACCGCCTCTCGGAACTGATTGCCCAGTGTGAGGGAGACTTCACACCCTACTGGGACGGCTACCATCAGCAGGCCGAGGTATTGCTGACCTTCGGGGCTTCTCTGCGCCCGTTTGCAACCCATTTGCTCCAGGCGGTGGGGACAGCTCGCTGGTTTGACGACCTTGATCGCACACGTCAGGAGTGGATATCTTCTGAGCTTGCCGCACCAGAGGCATCCGCGTTCCATCCTGATTTGCTTCCCTATGGAGCAGGCATTACGAAACCCCGCGGTGCGCTCTGGACCTCCACAACGGTAGGGAAGAACTCCAGTGGCTGGCTGTACTCCCTGCGCTGGGGGGAAACCCGTCGAGAGCTTCCCTATCAGCGATGGCGCCTGGAGGTGCTGCCGACAGCTCGTGTCTATGAGGTGCATGGACCGCGAGCGTGGCAAGCGCTCTGTCTGACCTATCCCACTCCTTCCCGTCTTGCGTATCCCATCGACCAACCAGCAGACCTCATCGAGCCGAACTGGCAGGCAGTAGCACAGGACTGGGATGGCGTCCATCTCTCTACAGGCGGACTGCTCACCACCGAGCGAGTGAGATGGGGGGAGCCTGGTGCCCAGACCCACCTCTATGGCTGGGATGCAGAAAGTACCGTGTGGCTGCGCTGGGTCTTTGGCCGTATCGAACGGCTGCCAGATGGTGGCTAAAAGGGCCTGGCGACTGGTGACAGCAAGCGTGCTCATGCTTGCGCTTCCATATCAGCGCAGGCGTCATCTTCTTCCCACAGGGAGAGCAGGCTGGCCTGCGTCTTTTCCCTGAGCACCCGCTCCAGGTTTTTGTGCGCGGCCCGAAAGTAGGAGGGTTTTAGCTCGATGCCTACGAATGTGCGCCCACATCTGAGCGCGACATAGCCCGTTGAGCCAATGCCCGCAAATGGATCCAGCACCGTTTCACCCGGATTACTCCATAGGCGAATGCAGCGCTCAATGGTGTCAAGCTGGAGCGGGCAGACATGCCGCTCGTCGTCAGGATCGCGCCCCTCCGCCGCATTGAGCGTGCGCGACTCCTTGATGCCGTACCAGACCGGATGCGCCCACTGGATCCATTGTTCGTTGGTGATGTCAGGAATGATGGGTACGGCATTCTCCCCAGGTTTGCGAAAGAGCAGGATGTAGTCGGCCAGTCCTGGCCGCATCCAGGAGGCATCTTTGTGCAACTGTACGAACAGCAGCCCTTTGGCTTTTGAGCGGATGGCCTGCGCCTGGGGGTTGCGGTCAATGCAGATCTCGCCGTGATAGATCCAGCCGCGCTGCGTGAAGGCGGCAATCAGTTCGCCGCGAAAATCTTTCAGGCCGATAAAGCCATCCTGCACCAGCGTCGCGGCAAGCTGCTGCACATGGACGCAGCACAGCCGCCCATCTCTGGTGACGCGCAGCAAGTGATCGATGACATAGCCGAAATGCTGGTAGAACTCTGAGGGGCTGCGGCTATTGCCCAGGTCCCGCTCCGTGGGGCTATAGGTGTAGAGGCTCTGGAAGGGCGGCGAGAAAACGGAGAGATCGATGGAGGACTCCGCAAGCTCGCCTAAGCGTTCGCAGCTATCCCCGAGCAGGAGCCGGTAGTGCTCGGTGGCGATGGTCTCTGTGCGGTACGCATCGGGGGGCTGTGCGCCCGATAGCTCTGCCTGTGCGTAGCGCTGCACCTGTGCGATCAAGCGCTCACTCATCATGGTAGCTTCTCGTTCCTTTCGCAGCACATTGGCAAAGACGCCCTGCTCTACGTCTGAAAGCACGATATACACCTTGACCGGATGCACCTGCCCGAAGCGGTAGCAGCGCCGGATGCACTGGTAGTACGCCTCGAAACTGTCGGAGAGTCCCACAAAGACCATCTGATGGCAGTGCTGGAAATTCATCCCAAAGCCGGCAATGCGTGGCTTGGTAATGAGTACCCGCATCCTTCCGTCTTGAAAGGCTTCCAGAGCCGCAAGCTTGGCATCAGGGGAGTCGCTGCCCTTGATCTCGATGCTCTCAGGGATGCGCCGGGCGAGTCGGGCGCTCTCCTCATTGAGTCCGCACCAGATGATCCATTGTCCCGGGTCGGATTGCACCAGCGCTACCGTGTGCTCAATGCGCTCGTCGAGAGTGCCCTGGCGGGCGCGGAGCCGGTCGCCAACCCCGCCCAGCCCCGCGGCAAAGAGTGCGCCATCGGGCCGGTAGCTCGTTTCCACAATAATCGGTGTCGTCGAGATCGGCGGCAGCACATAGCCGGTAGCATCAAAGCCCAGATCAGCGGGAGTTTTGACGCTCATCGACCAGGAGGCCATCCAGCGATAGAACGGCATCTGGGCATGTTTCTTCAAGCGCCAGCCGCTGTGCGCACTCACATCGGAGTCATGGGTGAAGAAGGTAGCAAGCATGTCCGCCCGGCGCATCACCCCCAGGAACTCGGCATGGTTGGCGATCTCGGTGATATCGTTGGGCGCCGGCGTCGCGGTACAGCAAAGCCGATACGGGATCCGCGTAAAGCGGGCGAGGAGTTTGCTCTTGATCTTGCCATCGAGCGATTTGAGGATCGAGGACTCATCCAGAATAACGGCGCCAAAGTCCGCCGGGTGGAACTGGTCAAGCAGTTCGTAATTGGTGATATTGATGCCATCCACCAGGTCGCGCCCGCAGCGGGTGTAATGTACGTCCAGGTCAAGCTTCTTCGCTTCGGCGACGGTTTGCCGCGCGACAGAGAGCGGGGCCAGGATCAAGCAGCGCTCGCCAACCAGACGCGCAAACTCCAGTTGCACACTGGTTTTGCCAAGCCCAGTATCGGCAAAGAGGGCCGCGCGCCCTTTGCGCAGTGCCCACTGCACGAGCACGCGCTGAAAGGGAAACAGTCGCGGATGCATGGCAGAAAGCGGGACCTCGATCCCGAATGCCGGCGCCGTCATCCGCTTGCCCTGGAGAAAGGTGTGATAGGAGGAGAGTGTGGCACCAGTCATCGCTGCACCTCGTTGTGCACACAGAAGAGGAGGTCTTTCAGCATGGCGGCACCTCTCCCCAATCCTGGCCCCCCTCATCCCAGACCAATCGGCCATACTGCTGCCACATCTCAGGGTGACGATAGCAGGGACAGTCTTCCTCGCACAGAGGCTCCCCGCAGTCGCGACAATACTCCGTATGCACATCCTCCGAGCCTCGCAACGCCACCACAAGCGCATTGCCCTCATGATCGGTATATCGCTCATAACCAGGCACACCATCAACGACTGCCTGGACGGCCTCCTCGCCATATCTCCCCTTCGCACACGGCACACAATACCTCTCCGCATCGCCCACAATCGCCACCACCCCAGGCCATCGTCCATACATTTCAACCATCGATCTCCCTCCTTTTGATATCTCGTGCGTCCTTCATGGCCTGCTCCTCACCATCTGCAAAAGTGCTCACGCCAGCCCATGCTGGCTTGCCTTCCCGGTATGCTCGTGGGCGGGAGGCTTTGTTTCCATGAGCATTGGCAGCACCGCCGCTGCTCATTCCAATGCAGGAGGAAAGGGGCATGACAAAGGGAGCACCCTCGCGTTACTCTGGTTCAAAAAAGAGATCGACGGTTTGATGATGCACCTGGTAGAGTGCTTCGGGATCGAGCCAATCATACTCACGTCCGTCGTCAGGCTGCACGCCGATAGCCACCCCTTCACCATCCTCCAGGTCTTCGCGGAACAGCACGCCGGTTCCCAGTCGCACCTCTGTCCCTGAAGCAAGCGGTTCCTCTGGCGGGCGCAACCCGCGAAAAAGATCGCCAATATGTGGAGAGCGGCGCGCCTCGCGGATGCAAGCGATGAGTGTCCCGTTGTGCCCGTCAAAGGTGTCTGGCAAGGGAACGATAGCGCCCCCATCTGGTGTCTCCCTCAAGAAGATGGTTCCATAGCGGTCGCTCACACGTTCCCCAGGGTGCCATGCCACAACCCCCGTTGCGATGAAGTGTTTCATAGGTCTTTGTCACCTCCTTTGATGTTTCAATCCTCACCGACCACCAGAGGCCGATGGTGTCTTTGCTCCTGTTCGCTTTTCAGGGCAGATGGGGCAAATGTTCCTTTTTGCCCCATCTCAGATCCGCACACGGGGATGATGAAGAGGAACAACCAACCCGGTAAAGCCATTCCTCTGTCCTCCTGAGCGATAGCGCAAGGCTGCGACTCACGCGCTCAGGAGGACAGGACCGATCTCGACCAGGGAATCTTTCATCATCCCCGTGTTCCGACAGGCCCTCACGCTTATGGGAGCGGCCAGAGATCCGCGGGGGTAAGCTCAGGATGGGTGTCGCGCCAGTACTGCTCTTCGGGATGCAGTTCATAGTACAGGCGCGTGCTTTCCGCGATCTCTGCGTCGGTGATCTCTTCCTCCTCATTGTCAAATTTCGCGCACAACTCCTCGTAGCGCGCCTGCTTTTTCGCGCGTTCCGCTTCGTCCATGATTTCGTCGCCTTTCCTTTCTGTCTGATCGATTTTCATGCAGACGGTTTCCTACCATTCATCAAGGGCAGCATCCGCATTCTGGGCTGCGATATCTTCCACACATGCCACATCTCGGTTGCCATTCGTCGGAGGGACTTCTGTGATGCTCCTCGCTCTCCCTTTGTACCAATCGCTCACCCGCAGCGCGATGAGGCGGGCCGGATTGATACCCGCCTCTTCCGCCTCGGCGAGCAGTTTCTGCAACGTTTGCGAGGTACGCGGCAGCGCCACCGTGAAGTAGGCATATCGCTCTGGATCTCGTGCCATCCTCAAGCCCCCCGCCTGGAGAGGGCTTGTACTTGCGCACGGCGCAGCATCGCATCGGCCAGGCTCGCATAGCCCGCTGCATTGGCAAGTTCCGGTTTGGGGGTCGTGTGCGCTTTGGGCAGTCGTGTGGCAATATCTGCGGCAAAGTAGTGCGCGCCGCCCCCAACGAGCAGGATGGTCTCAAATTCCAGCAACACGTCATCCCAGGCGGCGGCAACTTGCGTAGCAATCGCCTCTCCGATTTCGCGCAGCGCAGTGTCAATCAGTGCGCGCAGGCGCTCATCGGGGATACGGATGCCATGCTTATCGTTGATAGAGCGATAGGGGACGCCAGCGACGTGCTGCCGCAAGAGATCCATCCTCATCTCGAAGGAAGGCGTATAGTGGAAGGCGTCGCGGAACTTCTCCGAGAAGCGCTCCGCCGCGCTCGCCACCCCCAAAGGGAAGCCCTTTGAGTTGGCCGGGCGGGGTTTCTGTCCCCGGGCCACATAGAGATCCGTTGTGCGACCTCCAATATCGATCACTCCCTGGAGCACATCCTGATTGCTGCCATAGGCGATGAGCGCCCCGGCCCCTTCCATGATGACTTTCACGCTCTGGACATGCATCACCCGCTCTCTGCCATTCAGACTAAACACATGGGTGCCAAGCAGCGAACGGCGTACCCGCTCGGCATTCTCGGTGTCGTCCAGGTAGATGCTAATGGGCAGCCCGGTGGTGACATACAGGCCAAACTCCTGCTGCCCGATCATGGAGGCGGCACTGGTCATGAGCATTTCCAGGTTGTAGTTATTGGTCCAGTACCGCGCGCTGTCTCCATGCGTGTCCAGAGGTTTCGCGCCGTCGTCAAAGACCTTCTGGCCGATGTATTTTTCCACGCGCCGGCCCTCCAGCGGATTGTCATATTCCAGCACATAGTGATGCGGCGCCAGGATGTCTTCGACTTCACGCCCTGCTCCGCGCGCTGTCGCGATGACTTTGCGCCAGGACCCGATAGCAGCGATGCTGGGAATACGCTTTTCAAAGCGCCCGCTCTGCGCGATGAGCACCGCGCAGGTTTCCGAATTGCCAAAGTCATGCCCGTAGGCATAGGTGGAATACTCCATGTTTGCCTTCTTTCCTCAGAGGGGTACAGTACTGTCCTGCACCAGTGTTGTACCGAAAACGACCAGGAATCATAAGAAAAATGCCTGTCATGTGGCTTTTTGAGCAATGTCATTGGCCTTGTTGGGCCATGTGGCGGGCTTTCCAGGAGGACGGTACTGGTGTAGAAGAGTACAGTACTCCTGGAAAGTGGGAATGGGACCGGCTTATGAGCAGACCTGCTCGCCCATGATCGCCTGAATATAGGCGCGCGTCTCCAAAGGAATATGACAGCCCCAGTTCGCCCCATAGGCAAGCGCAGCATTGGTACAGCCGCTGCCACAGTTATAAGCAGAGAGCGCTTTGGCGTAATCCCCGTACTCCTGTACGTAGCGCGCCATCATCCGGGCAGCGCCTTTGAGGCAGCTTGCCGGATCGTAGGGATTGATCCCCAGTCCTGCCGCCGTTGAGGGAAGGAACTGGCATACTCCAACCGCGCCGGTGGGACTGGTCACGTTACGACACCCGCTCTCCTCATTGATCTGTTTTACAAACAGATCGGGCGGTATTCCCGAAGCCTCTGCCGCCTCGTAAGCCATCTGCTGGCAACCGGATAGAGTGCTTTGCGTGTGTGCAGAGGTGGCCCTGAAGAGAGGAGGGGATAAACTGCTCCAGTTCAGATGCCAGAGCTGCGAGAAGAGCCAGATGGCAAGGAGAATGCCGACAAGAGAGAGGAAATTCCCCCAGATGTTGCGTATCCTTCTGCTTTCCATACGACGCCTCCTTGCTGCCGGCAGGGGGTAGAAAGTCCCTGCGGACGAGAGTATGGCTGAGCCAGTCACGGATGAGTGTCCAGGCCCCACCATGACCGGCTCACGCCTTCTTGCTTGTGGGGTATTCAGGGCATTCCATGCCGCGCCACATCGATCAGACCGAGGGTGAGCGCAACGAACAGACACGGCGGCATGACGGCCAGTGCGATCCAGCCGTTCTGCGTAAAGAGCAGAATCGTCACCATGCATAGGAACGTTGCCAGCGAAACCAACCCTGCGAGTTTCGCCGCCCGGCACATGATCGTGCATACTTCCCGTAGTGTCATCTCCATCCTATGCCTCCTTTACCTGGGCCAGATAGGCGACACACTCCCGATAGAGGGCATATTTGCGACCCGAGAGACCCACCAGAGAAGCGATCTCCCGGTCGCTAAACCCTCTGGCTTTCATGCGCCGGATGTGGTCGAGCGTTTCCTGGGAAACGGGAGGGATGCGGACCTGTGTGCTCGGTTTTCCTGTTTCCGCTGCTTCCCTGGAAACAGGAAACACATCTCTAATCACCTTCTCTGGTTCTGCTTCTCGTGCTGTTTCCCTGCCGTTTCCGCTATCGTTTCCAGCGCTTCCCGCCGGGGAAACACGGGAAACGGGTAAGCCGGCGGTTTGCTCGCGCCTGGAGGATCCTAAAAATGCCTGTAAATCGCGAATGGTCATCGCGGGGATGGCTCCAAGTACTGGCTCCCCGATGCGGCTGCAATCGAAAATCATCCGGCCTTTCACGGTATCGGGCTTGAGCAAGGGAAGAAGCTGCTTGATCGACTTCTCATCGAGGCCGGCCATGCGCGCCCGCCTATCGCTACAGAAAAAGACGATGCGACTGCTCAGGTTCTCGGTCACGCGCGTGGGAAGGATCTCCGCATCGGTACTCTGACCGGCACCGATAAAGTAGCAATTCCACTTGCGCGCCTCCAGCACGAACTTCTCGATCAGGTCGAGCATCGCCTTGTTGTGCTTCATCGCGTACTGCCCGATGACCGGGAGTTCGTCCACCAGCAGTAAGAGCGGGCGCCTGGTCTGTTTACTCGTTTTCCAGAGCAGGCGCCGCTCCTCCAGCTCGTCAAAGAGGCCAGGAACGCTCTCGCTCATCTCCTCCAGGTCATCGGAGTAATGGAGACGTGCGATCCCTGCCAGTTCATTCATGCTGCTATGCGGGTCCCACACATATACCTCGGCTCCCGCCGCCAGCAGCATCGCGACATAATACATGAGGGCCGTCGTCTTGCCCCGGCCAGGTAAGCCGATAATCACCATCGAGAGCAGGTCTGTGACCGTCCCATAGAGCGGGCCATGCAATGTCCAGCAGAGCACCAGGCGGTCCGGCCTGATGAGCTGGCACATCTGGCGGAAGGGCGGAGCTTGCGGCAGCTTCTCCTCGGATGTGCTCTCAGCGTGCGTGGGTGCTTCCGGTGCGCCTTCGCCTTCGTCCGAAATCTCTGCCTCTTTGACCTGGGGCGGTTCATCATAGTGGATTCCCAGAAGCCGATCCTTGAGGGAACGGCTGCCCGGCTCCCGCCGGTTGAGCGCTTCCATCACTTCATTCCAGGGAAGCTCCTCTTTGATTTGTGCATAAATGTCAGGACTACTCTTTGCCAGGATGAAGGCAGCCGCGCTGCCAATGGCGAGGCCGGGCCAGCCCTGGTGGATCAACAGATCAATCCCGCCAGCGGAAAGCAGCCCAAGTCCGAAGACTTTCATTTGCAGCAGGCGCTCGGCAGGCGTGCGCGCCGGTTTGGCTGGCAGATCGGAGGGGTGTTCTTGCTGCTGCTCTTCATCCATGATGCATGCTCCTTGAGATTAGATGTCCTTCGACATATCTGAGATACCGGCGGCGATGTTTTGCAGACCATGCGTGCCAGCATAGAAGGTGGTCAAAAACAGGACCACGGCAAAGACGAACTGCTGAACAATGCCCATGCCAGCGGCATAGATAAAATCGGTGATCGAATTGCCCAGGATGATGAGACCAGAGAGGATATCCCAGGCGCAACCTCTGCGGCGTGCGGATTTCAGCAGATCAGCATGACTGGCGTTAGCACCATACTTGCGAATGACCTGGAGCTGCACGCGGGCAAGGCCAATCTTGGTCGTCAGCATGATAATCTGGATACACCAGGCCGCCAGGAAGGCGACAGTCATATGCGGATCCATCTTGCCACTCCAGAACTGCGGGAACTGCATGAAGAGATTGAAATTGGGGATCCACATCGTCTTAGTATCCGCATGCAGACCATAGAGCATGAACGCCTCATTGGTTTGCACCTGGAGCATGGAACCAAGCACGAAAAAGCCCAGTTGAATACTGCCCCACACGACATGCACAATCGGCGGAAAAAGCAGCCGCGAGACATGCGTGGCCGAGGTCGTCGGCCCCGACGGCGCCGACGGTGGAGCTGATGCTGTATTTGTCATAGGACGATCCTTTCTGCTCGCTCTTGTGCGGCTTGTCTACGCGCACGGCCTGCTACAAGAGACAGCTATCACCAATCATCGGACAGAGATCACATGGAACGGTGGAACAGTACGCCCATCACGTCGCTTCCTCAAGAAGCCAGGAGGGCGTGTCAGGCGGGAGCACCCCATCCACTTCGGCGACTTCGGCATGATGGGCGCATAGTGGCGCAATAGCTACGCCTGTCGAGCCTTCAAAGAGTGGTTCGGAAACCTCGATTGCCACCGCAGGCACAAAACGGGCCTCGCCACGCTCAAACAAGAACTTACACTCAAAGCACAGTTCCTCATGCCAAGCCTTCGGTAGCGGAAGGATGACGCTCAAGCACTTGCCTCCTCTTCGCCCTCGCCAAACAGCGCCAATGCCTGCTCGACCACCTGCCGCGATACCCCGCTCACCTGCGCGAGGCGCTCCTGCAAGAGATACCGATGCGCCTCCAGATTGTGATCAGAGAGCGTCGTGAGATTGCGATGGATGTGATACCACTGATACCTTTCTTCCGACTCAGGAGGCGCGTTGAGAAACTGCACATAGACCTGTTCTTTGATTGACTGTGCTGTTACAGTCATAGTGCTAGACATTCAAGGTCCTTCCTTGTTGTCTGGTTGGCGGCTCCACCACGCCGGAGCTGCCTTTACGCACGACGATGCCGCGCTACGACACCTTCTCTAACTCTTCCGGCAAGAAGCACCCTGCCATATCAGAGGGATGGTCCAGATCGACCATCACATGTCCCAGATAGCCGGGATTCGTGACCGTTCCTCCATCCCCTGCTTCCGGGCCGCTCTTGACCTTCACCCGGTCGCCCTTCTGAAAGGGTCCTAAGCCTTCAAGCCTGCCCGCAATAATTTGGTCCAGGTCCTCGATGTCCCGATGCCAGCCTGGTTCCTGGTCCGGCCACCGTCCTGCTTTGATGGATGCCCAAAGACCGTCACGGATCGTTTGCAGATACTCCAGACTGAACTCGGCGGTATTCTCCTCGGTCCAACGCTCCCATTTCTGCGCTTGTCCTTGCATGCTCTGGCCTATTGCCGGTTGATTGAGTATGTTCTCTGCCATGTTGGTTTGTTCTTCCTTTCTAGAGCTGCTCATCCGGCAACTCTCGCTCACACGGAAGGATGCCATCCTCCCCGATGATAATGGTGGTTCCCAGATAGGTCTGCCGATAATAGATGTTCACCGCATAGTCGCGCTCATCCAGGCAACGCAGGTCGTATTTCACGATGCGATGGGCACACTCTGGGACACCAAGCCGCCGGGCGGCTGCCTCTGTGAGGATCCCCCGCTGCATCAGGCATCGTGCCATGTTTGCTCCTCCTTGTGATCTCTGCCTCAGCCAGCGGTCGGCTTTTTGCCTTGCGCTTTGCGCACCCGCGCGATCTGATAGGGGTGCGCGTCCTCGTGATCCGAGTCCGGCAACACAATCGGCCGGCGCGCGTGGGCAGGATGCGACCAGACGCAGTGGCTGCCACGGCCCCTGCGCATCCGGTAGCCGCGTCGGCGCAGGATGCGTTTCAGATCTCGTATTTTCACCATTGCTTCTTCCTCCGTATTCGCGATACAATGCGCCTCCTTTCCTGGTGTGCGGCTGCCTTCCTCCTCCAGACAGCGGGTGTCCCTCTGCATCGCCTTCCAAATCCAGATCCTTGATGTCATCATCCTCTTGCTGTGGCTGGTTGCTCTCGCATTCCAGCAGCGGCTCATGGCACCCATCGCAGATGGTCTCACAGGCATCGGCATCCCACTGGAAGATCGCTGCGACCGCTGCGCCGTCGCGATCAACGCCTTCGGGAAAACACTGGGGATGGTAGGTGGCGTAATCATAGACATAGCCGATGGGTTCGAGATAGCTCACACGGCTCTCTCCCTTCTCACGACGCTTTCAGCCAGGTGCGGAAGCTCACCCACAGGACACCTTCCTGGATGAGCACAGCACAAACCATGACGCATCCGTATTTCAAGATGAAGTCAAGCGAGAAAGACCAGAGGCCAGCGATCCAGAGCACAGCCGCTATCCCTAGCGCGCTGCCGATGGTAACCACTGCCACATGGGCATAGGCTGCGTGTTGCGCCAGGCGCTCGTGCTGTTCCTGCTCATGTGTCGTCAGACGACTATTCATGCTCTTTCCTCTCCTCATATGCTCTCAGGAGCCATACCAGACCGATGGGCAGCATCCCTCAGCTTCGAGAGTGCCTGCTCTTTCAGTTGTCGGATACGCTCTTTACAGCAGCCCATTGCGCGCCCGGCTTCGGCATACGTGTGGACGGGCGTACCATCCAGGCCAAAGAGCAAGCGCACAACATGGTGTTCTCGCTCCGAGAGACACGCAAGCAGCGCCCGTACTGCCTGACGCCCATCCGTGCGTTCCGCCTGGGCCACAACCAGCACCATCGGATCATCCTCCGTGCCACTGGCGACGGTCTCGGAGAGTGGCAGGTCTTCCCATGCGCCAGTCGGGCGATCCAGGCTCTCTACAGCAAGGCGCATCGCCTGCCGCGCCTGATGGACCTGGGCAGGCGAAAGGTGGGCCATCTCCGCAATGTCTGCGTCGGAAGGAAACCGTCCGGCGGCCTGTGTGCAGGTTGAAAGCGCATCCTCAACCTTGCGCATATGGTGGAGCACGCCGCAGGGAAGGCGAATGGTGCGCGCGTGCGTATCCAGTGCGCGCAGGATGCTTTGCCTGATCCACCAGACGGCGTAGGTCGAGAAGCGCCCCCGTGCCGGATCGTACCCTTCCACGGCACGCAGCAGGCCGCAATTTCCTTCCTGAATGAGATCAGGGAGCGGCAGGCCATTGCCGACATAGCGTCTGGCAACAGCCACGACTAATCGAAGATTGGCCTCGATGAGATGGCGCCGCGCATCTGCATCGCCACGGACAGCGCGCTCGGCCAGGCGCCGTTCTTCCTCACAGGAGAGCAGCGGGATGCGCCCCATGTCCGCGAAGTAAGGCGTGATGCCATCCTCACCCGTCACGCCTCCCTCTGGAGAGCTACCCGCATGACGGATCTCATCAAGCAGAAGGGTATTCTTCGTCATGATCTACCCATCCTTATAGCGCAAGAGAGTGACGACAAGATGAGCGTTTGTCGAGTCCTACTTGCATTCGCTCAAGTACTATGTCTCTGCTTCTGCCTCGATACCCCGAGCATCACATACCTGGACAAAAGCGCGAGCCTGCTGCTCTACATAGGACGGCACGGCTTGAAGCTCTGCCCACGCAGCCTGAACGGCACGATGAAGCACAAGGGCATTACCATGCGCCGCTGGCAACGGCGCTGCTGCCCGCTGCTCTCCACAAACCAGAGAAGGGGCACCAGAAGGCGAGTACTCACTATTGGTAATCATGGTGGTATCACTGCCGGGATTGAGGCACCCGGCGGCCACTTGACGCCATATCTTCACTAAGCCGCATGCTCATTGAGAGCAACTCCAGGGAGCGTGCGCCACGTCGCGGGAACCTGTTGGGAAATGCCCGCTTGCGCAAGAATGGCACTCCATTCCTCGCTATCGACCTCGATCTCTTTCGTCCAGCTCCCTTTCTCCGCATTGGGGAGCTGGACTTTGAGCAACCGTGGGCCAGGAGCGGAGACAATCTCGTCCAGGCTCAAAGGGGTGTACACCCCTTTCCATATCAGTGTGGTCAGTCGCTTCCCGCCTTCAATCGCGGCATTTAAGGCTTCAACTTCGGCGTTTCAACCCTCACCGGTCCCCACGGACCGATGCTACTGCCTGCGCTCCTCGTCGGCTGCGAGCAGCGCCATTCCCTCTTCGGGGGGCACGATGTTGATAACCAGTTCCGCCTCCTCGTCGTCCTCGCTTTCGGGAGGAAGTGGGATGACGAAGTAGTCTTCCTCCTCATCCTCTTCTGCTATGGCGTTGGAATCGTTCAGGTTCATTGAGGGTATGGTCCTTTCTGGCGGGGAGCATGATGGATGCTTCCTGTGCCTTCATACAAGGCAGATGCATACGGCTTCTGCTTCTTGTGTCTCATCTGTGAACGCGCTACACTTACATTCGCCATCCGGTGGTAGGATCAACCCCATGCGCCTGTAAGTGCTGGCGGACCTCTCCAACCGGCACATCCATGCCTTCCGTAAAGTCTGCGAAGGAGACATAGCGCAGATCTGGTCGATCCTGGACCTCCATCACCAGGGCATCACAGGCATCTTCTGCTGTATAGTGCCAGGCCATGAACGGGCTTGGTCCACTGGCCTCATACGCTTCTTCCCAGGACACCTCCGCCCTGCCTTTCGTGGATGAATCAGCCTGCTCTCCAGGCTGGCGCTTGCCCGCGAACGTCTCGCCCACGGGCAGGCGTCAATCTGACCGGAATGGATGGCTCCCGGCAGGCGGCTATGGTTTCTTGCCAATGGTCAGATCGCCGAGGGCATAACTGGTGACATAGACATCGACCATCCCTTCACCGGCCCCTGGAGGCCGGTGCTGCGGCATGGCTTCCTTGTATCCACATCCACTAGAGAGAATGGGTCGCCGGCGGCGGCGTCTCCTCAGCCTGGTTCTCGCTCTGTCCGAGTGCGGCACGGGCCTTTTCGGCGTACTCCAGAGCCAGACGCTTGAGACGTTCGTCGCACACCGGATCATTGAGAATCTTCTGGGCCTCGTCGAGCACCAGTTGCCAGGCGGCTGCTCCTTTGCCGTCCATATCGGTTCTCCTTTCACGCTTGATGCATTGGGGTTGGATACGTTCCCAACCTGACGGCCAGGCTGGTGCCTGCCCGCGAGTGTAACGCCCGCGCGCAGGCATCAACCAGAACGCCGCAGCCAGAGGGTTAGAGGCTCCAGGCGGTCTCAGTGATGCCCAGTTCCGCGAAGGCTTGCGCGACGTTCTCTTTGGTCGCTGGCGCCAGCATGCGCTCTTCTCCCTGCCAGGAGGTGATAGGCACTGCTGGAAGGGTCTGCCCGTCGGTTCTTGACCCGCAATAGCTCTAGGCGAAGACATGCCCAGAACCTTCCGCGTGACTTCCCTCCCCTGCGGAGGTCGCGCTTCCCATGTGGAACAGGTTCCACAGCGCGTCCATATCCTGTGCCATGCGTTCTGTCCTGCCTTTCATGGCTTGTTCTCATTCCAGCCTGACCGCCAGGCTGGCGCCTGCCCATGAGGGGCCTCACAGGCACGCGGCGCAGGGTTCTTTCAACGCCTGCTTTTGCCCTGATCCCCTTCTGCCAGCCGCGCAGGAGGATGTCAAAGCCAGATCAGGCACTTGAGAAGAGGGATCAGGCCAATCAAAAAGGACGTTGGTCCAGTTCGTCGGAAGCGCTGCCCTCGCCTTCGGGGGCTTGCTCGGTGGGTTCTTTGCCTTCCTGAACGGCCTCAAAATGCCAGCGTAGCAAGCGACGCAGCAAGGGCGCGAACTCCGGTTCTTCCAGGATGATGCGCTGCTGGTACTTCTCGCCGTGATCGCACTGCTCGATGATGAGCTGGTCCCATTCGCGTGTGACCACATGATAGCGGCTTTGCCCGTACCAGGGCGAAGCGAGATAGACTCGCTTCTCGTTGATATCCGCTACCGAACCTGCCGGATCTTCACCGCGCAGCAACGC
>Ga0209810_1002305_pt1 | contig 23495 bp, 17 predicted proteins | sample Coa_R1_7_FD_187159 | JGI IMG/M metagenome (GOLD analysis project Ga0209810, IMG submission 187159) | Surface soil microbial communities from Centralia Pennsylvania, which are recovering from an underground coalmine fire - Coalmine... | ecosystem: Environmental > Terrestrial > Soil > Unclassified... | reverse complement strand
CGAGGTGACGTTGACGATTGGCTCGAGGGCGAGCGTCTTCCATACCGCGCCGCCCCAGCCGGCCTCGAACGCGCGCAGCACCTGGTAGCCGGAGTTCGTCGGCGGAGCGGAGGCGAGCCAGAACGGGTTCGGACTGCGGATCCCGGCGAGATCGATCGAGAGATCGGCCATCAGCGCGCCTCCTCGCGCAGCGCGGCGTCGACGGCGTACGCGGCGTCCTTCGCGCGCTGCGCCGCTTCGACGACCATCGCGTCGGTCGTCCCGGCGCGGAAGGTGCAGTCGCCCGCGGCCCAGACCTTCGGGTTGCTGGTGCGCATCGTCGCGTCGACGGCGGCGATCCCGCGCTCGTGCACCACGCCGAACGCGTCGAGCAGCGCCGCGTGACGCGTCTGGCCGATCGCCAGGATCACCGTGTCGGCCGCGACGACGCGCTCGGTCCCCGGAACCGGCCGCGCGCTGTCGTCCTCGGCGGTGTCGACGACTTCGAGGCCGCACGCGCGTCCGTTCGCGGTGACGACGCGCACCGGCAGGACGCGGGTGCGGAACTCGACGCCTTCGAGCTGCGCGAACGCGATCTCGAAGTCGTACGCCGACATCCGTTCGAACCCGCGCCGGTAGTACATCGTGACGGACGGGACGCCGAGGCGGCGCGAACAGGTCGCCGCGTCGATCGCCGTGTTGCCGCCGCCGACGATCGCGACGCTTGCGCCGAGCGGCCCCGGATCGCCGCCGGTCTTGGCGGTCCGGATGAAGTCGAGCGCGTCCCACACGCCGGCGGCGTCCTCGCCCTCGATCCCGAGCCGCGGGACGGCGCCCATCCCGCAGGCGAGGATGACGGCGTCGTAACCGGCGAGCAGGTCGCCGGCGGAGACGTCGGCGCCGACGGCGACGCCGGTGCGGATCGTCACGCCGAGCGCGCGCACTTGGTCGGCTTCCCAGAGCGCGATCTCGGCGGGGAGCCGGAACGGGACGATACCGTACGTGTCGAGACCGCCCGCGTGCTCGTCGCGCTCGAAGATGGTGACGGCGTGGCCGAGCCGCGCCAGCTCGCGCGCCGCGGACAGCCCGGCGGGGCCGCCGCCCACGATCGCGACGCGTTTCCCGGTCGGCTCACCGGGGCGGAAAAGCGTGGCGCCGGTGCGGATCGCCCAATCGGTCGCGTACCGCTGCAGGTCGCCGATCCGGATGGGGCTGTCGTCGGCGTTGTAGACGCACGCGCCTTCGCAGAGCTGTTCGGTCGGGCAGACGCGTGCGCAGCTCGCGCCGACCGGGTTGGCGTCCATGATGGTGCGCGCGCTGCCCAGCAGATCGCCGGTGGCGATCCGGCCGATGAACCGCGGGACGTCGATCCCGGTCGGGCACGCGCGCGTGCAGGGCGCGTCGTAACAGTTGAGGCAGCGATTCGCCTCGATCGTAACGTCGAGCGGAGAAAGCCGCTTCGCGATCGGCGTTCCCAAACTGACCGGCGGAAATGCCACGAGCCCTCCCTGTAGGGAACCTCCGTACCGTTGTTCGCACCGAAGGCGCAGCCTCCCGGTGGGCGGAGGCGGCGGCATTCGACTGCGCGTAGCCTCATGCATGCGAGCCGTACGCCTGCACGAGATCGACCGCGAGCGCGGTCCGGAGCTGTTTCGCGTCGAGGAGGTCGACGACGCGCGTCCCGGCGCCGGCGAGATCGCGATCGCGATGAAGCGCGCGGCGTTCAACCGGCGCGACGTCTTCATCAGCCAGGGACTCTATCCGGGGATCCAGCTGCCGTGCATCCCGGGCTCGGACGGCGTCGGGACCGTCGCGTCGCTCGGGGACGGCGTGCAGGGCCCGGCGGTCGGGACGCGCGTGGTCATCGATCCCACCCTCGACTGGGGCGGCGACGAGCGCGTCTGGAAGCGCAGCTCGCAGGTGCTCGGGATGCCGCATCAGGGGACGATGGCGGAACTCCTCGCCGTTCCGGCCGCGAACGTTCACCCGGCGCCGGCCTCGCTGAGCGACGACGAGGCGGCCGCGATCCCGCTCGCCGGCGTGACGGCGTATCGCGCGCTCGTGACGCGCGGGCGCTGCACCGAAGACGACGTCGTGCTGATCCCGGGGATCGGCAGCGGCGTTCAGTCGTTCGTGCTGCTGTTCGCGAAGAAGATCGGTGCGAAGGTGATCGTGACGTCCTCGAGCGACGAGAAGCTCGAGCGCGCGAAAGCGCTGGGGGCCGACGTCGGCATCAATTACCGGACGTCGGAGAAGTGGGAGAAGGACGTGCAGGCCGTCGACGGCGGGCCGTCGCTCGTCGTCGACTCGGTCGGCGGCGAGACGTTCGCGAAGGCGCTGAACGTCGCACGCTACGGCGCGCGCGTGGTGACGTACGGCGGGACGACCGGCGATGCGAAGATCCGCCCGTTCTCGGTCTTTTGGAAGCAGCTCGACATCCTGGGCTCGTCGATGGGCTCGCCGCGCGATTTCGCCGGCATGCTCGCGATGTTCGACGGCAGCATCAAGCCGGTCGTCGACTCCGTGTTTCCGATGGACGACGTGGTCGCGGCCGCGAAGAAGGTCGACGCCGGCGAACAGTTCGGCAAGGTGCTGCTGGCGATCGCATAGCGCGTTCGGCCCGCGCGTCAGCCGGTGAGGCGGTAGCTCCTGAGCGGCTCGCGGTTGCCGTAGCCCAGCTCGGCGCGGATCACGTCCGCGCCCGCCTTCGGGTCGAGCCGCGAGAGATCGGGATCGAGGAGCGCGGCCTCGTCGGGAGTCGGCTCTCGCGAGACCGGCTCCGCGACGACCGCGCCTTCGGCTTCGAGCGCGACGAGATACGCCAGCACCTGGCGCGCCGCCGCCGGCCACAGATGCCGGCCCACGTCGCGGTAGACCTCCGCGACGAGCGCGGGGATCGTCGCTTCGCCGAGCGCGCGCAGCGCGCCGGCGATCTGGCGTTCGCGCGCTTCCCGATGCTCGATGTACTCGTCGAGCTTCCCGCGCACGTCGCGAATCTCGGGGCCGTGACCGCCGTAGATCGCGGCGGCGTCGCCGTGCTCATCGCGCAGCCGGCGCAGCGTCTTCTGGTACGTCCGCATGTCGCCGTTCGGCGGCGCGACGACGACCGTTCCGGTTCCGATCACGACGTCGCCGGTGAAGAGCGCGCGTTCTTCCTCGAGGACGAACACGAGGTGGTCGGCGGCGTGGCCGGGTGCGTGCAGCGCCGTCAGCGTTCCGTTCGGAAAGGTGAGGCGCTCGCCGTCGGCGAGCGCGCGGTCGTGCGGAAAGCGCGCGGCCGGGTGGGCCACGACGGGCGCGCCGGTCGCGGCCGAGAGCGGCGCCGCGCCGGGAAAATGATCGGGATGCCCGTGCGTCACGAGAATCGCGGCGTAGATCGCGCCGGCGTCGCGCCCGGCCGCGAGGAACGCGTCGCGCTGCGCGTCGTCGACGGGACCGGGATCGATGGCCACGAGCTGGCGCGGACCGACCCGCACGACGTACCCGTTCGTGCCGTCGAGCGTCATCGGCGAAGGATTGTTCGCGCGCAGCCGCGTGACGCGCTCGCTGAGCGTCACCACGCGTCCTCGAGGCCGTCGGGAAACGAGAACACCGCGTCGGCGGAGACGTTCGGCATCACGGCCGCGATCGATTTCGTCTCCGCGAACTCCATGAGGTCGTCGACGCCGCGGAACGGCGCGATCCGTTCGAGGTGCTTGATCGTCGGGAAGATCAGCCCGATCTCGCCGCGCTCGTAGGCGGCGAGCGCGGCGGCCGGGCGGAACCAGCGGCCGTCGTGGACTTCCACGGCGTCGGCTTCGGCGATCTGGTCGGCGGGGCAGCGCGCGACGAAGAACCGCGCGTCGAAGCGGCGCTTGGCGATCTCGGCCTTCGGCGTGATCCAGCGCGAGAAGTAGCGCAGCAGGCGCGCGTCGATCTTCACGTCGAGCTCGTCGAGCAGCGCGCCGAAGGTGCGTTCGCCGGCCAGCAGGGCGCGGCGCGCCTGCGCCGCCGCGGCGCCGGCGACGGGCCGGTGCGAGAAGAGCAGCCCCACCTCCTCGAACGTCTCGCGCGCCGCGGTCATCACGTACGCCGGTTCGACGGCTCCCGGCGAGCCGACGAGATGCGTGCGCGCCAGCGCGTGATCGATCGGATCGACCGCGCCGCCCGGAAAGACGTAGCGGTCCGGCAGAAAGGCTGCGCCGGCCCCGCGCCGCACCATGAGCACGGCCAAGCCCCCGGCCGCCTCCCGGGCGACGATCACCGTCGCCGCGTCGCGGACCTCGCCGTTCACCGGAACCCTCGTGCGGCCGCGGTGCGTTCCCTCCAAGCCATGCGCTCGTTGTTCATCGCCGCGTCCGCGCTCGCCCTCGGCTCCGGCGCGACGGCGTTCGCGGCCGCCGACCCGGCGCCGACGCCGGCGCCGGTCCCCACGCCGATCGCCGTCCCGACGCTGCCGCCCGACGCCCCGCCGCTCGTCCAGCGCGCGATCGATCTCGGGATTCAGATCTTGCGCCGCAACGCGGAGAACGCGCGCAACAACGCGCGCGGTGAAGTGACCTACTTCCGGCGGTTCGACATGCAGGTCCGCTGCGGGCGCGACTGCTACCGCAACGTGCGGCTGCACCAGGGGACGATCATCAATCCGCGCGGCGGGACGCCGGGCGTCGGAACGCACGTCGACGTGAACGGGCGCACCGACCCGGACGGGACGCTCGAAGCCGACGCGATCACGATCCTCGAATAGCGCGCGAGCGTGCGTGCGGCGCACGCGGAGACAAAGGAGAAAGCGAGAGAGGACCGCGGCGAATCGGCGCGGCCCTCTCGACTGGTTGTTGGATTCGGTCGCAGCGACGCATCGGCCGCTACGACGGCGTCTCCTTCGGTGGATCTCCGGTCATCGTTGCGATGCCGCCCTCCTGCCTTCAAGACGTTGTGTCTGCGCTTGCAATTTCGGTGATCTCGTTGCCACCGTACCGGCGCGCAATCAGCCGGTCGGTGCCCCGTACCCGGGTGGATCTTCCGACAGAACGTCGCCCTCCCGTGTCTCGATCGCGTTGGTGTGCCTCGAGGTTGGATCATGGTACTGCCGCGCTCCCCGGCGGTCAACCCCGGATTTGGGGGTTCGGAGGCGTCCCGGACGCCGGGGCAAAGAGAGCGGGTGGTGCGTTCGCCCTCGGTTCGTCTGCTCCGCCGCCTGGAAGCCGTCGTCATCCTGGCCGGCTCCTTTGCGTTGGCAGGCTTCGTCGTCTCGCACCGCCCCTGGGTCGAGCTGATGCTCGGTCGAATCGGCCCGCTGGCGATACCGCTGGCGATCGTCGTGTTCGCGGTCGTCGCGTCCGCGCCGTTCTCGGTGACGGACGCGCTCGCGATCATGAACGGCGTCGTGTTCGGTCCCGTGTGGGGATCGATCGTCAACGCGCTCGGGCTCGTGCTGGCGGCCGTGATCGGTTACGTCGTCGCGCTCCGTACCGCCGATGCGTTCGACGTCAAACGCAACGTCGAGCGGCTGCCGCGCTGGACGCGACGCTTCCGCATCGGTTCGCCCGGATTCCTCATCGCGGTGCGCGTCATCCCCGGGCTCGGCGGAACGATCGCCACGCAGACCGCCGCGGCGCTGCGCGTGCCGATCGTGCGGCAAATCTACACGATGTGCGCGGTCGCCGTCCCGGTATGCACGGTCCTCGCGGTGTTCGGAGACGCCGCGTCCGACTACATCGAAGCGCACGTCGTGGAACCTGCGCAAGCTTATGCGGAAAGGCATCACATTCACATCCGTCGCCGCCATCACGAGCTCGAGCATCACGGCGTCTACGCCACCGTTCCGCCGAGCGACGGCCGTCCGTGAACGTCACGCTCGTCAACGACGCGGCGGGTCTGCAGCAGACCGCCGCGCGGATCCTTCGCGCGCCCCGCGTCGGCCTCGACACCGAGTTCCACACCGAGAAGTCGTACACGCCGCACCTCATGGTGGTGCAGCTGCTGTTCGACGACGGCGTCGCGCTCGTCGACCCGCTCGCGATTCGCGATCTGCGCCCGCTGGCCGACGCGCTCGCCTCGACGTGCGTCGTCGGTCACGCGCTCTCGTCCGATCTGCGGATCCTCGCCGATACGTTCGAGACGCTGCCGCGGGCGGTCTTCGACACGCAGGTGGGCGCGGCGTTCGCCGGCTACGGACTGTCGATCTCGCTGCTCGACCTCGTTCGCGATCTGTGCCGCGTCACGCTGCGCAAGTCGCAGACCGTCAGCGACTGGAGCACGCGTCCGTTCACGCCGAAGCAAGTCGAGTACCTCGTCGACGACGTGCGCTATCTTTTCGAGCTGGAGGACCGGCTGCGCGAGCGGCTTCGCGCGCGCGGACGTGAGGAGTGGGCGGAGGAGGAGATGCCCGCGCTGGTCGAGCTGGGCACGTACCGCAACGATCAGCGCCGGCTGTACACGCGCGTCTCCGGCAACGCGCGAATGAGCCGCCGCGAGCTCGGGATCCTCAACGAGCTGGCGATCCTGCGCGACCGCTTCGCGCGCGAGCGCAACGTTCCGCTCAAGTACGTCATTCCCGACGACGTGATGATCGGTTTGGTGCAGCTCCGGCCGAAGAGCGTCGAGGATCTCTCGCAGCTGCGGCGCATCGACGCGGGGACGCGGCGGACGCTCGGCGAGCGCATCGTCGAAGCGGTCGCGCGCGGCGAGGCGCTCCCCGAGGACGACCTTCCGCCGCGCGCGCCGAAGCCGCTCGGACCGCAGCGTGAAGCGCTCGTCTCGACGATGGCCGTGCTCGTCAGCGCGCTCGCCGCGGAGAACGATCTGCCGACGACGCTGCTGCTGCCGCGGGCCGCGCTCGAGCGGATCGCGCGCGAAGCGCCGCAGAGCCCCGAGGCGCTCGGCGACGTCGTCAACCTCACGTCATGGCGGCGCGAGCTGGTCGTCGAGCCGCTCTGGCGCCTGCTGATCGGCGACTCGGTGCTGCGCGTCCGCGGCTACGCGAACGGCGAGCCGCGAACCGCTTTCGAGCCGCTCGGCGAGCGCGCGTACTGAGCGCTTAGCGAACGTGCGGCGAGGGACGCGGCGCCGGCGTGATCGCGCCCAGCGGTGGGGGCGGCAGCGGCGTCGGGGTGACGACCGGCGTCGGCGCGGGGACCGGCGTCTCGGCCGCCGCGGCTTCGGCGTAGAGCCGCTGGAAGCGCCGGTTGTCGATCTGCTGCACGCGGCAATCCCGGGCGTGGCTGCCGATCCGCTTGCCGTACGCGATGCACTTGCCCAGGTACTCGTCGGCCATCTGGAAGTCGCGCCTCCAGTCGCCCATGCGAAGGTTCCGCTCCGCCATCGCTCGCATCGAGAGCAGATAGCCCGCGTTCACGATGCGCGCTACCGGGTCGGTGCAGCGGGCGTTCGCGGCGAGTCCGGCGACCGTGTCGTCGTAGGACCGCTGGGGCGGGATACCGGGGGCCGCGGCGGCCTTCTCGTCGGCGAGCGCCTGAGCGCACGCGCGAGACCCGTGCGGAGCTTCCTGCGCCTGCGCGCCGCCTGGACCCAGCGTCAGGGCGGCGACGAAGGCGACGGCGAGCAGCGCCGGCGTCACGAAGGAGCGTGGCGGAGTGGTCACGATCCCAAGATACCCCGGCGGGTGCTCGCTTTCTCGCGCCGCGCGGGCGTCCGCGCAAAAAACCCTCCGATCCGGCAGGGGCGCCCGGGCGCGCGTCAGAGCAGGCGAAAGAACTGCTCCACCCGGCCGCCGTCGTAGGTGGGGTCGGCCGCCCGCTCGCGCTCCGTCCAGCGGCGGAACGCCTCGAGGTCCACGTCGCTGGCGTGCGCGCGCGCGACGGCGAGCGCGACGTCGAGTCCCATCGGATCGCCCCAGGCCCAGTAGTGCAGGAAGCGGTCGCGCACGACGTCGGTCGCCGCGTAGACGTGCAGCAGCAGGTCGCCGCGGCGGTCGGTGCGCCAGCTCGCGACGTACTCGCGGCCGATCGCCAGCGGCCCCATCGGCAGCTCGATCGCGTACGGCAGGCGCGCGTGGACGTACGGGCCGGCGCGCTCGCGCGCGTATCCGATCGACGCGAGCGCTCGGTCGACGATGTGGCGCGCGGCTTGCACGTGCGGGACGAAGTCGATGTCGAGCGAGCGGTACAGGTCCGGGACGTAGTACGCCGCCGCGCTCCCCCCGCACAGCACCGCGGTCTCGCCCGCGCGTTCGAGCGCGGTGCACGCGGCGAACGCGACGTCGACGAGGCTCGCATCGTCGGCGAGGGTCACAGCGGCTTGCCGATCCGGCGCGGGCGCTCGCGCGAGCGCGCGGCCCGCTCGCGGACCTCGGGATACGACGCCGCGAGCCGCGCGAGCAGGCTGCGCAGCTCGAGCGCTCCGTGCCAGCGCCGGTTCAGCAGCACCACCCGGATCTTGCCGATCGGGCGCGACACGACGACGCCGGCCCGCTCGAGCGCCATGATGATGCGGTAGATCGCCGTCGGGCTGGCGTCGAGCTGCCGCGCCAGCTCGCGCAGATGCAGGCCGTTCTCGGAGAGGGCGAGCCGAATCAGGACGCGGTCGCGAAGGGCCGTCCCGAACAGCGCCGGGCGGAGGTCGTCCCGCATGGTCCGATTGTTCCGCTTTTGTGGACGTATGTCAACGAATCGGAAACATAGGACGGGAGCACCGCGCCCGCCGCCCGGCGAACGCGACCGACGTGAACACGCAGGATCATCCCAACAGCTTCTCGGCCCGCGACACCCTGCGGGTCGGCGCTCGCGAGTACGGTTACTACCGCTTGAGCGCGCTCGGGCCGGCGTACGATCTCGCCACGCTGCCCTACTCGCTGAAGATCCTGCTCGAGAACCTCCTGCGCTTCGAGGACGGCCGGTCGGTGACGAAGGACGACGTGATCGCGCTGGCGTCGTGGCGGCCCGGTGCGGCGTCGGCGAAGGAGATCGCGTACCGGCCGGCGCGCGTGCTGCTTCAGGACTTCACCGGCGTGCCGTGCGTCGTGGATCTCGCCGCGATGCGCGATGCGATCGCGCAGATGGGCGGCGACCCGAAACGGATTAACCCGCTGCAGCCGGTCGAGCTCGTGATCGATCACTCGGTGCAGGTCGACGCGTGGGCGTCCGACGGCGCGTTCGAGAAGAACGCCGAGCTCGAGTTCGAGCGCAACGGCGAACGCTACGCTTTCCTCAAGTGGGGACAGTCGTCGCTCGACGGGTTCCGGGCGGTTCCGCCCGACACCGGGATCGTCCATCAGGTCAACATCGAGTACCTCGCGCGCGTCGTGTTCGGCGCGGGCGGCGCCGGCGAGGCGCACCGTTCCGGCCGCACCGAAGCGTATCCGGACACCGTCGTCGGCACCGACTCGCACACGACGATGGTGAACGGCCTCGGCGTGCTCGCGTGGGGCGTCGGCGGGATCGAAGCCGAGGCGGCGATGCTGGGCCAGCCGGTGACGATGCTGATCCCCGAGGTGATCGGCTTCAAGCTGACCGGGAAGCTGAAGGAAGGCGTCACCGCGACCGATCTCGCCCTCCAAGTGACGCAGATGCTGCGCAAGAAGGGCGTCGTCGGGAAGTTCGTCGAGTTCTACGGCGCCGGGCTCTCGTCGCTGCCCGTCGCCGACCGCACGGTCATCGGGAACATGTCGCCGGAGTACGGTTCGACCGTCGCGATCTTCCCGGTCGACGCGCTCACGCTCGATTACCTGCGGATGACGGGGCGCAGCGCCGAACAGGTCGCGCTCGTCGAAGCGTACGCGAAAGCGCAAGGGATGTTCCGCAGCGACGACGCGCCGGAGCCGCGCTTCACCGACACGCTGGCGCTCGATCTGGCCGACGTCGAGCCGAACCTCGCCGGTCCGCGCCGTCCGCAGGACCGCGTTCCCCTGCGCTCGGTGAAGAGCGAGTTCGCCAAGGCGCTCGAAGAGTGGCAGAGCGCGCGCGGCAACGGGACCGCCTCCGTCGAGCTGTTCGAAGAAGAGGGCGGCGGCACCGCGGTCGCCGCGCATCCGCGCACGACCCTCTCCGACGGCGCGGTCGTGATCGCGGCGATCACGTCGTGCACGAACACGTCGAACCCCGCGCTGCTGATCGGCGCCGGCCTGCTCGCCAAGAAGGCGGTGGAGAAAGGGCTGCGCGCGGCGCCCTGGGTGAAGACGTCGCTCGCGCCGGGATCGAAAGTCGTGACCGACTATCTCGCCAAAGCCGGCCTGACGCCGTATCTCGACCGGCTCGGCTTCAACCTCGTCGGCTACGGCTGCACGACCTGCATCGGCAACAGCGGCCCGCTCGGCGAGGACGTCGCGCACGCCGTCGCCGAGCACGACATGATCGTCGCCGCCGTGCTTTCGGGGAACCGCAACTTCGAAGGCCGCATCCACCCGCAGGTGCGCGCGAACTACCTCGCCTCGCCGCCGCTGGTCGTCGCGTACGCGCTCGCGGGACGGATGGACGTCGATCTGACGACCGAGCCGCTGGGCCGCACGCCCTCGGGTGAGGACGTGTACCTCGCCGACATCTGGCCGGGCAGCGACGAGATCGACGCCGCCATGGCCGCCTCGCTGAACGACGCGATGTTCAAACGCCGCTACGCCGACGTCTTCGCCGGCGACCGCCGCTGGTCGTCGATGCAGGTGCCGGCCGGCGAGCGCTACGCTTGGGACGAGCAGTCGGAGTACGTGAAGCGTCCGCCGTACTTCGACGGAATGCCCGCGCAGCCGCAACCGCCGCAAGACATTCGCGGCGCGCGCGCGCTCGCCGTCCTCGGCGACAGCGTCACGACCGACCACATCTCGCCGGCCGGAAACATCGCGCGCACCTCGCCCGCGGCGAAGTATCTGATGTCGAAAGGGGTTCAGCCGGCCGACTTCAACTCGTACGGCGCGCGGCGCGGGAACCACGAGGTCATGGTGCGCGGCACGTTCGCCAACATCCGGCTGCGCAATGCGCTCGTGCCGGGCGTCGAAGGCGGCGTGACGCGGTACCTCCCGGCGAACGAGCAGATGTCGATCTTCGAAGCGTCGGAGAAGTACCGCGCCGACGGCACGCCGCTGATCGTCCTGGCCGGAAAAGAGTACGGCAGCGGCTCGTCGCGCGACTGGGCGGCGAAGGGCCCGTACCTGCTCGGCATCAAGGCCGTCATCGCCGAGTCGTTCGAACGGATCCACCGTTCGAACCTGATCGGCATGGGGATCCTGCCGCTGCAGTACGTGAACGGCGCGACGCGCGACTCGCTCGGGCTCAGCGGCGAGGAGACGTTCGCGATCGAAGGCGTCGCGGCGAAGTTGCAGCCCGGCATGACGGTGACGGTCACCGCGACGTCGCCCGGCGGCGCGGCGGCGACGTTCGAGGCGCTCGTCCGCATCGACACCCCCGACGAAGCGGACTACTATCGCCACGGCGGCATTCTGCAGTACGTGCTGCGCCAGCTGGCGGCCGCGTGAGCGAAAGCGAGAGCCGTCGAGCACGGCGACGAGGACGACCGCGCGCGGCGCGTTCTCACGGGTTCACGTCCGATGCGACGGCATCGTCGTTCGGCAGGTAGCGGGGTACCGGGGCGTCTCGATTCTCGGGCGCCGCAGCGCGGCGCTCAGCGCGACGGGTCGGCCGCCGCGATCGCGTCGTAGGCGGCTTTGACCTTCGCGATCTCGGTCGTTTCCGCGGCGTTCGGCACTTGCAGCGACGATGAGCCGATGCGCGCGAGCTGATCGAGGATGCGTTCCCGGATCTGCGCGTCGCCGCGGAGATCTTCGACGTTCTGCGGGTCGTACGTCAGCCGGGCGCGGAACTCGCGCAGCGCTTGCGCTCGCGCGGGCGATGCGTGCTTCAGCCGAGCGTCGATGCGGTTGAGCATCGCGTCGACGTCGCTCAGCTCGGCGTCGAGCTGCGCGAGCGCGTCGTGGCGCTGCTGCATCGACGCCGGCGTCGCCGGATCGCGCGGGTCCGCGTGAACGACCAGCTTCTGCTCGCGGGTCACGCCGTCCGCGATCAGGCGGACCGTATAGGTTCCGGGCACCGCCTCGGGGCCGCTCTCCGGTCCGCGGTTCTGCTCGAACGTTCCCTTCCAGCGCACCGGGCCGTCTTCGGTGAGGTCCCAGGCGACGCGCGCGAAGCCGGCGCGGGCCGGGACCTCCTTGCCGCGCAGATGCTTCACGACGCGGCCGGCCGCGTCCACGACGTCGATCTCCACCCGCTTCGCTCGCGCCGGCAGCCGATACGTGAGGAGCGCGCCGTACGACGGGTTCTCGCCGACGTAGGCGTTGGCCGGAAGCTTCGGCTTCGTGAACGTGTTGACCGGTGACCACTGCCACATCCGGTATGCGTCGCGCGGCGCGAACAGCGTCACGCCGCTCGCGGTCGCCGATGCGCGGATCGCGGCGAGGTCGTCGAGGATCCAGACGCCGCGGCCGTGCGAGGCCACGACGAGGTCGTCCGCGCGCGGCTGGATCGCGAGGTCGTAGATCGCGGTCGCCGGCATGTTCAGCCGCAGCGAGCGCCAGTGCGTTCCGCGGTCGAACGAGACGAAGACGCCGCGCGAGGTGCCGGCGTAGAGCACGCTGCGGCGCTTCGTGTCCTCGCGCACGACGCGCACCGAGACGCCGCGCGGGAGGTCGCCCGCGATCGAGCGCCAGGTCGCACCGAAATCGTCGGTGGCGAAGGCATAGGGCGTGTCGTCGCCGTTCATGTGCCGGTCCGCCGCGACGTACGCCGTCCCCGCGTCGAAATGCCCCGGATCGACGGTCGGCACGCGCGCCCATTGCGGCATCTCGCGCGGCGTGACGTTCGTCCAGTGCGCGCCGGCGTCGCGCGTGAGCTGCACCAGGCCGTCGTCGGTCGTCACCCAGATGAGGCCGCGGTCGAGCGGCGTCGAGGCGACGTAGAGGATGGTGTCCGACATCTCCGCGCCCGAGCCGTCGTGCGAGACCGGGCCGCCGGGCCGCTGCTGATGCGATCGCTCGTTGCGCGTGAGGTCCGGACTGATCGCGTGCCACGTCGAGCCGTGGTCGCTGCTGCGGAACACGACGTTGCCCGCGGTCAGCGCGTTGCCGTCGTCGTCGAACGCGATCGGATTGTCCCAGTTGAAGCGAAAGGCGTTGCCCGCCGGCGTGTTGAGGCCGTTCAGCTCGGCGTCCGGCGAGACGTCCGCGGCTTGGTTCGTGCGCAGATCGGTGACGTACACCTGACCGTTGTCGAGATTGCGCTCCGTGGACCAGATCAGGTTCGGGTCCTTCGGATCGTACACCGACCACATGCCGTCGCCCGGTGCGATGGTCGCCCAGTCGCGGTTCAGTACGCCGACGCCGTTGTCGGTGCTCGACGGCGCGCACCACGAACTGTTGTCCTGCAGTCCCACGCAGACGTGATAGTGCGGGACCGCGTCGTCGAGCCCGAGATGATACGGCTGCGAGAACGGCAGCGCGTACGGCTGCCACGTGTGCGCCCCGCCGTCGGCCGAGATGGTGACGCCTTCGTCGCCGCCCTCGAGGACGCGCTTGCCGTCGGCCGACCACCACACGGCGTGATAATCCCAGCCGGCGTCGGTCGCGATCGCGTGGAAGCTCTTCCCGCCGTCGGTGCTCATCGAGAGGATCAGCGCGACGGCGATCACCCGGTTCGCGTCGGCCGGATCGACGAAGACGTGCGTGAAGTAGAACGGACGCGCGCCGAGATACGGGCTGTGCGGCATCGCTCGCCAGGTCGTCCCGCCGTCGTCGGACCGCCAGAGCTCGCCATGCTTCGCCTCGATCTCCGCGTAGACGCGCCCGCCGCGCCCTGCCGCGACGCCGACCTTCCCGACCACGCCGGACGGGAGGCCGCGGCTCAGCTTCCGCCACGTCAGGCCGTTGTCGTCCGAGCGGTAGACGCCGTCCTCGGGACCGCCGCTCGAGAACGTCCACGGCCGCCGGCGAAAGCGCCACATCCCGGCGAACAGCGTCGAGGGCCGGTCGGGACTGCGCGTGAGATCCGACGCACCGGTCGCGAGCCCGAGCCGGAGCGTGTGCTTCCAACGCAGGCCGCCGTCGGCGGTCACGAAGACGCCGCGCGTCGCGCTGTCGCGGAAGAGGTGTCCGAGCACGCCTACCGCCACGCGGCGCGGGTCGCGCGGATCGACCGAGATCGCCGAGATCGTTCCGGCGTCGTCGAGGCCGGCGTGGGTCCAATGCTTCCCGCCGTCGCGCGAATGCCAGACGCCGTCGCCTTCTTCCGCCTCGTTGCGCGGGTTCGACTCGCCGGTCCCGACCCAGACGTCGTTCGGGTCGCGAGGGGAGACCGCGATCGCGCCGACCGGCGCGACCGGCTGCCGGTCGAAGATCGGCGCCCACGATGCGCCGCCGTCCGTGCTCTTGAACACGCCGCCGCCTGCCCCGCCCGCGTAGTACACGCGCGCGTCGGCGTCGCTTCCCGCGACCGCGGTCACGCGGCCGCCCGAGATCGCCGGACCGATCGCGCGGTACGCCAGCGCGGCGAACGGATCGGCGGCCGGGCGCGCGGCGGACGCTTCGGTCGCCGGACGCGAAGCGATGGGGTCGGCTGCGGCGGGCACGCGAGCGGCGGGCAGCAGGAAGGCCGCCGCGCAGCAAAGCGACATCGCGCGGCGAAGAGACGTGCGGAGCATGGTCCGTCCATACGCGACGTGGACGTGATTCCTTCTCCGGGAGTAATCCGCTCGTGCGTTGCGGTACGTGATCGCCATGCTCCGGCGGGACGTCGCGACGCGACCGGCTCCCTTCGGTCTCACGCTCGCGGACATCGACCGGGCCGCCGCGTTGATTCGTGACGCGGTGCCGCCCACGCCGGCGTTCCGCTGGCCGCTGCTGTGCGAACGGCTCGGCGTCGACGTCACGCTCAAGCACGAGAACCACACGCCGACCGGCGCCTTCAAGGTCCGCGGCGGGCTGACGTACGTCGACGCCCTGCGGCGGCGCGCCCCGCACGTGAGACGGCTCGTCTGCGCGACGCGCGGAAACCACGGACAGTCGATCGCGTTCGCCGCCTCGCGTGCCGGCCTCCGCGTGACGATCGTCGTCCCCGAGGGCAACTCTCCGGAGAAGAACGCCGCGATGCGCGCGTTCGGCGCCGAGGTGCTCGTGCGCGGCGCGGACTACGAAGCCGCGCAGGCGCACGCCGATCTCCTCGCCGAGGACCCGAACACCGCGCGCGTTCCGGTATACGACCGCGATCTCGTGTCCGGCGTCGCGACGTGCGCGCGCGAGCTGTTCGCGGCCGGGCGCTTCGACGTCGTCTACGTGCCGGTCGGCCGCGGCTCGGGGATCAGCGGCACGATCGCGGTGCGGAACCTGCTCGGACTCGAGACGGAGATCGTCGGCGTCGTCAGCGAACGCTACCCGGTCTATGCGGAGGCGTTCGCGCAACGGCGCTCCCTCGAGCTCGACCCGCCCGCGTCGACCACGATTGCCGACGGCGTCGCGATCCGCACCAGCGACGCGACGGCGCTCGAGACGATCGTCGCAAACGTCTCGCGCATCGTCGCGGTCGCCGATGACGCGATCGAGGAGGCGATGCGCGCGATCTTCGCCGGCACGCACAACGTCGCGGAGGGAGCCGGCGCCGCACCGGTCGCCGCCATCGCCGCGCAGCGCGCGCGGCTGGCGGGCAAGCGCGTCGCGGCGATCCTCTCCGGCGGCAACGTCGACTCCGACGTCTTCGCGCGCGTCCTCGGGCGCTGACGAAGCCCCGGCGCGCTTCGCTCGCCGCGGCCGCGGGGGCCCGTTCGGCAGTATTCCATGCGGTCGCCGGGGTAGGAGGCCGGGGTGATCCCCAAGCACGTCGCGCTCCTCTCGTTCGAGGGACCCGACCGGTATGCGCTGATCGGCGGGCTCGCCACGCGCGTCACGCAGCTGGCTCGTGCGCTCGGCGCCGCGGGGCACGAGGTCGAGCTCTACTTCGTCGGCGATCCGCACGCGGACGCCGTCGAGCGGACGGATCCGGGCGTCACGCTGCGGCGCTGGTCGCAGTGGGTCTCGAAGCAGCACCCGCGCAACGCGTACGACGGTGAAGCGGCGAAGGTCCGCGACTGGGAGACGAGCCTCCCGCGCTGGCTGATCGACGAGCTGGTGGCGCCGGCCCACGCAGCCGGCGACCACGTCCTCATCATCTGCGAGGAGTGGCAGACCGCGAACGTCGCGATCGCCATCGACCGGCTCGCGCGCGAGCGGGGCATGCGCGGCGCGCTGACGCTGATGTGGAACGCGAACAACACGTACGGGTTCGAGAAGATCCACTGGCCGACGCTCTCGCGCGCCGCGGCGGTGACGTGCGTGAGCAAGTACATGAAGTTCGAGCTGGCGCAACACGGCGCGCACGCGCTCGTCATCCCCAACGGGATCGACGAAACGCTGCTGAACGGCGCCGATCGCGAGCAGACCGCCGCGTTCCGCGAGGCGTTCGGCGACCGGCCGACGTGCGTCAAAGTCGGGCGCTTCGACCCGGACAAGAACTGGCTGCAGGCGATCGACGCGATCGCCGAGCTGCACGCGGACGGCGTCCCGGCGCGGCTCATCGTGCGCGGCGGGAAGGAACCGTACGGCGACGTCGTGATGGGCCGCGCCCGCGAGCGGGGCTTGCGCGTCGAGCGGCTGCAGTATGAAGGCAGCGACTGGCGCGCGCTCGCGAAGCAGCTCGCGGCATGCGACGCGCCCGCGGTCGTGCACCTGCGCGCCTTCCTCGACGAAGCGACGCTGTACGCGCTGTACGCCGCGGCCGACGCGGTGCTGGCGAACAGCGGGAAGGAGCCGTTCGGCCTCGTCGGGCTCGAGGTGATGGCCGCGGGCGGGATCGCGGTGTGCGGGGCGACCGGCGAAGAGTACGCCGAGCCGTTCGTCAACGCCATCGTCTGCGACACGGGCGACGGCCGCGAGCTGGCGACGTATCTGCGCGCGCTCTTCGACGATCCCGACCTCGCGCAGCGCATGCGCGCGAACGGGGCCGAGACGGCGAAGCGCTACACCTGGGCCGCCGCGCTCGAAGTCCTCGACCGCAAGATCGGCTACGTCGAGGCGCTCGCGCGCTGACGGTGCCGCGAACGCTGCTCGTGACGGGCGGGACGCGCGGGATCGGTGCGGCGATCGCGCGTCGCGCGGCGCGCGACGGGTGGAACGTCGCGATCACGTATGCGTCGTCGCGCGACGCCGCCGAAGCGGTTCTGAAGGACCTGGTCGCACCGGGCGGACGCGCGCTCGCCATCCGTGCCGACGTGGCCGACGAAGGCGCGATGATGGCTGCGTTCGAGCAGGTCGACGCGGACTTCGGGCCGCTCGACGCGCTGGTGAACAACGCGGGGATCACCGGCGGGTTCGCGCGCGTCGCCGACGTCGAGCGGGCGACGCTCGAGCGCGTCTTCGCCGTGAACGCGATCGGCGCGATGCTCTGCGCGCGCGAGGCCGTCCGCCGCATGTCGACGCGCCGCGGCGGGAACGGAGGCGCGATCGTGAACGTCACGTCGCGAGCGGCTCAGCTCGGCAGCGCCGGAGAATGGGTGCATTACGCGGCCTCGAAGGCGGCGCTCGAGGCGTTCACGCGCGGCCTCGCTCGCGAGGTGGCCGAGCAGGGCATCCGCGTCAACGCGGTCTCGCCCGGACTCATCGACACGACCTTGCACGCCGACTCCGGCGCACCCGATCGCCTCGAGCGCCTCGCGCCCGCGATCCCGCAGAAGCGCGCCGGGACGGCGGAGGAAGTCGCCGCGGCCGTGATGTGGCTGCTCTCCGACGAGGCGAGCTACGTGACCGGCACGACGCTGGAGGTCAGCGGCGGCCGCTAGCGGCCGCTTGCGGCTGCGCCCGACGCGCGCCGGTGCCGCGGTCCGCCGCCGCGCCGCGGGCGCCGACCAAAGCGCTACGCCCGGGCTTCCGGCGCATGGTATACTGAAATCCGGTCCCGGGCGCGAGCCCGGGCACACCCTGCGCGATCTTTCGAAACGACGATCGACCTCGCGCGCTCGCCTTCGAAAGAACCGATGCAGACCACCTTCGACGCGCTGGGCTTGAGCCCGGCGCAGCTCCGTGCCGTGCGCGAGCTCGGCTTCACCGTGCCGACGCCCGTCCAGTCGGCCGCCATTCCGCCCGCGCTCGCCGGCCGCGACGTGCTCGCCAGCGCGCAGACCGGCACCGGGAAGACCGCCGCGTTCGGCTTGCCGCTGATCGAGCGGCTGACGGCGTTGCCGCGCAACCGCACGCACGCGCTCATCCTCGCGCCGACGCGCGAGCTCGCCGCGCAGATCACGGCCAGCCTCGGCGATCTCGCGAAGCACGCGCAGCTGCGGGTCGCCGCGGTCTACGGCGGCGTCGGCTTCGCGCCGCAGGCCGCCGCGTTCGCGCGCGGCACCGAGATCATCGTCGCCTGTCCGGGACGGCTCCTGGACTTGATCGCGCAGCGCAAGACGCGGCTCGAGCACGTCTCGTGCCTCGTCCTCGACGAAGCGGACCGCATGCTCGACATGGGCTTTCTTCCGTCCGTCCGGCGCATCGCCGGGCACCTGCCGAAGCGCGCGCAGACGATGATGTTCTCGGCCACGATCGCGCCCGAGATCGCGACGCTGAGCAAAGACCTGCTCCGCGATCCGGTTCGCGTCGACATCGCGCCGCGCGGCGACGCGTCGACCGCCGAAGGGATCACGCACACGGCGTACGCCGTCGATCAGCAGCGCAAGACCGACCTGCTCCTGAAGCTGCTCGAAGACAACGCGATCTTCAGCGCGATCGCGTTCACGCGCACCAAGGCGCGCGCGAACCGGCTCGCGCTCCACCTCGCGAAGCACGACGTCGCGGCCGACCGCATCCACGGCGACCGGTCGCAGGCGCAGCGCACGCGCGCGCTCGCCGACTTCAAGCGCGGCAAGCTGCGCGTGCTCGTCGCGACGGACCTGGCGGCGCGAGGCATCGACGTCGAGGATCTCGGTCACGTCATCAACTTCGACGTGCCCCTCGTCCCCGAGGACTACGTCCACCGCGTCGGGCGCACGGCGCGCGCCGAAGCGACCGGCGATGCGATCACCTTCGTTTCGCACGACGAAGAGAAGCTGTTCCGCGAGATCGAGAAGAGCGTCGGCAAGCGGATCGACCGCTCGAAGATGCCGGTGCTTCCCGAATCGCGCGTCGCCGCGGCGGCGCAGCCGGCGATCCACCGGCCGCCGGCCACGGCCTCCTCGTCAGGCTCCTCGTCGGGCCGCCGCAGCTTCGCGCCGCGGCGCGGCCGCCGCTAAGCCGACCGGCGCGACCGGCGCCGCGCCGGCCGACGCGAGGCGTCAGCCGTGCGCGGCGATCTCGCGCACCCGGCCGACGATCTCGTCGGCGTAGCGCGCCGCCTCCGTGTCCGAGCTGCCTTCCGCCCACACGTTGACGGCGGCTTCCGTCGCGTCGGGGAGCACCAGCACCCAGCCGTCGGGCCGGCCGAGCCGGATTCCGTCGAGCGTGTCGACCTTGCCGTTGCCGTCGTGCGCGGCTTCGTCGTGCAGCGAGCGCATCACGGCGCCCTTGCGATCCCAGGGGCACGGGACGACGCGTCCGGCCATGTGCCAGCCGGGCAGCATCGCGACCAGCTCGGAGAGCTTGCGGTGCTCCGCCGCGAGCAGCTCCATGATCTTGGCCGTCGCGTAGATGCCGTCGAACGCCGGCTGGAACTCCGGAAAGATCAGCTCGTAGTCGACGCCGCCGGCGAAGGCGAGCTTGTCGCCTTCGCGCTCGGCGAGCGCCATCAGAGAGCGGCGGTCGCTGCGGGTGCGCACGATCTCGGCGCCGTTCTCCGCGGCGATGCGCTCGACGACGCTCGGCACGGTCAGCGGCATCGCGATCCGCGCGCCGGTGCGCGCGCGCGCGATCAGCAGCGTCAGCAGCGCCATCAGGCGGTTGCGGCCGACGATCTCGCCGGCGTCGTCGACGAGCGTCACCTTCTCGCCGTCGGCGTCGATCAGCACGCCGAGATTCGCCTCCAGCGACGTCACCACCGAGGTGAGCTGCTTGAGATGGCGCTCGCGGTCGTTGCGGAAATTGCGCACCTTTTCGGCGTCGAAGTACGCGTTCAGCGCGACCTGGTCGACGCCGAACTCGCCGAGAATCTGCGGCAGGACGATCGACGCGTTGCCGAACGCGTAGTCGATCACGACGCGGAAGTTCGCGGTGCGCAGCGCGTCGGCGCTCAGCGCCTCGGAAAAGGCGCGGACGTACCGCTCGAGCGCGCGCGAGGGGAAGCTCAGCGTCCCGACCTCGTCCATCGGGGTGCGCCGCGAGTCTTCCCGGAAGAAGAGGTTTTCGATCTTGCGCTCCGCGCCTTTGTCGAGCCCGATCCCCGTCTGGTCGAAGAACTCGAAGAGCACCGAGTTCGGGTCGTCCGGCGCGACGCGGACGTGCACGCCGCCGTCGCCTCCGACCCGGACGGCGTACCGCGCGAGCGGCAGCGGATACGAGCGCAGGTCGAGGACGTTGACGCCGACGCTGAGCAGCCCGGAGATGATGCACCGGTTCATCACGCGCGAGGCCGGGTGCGTGTCACGGCTCGTCATCACGGCCTGGCCGGGCTTGAGCGACGTCCCGAACGCCTGGCCCAGCTTGAGCGCGAACTCCGGCGTGATCTCCAGGTTCGCGAGCCCCTTGATTCCCGCCGAGCCGAAGAGCGATCCCGGCCACTTCTGGCCGTAGATGAGCGACATCGACACGATCGAGCCGGCGGTGACCCACTTGCCTGGCCACAGCTTCAAATGCGCGTTCACCGTCGCGCCGCCGCCGATGGTGCAGCCGCGGCCCAGCACGGTGTTCTCCTGGATCACCGCGCGCTGCTCGATCGTGTTGCGGTCCGCGACGGTGCAGTCGTTCAGCGAGGCCTCTTCGCCGACGTAGCAGTCCTCCCACAGCACGCTGCGCGAGATCTCGGCGTTCGCTTCGACGATCGTGCGATCGCCGATCGCCGCCGGCCCGACGATGCACGCGCCGGCCGCGACGCGGACGTCGCGTCCGAGCACGACGCGGCCTTCGATCCGCGCCGCATCGTCGATCCGCGAGCCGCCGCCCGCCCACACGCCGGGGCGCACCTCGCCGCCCGGGAACGCGAGCCCGCCCACGCGTCCTTCGACCGCGTCGTAGTTCGCCTGCTGATACTGTTCGAGGTTGCCGATGTCGGTCCAGTACGCGTCGATCACGTAGCCGCCGAGCTTCGCGCCCTCGCGCAGCATCATCGGGAAGAGATCCTTCGACCAGTCGTAGACCTTGCCGCGTTCCATGCGGTCGAGGATCGAGGGCTCGAGCACGTAGATGCCGGTGTTGATCGTGTCGGAGAAGACCTCGCCCCACGACGGCTTCTCCAGGAAGCGCACGATCCGGCCGTTCTCGTCGGTGACGACGACGCCGAACTCCAGCGGGTTGGTCACCCGCTGCAGCGCGATCGTCACGTCGTTCCCGCGCTCGCGATGGTGCGCCACGATCGCGGAGAGATCGACGTCGGTGAGCGCATCGCCGCTGATGATCAGGAACGGCTCGCCGGCGAGCAGCTCGTGCGCCATCTTCACCGCGCCGGCCGTCCCGAGCGGCGTGTCCTCGACGACGTAGTGCATCGTCACGCCGTGCGCGCTGCCGTCGCCGAAGTACGACTCGATCTCGTCGGCGAGGTAGTGCAGCGTCGCGACGATCTCGTCGAACCCGTGCGTGCGCAGCAGGTCGACGATGTGCTCCATCACCGGCTTCCCGGCGACGGGCGCGAGCGGTTTCGGTCTGCGCGACGTGAGCGGGCGAAGGCGCGAGCCCTCGCCGCCCGCCATGAGCACCGCTTTCATGTTAGAGGCGCTCCGCCCTGGGCTGCGCGCCCCCCACGCGCAGCGTGGGGCCCCCCGGCCGACCTCGCCGCAACATTGTGCGGACGCCGAGATGCTGCTGCGCTCGGTCCATCACCGGGGGTGGCTGCTGCGGTGACGCTGCGCACGTCGGTGGTTGCGCTCGCGCCATTGCCGTGGGCGGTCGCTGCGCTCCCGCCGTCGCCGGTGGTCGTTGCGCTCCCGCGGCTCGCGTCGCGGCGTCGTTGCGTTGCGCGAGCGGGTTCGGTGGTGATGGGGTGCTTCCGGGGTCGGTTCGGCATCGTCATGCGGTGGCTCGCGGGCGGAGTTCGGTGAAGGCGGCGCAGAGACGGGCTACTCGGGGATCGCCTGCCAGGCTTTCGATGTCCGTACCCAGCTTGCGTCGCCAATTCGGGTACTCGCTCGCGGTTCCCGGCACGTTCGCCGGCTCGCGCTCGCCCAGGATGTCGTCGAGCTGCGCCATCACGATCGCGCTCGGCGAGGCGGCGAGGTAACGGTTCGCCGCGACGACGACCGCCGTGTCGTCGTCACGCTCGGCCGGCGCGAGGTCGCCGTGTGCGACGAGCGTATCGAGCAGCTGCGCGCGCTCGCGCTCGCGCGCCGCGTGTTCCTCCGACGCCGGGACGCGCAGCAGCCCCAGACGGTCGCGCAGCGTGATGTCCTCGCCGTGCAGCCAGGCAGCGATCGTCGGCAAGTCGTGCGTCCCGGACGCCGCGAGCGCGAGCGGCGGATACCGCTCCGGCGCGATGAAGCGCCCCGCGTCGTCCTTTTCGAAGAACAGGATCCGGTAGGACAGGATCCCGGTCTCGGTCATCCGTTCGCGGAAGCCGGGCGGGACCGTGCCGAGATCCTCGCCGACGACCACGCAGCGTTCGCGCACGCTCGCGAGCGCGACGATCCCGCGCAGCTCGTCGACCGGGTAGAGCACGTACGCGCCGTCCTGCGGAGCCGCGCCGCGCGGGATCCAGAACAGGCGCTGCAGCGCGAAGGCGTGATCGATGCGGAGCGCGCCCGCGCCCCGCGCGTTCGTCCGCAGGAGCGCGAGCAGCTCGGCGTAGCCTTCGCGGACGAGGCCGCGCGGGTCGAGCGGCGGAAGGCCCCAGTCCTGTCCCAGCGGGTTCAGCTCGTCGGGCGGCGCGCCGACCGACACGTCCTCGACGTACGCCTCCGCGTCGGCCCAGACGTCGGCCGCATTGCGGTCGACGCCGACGGCGAGGTCGCGGTAGAGCCGGACGCCGTGCTCGGCCGCATCGCGAGCGACCGCCTCGAACTGCGCAGCGGCGATCCACTGCAGGTACATGCCGTACCGAAGTTCGTACGCTTCGCCGGCCGCGAAGCGCGCCACGTCGCCGGCGTCCGCGCGCCGATACGCCGCCGGCCAGGCCTCGATCGCGCGTCCGTAGCGCGCGGCGAGCACCTCGAACACGGCGAAGCGCGCGAGCGGCTCGCCTTGCGCCGCGCACCACGCGTCGAATTCGGCCTGCCGGGCCGGGGCGCGTTCGAGCGCGGCGAAGCACGCGCGCAGCGCCTCGTCCTTGATCCGCGCGACGCCCGGATAGTCGACGAGCGGCGCGGCCCGCAGCGCGCGGAGCCTCTCGCGTCGCGCGGCGCCGTCGAGCAACGCGCGCACCGCCGAATCGCGCGCTTCGGGGACCTCGTCCACGGCGATCGCGAGCCAGTTCAGCCAACGGCGCGAGGACGCGGCGTACGGACTGGCGTTCTCCGGGTCGGCGCGGCACGGCGCGTGCAGCGGGTTGATC
>Ga0209810_1002303_pt1 | contig 23528 bp, 16 predicted proteins | sample Coa_R1_7_FD_187159 | JGI IMG/M metagenome (GOLD analysis project Ga0209810, IMG submission 187159) | Surface soil microbial communities from Centralia Pennsylvania, which are recovering from an underground coalmine fire - Coalmine... | ecosystem: Environmental > Terrestrial > Soil > Unclassified... | reverse complement strand
GAACCTGGGATCGCGTGCTGGCCGTGAATTTGCGCGGCACCTTTCTCTGCTGCCTGCAAGCCTTTCGTATCATGGCGCAGCAGCGAGAGGGCGTGATTATCAACATGTCCTCGCTGTCAGGCGTGAAGGGCGTGGAGAAGTTTCCGGGGCTGAGCGCGTATAACGTCTCCAAGTCTGGCGTGGCCGGGCTGACGGAGATTCTGGCGGTGGAGGGTCGGCCCTATAATATTCGCGTGTGCGCCGTGAGTCCGGGCGCGGTCGATACGGAGATGCTGCGACAGGCTGCGCCGCACCTGAAACCCGGCGCGACACCCGCCGACATAGCCGAACTGCTGCTTTTCCTTGCCAGCGATTCCGGTCGCTTACTGAGCGGCACGAACATTGAGATTTTTAGCAATGCATAGTTTGTTTCAATCCCGCACGGGAGGCCGGGAAAAGTCGCAGTTTCAGCCACTTTCTTCCGAGAGAAGTATACCATCAAAGCTGAAAAGGTCAAGTACAAAGGCATTAAAACTCATGGTTTACCTGACGAGGCGCGCCAGTTTTAGCGCGGCACATGTGTTGTGGAGTAACGCGCTGAGCGAAGAAGAGAACTTCGCCATCTATGAGAAGTGCGCGAACCCGCGCGGACACGGCCATAACTATATTCTGGAGGTGACGGTGCGCGGGACGCCCGACGCGAAGACGGGCATGCTGCTGAACCTGACCGAATTGAAGCGCATCATCAATGAGCGGGTCATCAACGCGGTGGATCATAAGCACCTGAATTATGATGTTCCCTGGCTGCAAGGCTGTATTCCCACCGCCGAGGTGCTGGCGATGAAGTTCTGGCAGCAACTGGCCCCGGCCTTTCCCCCCGGCATACTCTATGAAGTGAAGCTGATCGAGACGGAGAATAACTGGGCGAGCTATCGCGGGGAGGAAGAGATATGAGAATCGCGCTGGTTGCCCCGCTGGTCTCTCCGATCGCGCAGCCCTATGTTGGCGGCTCGCAGGCGCTGGTAGCCGATCTGGCGCAGGGGCTGGCGCGGCGCGGTCACGCGGTCACGCTCTTTGCCCGCGCAGGCTCGGCTGTTCCCGGCGTGAAGATCGAGTCGGTTGCCGTGCCGCAGAGCGTGCGCCCGGCTGATTTTACCGCTGCCGCCAGTAGCGGCGATGTGCCGGTCGATACCGGTTATTTCGAGCAGGCCAATCTTTTTCTTGACCTCTTCCTGCAACTGCGCAGGCGTAGCAACGAGTTCGATCTGGTGCATGCCCATGCCTTCGATCTGCCCTCATTCGCCAGCAGTGCGCTGGTGACGGATATCCCTGTACTGCACACGCTGCACCTGCCCGCGCTGCTGCCGGCCATCAACGAGGCCCTGCGCGTGCTGCACCGACAGGGACACCCGCTGACGCTGATCTGCGTCTCACAGGACAGCGCCCGTTCTTACATGGATTATACTGACGTTGACGCGGTGATCTACAACGGGCTGGATATGGATGCCATTCCGTTCTCATCTCATCCTTCGCGTGAGGGGCCGCTGCTCTTCGCGGGGCGCATCGCCCCGGAGAAGGGCGTTGAGGCGGCGATTGAGATTGCCGGACGCGCGGGCTACCGGCTGCTGATCGCCGGAGGCATCTATGACCGCCGCTACTGGCGCGAGCGCATCGAACCCCGGCTGCGCGAGGCGGGGGAGCGCGTGACCTATCTGGGTCATTTAGAGCGGCTGGCGCTGTGGAAGATCATGGGTCAGGCGCTGGGGCTGCTCTTTCCCATCGAATGGGATGAGCCGTTCGGGCTGGTCGCCGTCGAGGCAATGGCGACGGGAACGCCCGTCATTGCCTACCGGCGTGGGGCTGCCGAAGAGGTCATCCGGCACGGCGAGACCGGCTTTCTGGTCGAGCCGGGCGAAACCGCCCACGCCGCCGCGCTCGTGGATGACCTCTACGACATCCCGCGCGCCCGCTGCCGCGCCCATGTCGAGACGCATTTCAGCCTGCAAAGTACGCTGGATGCCTACGAGCGCGTCTATCGCGACGCCCTACGCCGGTTTCGTTCCCCACACGCTTAGCAGGTACAGGAGACCGCAGAAATCGTCGGATAGCATATCTGCCGCCGCCTGCTGGCTCAACGCCTGAATCTCTTCCTCGGTGGCTACCTTTGTTTTTGTAAACAGGGGCAGCGAGAGCGTATGGATAGCCAGCAGGTCGTGGCAAACGTCGTCGTGGGCCGGTTCCCCGGCGGAGTAATCGATGGCGTATGCTGCGCGCTGGATATTGACGAAGCCCGCCCGGCGCAAGAAGCGACCGAGCATCGGAGTAAGCCCGGCATTGCGCCCGCCCGGCGGCGCAAAGGTTTTCCCGGCGCGCTCAAGCGCCAGCACTCCCAGGCGTGTAAGTGTTTCCTGTGCCGCGCTATTCGTAAAGCCCAGATCGTCGCTTTCGGTGAGGCGCAAGGTGCCGCCGGGCCGCAGGATGCGCAGGGCTTCCTGAATGAAGGCCGACCAGCCTGTGTTGGGCATGAAGCCTATCAGCGCCCGCGCATTGACCATATCGAAGCTTCCATCGGCGAAATCCAGCGGTTTCGTCGCGTCCATCACGCGGAAGGTCACATTCTTCAGCTCTCTCACCTGCGCCTGCGCCTGTGCATACTGGATGACAGTGCGGCTGATATCGATGCCCGTCACCTGCATCTGCGGGTACGCAAAGGCCACCGACAGCGCCCAGCCGCCAGGCCCGCAGGCGACATCCAGCACGCGGTGAATGGTCGAGAGGTCGAAGTCGCGAGGGAAAAGCCCGCCCATTGCCTGTGTAATCATGATATCCTGATCGATCAGACGGGCCATTTCCGCCCCGCTTTCCGCATCAAGAACATAGGAATTTTCTTCCGCCGGGTTGGTTGCCATTCACTATCTCCTTCTGAGAAAAGTCCATTTTCCTGAAACGCATTATACGCTAGAGTTTCTCGTACCGCAATATTCTTTTCCTGCATGGCCCTTATGGGCAGGCCCAATTTGACGTAATCCTGTAAGACGGGTATAATCGTGACGATATATCAAAGTCTTTTCTCTCTTTTTCAAGGAATGAACGGATGCCGAAACTGTATGGGTGGGTGCGCGAGGTGGTACCCGAAAGTCCCGCCGACCGGGCGGGCCTCCAGTCGGGTGATTTAATTCGCACGATCAATGGACACCTCATCCGCGATCTCGTCGATTTTCGCTTTTATGCCGCCGACGAGACGCTGACGATTGGCTTTGAACGCCAGCAAGAGCAGCATGAAGTCACGATTGCCAAAAGTTATGATGAAAGCCTGGGCGTCCTCTTTGGCGAGGAGCCGGCGCCCTTTATTCGCCAGTGCGCCAATAAATGCGTCTTCTGCTTCATCAAAGGGCTGCCCGAACGCTACGCGCCGCAGCCGGGCCTGCCGCACGGTATGCGCGCCTCGCTCTATATCAAGGATGACGATTACCGCTACTCGTTCCTCTTTGGCAACTTCATTACGCTGACCAACCTGAAGGAGCTTGACTGGCAGCGACTGGACGAGCAGAAGCTGACACCGCTCTATGTCTCCGTCCATACGACGGAGCCAGAACTACGGCGCAAGATGGTGGATGGGCCGCGCGCAGGCGACATTCTCGGCCATATCCAGCGTCTCGGCAGCATGCATATCACCTGCCACACGCAACTTGTCCTCTGCCCTGCCATCAACGACGGCGAGCATCTGGATCGCAGCATTCGCGACCTGACGCAGCTGCGCCCTATCGTCGAATCCATCTCCGTCGTTCCGGTCGGGCTGACAAAATATAACAATATGATTAAGACCGGCGACCTGCCCGCGCTGCGCCACTACACCCGTGAAGAGGCCGAGGCGGTCATCGAACAGGTCGAGGCATACCAGCGCCGATTCGAGGCCGAAGACGAAGAGGGCTACCCGTTCGTTTACCTCTCGGACGAATGGTACTACCTGACGGGTCGCGACTTCCCGCCTGCCCGCCATTACGGCTCCTACGCCCAGATTGAGAACGGCGTTGGCATGACGCGCTACCTGCTCGAGCAATGGGAGCGCGGCAAACGCCGCCTGCCGAAGACCATGCCATCGCCGCGCAAAGTCACGCTCGTCACCAGCGCGATGGCCCGCCCCGTCATCGAACAGCTTGCGCGGGATATGCGCGCCATCGAGGGCCTTGATGTACAGGTGCTGCCGGTCATCAACCGCTTCTTTGGCCCGGAAGTCACCGTCGCCGGTCTGCTCTGCGGTCAGGACGTGCTGCAAGCCCTGCACACACAGCACGAAGCCGTCGGCCTCGGCGACCTCGTCCTGCTCCCTCGCGTCATGCTCGACAACGAAGGTGCGCGTTTTCTCGATGATCTCACCGTAGAAGCTTTCCACGAGCAACTCCCGACGGGCGTGCGCGCCGGATTCGTGCGCAACGCGCAGGAGACGGTGGCCGCGATCTCCTCGCTGGCTGCTCTGGCTCAGCCGGTGAATGGCTCTGCGCGGAAAGTGCTGCCTGTGCGGTAAAAACCCTCTTACGTGACATCCTTGTCTCCAGAGCCGCACCTCTCGATGTCAGGAAAGGGGAGGCTGGACCTGACCTGAGACAATTATGGGAACAGCAGCCAGCAGCCTGCCGGGATGGAGACGAGCGCGTTGCTTCACCGAAGCTCGCAGATGTAGGATATGGCTGGCTTGCCGTTGAGCGTGAGTTCACCGACGGCGACGAATCCGTTGCGTTCAAGCACCTTGCGCGAGGCCGGATTGTCCAGCGTAACCCTCGCGCGCAGCCTGCTGAGTCCATATTCTGTGGCGGCAAGCTCGCGCACCTTGCGCACCGCCGTTGTGGCCAGTCCTTGCCCCGCGGCCTTCTGCGCGATCCGGTACCCGAGTTCCGCCGACCCATCTGCCACCTCGAACAGGTTCACCCGCCCCACCACCTCGCCGCGCTCGGTCACCAGCAAGTGGAAGTAATCTGTCCCGGCGGCCTGCCGCGCGAGCAGTTGCGCATACTGCGCGTCGAACTCGGCGAAGAACTCGTCTCCCCGATCCGGCACCGATGCCGCGAAGTAGGCCCGATTCTCCCGCTCGAACGCAAGCAAGGCAGGAGCGTGGTCGAGGCGGAGCAACTGAAGGTCTGGCATGAGGAGTTGGAGGCGCGGTGTCGATTCCGACCCGGTTTCCCTGTCCTCCTTCGATTGCGTGTGGGCGGGAAACCCGTCCACGGCCTGCCTGCCGGGAAAGGAACTGGCATTGGCCTCTGGCGCATCCCGTTCATCTCGTTCTTCCATGCGCTTCTCCCTTTGTCGCAATACTCTTGCCAGTAAGTATATGTGAGAGGGAGAAAAGAGGCAAGCCATAAGAAACGTCTCCCGTGAGTGAGGATGGTGTCTCTGCTACGCGTCGTTACGAAAACGTGACTTGCAGAGATAAAACATTACCATACCTCAACCAGAACCATTCGCTAATGGCGGTCGGTAGCTGTTATAGTAGAACTGTGTCAGTAATGTACCTTTGCCACTCTTCCTGATATCCACCTTTACAAACATTGGTACTACTCAATTGACGCCCGGCCGCTAAGATCGGCTAAAATCAATATTGTAGGGGAGAGTATCCGGCACGAGAACATCGGTCTACAGATACTTTTACTTTACCGGAGCAACTTACCAGGGGGGAACATGCCACAACCAGCACCTCGTACAGGACAGAAGAAGCGTCCTGCCCGAAAACGGCAATGGGGCGCGGAACGCCGCACGCAGCCATTGCCCATGATGCATGAAAAACCATCAACATTGAAAATTGCTTGCAGTCGCCTTGCCATTGTATTGACTATTGTTTTATGGGTAATGTATCTCATCTCGACCATTATTCGTCAGTTCTTCGAGGGGCCAGAAACGTTTTCGTTTACGATGCAAGCCGCCGGTTACCTGATTATTGTAACGTTGCTGACATTCTCCGCGCTCATGTACCTGGTGGCGCGTCAGGGGGCGCTTCAGCGATTCAGTAAGCACGTTCGTGTGCCACGAGCCGAACTCGACAGGCATTTCTCAGAGCAACAACCCTCGATCACCGTACTCGTGCCATCATACAGTGAAGAGCCAGAAGTTGTTCGCAAGACCCTTATCTCGGCGGCATTGCAGGAATATCCTCATATGCGTGTCGTGCTGCTGATTGACGATAACCCGAAGCCCTCAAATCCGGCAGTGGCCGCCCGGCTCAACGCTACTCGCGAACTGGGCAACGAGATCATGCGGCTGTTTGCTGAACCGCGCACACGCTTCGGTAGCGCGCTCTACCGGTTCGAGCAGCGGTATGCAGGCAATATGCCGGTTACGCAGGCAACGACTATCGAGCTTGCGTCCCATTATGCATGGGCGGCAGCATGGCTCAATGCGCTTGCGGATAAAGAGGAGATTGATGACCATGTAGATATCTTCTTTGTCGAACAGGTTCTCAATGGCCTTGCCGCTGAATTGCACCTCGTTGGCCAGGCGCTGATGACTTCCTGCCAGGAAGGCGTTCAGCTCCCTGTCGAACGTGTGCGGCAACTCTACCGCCGACTGGCCTGGATTTTTGATGCCGAGGTCACTGTTTTTGAGCGGAAGAAGTACGCTTCACTCTCCCACGAAGCCAATAAGGCCATGAATCTCAATTCCTATATTGGCCTGATGGGCGGGACGTATCTCCAGCGCGAGACCCCGGATGGGCTTATCCTGATCCCGGTTGCCAGAGGCCAGAAAGGCGATGTGACCTTCCCTGACAGCGAATTCCTCTTGACGCTTGATGCGGACTCCATCTTGCTCCGTGAGTATTGTCTGCGTCTTGTCTATTTCTTGCAGCAGCCGGATAATGCCCGCGTAGCCGTGACGCAAACGCCCTATTCATCCTTCCGGGGGGCCGGGACGCGCATTGAACGCCTGGCTGGCGCAACTACAGACATCCAGCACATTCTCCATCAGGGCATGAGCCATTATGGCGCAACGTTCTGGGTCGGCGCCAATGCGATCATCCGCAAGCGCGCGCTTGATGATATTGCCGAGACCGAATGGGTCGGCGGTTTCGAGGTACGCCGTTTCATCCAGGATCGCACCGTTATTGAGGACACGGAGTCCAGTATTGATCTCACGCTGCATGGCTGGTCGCTGGTGAACTACCCTGAGCGCCTGAGTTATAGCGCCACGCCGCCAGATTTCGGCTCCCTGATTGTGCAGCGCCGCCGCTGGGCCAATGGCGGCCTGCTGATCTTACCCAAATTATGGGCGCAAACGCGGGAACGCAAACGTCGCGGCGAGCTTGTTTCTCGCACGGAGATTCTGCTCCGTCTGAATTACATGGCCTCAATCACGTGGGCGAGCTTCAGCCTGATCTTCATGCTGGCATATCCATTCGACGGCCATCTGTTGAGTCCTTTCGTCGTGCTTGCTGCCCTGCCATACTTCATCTCCATGGCGAGTGATCTCAAATACTGCGGCTACAGGCGGACTGATGTCCTTCGTATCTATGGATTTAACTTAATCTTGCTACCGGTCAACCTCGCCGGCGTCTTAAAATCGCTCCAGCAGGCACTGACGAGCAAGAAGATACCGTTTGCACGAACGCCAAAAGTGAAAAATCGAACTGTTGCACCGATCCTCTATATCATCGCACCCTTAGTGATCGTTGCTTTCTCGGCCTTTAGCTTCTGGCGAGACGCGCAGGCCCATAACGTGGTAAATGCTGCATTTGAATGCTTCAATGCACTGACAGCGTCATATGCTATCGTCTCCTACATCGGTATAGGAAATGCCCTGGCCGATCTCTGGCGTGGCTTAACCGACTGGCTCTATGTCGAAGTACCCCCCGGAACATCCGCAGCCGTCACTCGCCCGAAACAGGCGCTTGACTGGCAGGCGGTACTCTATCATGGCAATGCCGGAGAGCGGGTTCCGCTGAGCGCACTGCATGCGGGAACGTACCAGTCTGCGACCATTGAGCAACGTTTACCGGACACCGATGTAAGCTCGCTTTCTACCATGAAGATGCGTGCGGGGAGTGGATTACCGGACATAAGCTCGCTTCCTACCATGAAGATGCATGTAGCCGGTGAATTAGCGGGCGTAAGCTCGCTTCCTGCTCATGAAGATGCGTACAGGACACTGGCAAATGTCAATGGGGGGCTGGTCTCTCGCTACGGCGGCAGAGAAACCCCGATACCATTCTCAATGAGTCTGGACTCACAGCAGGCGGCGGCAAAAGCGCCGCCATGGCCGACCAGAGAAACGCCGATACCGTTCTCAATGAGTCTGGACAGCGTAGTACGTATGGGATTACAGGAAACAGACAGGAGTCAGACAGAGGGCAGTCACTATTATGAGTAGGTCAAACGCAACAAATGAGCAATACTCAGGAGAACCGCAGCGCAGACTATCACCCTGGCGCGTAATGCTTGCCATCTTTATTCTCGTCAGTCTGCCGACCGGCACCGTCTTCGCCCTGCAACGATGGCACGCGAGCCAGCCAGCCGCGTCGAACAAGCCCTGGTTTGCCAGCTATGTCGATGTTACGGCTACCCCTGCATTTGCCTTTGAACAGATGGGTACGACCTCAAAGCGCGATGCCATACTTTCCTTCATCGTCTCATCGCCTGAGGATGCGTGTACCCCTACGTGGGGTGGAGCATATACATTGAGTCAGGCCAGCGGCTCACTGGATCTCGATAGACGTATCGCTCGCTTGCAGCAGCAGGATGGCAGCGTGGCTATATCTTTCGGCGGCCAGAAGAATCAGGAGCTTGCCGTCAACTGTACCGATGCGGGCAAACTTTTCAATGCATATCAGTCGGTAGTCAACCAGTATAACATCAACACTATCGATCTTGACCTCGAAGGAGCGGGCCTGACGGATGCCGCCGCCGCCAGCAGGCGAGCCATTGCTATCGCTCAGCTTCAATCGCAGCGACGAGCGGCAGGCAAAGCGTTTGCGGTATGGCTGACGCTACCGGTGACGCCGCAGGGGTTAGATGAAGATGGCACGAACGCGGTGAGTCAATTACTGGCGCACCATGTCGACCTGGCAGGGGTAAACATCATGACCATGGATTACGGCTCTGGCCTTGCGAAAGGTACAACGATGGCCGACGCAGCGGAAACTGCCTTGATCCAGACAGAGCGCCAGCTTGGCATTCTGTACCAGCGAGCCGGGATACACTTAAATGACGCCACGCTCTGGACGAAGCTGGGCGTCACCCCTATGATCGGGCAAAACGACACAGCGGACGAAGTATTTACCCTCGCTGATGCAACCGCGTTAAACCGGTTCGCGCTCTCTCACAGGGTAGAACGGATGTCGATGTGGTCGGCGAATCGGGATATCGCCTGTGGCGCGAATTACGTGTTCACGCAGGTTGTCTCTGATGCCTGTAGCGGCGTGCAGCAGGATGCAAATGGCTTTGCGAATCGCCTGGGCGCCGGTTTTGATGGCAGCATTTTCCTGAGTGCCGGCCTGATAACGAAGGCAGATGCTGTCTCAAAAATCGCTCAGCAACCAGATGACCCGGCCACCAGCCCATACCAGATCTGGTCGCCCACCGGGGCCTACCTGAAAGGGACTAAAGTTGTCTGGCACCACAACGTCTATCAGGCAAAATGGTGGACGCAGGGTGATGTCCCGGATAACCCTGTTTTGCAGCCCTGGCAGACGCCCTGGGAATTGATTGGCCCTGTCTTGCCGGGTGAGAAGCCGATTCCACAGCCGACGCTGCCGCCCGGCACCTATCCTGAGTGGTCCGGCACGGCCACCTATAACGCTGGCGACCGTGTTCTCTTCAACGGGGTACCCTATCAGGCAAAATGGTGGAATACGGGCCAGAGTCCGGCTGCCGCCGCATCAAATCCCGATAGCTCCCCCTGGGTACCGCTGACCCAGGCGCAGATTAACGCTATCGTATCGGGAAAAAAGTGAGCCTGGACTACGCCAGCACCGACGGGTTATCCACCGCCACGTTGTTGACGGCGCGCGAGACCTGCCGCGCCGTCATCTCGCTGGCGGGGAAGGGGACAAGCAGCGATTCCAGAAATTTTGTGTCGTGTAGCTCCGTGTCGAGCCACGCCTGCCGCGCCTCCTTCGGCAGGATGACGGGCATGCGGTTATGCACCTGGGCCACCAGATCATTGGGATCGGTGGTAATCATGGCGCAACTGCGAATCTGCTCGCCCTGCTGGTTGGTCCACGTGTCCCAGATGGCGGCGAAGGCGAAGGGTTCGTGATCCTTGAGCGTGTAGTAGATGGGATATTTGACGCCGTTCTCCTCTTTCCACTCGTAGAAGCCGTCGGCGACCATCAGGCAGCGTCTGGAGTCCAGCAGCCGCCGGAAACCCGGCTTCTCCTCCAGCGTATCGGCGCGAATATTGATCATTCTGGAGCCAATGGACGCGCTCTTCGCCCATTTCGGGATCAGGCCCCAGCGCAGCCATGCCAGGTGCTGTGAGCCGTTGCTCATAATCGAAACCACTTCCTGCGTCGGCGCAATATTATAGCGCGGCTTCGTCTCCAGCGTCGGAGCCACATTGAAGACCTGGGCAACGGTCTGTATATTCGTCGTCAGCGTATAGCGTCCGCACATACTCTTGTTTCTCCTTTATTGCATCATCTTACTCTCTTCATACTCTCCCTGATTACCTATTCTTTTTATACGGCTAAAAAGGGGTTGCGAACAAGCTGATCTTTCTGGGGGCAGGCTTTGCCGCGCCATGCCCATAAAAAAGCCCGGCCAGGAAGCGCCGGGTACGGGTAGAGGGGGCATGCGCCGGATGTTTGAGGGAAATATTTGTTTTTTTTGATTGGCCCATTTTTGCTTTTTTTTGTTGGCCGGTAGCTGGTTGTCGCGTGGCGAATAACGAAAAACCTTTTTTTGTTGTGGCGGTCGAGAAGGCGCGTTTTTTTTGTTGTGGTTGGCGTGAAACGTGTTTTTTTGTTGCGTTTGCCTCGTGGCTCTCTGTACTGGCCGGTGAGACAGGGTTGCTTCGCCGGGGATGGCGCGGGCTGAGCGGGCCAGTTGTGGGTGTTGCCCTTCCAGCGTGCGGCAGTAGTCGCGCCATGTGGCGGCAAGATCGAAGTCAGCCGGGCGAATGAACGTTTCATCGCTGCATTCGACAGACTGGATGCGCAAGATGCGGAGAATGTGCAGCTCACCGCTCTGCGCGTGGACGGCTACCAGAAACCAGATGCCTGCTTTGGAGACGAGGCCATAGGGATGGAGCATGCACCGGCAGGAGTTGTTACGCTCATCGAGGTACTGGAGCAAGATGGTCTGGTCGTGGCAAACAGCCTCCTGTAACAGGGATAGCTGAGGTAACGTTTCCCTGCTATAATACCACCAGGTTGTGTCCATATGGATGCGCTCGCGTAGGTGCTGCGCATCCTCGCGCTGGCTCGTTGGCAGGGCAGCGGAGAGCTTGAGCAGGGCATCGTTGAGCGCGCTGTCCAGGCCGAGGTCGGAGAGCGGCCCGGCCACACTGAGCAGGAACAGGGCCTGCGCTTCGGCAGCCGTCAGCCCGGTCAGGCGCGTCTGGTAGCCATCAACGAGGGAGATGCCGCCGCCGGGGCCGCGCTCGGCATAGACAGGAATACCGGCGCTGCTCAATGCCTCAAGGTCGCGATAGATGGTGCGTTCCGAGACTTCGAGCCGTGACGCCAGTTCCTGCGCCGTCAAACGCCCTCGCGTTTGCAGCAGCATCAGCAACGAGATGAGTCGGTCTGCGCGCATGTACTTTCTCTATGTGAATATGGGGGTTACTTCGCATTGCAAGTATAGCACGAGAAATGAAAAAGTGCCAGAGATTCTTTACTCACGCTCAGGCTGACACGTTTCCGGCACAGGAAACTGGGATTTCAAGAGGTGGGAGCGATTATTCGCTTTGCCAGAAGGGGGAACACAGAATGAGCATCACGTTGATCTCTCCTCAGACGCTGCAACAATGGCTGTCACACACTCACGGGGAGAAAGTTACTGTAGTAGATGCGCGCCCATACGCCGATTACCGGCGCGGGCATATTCCGGGCGCGCTCTGGCTGGGCTGGGAAGACTGGTGTGAGCCTGCGCCAGTGCATGCATCGGCAGAGCTACATCACCCTGGCTACTGGGGCGCGCTTGAGGAGGCTGCGCCAACCGCACTGGAGAAGCGGCTGGCGCGAGCCGGGTTGAGCAGCGACAAAACGATGGTAGTCTACGCGGATGGCCCGCGCTCGAAGGGACGCGAGGGGCGAGTCGGCTGGATGCTGCTCTACTATGGAGCAGCGTCTGTCGCGCTGCTGGACGGCGGCTGGAGCGGCTGGCTGAGAGAGTATGGGAAGGTAGAATCTGCGCGACCCGTGCCAGCTCGAGGACATTTCACCGTGCGTATTCAGCCGGAACGCCGCGTGCGCATCTCGCAGCTCAGACAGGCATATGCCACCGGCAAAATGCCCTTGCTGGTGGATACCCGCTCTCGCCCCGAATATGACGGGCAACTCTACGACTATCAGCCGCGCAAAGGTCGGCTGCCCGCCGCGCTCCACCTGCCGTACACCGATTTTTTTGCTGAAACAGGCAATTTTGTGGCCAGAGATCAATACCTGCAACGAATTCCGCTGGAAGTACGGAAGGCGGAAAACATTGCTGCCTGCTGTGAAGTAGGCGTGCGTTCCGCCCTCTTCGCCCTCCTGCACGAATACTATACCGGCCAGATTGTCGCCAACTTCGACGGCTCGGTGATGGAATGGGCGCTGGATAAAACGCTGCCGATGGAGCGTCAGGATAAGATATAATAACAGAACTGTGTATTTGAATGTTCCCGTTACCTTGAAGGAAGGATAGCAGATCATATGACAATGGACGCTGTACCCGGCGCGGGTGGGGAAACGAGAGTATCGAAGGCGTATCGCAAGAAGGTAGGTTTAATGGCCGAGTCGCCGAATTTTCCGGGCGACTGGAACGCGGTAGTTGAGAAGGTGAAGATTGCCGATGAACTGGGCTTTGACTCGATCTGGCTGGGCGAGTCGTGGGGCTATGAACTGTTTACCTCGATGGCCGACCTCGTGCGCGCTACGAAGCGCATTAAAGTCGGGGCGGGCATCGCCAATATTTTCTCGCGCAGTCCCGCGCTGATCGCCAGCACTGCTGCCACGCTGGACGAGCGTTCGGGCGGGCGCATCATCCTGGGGCTTGGCCCCTCTGGCGCTAATGTGATCGAACACTGGCACGGCGTTCCCTTTGAGAAGCCTGTGCGGCGCACCCGCGAATATGTTGAGATCATTCGTATGATTCTGCGCGGCGAGAAGCTGGTCTATCACGGCGAGATATTCAAGCTGGAACGCGGTTTCAAGCTGCGTTTCACGCCGCCGCGCGCGGACCTGCCCATCTACATTGCGGCGATGGGGCCGAAGAACGTTGTGCAATCTGGCGAGATCGCCGATGGCGTGCTGCCCGTCTACTGGCCCGCCAGTAAGTGGGGCGAGATGCGCGAGCAGCTGGATGAGGGGGCGCGCCTGGCCGGAAGGCCGCCGCACAGCGCCGCCATCGCTCCCTACATCACTTCCATTATCATGGACGAGAACGCGACGGATGCGGATTGGGCCGCCGCTCGCTTCGCCGCCGCCGCGCCGCTGGCCTACTACATTGGCAGAATGGGCGTCTACTACGCCCAGATGCTGACACGGCACGGCTACGGCGAGGAGGTCAGGGCCGTGCAGGAGGCGTGGAAGCAGGGCATGAAGAGCGCGGTGCAGGCTGTGACGCCCGAACTGCTGGACGCCACAGCCATCGTTGGCACGCCGCGACAGATCGTCGCGAAGCTCGATCAGTGGGCCGCTTCCGGCGTTGATGAGCCGGTGCTTGCCATGCCGGAAGGCTCCGTCGAGGAGGCGGGCGAAAAACTCTCCGCGCTCATGTCGGCCTTGAAAGAATAACCGATGCGGGCGGCAAATTCGTCGGCGTGCTGCAAGCGTTTGCGAATCGATGGGTGGTTGTGGAAGAGCAGTTCAACCAGCACGGGCGGCTCGACCTCGGCCAGATTCTGGTCGCTGAGCTTCGTCATCGTGCTTTTGAACGCCTCGACCTTGCGCGTCGTTTGCAGCGCGTATTCATCGGCCTGCATCTCAATGTAGCGGCTGTAGCCGTTGCTCAGCGGCATCACGACCAGGCCGAAGATGGCGGTGAGCAGCAGCACAAAGGGGATGGTCGCGGCATCGGCCATACTCGCGTAAATGTGCGCCGTTTGCACCGACCAGTGCAGCGCGAGGTTGACGAGATAGAGGCCGCCGAGCGTGAGGATGGACTGGCTGATAATCAGCTTCCAGATGTCGTGATGCACGTGGTGGCACAGTTCGTGCGCCAGCGTTACCTCAATCTCGTCGGGCGTGTAGCGATCGAGCATGGTGTCGCCGACGACGATGCGCCTCGTATTGCCGAGGCCCATCAGAGCCGCGTTCGCCGCCGTCGTCTTTTCGCTCATCTTCATGGTGAAGACGCCGCGCACGCGCGTATGGGCACGTTCCGCCAGCGCCGTCAGTCGCTCCCTCAATTCGCCCTCCGGCAGCGGCGTGAACTTGTAGAACAGCGGCATGATGAGAACGGGCGCGAGGTTTGCCATCAGCACCGAGAAGAGCAGCATGACCAGCCCGACCCACAGCCACCATGTGTCCGGCGCGACCGCCAGTAGCAGGTAGACGAGTTCAATCGCCGCGCACTCGAAGACTAGCCCCAGCGCCAGCCCCTTAAACAGGTCGGCCAGCCAGCCCTTCAGCGATTGCGTTGACAGCCCGTATCGATGCGGCAGTACATAGCCGCTATAATAACCGAGCGGCGCGGTGATAAGCTGATAGCCGAGCATCAGCGTCAGAAAGTAGACGAGTATCTGCACCGGGAACCAGCCTGGCACCGGCTGCCAGTTCAACGGCTTCAGTACATTCGCCCACCAGATGCCCAATCCGCTCGCCAGAATGACAACCACGCCGACAGCCGCAATGGCCATATCCACCAGCGACAGCCGCAGCCGTATGCGCGCATACTCTCGCGCCTTCTCCTGCCGCTTTTCATCAATTTCCATAATGATAATTCCTTTTGTGTGATAAGAACAATGAAAACAGGGGACAAATAAACCCTGTAACACTATGGTACACCTTTGGAAGCGGAGAGACAAGGGTGCTTGCTCCATTCAGTATTTCTATGTCTTCTGTATGTCTTCTCTAAGACCTTGCCCCGTAACGCTTTCTTAATGATCTCCAAGACTATATCACTATTGTTCAGTTTGTTTCCTCGTTCTTCATGCTGCATTGTCTGTCAGCGTCTCCCCGTTTAAATGATGAAGCCGACGGGAATTGATATGGAATATGCTTTTAGCAATGATATGTTCTTTTAGTAACAAAAGGACTACAACTATGCAGACACCGAATGTACAAAGAAAAGTTTACTGCGGAATCTCTTTTCCCGTCATTGCTGGCATAGTAATCCTGCTCTGTGCGGTATTTACGCCCGTCTCTGCACATGCGCAGAGCGGGCCTGTTTCCCCGGATGGTTTAGCCAATTCAGCGTACTGGCCAACCTACCTCTATAGTAAAGACCATAGCGGCTATAACAGTAAGGAGACAACGATCACGGCGAGTACGGCGCCCAACCTGAAGTTGCACTGGAGCTATACGGCAGGCGGGTCCATTTCAGATCAGCCGGTCGAAGCGAACGGCAATGTCTACTGGGGGTCGTGGGATGGCAATGAACACGCAACCAGCGTCAACGGCAGCGCCGTCTGGAGTACGAATCTGGGCCAGACCTCGGACTCGTCGTGCATCCCTCCGACGGTAGGCGTTGCCAGTACGGCTGCTATTGCCAACGTCACGTTCCATAAAGTCTCCACGCCGGTCGTCTTTGTCGGCGGCGGCAACGCGCAGTTTTACGCGCTGAATGCCAGCACGGGCGCAATCATCTGGCATACCTCGCTTGGCTCGTCGCCCTCCCACTTCATCTGGGATTCGCCGGTGGTTTACCAGGGCAACGTCTACATCGGCATCTCCTCCTTTGGCGATTGCCCGCTGGTGCAGGGGCAGATTTTCGAACTCAACGCGAAAACGGGCAGCGTTGTGCATACCTTCAATATCGTACCGACCGGCTGCACCGGCGGCGGCATGTGGGGGTCGCCCACCATTGATGCCAGCGCCGGGACGCTCTACTTCGTCACCGGCAACAACGGCTCCTGCTCCTCGTCGGAACCCTATACCGTTGCCATTGTTGAGTTGCATACCGCCGATCTCTCCCTCGTTGGCTCGTGGTCGGTGCCATCGAATCAGCAGGGGCCAGACAGTGACTTTGGTTCCACGCCCACGCTCTTCCAGGCGACCATCAACGGTTCTACAGTAAAGCTGGTAGGGGTGGCAAACAAAAATGGCGTCTTTTATACCTTCAAGCGAGACGCGCTCAATAGCGGCCCCGTCTGGCAGGCGCAGGTCGCCAACGGCGGCGACTGCCCACAGTGTGGTTCGGGCAGCATCTCTCCCGCAGCCTGGGATGGGACGCACCTCTATGTCGCCGGCGGCGCCACCACCATCAACGGCACCAGCTATAAAGGCAGTTTGCGCGAGCTTAACCCGGCCAACGGCCAGTTTATCTGGCAGGTAGGCTTCAGCGGCGGCCCCGTCCTGGGGGCAGTCACAGCCGTCCCCGGTGTGGCTTTCGTGACCGAAGGCACGAGTCTCGTGGCCGTCTCCACCTCCTCCGGGCAAATCCTGAAAACGCTGAGCGATACCGGCAGCGGCTCCCTCTACTACGGCGCGGCCTCTGTCTCTAAAGGCATCGTCTATGTCGGCAACATGGATAAGAAACTCTACGCTTACGGATTATGATGGGTCAGGCGGTTCGTGCAGGCCAGCCAGCCACCGTTCACAGGTCAGCCAGCGAGTAGGTCAGCCGCAAGTCAGCCACCGCGCTGGCCACCCGCAAGGGATGGTCCCATAGGCGTGAACTGAAGCCCGTGCGCGCGCCCGGCAGGCCACCCGCAAGGGGTGGCCCCATAGGTGTGAACTGAAGCCCGTGCGCGCGCCCGGCAGGCCACCCGCAAGGGGTGGCCCCATAGGTGTGAACTGAAGCCCGTGCGCGCGCCCGGCAGGCCACCCGCAAGGGGTGGCCATACTATATACGACCGCTCCGCACAGCTCTACACTCTGGAAGAGCGTATCGTGTATAGTAGGGCCACCCCTTGCGGGTGGCCTGCGCGCTGGCTGGCTTGCTCGCTCGCTGGCCAGCGCGCTGGCTGACCTGCGCGCTGGCTGGCCTGCTCGGCGGCTGGCTTGCGCGGCGGCTGGCCTGCGCGCTGGCTGGCCTGCGCGCTGGCTGGCTTGCGCGGCGGCTGGCCTGCTCGGCGGCTGGCCTGCTCGGCGGCTGACCTGCGCGCTGGCTGGCCTGGGGTACTGGTGGCTGGGCTGCGCACCTGGTCTGCGGCTGGCCTGCGCAGTACCGGTTGCTTATACGCCAGGTACTTCCGGTTCGGCTCGCGTTTCTGGTTCGCCAATGGCGGGTGGGATCCGCAGCACCTGGGGTTGAGCAAGCAGCATCCACACGAAGTAGATGAGGCCGAGGGCAAACATGACCAGCGAGTAGATCCACGGCGAAGCGAAGGAAGCGTCGCGGAAGATGGCGAGTTCAAAGAGCAGCCAGACCAGTGAGAGAATGATGATGGGCCACTCGAACACGCCAAGCCGGAAGCCGTGCATCTGCGGTAGCTTGCGCCGCGCGTAGATGTAGAGAATGACCGTTGACAGGTAGATAATCGCGGGCAGCAGCGTAGCCGCGCTGAAAAGGTTGGGTAGCGCGTTGGGCTGCGCCGCGAAGATGGCCAGCACCACTTCGATCAGCACGCCGTTAAGGATGGTGGCGGCAATGGGCGTGCCGGTACCGGCGTTGATCTGCCGGAAGAGGGGGTAGCCGGGGAACCGCTGATCGCGTGACATAGCCCACGTCAGGCGCGTCGCCGTGATGAAGATGACCAGCCCGCAGGCGAAGATGGAGAATGTCACCAGCACCAGGAAGATATCGCCCACCACCGTGCCGAGCGTCTGCGTCACGATATCGGCAACAGGGGTGGCCGAGGTCGAGAGCGCCTTGATATTGCCAGAAGCCAGATTGAGCGCGATCAGGAAAGCAAAGCCAACGACGCCACTGATGAAAACGGATGACCACATGGCCGTTGGCACGACGCGATGCGCGTCCTGCGTCTCTTCCGCCAGGTTCGCCGCAGCCTCGAAGCCGACGATGGTGAAGGCGCCCAGCAGGAACGAGAGCATGAAGGGGCTGGCGTGCAGCAGGGTGCCGAAGCCGAAGTAGCCCTGCGGAGAGACGGTCCCCATGCTGAACAGGTGATCGGGGTGCAGCAGGCCGCGCACCGCGCCTACGATGATGAGCAGCAGCGTCAGCCCCACAATGCCCACCACCTCGGTGCCGACTGCCGTGTTGTTGATGCGCGTCGACCAGCGCGTCGAGAAGATGATGAGCAGGGCCTGTAACAGCACGACAATGGCCGTTGCCAGCCAGGCATTGAAGGGGGTCGATGCATAGCCGAAGAGGCTGGGCAGCACCGTCGACGCCACCGCATAGTCGACCGCGACCACATCCACGACCAGGAAGATGAAGGAGACCCAGCCGATGAGCCAGCCGATCTTCGGATTTGCCAGCCGGGAGACCCACTGATACGAGTAGCCCGCCAGGGGGATGCGCGAGGCCAGCGCGGCGAAGACCAGCGAGACAAACAACTGACCAACGATCACCAGAGGCCACGTCCAGACGCCCAGCGGCCCGCCCCAGTTCAGAACGGAACCATAGGTGGTGAAGATACCGGTCGTGATGGAAATAAATGAGAAGCCCACTGCAAAGGAGGCAAATCGCTTCAGTTCGCGCCGGAACTCCTGCCGGTAGCCAAAACGCTCCAGGCTCTGCCCGGCAGAACCGCCAGAGGTATTCTCAGTCAGGGCCATGCTGCACGCTCCTTTCCGTATGAAAACGGAATCACTGTGAGGACAATAGATTGTCGAAGAGCTACGAGGGCTTACATGAATTCTAAACCGGCAGTGGCGGGAAGTCAATGGCAAGCCGTACAAAACACCTCTTGACGTGTCATGCTGAGCGCAGCGAAGCATCCGGGGTGGGCCAGGCCGCCCGGTTGGTGAGACCAGATGCTTCGCTGCGCTCAGCATGACAGGCGAGAGGGTCTTTCTCATGGCAAGCCAGCCGCCGCTACAACTCATTACTGGCGCGGGCGTAATAAGTGTGATAGACTCGTCGCAACTGGTTGAGTTGTTGCTAACATAGCTCGTAAGGAGGGGTGAGCTTATGGCCGGAGAAGTTGCTTTGCTGTGGGAGGTGGGGAGGGAATTTATGCCGCCGACAGATAGAGGACAGGTGGCGTATGTGCTGCTGGAGGCCAGCCCGACGGAGGCTGTGGCACAGGTGCGCATGCCGCTGAATTTTGCGCTGGTGCTGGATCACTCTGGCTCGATGCGCGGGAAGAAGCTGGCGAGCGTGAAGGAGGCAGTGAAGATGGTAATAGATCACCTGTCACCCTCTGATTATATCTCGCTGGTCATGTTCAGCGACCGGGCAGAGACGATTATTCCGGCGCAGTCGGCCAGAGACGCGCAGGGGATGAAAGCGGCAGTTGAGCGCATTAAAGTGGGCGGCGGCACGAATATGGCGCGCGGCATGCGGGCGGGGCTGGATGAGCTGAGCCGCCAGGTTGTTCCCTATGCTATCAATCGCATGATTTTGCTCACGGATGGCCGAACAATCGGGGCGAAAAAGTGCCTGGAGCTGGCGCGGGAGGCGCGAGAGGCCGGGGTGGTCATCAACCCGCTGGGGATTGGCTCGGACTGGGACGAAGATTTGCTTGATGATATCGGCAAACTGAGCGGCGGAGCAAAAGCCGAGTTTATCAGGACGCCTGCCGATGCCATGAGCGTCTTCCAGCAGCAGCTTCAGAGCGCCATCGACGTGGCTGTGCGCAACGCCGTCCTCACCCTGCGCCTGCCGATGGGCGTCTCGCCCAGACGCGCCACCAGAGTGCTGCCGATCATCAGCGAGTTTGACGCCTCTCTCCTCTCCGACCGGCAGATCGTGTTGCCCCTGGGCGATCTGGAGAAGAATAACCCGCAGGCGGTGCTAATCGAATTGATGATTGACCCCCGCCCGGCTGGCCTCTTTCGCGTCGCGCAGGCCGAACTCAGCTATGACGTTCCCACCCTGCGGCTCACAGGCGAGAGGGTACGCGAGGATATCAAGATCACCTTCAGGAGCGATGCCATGTCGGTCGGACAACTGAACGCGAAGGTGATGAATTTTGTCGAGAAGGCCAACGCCCATCGCCTCGTCAGTCAGGTACTGGACGAGTATAAGCGCACGGGCAAGGCGACGACACGGCTGGCCCCCACCGTCACGCGCGTGCTGGACGCGGAGACGCAGGCCGCCCTTGAGCAGATCGAGCGCGGGCGGCAGATCTCCGCAGAGCAGGTGAAGGTCATCGGCAACAAGACGCGCAAGCTGACGCAACGACTCGATCTGTAATCCGTATCATGGCGCGAAGGCGTAGAGCTTGCCGTCGTCGTTGCCGACGTAGAGAACGCCGTTGGAGACGGAGGCAGGGCCGTTGAACAGGCCAGCGGTATCCTGGTAGCGGAAGAGCGTCTGGCCGCTGGCCGCGCCAATAATCATGAGATAGTTGCCCTGCTCCACGATGACAAGGCCGGGTACGGAGACAACGCCGGCGATGACGGGACCGCTTTTCAGGCAGTGCTGCCAGATGAGCGCGCCGTTATCGGGATTGAGCGCGCGCACGCTGCCCTTGCAACTGGTGCCGCTGATGGTAATGCCGCTGCCACCCACATAGAGCGTATGTCCATCCCAGGAAGCGGTTGAAATGCTGCCCCTGCTGGTCGCGATGGTGGCCGTCCAGACGGGGCCGCTGCTGATGGCGTCGCGTTTGAAGGCATAGAACTTGCCGTTCTTGTTCTCCAGCCCCACCATCGGCGTCCCGGTACTGGTGGTGAAGAGCGTGGGCGAGGCGCCGAAATCACCGTCGCCAATCTGCTGAGACGCCGGTACCTGCCAGGAGCCGATGACCGAGAGATTGGAGGCGTTCAGTTCAATCAGCGCGATGGCGTAGTTTTCGGTGCTGGAGCAAGAGCCCTGATTGCCGGTCGAGACATAGACCGTCCCGGCGCTGGCATCGATGGCCGGAGAACTCCAGATGCTCGCGCCAATACAACCGGATGGCACGGTATTGAAGATGTGCTGGATGGCTCCAGTGGCCGCGTTCATCTGCACAAGCTGGCCCCGAATGAGCGGGCAATCGCCAACAGAGGCCACCCCTTCGTAGACGCTGCCGTTATAAACTTCCGGCGAACTCCAGAGGAAATAGTCGAGTGAGGAGGCCAGCGTGGTGCGCCAGATGAGTTTGCCGGTCAGGGCATTGAGCGCGTACATGGAAGGGGTGCCGCCGCCGAAGAAATCAACGGAGGTCGGAGTGCCATTGATGGTAACGGTGGCGATGGTCGACGTGCTGCCTATGCCCAGCGAGGAAGGGCTGCAATTGTTATCGGCAGTTACGCCGGTATTATAGGTCCAGACCTTATGGTTATTGAGGTCGGTCGTGTGTTCCGTACCATTGTCCCAGGAACCCCAGTAGACCAGATTATTCGCCTCGACTGGCTCATCCGTGATCGGCCCGGCGGCAGTATGTATCCACTTGAGCTTCAAGTTCGGAGCCGTCGTCGTAGTAATCACCGTCTCACTGCCGTTGAAGCCGCTATGGCCGTCATCAAACAGGTAGCCGGGCCAGTCGCCGCTAGCGGCATAAGCGCGATGGGCAGGCAGGCTAACAGCAGTGAAGAGCAGAGAGAGCAGGCTCATGACAAACAGCGCGGCGACCAGAAAGCGGTATGGTGCAGATATTCCAGATAGCATGTGCTGGCGTTTCATCTGTAAACTCCTCTCCTGGCAGATTCCCCTTTAGTGAAATGATGTGATTAGTATAACACAAAAAATGCTTCCTTGCCCGGCTATTTTGTGAAAAAAGTTCTTCTCGCATAGCATGCCATCAGAAAGCGGCCGGGACGTGTCATGCTTCGCTACGCTCAGCATCCAATCTCGCCATCTGGAACAAAATCGGCCTTAGATGCTTCGCTCGCGCTCAGCATGACACGTCGGGTTAATAACGCTATATCATGATACAAAAGGCCAGCTGAGTTTGATGCTCGCTCCGCATAACACGTCGGGTTAATAACTGCCGCTGAGGGTGAGGGTAATGGAGAAATCGGAGTCGCTGTACCGGGAGCTGACCTGGCTGGTCTGGTCTTCGTTCGTATAGATCACATCGGGAACCTCTTCGCCGCCGGAGGCCCAGATGCTCAGTTGCAGGTTCTTACTGGCGGGCAAGCGCACATTGTTGGCCGCGTCCATAACGCCGATAAAGATTTGATCGCCGTAGAAGAGCGCGCTTTGCAGGCCGCCGACGCGCACGGTGTCGGAGAGACCGCTGGCCACGTGGAACTCGTAGCCGAAACGGCGCTGATGTGGGTAGGCCGGATCTTCAACAGCGCCTTCCTCACTGAGAAAGAAGTCGATATTGTAGCGATAATCCGCGCTGGTCTGTCGCTCGTGGGCGTAGCTGATGACGTTGTTGATCTCATAGCCATAGCGGAAGGAGCTATCTTTCTGGCGAAACATGCCCACGCGCACGACATCGCAGGGGGTAATCTGGCTGCAGCCCAGCGTGGTGGTATCCTGCGCGATGATGCCAATAAATGAAATCCCCTGATCGCTGGCGGCAAGCCGACTCGATCTCGGCAGCAGACTGGCGGAAATTGAGCGTTCGGGAAAAGCGAACGCCTCGCCCATGTACATAGTGTTGGTAATCACCTGCGTATTATTGACCTGCACTGTTGGCCGCACAATGCTCTTCTGCGAGCCGCAGGCGGCAAGCAAGGCGATAAGCAGGAAACAGGCGGCGAGGCTTGCCCACCCGCGAGCCTGCGCCAGCACGATTGTCTGTCTCTCTCTATTGCTGCTCTTGCCTCTATTCAAATTCATTGCCTTTTGCGCAACCATTTCTAGAGGAAATATCGGTGACACATCATGCTCTGTAAGAAAGTATAACATAAAGATCCGGGCAATCACCTGAAAAACGAGGGCCGAAAGAGCGCAAAAGGGCAAAAATTGGGGTGATAAATTCCTGGAAATGTGTGTTATAATATCGGCATAACTGACATCGACACGATGATATCGCTTCTGTGAGAAGTGGTTTCTACGAGCGGTACGTGCGTATTGAGAGATGTCACACAGGAGCGTATCAGCATGAGACTTTACGTTGGGGGCCTTCCCTATCAGACAACGGCGCAGGATCTCGCCGACCTCTTCGGACAGATTGGCCAGGTAGATGATGTCCAGATCATCATTGACCGCGACACCGGCAGGAGCAAGGGCTTCGGCTTTGTTGAGATGGGCGACACGCAAGAGGCGCAGGCAGCCATTAACCGCTTTAATGGCAGCATGCTCGGCAACCGT
>Ga0209810_1002302_pt1 | contig 23534 bp, 26 predicted proteins | sample Coa_R1_7_FD_187159 | JGI IMG/M metagenome (GOLD analysis project Ga0209810, IMG submission 187159) | Surface soil microbial communities from Centralia Pennsylvania, which are recovering from an underground coalmine fire - Coalmine... | ecosystem: Environmental > Terrestrial > Soil > Unclassified... | reverse complement strand
TCGGATCAAGGGCCACGGAGGCTGCCCGCCGGCGCAGGTGTTCGCGTGGTTGGAGCAGGCCGCGAGCGCGCTCGACGCCGCTCATGCCGCCGGAGTCGTGCATCGCGACATCAAGCCGGGGAACCTCCTGCTCGACGAGCTCGACCAGGTGCATGTCGGCGACTTCGGAATCGCGAGCGCCATAGGCCTCGACAGCTTCACCGAGACCGGCACGATCCTCGGAACAGCCGGCTATCTCTCGCCGGAGCAGGCGCGCGGAGAGCGCGCGAGCGCTGCGAGCGACCGGTACGGCCTGGCGGTTGTGGCGTACGAGCTGCTGGCCGGCCGACGCCCCTTCGAGTCGGACTCGACCACGGCCGAAGCAGCACGGCACGCGACGGCACCGGTTCCGCCGATTCAAGAGCTGAAGCGGGACCTGCCGCCGGCCTTCGACCGCGTGTTCCAGCGTGCGCTCGCCAAGGACCCGGCCGCTCGCTACCCGTCGAGCACGGAGTTCGTCTCCGAGCTGCGGGCAGCGCTCCATGAAGACGCCGGCACGACCGGCTGGATCCTTCCTGCCCGCCCGATACCCACGGCGATCACCGAGGTCACGCGCCCAGCACCTTCCGCTCCTCCGCGGCCGGCCGTACCCCAGCGCAGGCCGACGTCACGGCGCTGGCTCCTACCGCTGCTGCTGCTACTCCTGCTCGGGGGCGGGCTAGCCGCCGCGGCCGTTGCCACGCGGGGCGGCGGTTCGCCGTCGGCGGCTGGGAAGCGGAAGCCGAAGGCCGTGACGATCCTGCGGACGGTCACGCGGCCGGGAACGACGATCGAACAGACCGTCACCGCCCCTGCTGCTCCCCCACCGACCGAAGCGACCACCTCCACGCCCCCGGTCACCGCGCCGGCGGTCGCCTCGACAGGCGCCAGCCTCAACCTCCAGGGCTACGCGAAGATGCGCGCCGGCGACTACCAAGGTGCCCTGCCGCTCCTCCAGCAGGCGGTGCAGAAGCTGCAAGGCACGGGGTCGCTCGACGAGGCGTACGCGGACTACAACCTGGCCTACACGCGCTACGAGCTCGGCCAGTGCACCGGCGTCCTACCGCTGCTCGACCGCTCCCAGGCGATCCAGGGGGCTCGCACGGAGATCGATGCCCTCCGGCGCGACGCACGGAAGGCCTGCGGCTAGCGCGTTCCCGCCATTAGCCGAACGGATGGCCGGGACCAGCCGAAAGGTGGATCCTCGCATCCCTTCGAAAGCGTCGAGTGGCCCAGTGGTACTGCGGCTACGAGGGGCGGCCGGCGGCTGCGTGCTGGCAATGGCGGCCGGGGCCGGGCGGTGCAAGGGCGGAGAGCTCCGCTAAGGGAGACGAGGACACTTCCGATCAAGAGGGTCGGCCCGCCTGGGCCGGCCCTCCCTCCCCCGCCCGTTACCCGTTACCCCGTAATCATCGGTCCGCTGCGGATGCAAGCTGGCTTGCGGTCAGGCCCGGTACGTGGTCGTCGAGAAAGGCGAGGATTCTCGCGACCTGCCGGATCCGTTCGCCGATGTCGAAGGCCGAGTGTCCGGCGGAAAAGACGTATACGTCGTGTGGGTGGCCGCGCTCTGCGAGCCTCTCGACGTAGAGCATTGCCTGGCGGTAGGGGCAACGGCTGTCGTTCTTGCCGATCAGGAACAGCACAGGTGCCCGTACGCGGTCGGCGAAGTTGATGGGATTGCGATCGCGCATCAGGTCGGGCACTTCGCTGGGCGCGCCGCCTAGCAGGGCACGGTCGTAAGCCTGGAGGAGCGGAGAAAGGTCTTCGTAGCCCGCTTCGTAGTCGCCCACCGGGACGCCCGCGACGCCGCAGGCCCAGAGCTGGGGATGCTTTCCGAGCTCGAGCAGCGTGACGTACCCGCCCCACGAGTGACCGGCGACGACAGCACGTTCGGGATCGGCGATCCGCTGCTCGACCAGGTTGCTCAATCCGGCGTTGACGTCCTCGAGCTCCGGACCGCCGATGTCCCCGATAAGGGTGTCGCGCCATTCGCGGCCGTACCCGGTAGACCCTCGGTAGTTGACGAGCCCGACGGCGAAGCCTGCGTCGACATATGCCTGCACCTCCGGCTTCCACGAGTCGAGGTCGGCCGCCGTAGGGCCACCGTGGACGAGCATCACGACCGGGAAGGGCCCGCCGGTGTCGCTTGGCGTGACGTAGAACCCGTGGACGCGGTCGCCCTTCGGGTTCGGGAAGTGCCAGGAGCGATACGGCCGTGCCGGTAGAGCCTCTGCTCCGTGCAGCCGCAGTACCTCCGCCCCCGTGTCGTCGAGAACGCGCCGAGACCGGTGGCCTTGCTCGTGCAGAAGCCAGACGCGCCCGTCCGGTCGGACGCGCGCGGTGAGGATCACTCCGGGCTCGGTTTCGACCACCTCCGGCTCGCCTCCGGCCAGATCGAAGCGAAGAAGCCGATGACGCCCCTCGACCAGGTGCTTCAGAAGCAGGGCTGAGCCGTCGGGCCACCAGTCGAGGACTCGCACCTCGCCTGTCAGGCCGATCTCGAGGTTTCGACGCTCGCCGGTAGCTAGCTCCCAAAGCGCGGGCCGCCATTCCCCCTCCAACTCATGATCGAGCGCGAGCCGCTGGTCGCCCTTGACCGGGGACCAGCATTTCGCCGCGAGCGAGCTGTCCGTGTCGAGCTGCTCCCCGAGCGTCTCGCCCGTACGCGGGTCGAGCACGAGCAGAGCTGGGTGGATGAGGTCTCCGTGTTCGAGGCAGAGAAGCGACCCGTCGGCAGAAAGACCGCCGCGGACGAACCCGCCCTCGTGGAGGCCGCCGATCGTAACCGCCTCGGTCGAGCGATAGATCTCGTGTGGAGGCTCGTCATCGAGGGCAACGTAGACGGCGAAGCCGTCCCGGCCACTGACCGCCGTGGCCACGATTCCAGGAGCTTGTGCCAGGCCGCCGCTCCACCCCTCGGGAGCGCCGGGGAGAAACGTCACGGACTCGCCCCCCGAATAAGGCTGGACGAGCCAGTGCCCCGACTCATCGCCGCTTTCGTCGGCGAACCAGACGATGCCCTCCCCGTCGAATGTCGGCATGCCGTCGATGACGCCGATCCGGCTATCGGTCACGCGGCGGCGATCCGGCCGCCCCAGCTCCCAGGCATGCAGCTGCCAGACGCCCGACTCATTGGAGGCGTACAGGAGACGATCGGGCACCTCCGGCGACCAGGTCGGCAAGAACGAGACGGGCGCGCGGAAGCGCTGCTCCCACAGCGGCGGTGCCTCGCCACCCGTCCCGATCGTCCCAGCAGCCTGGGAGTCGCCCTCACCCATCCGCACACCCTTCACTGGTTGGCCCTCTGATCGAACCCTACGAGAAGTCACGCCCGCATCCCGCGAGTTAGCGCGTGCCCGTGCAGCGCAGGTCGGCGTCGAGCGGGCCGATTCGATACTGCGCGAGCGTGGGAACGACGCCCGTGAAGCCGCCGCTGGCGCAGTTCTGCCGCGCCTGCGTGAGCGTTGTCTCGGTTCCGGCCACCCAGCCGGACAGCCGGCCTTCGAAGGCCGTCGGTGTCGTCTGCGCCGTCAGCCCGGTGATGTCCTTCCACTGGGCCCCCGTGGAGTAGATCCCGATCGGACCGCTCGCGCCGGCATTGCGCAGGCCGGCGATGAAGCCGTGCAGAGCGGCGATGTTGAGCCGGTAGGTCCCGGCCCAGCTCGCCCTCAGCTCGACGTCGAGCCACCACGGAGCGCTCTTGGCCGCGACCGGGTCGAGCGCGGCAACCAGATGGTAGGAGTGGGTGGCCCGCTGCTCGCCGTAGAGGTACGAACAGGCGTTGGTCAACCGGCCATTACACGACCCGTAGCCCGGCGCGGTGCCGCCCTTGGGCCAGTCCGCGACGTGATGCGCGCCCGGGTTGGCGGTGTCGATGTACAGCGACACGGATGGCTGAGCCGGATGCTTCTGCCCCGGCGTGTCGCGCGCCCAGTGCAGCTCGCCGCTGAGACACCGGTTCGCGTTGTTCGCCAGCCCGCCGTTGACTCCGACGATCCCGAACAGGGGATTCGACGGGTACGAACCGGAGCACTGCGGATACGACGCGTCGTACCCCGTGGTCGGCGATGAACTGCGACTGATCACGACGATCAGCACCGCGACAGCGACGAGGAGGGCGAGCGCGACCACCAGCAGCCGCCGCCCTCTAGGCCTCCGCGGACGGCTGGCAGGCCGCACGGACGTCAAGCTACCACGGCCTGACCCTGGCGTTGATGAGTGCCCCCGGCATGAATCGAACATGCGCACGCGGTTTAGGAAACCGCTGCTCTATCCACTGAGCTACGGGGGCTTTCGGCCCGACCAGGCGGCTCACGCCGCGGACGGACGTTTGATTGTAAGAGTCGCCGCCCCGGATGCACGCGGCGCCAGCCCTGCCGCGGGAGCTGTTCTCCACCTGGATTGATTGAACAGTCATACAGAAGTGAAATTGATGACTGAACGGTCAGTCATGAGATTCGGGGCCGAAGGCGCTAGAGAAGAGTCGCTGTTTGCGCCTTTTCGCGCTCGTAATTCCGTTTGGATGTGTACCCCTCGGCAATGCACAAGCTGTATTGACCGGTCCGAGGCGACCAGAGGTGGCGGAGAGACGGGAGAAGGAAGGAGGTTGAACACCAATCTTGCTCAGGTCGCCATGCCGCGCTGCGATCGCCCGCGCAGTGGCGGCGGGAACCGGCGAGCCTTCTAGCGGGGGGAGAACATGAGACTGTCGAGATGGTCCGCGCGCATGCGCATGATCGCGGCGCTGTGCGGCTTCATCGTTACAGCGCTGTGTCTGGTAGGTGCGGCGTCGGCCGACACTTCGCTGCCTGCCAATTACGTAAGCGTCAACTTCGCTCCCATCACCACGACGACCTCGTCCAACTACGACTGGTCGACCGGGGCGGTCACTCCTGGAACTGCGAGTGCCAGCGTCTACTCCTCGGCGAACGCGGTGCAGAACGCGGTTCACGATCCGTCACCGCCGGATCCGAACGGATACGGAACGTTCCTCGGCACCGCGCGGCCCGTGAAGTCGCCGACCGGGGGCGGCTCAGTTCTCTTCGAGCAGTCGACGTGTATTACCGGGTTTCCGACGTGCCTGTCGGACGGATCCCTGACATACGGGTACATGGTCATGTACCCGCTACGAGGTTCGCTGCTCAGCCAGCTCACGAACCTCGCCACCGATTACTACCGTGAAAACGGATGCTTCAGCGGTGGGTCGCCGAGGTTCAGCATCGTCATGTCGAACGGCGTGAACCAGAACAGGGAGGTTCAGGTCTATCTCGGTACGTTCCCGGCGTTCAATGACTGTCCTCCGCAAGAGACATGGCTGAGCACTGGGAATCTTGTGACTGACCCGCAGCTCCGGTGGGATTCGAGCCAGATCGGGGGAACGTTCTACGGCACCTACTCGGAAGCCGCGACCCTGGCCGATACTCAGGGATACACGATCGACGAGATCATCCTAGGCACGGACGGCGGCTGGTCTCCGGGCAGTGGAGGCAACCAAAGCTTCCTCTTCCGGAACATCCAGATGAACGGCCTCACCCGTTTCCCGCGTTCATAAGCTCCCGGGAGGGCGACCTTCCGGGTCGCCCTCCCACCCCATGTCGTGAGAAGATCGCCGCATGAGCGATGCGACGGCCGTCGCCGACCTCCTGCACGAAGCCGCGGACACGCACCACATCGTGTACCGCATCGTCGACGGCGACGACCCCGACTGGGCGTCCTGGTACGCCGACTGGCTGCTCCGGCTCTCCGAGCTGCCGCAGCTGCTCGGCGCGGCTCCCGTGCGCAGCCACCTCGTCCATGCGCTCGTTCAACTCGATCGCGACTACACAGCGGAGCCGCGCGAGGAGCGCTGGGAGGACTGGTACGCCGCGCGGCTCCTCGAGGAGTTCGGCGCGGCCTAGCTCGCCGCGCCGGTCCGCTCGGTCGAGCGGCTGATGGCGGCGTCGGCGTCCGTCGCGGATAGGAGCTGCTCGCCGTGCTGCGCGATGTAGACCGCGCCTGCAGCGCCGGCTCCCATCGCCACGGCGGCGACCACCGGGCCTCGGAGCCGGATCCCGAGCGCCTCGTCGAGGGAGAAGCGCCCCGGCCCGCTGTCCGCGAGGGCGGCGAGGCCTCCGAGGATCAGGACCGGCAGCTCGATGCCCCCTTCCGAGTTCCAGAGGCCGTTCTTCCAGTGGACGTGCCTGATCGCGTTCGTCATCACTCCGGTCAGCATGCTCACCGCAGCGGGCGTGAAGAGCCCGAGTACGAGGAGCGAGCCGCCGCCCGCCTCGGCCGCGCCCGCGAGCAAAGCGCTTTCGCGCCCCGGCCGCAGACCGACCTGCTCGAAGAACTGTCCCGTTCCCTCGGGCCCGTGCCCGCCGAACCAGCCGGCGAGCTTCTGCATCCCGTGCCCGAAGAAGTAGCCGCCGATCGTGGCGCGCAGCATGAGCTTGCCGAGACCCATCGAGCGTCCTCGCTACCCGGAAGCCGCGAAGAAAACGCGCGCGGTACAGTCCGCGCCATGAGCGGTTTCAGCCTCGAGGCGCTGCTCGACTCGCGCCGGGGCGAGGATCTGGACCTCTGGGCCCGGACGATCAACCCGCAGTTCGTGCGGGTGCTGAGGACGATCGGCTTCGACCGCACCTGGGCGCGCGCGGAGGGCGCCTACCTCTACGACGCCGCCGGGACGCGTTACCTCGACATGCTCGGCGGCTTCGGGATGTACGGCGTCGGCCGGAACAACCCTCGGATCCGCGCGGCGCTGGCCGAGGCGCTCGAGCTCGAGACGCCGGGGATGCTCGCGCTCGGCAGCACGCTCCTTCCCGGACTGCTCGCCGAGGAGCTCATCGGCCTCGCCGGCGGCCGGATCGAGCGCTGCCTGTTCACCAGCTCCGGGAGCGAATCGGTCGAGTCGGCGCTCAAGCTCGGACGCACCGCGACCGGGCGCGGGCGCGTCCTCTCGGCCGACCACGCCTTCCACGGCTTGACGCTCGGCGCCACCTCGGTAAACGGCAACGAGGAGTTCAAGGCGCGCTTCCAGCCGCTGCTCCCCGGGTGCGAGCAGGTCCCCTTCGGGGATCTCGAAGCACTCGAGGCCGAGCTGCAGCGCGAGGACGTCGCGCTCTTCCTCGTCGAGCCGGTGCAGGGCAAGGGCATCAACCTCGCGCCGGAGGGCTACTTCGAGGGCGCGCAGGAGCTGTGCCGCCGTTACGGGACGCTCTTCGCCGTCGACGAGGTGATGACGGGCCTGGGCCGGACGGGCCGGATGTTCGCCTTCCAGCACTGGGGCCTCGAACCGGATCTCGTGACCGTGGCGAAGACGCTCTCCGGCGGCTACGTCCCCTCGGGCGCGCTTCTCATGTCGCGCTCGGTGCACGAGGCGGTCTTCGACTCGATGCCGCACGCGATGTCGCACGGCTCGACGTTCGCGCCGAACGAGCTCGCGATGGCCGCCGGGCTCGCGACCCTGCACGAGCTCCGCGAGCGGCAGCTTGTGGAGCAGAGCGCGCGGCTCGGCGAGCGGCTGCTCGACCTGACGCGGCCGCTCGTGGACGAGTTCGAGGTCGTGCGCGACGTGCGCGGGCTGGGGCTTGCGTGGGCGATCGAGTTCGGCGAGCCCCAGGGCGGCGGGCGGATGACCTACCGCATGATCGAGCGAGCCCAGCGCGGGCTCTTCGCCCAGCTCGTAATCGTTCCGCTCTTCACGCAGCACCACATCCTCACCCAGGTCGCCGGGCACGACATGGCGGTGGTCCGGATCCTGCCGCCTCTCGTCGTGACGGACGAGGACGTGGAGGAGTTCGCCGACTCGCTGCGCACGACGATCAAGGGCGCGCAGCGGATGCCGAGGTCGCTGACGAAGTTCGCGCTTTCAGCCGCTGCCGCCGGCGTGCGCCGCTAACGCGCGGATTCGATCCCGCTCCTCGTCCAGCACGTTCGGGTCTGCCAGCCGGCGTTCGGCGGCGAGGGGAAGCTGCCGGAACACCTCGTCCCGGTCGAAACATGCGAGGAATCGGTCGGCGAACTCCGTGCCGAGCCGCCCGACCCCACTGCTGGTCGCACAGATCAGCCAGGTGAACGCGACGTCGAGAAGCGGCTCGCCGCGCCGAGCGTTGGCCCAGTCGATCACGACGGGGCCGGAGGGCGAGAGGATCACGTTCGCCGGGTGGAGGTCGAGGTGCACCGCGCGATCTCCCTCGCCCGCCGCCGGCAAGCCGACCGGCGCTTCGATCGCGTGCAGCTCGTCGTGGAGTCGAGCGAGCCGGGCCGCGTGATCGCCCATCGTCGCCGGCTCGCTCGCGATCGCGTCGAACATCGTCTCGCCCTCGATGCGCTCGAGCACGAGCCACCCGGGGCCTATCTCGAGCACCTCGGGCGCCGGGTACCCGTGTGCGCGCACATGCCGCATAACCAGCGCCTCGCGCTCCGGATCGCCGCCGGCCTTGAAACGCCGCAGGACGCGGCCGTCGCCGAGGTCGAAGATCTCCGAGGCGCGGCCGGCCGCAATCAGGGTCGGCTCAGCCACGCTCGAGCGGCAGCCCGCGTTTCGACCATTCGCTCCACGAGCCCGGGTAGAGGCGACCCTCGCGGCCCGCGAGCCAGGCGCGATGAAGCGTGACGCAGGCCGTCACGCCCGAGCCGCAGTAGGCGACGAGCTCGCCGTCGGGCAGTTGCGGCAGCGGCTCGTTCCAGGGTGCGTTCGCCGCGCCGGGGATTCGGCCGGACGGGTCGTCGATCTCGTTCGGCTCGCCGCGCCAGCGGTTCGCGGTGCGCGCGTCCACGAGCGCGAGCGCCGGGTCGGCGAGGCGGCGCGCGAGCTCATCCGCCGCGATGGTGTCGCCGCTGCGCTCGCGCGGGACGAACTCGGCCGGCTCGATCGCCTCCTCGCCCGAGCGCAGTTCGCCGCCCCACGCCTCAAGCCCTCCGATCAGCACCGCGCAGTCGTCGTGGCCGAAGTGGCGCAGCAGCCACCAGAGCCGCTCCGGGCCGCCGCCGTTCCCGTAGGCGACGACGTGGATGCCTACGCCGATGCCGCCGAGGCCTGCCGCCGCAGCGAACTTCTCGGCCGACGGCAACGGATGCCGTCCCGCGTCCGGGACTGACAGATCCGACAGGTCCGCGTCGACGTCGAGGAACGATGCGCCGGGAACGTGGCCGGCGAGATAGAGCTCGCGCCCGCGCTCGGGGTTCCCGAGCTCCCAGCGGCAGTCGACGAACTGGTACCTCACGTGCCGACCAGCGTAGAGCGCCGCTCGAGCCAGATCACGTCGCGCCAGACCCCTCCGGCCTCGCCGATCCGTTCACGCACGCCGACCTCTCGGAAGCCGCAAGCTCGGTGGAGCCTGAGCGACGCCTCGTTCTCGGGAAAGACGCCCGCGGTCAGCGTCCAGTAGCCGGCCTCCTCGGAGCGGACCACGAGCTCGTTCAGCAACCGCCTGCCGAGTCCCGCGCCCCGCGCCTCCGCGGCGACATAGACGCTCACCTCGCCGACCCCGCGGTAGCAGTGGCGGGCCGACGCCGGAGAAAGCGCCGCCCACCCGACGACGGAGCCGTCGAGCTCCGCGACGAGCCGGAGTCCGGGATGCGCGGCGGACCAGCTCTCCCAGGACGGCGCCTCGGTCTCGAACGTCGCGTCCCCGCTGCGCACCCCCTCCTCGTAGATCGCCCGCACCGCAGGCCAGTCCTCCGGCCGCAGCTCGCGGATGCTCACCGCGCCCGGCTCGGCGTCCAGACCGCGGCGAGGATCCCGAGGCCGACGAGGACGCCACCTCCGAGCCACCGCTGGACGCGCGCGATCCCGGCCGAGCCGCGCAGGCGGTCGGCGACCGTGCCGGCCGCGAGCGCGTACATGCTGTCGCTCAGGAAGCCGAGGAGCGTGAAGCTGAGGCCCAGCACGAGCACCTGCAGCCACGCATGCCGCGCGTGCGGGTCGACGAACTGCGGCAGGAACGCGAAGACGAAGACGATCGTCTTCGGGTTGGTGAGGTTCACGACGATGCCCTGCGCGTAGGCGCGGCGGCGTGTGCGTGGCGTCGCCTCGGTCTCGAGCCGGTCGAGACCACGGCCCAGCAGGCGCCTCACGCCGAGCAGGAAGAGGTAGGCGGCGCCCACGTAGCGGACCGCATCGAAGGCTGCCGTCGAGGCGAGGAGGAGAGACGAGAGGCCCGCGGCTGCGAGCGCGACGTAGGCGATCGTGCCGGTCGTGATCCCGGCGACCGAGGCAAGGCCGCCGGCGCGTCCCATCTCGATGCTGCGCGCGACGACGTAGAGCACCGCCGGGCCGGGCACGAGCAGGAGCGCCATACCGGTCGCGAGGAAGACCGCGTACGTGGAGAGCGACGGCACTCCGCCGACCCTATCCGGCCGCTCCCTCCGCCGGCGCCAGCCGTGGCTCGGGCACGATCGCCGGCGCGGGAGCATGCGCGTGGGCGAGCCCGAGGTGGCCGTGCGACTCCGTCCCGTAGCCGCCGGGAACCGGGATGTAGAACTCGGGGTAGCCCCACATGCCGTGCTCGGCGACGTCGAGCCCCGCCGTCTCCACGTGCGGCTCGACGCGGATCCCCCACACGCGGTTCATCGTCCAGAGCGAGCCGTAGGAGACCGAGAAGGTGAAGACGCCCACGGCGAGGAGGCCGAGCACCTGGACGCCGAGCTGGTACGGCGAGCCGGTGTAGAGCAGCCCGCCCCGCCCGACGCCGACGGTGGCGGCCAGAGCGGGAACGGCGAAGAGCCCGGTGGCGAGCGTCCCCCAGACGCCGGCCAGGCCGTGCACGGCGACAGCGCCGATCGGATCGTCGATGCCGAGCCGCTCGACGAGCGGCACCGCCACCACGGTGACCGACGCGGCGACGAAGCCCACGAGCACAGCCGCCCACGGCGAAACGAAGCCGCACGCGGCGGTGACCGCCACGAGCGCCGCGAGGACGCCGTTGAGCATCATCGAGACGTCGGGCTTACGGAGCACGATCCACGCGACGCAGATGCCGCCGACGCCCCCTGCGGCCGCGGCGAGGTTCGTCGTCAACGCGACGTAGCCGAAGAAGCCGACCCGACCGCCCGTCGCAACGCCGAGCGTGGAACCGGGGTTGAAGCCGAACCAGCCGAACCAGAGGATGAGCGTCCCGAGCACGGCGTACGGCATGTTGTGGCCGGGAATTGCGTTCGCGCGACCGTCGTGGCCGAACTTCCCGATCCGCGGGCCGAGCAGGATCGCGCCGGCGAGCGCGGCGAGCGCTCCCTGGTAGTGGACGACCGTCGAGCCGGCGAAGTCCTGCATGCCGAACCGCTGCAGCCAGCCGCCCGGCGCCCAGATCCAGTGCGAGACGAGCGAGTAGACGACGGTGAAGATCGCGCCGAAGGCGAAGTAGACCCACAGCTTCGCCCGCTCGGCCATCGCTCCCCAGACGATTGCGAGCGAGACCCCCGCGAAGACGACCTCGAACAGCCACCCCGCCGCTCCCGGGATGCCGGCGAACGCCTCGAACGGCGCCTTCCCGACCGAGAGCAGCGCGCCGGCCGACGGCGCGAAGCCGTGCGCGCCGACGAAGCCGTTGCCGTGGCCGAACGCGAGCCCGAAGCCGACGAGCCAGTAGACGAGCGAGGCGACGCCGAAGACGAGGATGTTCTTGCCGGCGATGTGCGCGGCGTTCTTCATCCGCGTCAGTCCCGCCTCGAGGAAGGCGAAGCCCGCCTGCATGAACATCACGAGCACGGCCGCGACGACGACCCAGAGCGTGTTCGCGGCGATCAACAGCTGATGGTGAGTCATCGGAGACGCTCCCCTGTGCGGTGGTGGACGACGTTCGAGACCGGCGAGGTCCAGCAGAGCCCGTCGCCGGAGGAGTGGCCGGTGCGGGCGGCGTCGGCGATCGCACCCACGACCCGCTCGGCGACGGCGTCGTCGACGACGAAGGTCAGCAGCGCCTTCGGGAGGAAGCGCGACTCGAACGTGCGCCCGCGGTACTCGTGCGTGACGCCGCGCTCGCGCCCGTGCCCGATCGCCTCGACGACCGTGACGCCGACGTGCCCGGTCTCGTCCTCGACGGCGTCGATCACCGTCTCGACCCGCTCCCTCACGACCACCGCCTCCACCTTGACCACGAGCACCTCCGGGACCATGAAAAAGCCTCGCGACCGCTCGGGGTCACGAGGCTCCTTCGCCTCGGCGGCCGCCGGCTCCGGCGCACCGCCTGCCAAGAAGCTAACAGCGGCACCGGCGGACGTCCATCTGCTTCGCTTCCGCGCGTGCTCACGTGGGACGAGCTCGAACAGGCGGCGCCGGAGATCAGCAGCCACGGGCGCGAGCTGATCGAGCGGTTCCAGTTCGTCCTCGTCGGCACGCTCACGAAGGACGGCTCGCCGCGGATCAACCCCTGCGAGGCGTACATCATCGACGGGCACCTGCTGCTGAACATGATCCCGCGGTCCCTCAAGGCGCTCGACCTGCTGCGCGACCCGCGAATCTACGTCCACGCCCCCGTCACCGCGAAGGAGGGTTCGCCCGAGTTCAAGCTGGCGGGCCGCGCCGCGGTGCTCGAGGACGAGACGCTGCGCAAGAAGCTCGACGACCTGTTCTGGGAGCTGATCCAGTGGCGGCCGGCGGCCGACTCGCACTATTTCGACGTCCTGGCCGAGCGCGCCGCCTGGGTCACGTACGACAAGGGACAGACATCGATCCGCTGGCGCGTGGGCGAAGAGGGAGAAAAGCACCTGTACCGGGCGAGAATTTGACGTTCGGCGTCCGAGCACCTAGCCTGGGAGGGCCATGTTGCTCGCGAACGTGATGGACCGGATCCGGGGTGCCGCCAGCGGCGGCCTCGCCGGACCGCGCGGCTCTCTTTAGGTCCGCGCGCCGCCTCCCCGGCGGCTTCCCGTCCTCCGTTCCCACTTCGTTTTCCGAAGGAGCAGCATGTCCACTCTCGCAGCATCGACAACAGATCTGGTCTCACGTCTAGACCGCCAGGCGCCCGCCGTCGAGGTGCGCGACCTGCAGAAGACGTTTCGACGCAAAGACCGCAAGGCGGGTCGCTTCGCCAGGAAGCGTCCGTGGCCGGCGCTCGCCGACGTCACCTTCACGATCGCCCGTGGCGAGTGCGTCGCCATCCTCGGCCAGAACGGCTCGGGGAAGTCGACGCTCGTCCGCCTGCTCTCGACGCTCCTGATCAACGACGGCGGCGAGGCGCGGATCTTCGACCACGACGCGTTCAAGGAAGCCTCGACGATCCGCCGGCTCGTCAACCGCGTCTCGGTCGAGGCGAGCTTCTTCAAGAAGATGTCCGCCGCCGAGAACCTGTCGTACGCGGCGCGCTTCTACGGAATGACGCCCCGGCAGACGCGCACGGCCATTCCCGAGATCCTCGGCAAGGTCGGCTTCCCGCCCGACCGGCGCGGCGAGTCGATGGAGAACCTGTCCCGTGGGATGCAGCAGAAGGTCGCCCTCGCGCGGGCGCTCCTGACCTCACCGGTCCTGCTCCTGCTCGACGAGCCGACGACGGGCCTCGACCCGCGCTCGAAGCTCGAGGTGCAGGACTTCATCCGCCAGGTGCGGGCGGAGCACGACGCGACGATCCTCCTCTGCACGCACGACATGGCCGAGGCGGAGTCGCTCGCGGACCGCGTCGGGATCCTCGACCGCGGCCGGCTGCTCTTCCTCGAGCCGGTCGAGGACGTGAAGCGGCGCTTCGACGTCGAGACGCTCGAGCAGGCGTTCTTCGCCGCGACCGGGCGCGAGTTCGAGGAGGAGAACGGCGACGACGAGGACGACGAGTACAGGGAGGTGTTCGCATGAGTGAGTACGCCATTGAGATGCGCAAGCAGCTCGTCGGGCTGTTCGGCATCGTCGAGCGGAACGTCTACCTCACGAAGCGCTACATCCTCTGGGACGGCGCGTTCATGGTCTGGACGATCGCCAACACGCTCACGATCGTGTTCATCGCGCGGGCGGCGCACCTGTCGCCGACCCGCGAGAACACGCTGGCGACGATGCTGCTCGTCGGCGCGACGATCTGGGCGTTCCTCGGGATCATCTTCGAGTTCATGACCGAGATCGTCGCGTGGGAGCGCTGGGAGGGGACGATCGAGTACACGTTCATGGCCCCGCTGTCGCGGCTCGCTCACCTGTTCGGGCAGGGTGCGTACGCGGTGCTCTACGGGCTCGTCCGGGCGGCGATCCTCTTCTTCGCCGTCGCGGCGTTCATCGGCATCCACGCGCCGAAGGCGAACTACGGCGCCGCGCTCGCGCTGCTCGCGCTCGCGTCGCTCTCGTTCATCGGCGTCGGGATCATGACCTCGGTGCTGCCACTCATCTCGCCGGAGAAGGGTGCGCAGCTCGGCTTCGTCTGCCAGGGCGTGATGCTCGTCGTCTCGGGCGTCTACTACCCGGTGAAGGTCATGCCCGAGTGGATGCAGTGGATCGCGAAGATCTCGCCGGCGACGTACGCGCTGCGCGGCGACCGCGCCTCCGTCGTCCACGGAGCCGGAATCGCGTGGGCCGACGTCTGGCCGCTCCTGATCATCGCAGTGCTGGCCACCCCGATCGGGCTCACGATCTTCCGCTTCGGGGAGCGCTATGCGAAGCGCCACGGCAAGCTGAAGCGCGCGGGATGATCGAGCTGCGTCCGTGCCGGGACGACGGCGATCTGGAGGCGTGGCGGCGCGTCCGGATCGCCGTTGTCCCGAACGAACGGACGGACTCGGTCGAGGAGCTGCGCAGGAGCGCAACGCCCGAGCGGCTAATGCTGCTGGCGCATCGGGACGGGGAGCTCGCGGGGAGCGGCGTTGCGGGCCGCGGCGACACCGGGAGCGGCTTCGCGATCCCTCGCGTCCTGCCCGAGCAGCGACGGCGCGGCGTGGGAACAGCCCTCCTTTACGCCTTGGCGGCACATGTCGAACGTCTCGGCTTCCCCGACGTCTCGGCGGGGGTGAGCGATGAGGGCGCGCTCGCCTTCGCGCAGCGCTTCGGCTTCGAGGAGACCGGTCGCCAGGTCGAGCAGGTGCGCGCAATCGATGGCGACGAGCCGTGGCCCGGACCGCTCGAGGACGTCGAGATCGTCTCTCTCGCCGCGAAGCCGGACTTGGGCGCGCGGACGTACCACGAGCTCGCGCTCCAGGCATTTGAGGAGATTCCGACTCCAGGACGGATTCAGGTTTCGCTCGAGGACTGGCAACGCAGCTGGGTCGGCTGGCCCGACGGCTCCTTCGCCGCGCTCGCCGGTGACGAGCTGGTCGGCTGCGCCGGCTTGATCCGCGACGACGACCGGCCCGAGCGCGCCGAGAACACGCTTACGGCCGTCCGCCGAGACTGGCGCGGCCGCGGTGTCGCGCGCGCGTTGAAGCAGAGCGTGATCGCCTGCGCATCGGCGAACGGCATCCGCGAGCTCTACACCTGGACGCAGGAGGGCAATGAGAACATGCGCGCGGTCAACGCCCGCCTCGGCTACGTCCCGGGCGACGTTTCGATCTCGCTCCGTCGCCCGCTTCCCTTGCAATGAAGGACTGGTTCGCAGGAGATGTCGCGGCCCGGTATGACACCTCGGCGGGCTCGTACTTCGATCCGGCGACGATCGAGGCGACCGTGGCCTTCCTCCTCCCGCTCGCGGGCGTGGGCGCGCTCGAGCTCGCGATCGGCACCGGCCGGATCGCGGTGCCGCTCGCCGAGCGAGGGGTTCGCGTCGCGGGCATCGACCTGTCCCCGGACATGGTCGCGGAGCTGCGGCGCAAGACGGATGCGATCCCGGTGGAGATCGGCGACTACGCCACCACGCGGGTCGAAGGGACGTTCTCCCTCGCCTACATCGTCTTCAACTCGATCAACAACCAGACGACGCAGGAGGGTCAGGTAGCGACCTTCGCGAACGCCGCCGCCCACCTCGGGCCCGGCGGCTGCTTCGTCGTCGAGGTCGGAGTCCCGAACACTCGGCCGCTCGAGGTCTTCGACCTCAGCGACGCCCACGTCGGCGTCGACGAGCTCGATTTCGCAACGCAACGGCTCGTCTCGCACCACTTCACGCTCGTCGACGGCCAGTGGCAGAGGCTGTCGATGCCGTTCCGTTCCGTCTCCCCCGCCGAGCTCGACCTCATGGCGCGGCTCGCCGGCCTGGAGCTGCGCGAGCGCTGGAGCGACTGGGACCGTTCGCCCTTCACGGCCGAGAGCACGAAGCACGTCTCCGTCTGGGAGAAGCCCGCGCGTTAGCGTCTCCGCGTGAAGCTCCGCCGACGCCGCTCCTGCCTGACGGTTCCCGCCTCGAGCGAGCGGATGCTCGCGAAGGCGCCCTCGCTGTCCGCGGACGAGGTGATCGTCGACCTCGAGGACGCCGTCGCGGACGAGGAGAAGGAACAGGCGCGCGGGCTCGCCGTCGCAGCGCTGAAGCGGGGTCCGCTCGCGCGGACGACCTCGCTTCGCGTCAATGGGCGCTCGACGCCGTGGTGGGAGGACGACCTGCGCGCGGCGGCGGAGGCGCGTCCCGACGTCGTCGTACTCCCCAAGGTCGAGTCCCCCGAGGACGTGGCCGCCGCGGCGAAGCTGCTCCCTTCCGGCACGGGCCTCGAGGCGCAGATCGAGACCGCGCGGGGGCTGATTGACGCCGAGCGGATCGCAGCCGCCGGCCACGGCCTCGAGGCGCTCGTGTTCGGCCCCGCGGATCTCGCCGCCTCGCTCGGCGTCCCGGCGCTGACGATCGGCTCCGGCGTCTCCGACTACGCGCTCGCGCACGTCGTCGCCGCCGCGCGCTCCTCCGGGTTGCAGGTACTCGACGGCCCGCACGCGCGGCTAGGGGACGATCTCGGTCTCGTCCTCTCCGCGCGGCGCGCGCTCGAGCACGGCTACGACGGGAAGTGGGTGATCCACCCGAGCCAGATCGAGCCCGTCAACCGCATCTTCACGCCTGCGCCCATGGACGTCGACCGCGCAAAACGGCTCCTGGAGGCAGCCCGGGGCGCGGCGCGCTTCGAAGGAGAGCTCGTGGACGAGGCCTCGCGCAAGCTCGCGGAGGCGCTCCTGCGGCGCGCAGAGGTTCTCGGCTAGCCCGCAGGGGGTATTTCCCGGCCATGACCGGGCGCCGCCACCTGGGCGACCTGCAGGGGGAGATCCAGGAGCTCTTCGCCGACCTCTGGGAGGTCCCACGCTTCGCCGGCCAGCGTCGCGGCTTCCAGCCGCAATGCGACTGCTACCGCACGGACGACCCGCCTGCGCTCCATGTCCTTCTCGAGCTGCCTGGCATCGACCCGGACGACGTCCGGATGGTCGCCTCCGGTAGCACGCTCGTCGTATCCGGAGTGCGCAAGCGGCCGCACCCGCCGGGTGTGCGCTACCACCAGGTCGAGATCGAGTACGGCTCGTTCGAGCGGCGGATCGAGCTCGCCGAGGACGTGGATACCGACGGCGCGACGACGACATACGAGGCCGGGATGCTGCGGCTGGAGGTGCCGTTGCGGTGACCGAGATCGAGTTCACCGAGACACCCGCCGCCGAGATCGACGAGGTCCCGGCCGAGCTGCCGGTGCTGCCGCTCAAGGAGACCGTCGTCTTCCCCGACTCGATGACCCCGCTCGCGATCGGGCAGGAGCGCTCCATCCGGCTCGTCGACGACGTTGTCGGCGGCGAGCGCCTGCTCGCTCTCGTCACCGTGCGCGACGAGGAGATCGAGACACCCGGCTGGGACGACCTGTACGCGATCGGGACGGCTGCCGTCGTGCACAAGATGATCCGCGTCCCCGACGGGACGCTGCGGATCCTCGTCCAGGGCCTGCGGCGGATCCGCCTCGAGGAGCCGGTCATGGACGACCCGTATCTCGTGGCGCGCTTCGCCCCCGTGCCCGACGAGGCGGAGGAGACCCGCGAGCTCGAGGCGCTGCTGCGGAACGCGCAAGGCCTCTTCGGGAAGATCATCGGCCTCGCCCCGTACCTGCCCGACGAACTCCAGATCGCGGCTGCGAACGTCGACGACGCGAGCGGGCTCTGCAACCTCGTCGCGTCGACCCTCCGCCTCAAGACCGAGGAGAAGCAGCTCATCCTCGAGCTCGCCGACACCGAGGAACGGCTGCGCGAGGTCTCGAAGATCCTCAATCGCGAGCTCGAGGTCTTCGAGCTCGGGACGAAGATCCAGTCGCAGGTGCAGTCGGAGCTCGAGAAGGGCCAGCGTGAGTTCTTCCTTCGCCAGCAGCTGAAGGCGATCCAGGAGGAGCTCGGCGACGGCGATCCCGAGCAGGCGGACGTGAACGAGCTCCGCGAGCGGCTCGGTGCGCTCGAGCTGCCGGAGGAGGCGCGGAAGGCGACCGATCGCGAGCTCGCGCGCCTCGAGCGGCTGCCCGCGGCGGCGGCCGAGTACGGCGTGATCCGCACGTACCTCGACTGGCTCGCCACGCTGCCGTGGGGCGTGACGACGCCGGACGACCTCGACCTGGACCGGGCCCGCCAGATCCTCGACGAGGATCACTACGACCTCGAGAAGGTGAAGGAGCGAATCGTCGAGCACCTGGCCGTCTCGAAGCTCAAGCAGGATCCGGCCGGCCAGATCCTCTGCTTCGTCGGCCCGCCCGGCGTCGGCAAGACGTCACTTGGGCAGTCGATCGCGCGCACGCTCGGCCGGAAGTTCGCTCGGCTTTCGGTCGGCGGCGTCCGCGACGAGGCGGAGATCCGCGGCCACCGGCGCACCTACATCGGCGCGATGCCCGGCACGATCATCCGCGCGCTGCGCGACGCGGAGTCGATGAACCCGGTCCTGCTGATCGACGAGATCGACAAGATGGGCTCCGACGTTCGCGGCGACCCGGCGAGCGCGATGCTCGAGGTGCTCGATCCGGCGCAGAACTGCACCTTCCGCGACCACTACCTCGACCTACCGTTCGACCTTTCGAAGACGCTGTTCATCTGCACGGCCAACACGGTCGACACGATCCCGCCGGCGCTGCTCGACCGGATGGACGTCATCCAGCTCTCGGGCTACACCGAGGAGGAGAAGCTCGGCATCGCGGAGCGCTACCTCGTGCCCCGCCAGATCTCCGAGCACGGGCTTGCACCCGGCCAGATCGAGATCGGCGAGGACGTCCTGAGACTGCTCGCGCGCGAGTACACGCGGGAGGCCGGCGTACGCGGGCTGGAGCGGCGGATCGGCGATCTCTGCCGGAAGGCCGCGGTGCAGGTCGCGCGCGGCAGCGAGGAGCAGATCCGCGTGAGCGAGGAGCTCGCACGCGAGTGGCTGGGGCCGCGCCGCTTCTCGGGCGAGACCCGGCGCCGCACCGCGGACCCCGGCGTCGCTACGGGTCTGGCGTACACGCCCGTCGGCGGCGACGTCCTCTACATCGAGGCCCAGGCATATCCGGGCCGCGGCAAGCTCACCGTGACGGGGCAGCTGGGCGAGGTGATGCAGGAGTCCGCGCAGGCGGCGCTGTCCTGGGTGCGCTCCCACACCGGCGAGCTCGACCTCGACGAGCGCTGGTTCTCCCGGCACGACGTGCACCTGCACGTGCCGGCGGGCGCGATTCCCAAGGACGGCCCGTCGGCGGGGATCGCAATGGCGACCGCGATCGCCTCGCTCGTCCGCGAGACGCCCGTGGCCGACGACGTCGCGATGACCGGAGAGATCACGCTGACCGGCCAGGTGCTGCCCATCGGCGGCGTGCGCGACAAGGTGCTCGCCGCGCAGCGCGCCGGCCTCGGCCGCGTCATCCTGCCCCGCGAGAACGAGCACGACCTCGAGGAGCTACCCCCGGAGACCCGCGACGCCTTGAGCTTCGTCCTCGTCGACTCGATCGACGAGGTGTTCGCCGCCGCGTTCAGCGCGAACGGCTCGCGGGCAAATGGTCACGTGCGAACGGCGACTGCGAGAAGATAGACGCCCGGTTCGTCCCCACCCACGTACGGAAAGGACAGGTCGCAGATGAACAACACGAAGGACAAGGTCGCGGACGCCGCCGCGAGCGCCCGGCCCTACGTCGAGCGCGCGCTGCGCGACAAGGAGCTGCGGGACAACGTGCGCAACGCGTACACCTCGGCCAGGGCCGTGTACGACGAGCTCGCGTCCCGCCGCAGGGTCACGGACGCCGCCTCGCGTCTCGCGGGCGACAAGGACCTGCAAGACGAGATCCGGAAGGCGATCGACGAGATCCGGAGCGCGGCCGGTCGCGTGCAGGACGTCCGGCGCGCCTCGCCGGAGGATGGACGGGCGGGCCGCAACGGTCTGATCCTGCTGCTCGGCATCGCGCTCGGCATCCTCCTCAACCCGATCACGGGCCCGGCTGTGCGGCGGCTCCTCGCACGCAAGCTGTTCGGCAGCGGGAACGGCTTCGTCTACCAGGACAACGGCAGCAAGACGTAGGCGCCGCGCGCGCTAGCTGCGGCCGAGGTGCTCCCGCGCGAAGGCGCGGAAGCGGTCTCGCGCGCCCTCGTCGGGCGCGAGGGGCTCGTCGTCGGCGTACCGTGGATCGGAGGCGATCTCGTCCGCAACCGCCCGCACCTCCCGCTCGATGGCGGCTCGGTGGCCTGGGTCGCGGAGCAACGCCTCGACCCAGCTCTCGGAACCGTCCCAGTCCGGGAAATCGTGGTCGAAGAGGAGCTGGCCGAGCAGGATGCCGGTGCGGATGTAGGTGAACGTCCTGAAGGCGAGGATCCGATGCGGGGTCTCGACGCGAGCCGCGAGCGTCGGGTCGTCCCGCACGATGCGCTCGACGATGCCGCCGATCGGCTCGTCGACCAGCGGGATCCAGAGCTCGTCGAGGTCGGGCACGCCCGGATTATGCCCCGCGGGGAAGTACGGTAGGCCGGCGTGGCCGGGCGTCCAGACGATCTCCTCCAGCGGTTGGCCGCCGACCCGGCCAGCGCGGGGCTCTTCCTCGACTTCGACGGCGTGCTCGCGCCTATCGTCGACCGGCCGGAGGACGCGGCGCCGCCGCCCGAGATGCGCGCCGAGCTCGAGCGGCTCGTCGGCACGTATGCCCTCGTCGCGGTGGTGAGCGGCCGGGCGAGCGAGGACGTGCGCGCGCGGGTCGGGGTGGAGGGCGTCGTCTGCGTCGGATCCCACGGGCTCGAGCTCGAGCCGCAGGCCGACCGCTGGCGGCGCGTGCTCGCTGCATTCGCTGCGGACACGCCCTGGGCGCCCGAGGAGATCGAGGTGAAGGGGCTCGCGGTGGCCTTCCACTTCCGGGGACGGGCCGACGAGCAGCAGGCGGTGCGCGAGCTCGACGCGATCGCGGAGGCGGCGCGGGAGGAGGGGCTCGTCGCGCGCTACGGCCGCAAGATCCTCGAGGTGCTGCCGCCGGTCGGCTCGCACAAGGGAACGGCGGTGCGGCGGATGCTCGAGGAGCGCCGCCTGCGTCGGGCGCTCGCGGCCGGCGACGACACGACCGACATCGACGCGTTCGCAGCCCTCGACGGGCTCGAGGTGGCGGTGCGCGTAGCGGTCGCCTCGGACGAAGCCCCGCGCGTGCTCCTCGAAGCCGCAGACCTCGTCCTCGCCTCGACGGCCGACTTCCTCGCAGTCCTCCGCCGGCTCTAGCCGCGTCCCAAAAGCACATGCCCCGGTGCCAGGCACGAGCACATGTCTGAAGCGGACATCGATGCTGCCAAGCCACCTGACGCAGCGGCACGACCTCCGTTTCGGACACGCCTCGGTGCCTGGCACCGGGACGTGTCGGCTTTGGCCAGTCGCGGGGCTGAGTCAGACGAACGTGAGGACGTCCCGGATGGAAGTGATCCGCGGGCCCGACCAGTCGCGCACCTCCGGCCACGGCGGCTCCTCGCCCGCACGATGGATGAGGATCGCGCGCATTCCCGCCCGCTCCGCGCCCGCGAGCTCGTCGTTCGCGCCGTCTCCGACGAAGATCGACTCAACGGCTTCCACGCCGAGTCCCTCGCACGCGAGCTCGTAGATCCGGGGATCCGGCTTGCGCAGGCCGCACGAGCAGGAGAAGACCTCCGCATCGAAGAGGCCCGCGAACGGCGTCTCGGGCCACACGTCGACCGCGTCCTCGCTGCACACGGTGATCAGGCCGGTACGAAGGCCCCGCGCACGGAGCTCCCGCAGCGTCTCGATGACGCCTTCTCTCGGCCGGCCGAGCACCTCCCGCGAGAACGAGCGCCGCCGCTCGAGGAATTCGTGCATCGCGTCCTCCCCGATCCCTAGCGAGGAGAGATACGGCCCCATCGGCCCGGTCTCTCGGGCCGGTCGGCCCTCCCGCCAGACGCGATGGAACTCCTCGGGCTCGCGGCCGCAGAGGCCAGCCACCTCCGCGCTGAACTCACGCGACCTCGTGTCGTCGTAGTCGACGAGCGTCTCGAAGAGGTCGAAGACGACCGCGCGCGTCAAGCCTTGTGCGCGCGCACCGCGGTGCCGTAAGCGCAGATCTCTGTCCAGCCGGTGCCGAGCTCCGAGGTGTCGAACCGCATGGCGATGATCGCGTTCGCGCCCTTCGCCTCCGCCTCCTCGATCATCCGCTCCATCACCTGCGCGCGACTGTCCGTGAGTGCCTTCGTCATCCCCTTCAGCTCGCCGCCGACGATCGACTTCAGGCCGGCCCCGAGCTGCGAGCCGATGTTGCGCGAACGCACCGTGAGGCCCATCACCTCGCCGTACACCTCGTCGACCTCGTAGCCGGGGATGTCGTTCATCGTCGTCACGATCATCGCTCTGCCTCCGTGTTGAGGGCTTCCCAGGCCCGGCGCACGTCGTCCTCCGTCGTCCGCGCGTTGCCGATCGCGAGCCGCAGGACGTAACGCCCGTCGAGCTTCGTGTGCGTGATGAAGATCTCACCCGAGGCGTTCACGCGCTCGAGGAGCCGTTCGTTCTCCTCGTCCGACCCGCGCCGGCGGAAGACGACGAGAGAGAACCGACGCGGCGCGACGAGCTCCCAGGCGTCACTCTCCTCGACCCACCCGGCGAAGAGCTCGGCGAGCCGAATGTGTTCGCGGAGGATGGCGCGCAGCCCCTCGGCGCCGTAGCAGCGCAGCACTGCCCAGAGCTTGAGCGAGCGGAAGCGCCGCCCGAGCGGCGGCCCGTAGTCCGCGAGCGAGAACGCCTCGTCGTCGGTGCGCAGGTACTCGGGTGTCAGCGTGAACGCCTCCCGCCACTCGTCGGGCCTCGCCGTCCAGACGAGGGAGCAGTCGGTGGGAACGAGCAGCCATTTGTGTGGATTGACGACGAGCGAGTCGGCGAGCTCGACTCCGTCGGCCGACCAGCGCTCCTCCTCGCAGATCCACGACGAGCCGGCGTAGGCGGCGTCGACGTGCATCCAGGCACCGGCCGCATGCGCCCGCTCGGCGAGCTCGCGCACCGGGTCGACCGAGGCGAACGACGTCGTCCCAACGGTCGCCACGACGCAGGCCACGTCGTCGAGGTCGTAGCCGTCGACCCGCATCCGCAGCTCGGCGTCGACCGGCACCTTTGCGCAGCTCCATCCCGAGCATCCGCGCGTCCTTCTCCACGGAGGAGTGCGCGTGCTCGGAGCAGGCGACGACGTTGCGCCCGGTGACGTGCCGCGCGGCGATCAGCGCCGCGAGCGTCGAGGTGGAGGCGGTGTCCTCGACGTGGCCGTGCCAGCCGTCGGGT
>Ga0209810_1002299_pt1 | contig 23546 bp, 16 predicted proteins | sample Coa_R1_7_FD_187159 | JGI IMG/M metagenome (GOLD analysis project Ga0209810, IMG submission 187159) | Surface soil microbial communities from Centralia Pennsylvania, which are recovering from an underground coalmine fire - Coalmine... | ecosystem: Environmental > Terrestrial > Soil > Unclassified... | reverse complement strand
GCAATCACCCGCCGTTTACCTATCCACCGGTGCGCACCCTGAACCCGCAGATTTCGCCAGAGACGGAGCAGGTACTGAAAAAGGCGCTGACCAACGATATCAACCAGCGTTACCAGAGCGCGGCAGCCATGAAGCAGGCCATCGATGACATTCTGTTGAAACGCTTCGGCGTCCCCGCCGGGGGCAGTAGCTACACGCTCGGCACATCCGGCCCGATTCCCGCAGCCGGTAGCGCGAGTGCGGCGGCGGTGAATGCAATCCATAATCAACCGACTATTCCTGCCAGGCAGGCAACGCCGCAACGGCCCGCGAATATGCCGCCGCCGCCACCGCCTACTCCTGTCGGCGGCTGGCAGCAAGGGGCTCCGTATTCGTCGCCGCCCGTCTTCGGCCCCGGTGGCGGCAAGGTGCAGAAGCAGCCGAAGAGTCATGTCGGACGCAATTTTCTGTTGTTTATTCTCGTGCTTTTGCTGATTTTCGGCGGCGTCTTCTTCGCGCTACCTTACGTGCGCAACCACTTCGGTAGCTCGACCGGCAGCACGCCGACGACGGGAACGGGGACAGGCGGCACGCCATCAGGTGTGGTCAACGGCATCGGCGTGACGAAAGCGCCGGATGGCGAGTATATCGGCATCAGCGACGGCAGCTTCGCCTTTGATACCGGGGCCGGGCGCACCGACGGCAGCCTCAAGACACAGGCCGCCGCCAGAATCAGGGCCAACGATGTGAGCGGTGCTGATGCCCTGCTGAGCCAGGCTATCGCAACCGATACCAATGATGCCGAGGCGCACATCTACCTGGAAGACCAGAAAGTGCTGGCTTCCGGCAATCCCTACGTCACCTTCGTCGTGGCGACGATGATTACCGGAACCAATAACGGGGTTGGCCGTGACGACCTGCAAGGGGCCTATATCGCGCAGGAAGAGTTCAACAATGGCGCGAAACTGGGTAATGTGCAGGTGCGCCTGCTCATCGCCAACTCTGGCAATGAGGCCTCATATGCCACGACGGTGGCGCAGCAGATCGTGCAACTGGCACAGTCCGATAAGACATTCGTCGGCGTGATGGGCTGGCCGTTCAGTTCGCGTGCCATCGACGCGCTCAGCGTACTCGCCAGAGCGCACATTCCAATGGTCTCGCAGACAGCTTCCAGCGATTCGCTGACCAATGCCTCACCGTACTTCTTCCGCGTCAACGCGCCGGACAAAACACAGGCGTCGGCGGGCGCGAAGTACGCGGAGAATACGTTACATGCGCATAACGTTGCCCTTTTTGTAGACCAGACCGACCCGTACAGCCAGAGTCTGGCGAACGGTTTCTCGAAACAGTTCACCGCCGATGGCAACAAGATCGTCGTCACCGAGAAATATACGGAAGGGAAAGCATCGACCATCCCGCCAGCTTTGCAGGATGCGCTGTCGCACAATCCCGACCTGATCTACTTTGCAGGCTATTCCAACGATGTCAGCGTCCTGCTGACGAACCTGCCCACGTCCGGGCCGTTTGCCAACCTGCAAGTGATGGGCGGTGACGGCCTCTACGAACTGGCAGGCTATCCGCCGACCGCGCGGGCCGGTTTTGGCCGTCTGCACTTCACGGCCTTTGCCTATCCTGATGAGTGGATCGCGCTGGGGTTGGCCTCGAAGGCGCCGGCGTTTTTCAACGACTACGCCAACACCTACGACCCCAATCGCACGCACACGGCCAGCCCCTACGGCTATAACCGTGCTGATAACGATGCTATCCTTTCCTACGATGCCATGCAGGCGCTACTCTATGCCAGCAAAATGGCCCTGAGCGGCGGAAAGACGAGCATCACGCCAGTGGAGTTGCAACAGGCCCTGAGCAAGCTCAACGGCCCCAACGCCTTCCAGGGTGTCAGTGGCCAGATCGCTTTCGGCCCCGACGGCAACCCGATCAACAAGGCGGTCGTCGTCCTCTACGTCGACCCCAACGACCACATCAAACTGGTCTCGGTCTCCGGCACGTTCTTGCTCGGCAGTTAATCCTGGGTGCAGAAAGCCATGCAGGCTAAATAAAACGGCGTAATAATTGCGGAAAATGATTGGGATAGCACCGCTATCGACAGCGGGAATTATCCGCAGGACTTTCGCCGCTTTATTTAGTCGCGCCACAGGCCACCCGCAAGGGGTGGCCCTACTATATACGATACGTTGTTGCGGCTTGTACAGCCATCGTATATAGTAGGGCCACCCCTTGCGGGTGGCCTGCTTATTTGTCTCTGTATTACGGCCTTAAAAGTCGTTCCAGCATTTCTTCGCTCAGACCCGCGATTTCCAGCGTTTTCTGCCGACTGGTAGCGCCGCGCACAATGTTGATGGCCCGGCGCGGCACAGCCAGTCGCTTGGCCAGCAAAGAGATCAGCGCCTCGTTGGCGGCCCCATCCACCGGCGGGGCCGTCAGATACACCTTCAGCGTCTCGCCTGTCCGCTCCCACTCAATAGCGTTCCTGCTGCTGCGTGGAATGACCCGCACGGTGATGCGCATGCGTTCTTACCAGCCAAGAGGCAGAGCCTGGACAAGGAGAATCTGGAGGACGCTGAGCATGAACCAGGCGATGAGGAACGAGAGGTCAAGGAAGGCGACGGGCTTGACGTAGCGGCGAATGGGTTCGATGAACGGGTCGGTAATGCGCGCCAGAAAGCGAATGAAGGCGAAACGTTCGTCGATGCCAAACCACGAAGCAATGGCGCGTATAAGCATGGCCAGGATGATGAAGCCGATGCCATAGGTAATCAGCCCGTGGAGAAGGCCGTCCGGGAAAAGCAAACTCATACCGGTACTCCTACATTCACTCCTGCACCGTGCGCACGTCGATCACCGTAAAGCCGAGCAGTTTGCGGCGCGTAATATCTGTCACGCGCACGCCTTCGAGATCGGGCAGCGTCGTCACATGTCTCTGCACGAACTCGCCGACCGGGCGGGCGGCCATCAGACCGGCAAGGGACGAGGCAGCAGTTGTGGCGATACGTGTGCGTGTTCGGCTGGAAGCCATACCCAGCATGGTACCCAGCGCCATCAGCGAGACGCCGATGACGAGATTGGTGCCGCAATTGGGGTGAATGGCCAGCTCCGCCTCACCCGCCTGCAAGCGGTGCAGCGCCTCATCCAGAGCCAGCCGCAGCACGCCCAGATCAACGTCGCCGAAAATGATGAAGCCACGCGAACTGGAGCGGGCGCTGATACTCAGATTCGGCACCATGCCGCTCAGCACGGTAATCGTCGCGTGTTCCAGCGCGTGATTCTGCCGGATGCGGCGACCAAACAACACATCTTCAACATTCATTTTTTAAGCTCCTTGTATGCCGTGAACACGTTCGCCAAAAATCGCCCGTCCGATGCGCACGATCGTGGCTCCCTCTTCAATTGCTACAGTATAATCGTCGGTCATGCCCATAGAAAGCTGAGACCAGGAAGAGGCGGGTAGGGCCTCCCGCAGGCGCTCGCGCAATTCGCGCAGACCACGAAAGACGGGACGCACCTCCTCCGCGTTTTCCACCAGCGGGGCAATCGTCATCAGGCCCAGCACCTCAAGATGGGGCAGGGCGACGATTTCGCGGGCCAGCGCCGGTGTCTCCGCCACGCTCATACCCTCCTTGCTAGCCTCTTCCGCCACATTGACCTGTAACAGAACAGGCAGGCGTTTGCCCAGTTCCCCGGCGCGGCGGTTCAATACCTGCGCCAGGCGCAGGCTGTCCACGCTCTGCACGCAGTCAAAAGCCTCGGCAGCTTTCCCCGCCTTGTTGCTTTGCAGGTGGCCGATCATCTGCCACGACACCCCCGGCGGGTGAAATGCCGCGATCTTCGGCAATGCCTCCTGCACGCGATTCTCGCCAAAGTGGGTCACCCCGGCTTCATACGCCAGCCGGACGAGTTCCAGCGGCTTCGTCTTGGAGACCGCCACCAGCGTCACGTCGTCTGCGCTGCGCCCCACCTTCTGCGCCGCCTGCGCTATGTTCGCGCGCACCCTGGCGATATTTGCCGCCAGCCATTCCCGCGCTTCGCTCGCTTGCTTCTCGGTCACGTTTTCCTCGTCCCGTTCATGTGTTCTATGGTACTTACGTACAGGCAACGCTTTTGTTACGCTCCTCTGATGAATCGTGCCATACAGAGCGGCATTCGTCAATAGCGAGAAATTACCCGCCGACCCCCGATCATCCATCTTTAGAGTACAGGCATGGCTTTGACAAAAGCTGTACAAGACTGTGCAAACTATGGACTTCGCACGCGAACATATGTTATAGTGAAAAGGAAGCCCCGGTTCCCGACAGGGCCGGATTTCTGAGTGAGAAACGTATGAGCGTAAAAGACGAGAGGGACGTGAGAGAGGGCCACATTGAATGGCCTGACCTCGAACGGTTTCCAGACATTCCTGTTTTTAATACTAAGGCGGTCGTGCAGCAGACGAACGTCCCGGCCCCCACGCTGCGAGCCTGGGAGCGGCGCTACACGATCCTCTCCCCCGCCCGTTCGGGCAACGCTTACCGTCTCTATTCCGAGCGCGACGTGGCGACGATCCGCTGGCTCAAGGAGCGGATCGAGGCCGGAATGTCGATCAGCCAGGCCATTTCCCTGCTGCGCCACCTGGAAGCAGGGTGGCGGCAGTTGCGCGAGCATGAACAGGCTGTGACAGGCGGAGTCCCTTTTTTTCATGTCGCGCTACCCTCCTCGTTGCCGCAGCCACCGTCTACAGAGCCTGAAGCAGGGAAGCAGGCGCCGATCGCGCAGGCCGACAATGGGCAGTGGCCTGCGCTGAGCGAGCTGGGGGTCACTTTTGTGCGCTACCCGCCGACGCTCAACATGCGCGCGGCGCTTCAAAGTCTGCTGGAGGCCTTTAACGCGCTCGATGAGACGACGGCGAAGGCCCTGCTGGCTTCGATGCTGGCGATCTATCCGGTGGAGCAGGTATGCGCCGAATTGATCGCGCCGACGCTGTGGGAGATCGGACGGATGTGGGAAGAGGGCAAGCTGACGGTGGCGGTTGAACACTTTGCCAGCGGCATCTTTCGCGGCGTCCTCACCAACCTGTTGTATGTGACGCCTACACCGCCCGGCCCGCCGCTTGTCCTCGTCTGCTGCTCGCCGGGGGAGGCGCACGAACTGGCCGTGCTGATGCTGGCCCTCATCTTGCGCCGTGCCGGCATGAGCGTAGCCTATCTCGGTCAGAGCATCGAGATCGAGGGGCTGCTGCACATCATTCAGCAGATGAACCCGGCTATCGTCTGCGTCTCTCTGACCATGCCCGCCTACATGGCCTCGTTGATCGATCTGGGGCGCCGCGTTCAGAATTTACCCGCGCCGCGCCCGCACTTCGTCTTCGGCGGCCAGGCTCTGGAGCAATACGCCCACCTGATCCCGCAGGTGCCGGGTATCTATCTGCATGGAGACTTGCAAACAATCACTTCCGGGATACGACGCCTGTTGTCTTCCCGATCTGAGAGTAGGAACTGACATATAGACGGTGTAATACGGCGTAGGCAGCGCAGGCCACCCGCCAGGGGTGGCCCTACTATACCCGACCACTCAGTTCGCCTGGCGCTGGTTGTGACGTCTAGAGTAGGGCCACCCCTGGCGGGTGGCCTGCGTGGCGGCCTTAAGTTAACGCTTATGAGGAACTGACATCGTGTTGAAAACGCAATCCGAATCGCCATCGCCATCCAGCGCCGCCTCTGTCGCCCGGAGACGCTTCCCGCTCTATGGGTTTGCCGCGCTGGCTCTCTGCCTGCTGGCCTGGGCCGCTTCCTGGCTGCGCATCGACCCGTTTTATCGCTACCGCTTCTTCCCGCTCTGGTTCGGCTACATCATGTTTATGGATGCGCTGGTCGTCATGCGACACGGCACCTCGCTGCTCACGCGCGCTCGCTGGCGTTACATCCAGATCTTTGTCATTTCCAGTATTGTATGGTGGGTATTTGAGGGCATGAATGTCGCGGTACAGAACTGGCACTACCTGCTCGACCAGCCCTATAGCCGCCTGTCCTACACGCTGATCGTCAGCCTCGACTTCGCCACCGTGCTGCCAGCCGTCATGGAGACCGCCGAATTTCTCTCGACCTTCAAGCCGCTGCGCCCGCGCCTGCCCGCAGATGAGGTCGGCCCGCGCCTGCCGAACCGCGTCATCATCCCCCTGATCCTGCTGGGCCTCGCCTGCCTGATCCTGCCCTGGGTGTTCCCGCAATACTGCTTCATCCTGATCTGGCTGTGCATGGCGCTGATCCTCGACCCTATCAACAACGTGCTGCGGCGCAAATCGGCGCTGGCCCACATAGCAGTGGGCGACTGGCGTTTCATTGTGCTGCCACTGGCTGGCCTCTGCTGCGGCTTCTTCTGGGAAATGTGGAACTACTACGCGCTGCCAAAATGGTATTATACTATTCCATATGTGGGCTTCTGGAAAATCTTCGAGATGCCCCTGCTCGGCTACACGGGCTATCTGCCCTTCGCGCTCGAACTCTTTGCCATGTACCAGTTCGTTCTCTTCCTGGTGCGGCAAAAGAACGACTACCTGGCAATATAGATAGAGTAGGGCCACCCCTGGCGGCTGGCCTGGGGAGAGAGTAGGGCCACCCCTGGCGGGTGGCCTGGGGCGACCTTAAGTTAACGCTTATGAGGCCAGCCCCGCTCTGGTTCCCACTCCGCCCTTTTTAGAGCAAACAAAGGATTGAAAGGCAGGACACGTTCTATGGATGCGGCGCTTTCGGACGTTGTGGTGATTGATCTTTCGCGCGTCTTCGCAGGCCCCTTCTGCACGATGATGCTGGGCGATATGGGCGCGACCGTCATTAAAGTGGAACAGCCCGGCAAAGGCGACGATACACGCTCCTACGGCCCACCCTATATCGCAGGTGAGGCCGCGTACTATCTGGGGCTCAACCGCAACAAGTACAGCATCACGCTGGATTTCAGCAAGCCAGAAGATAAAGAGCAATTGCTCGAACTGATCAAGACGGCGACGGTGCTGGTAGAGAACTTCCGCCCCGGCACGCTGGACAGGCAGGGCCTCGGCTACGAAGACCTGCGCGCCCTCAACCCCGGTTTGATCTACTGCTCTATCAGCGGCTACGGCAAAGAAGGACCCAATGCCTCGCGACCCGGTTACGACTTCGTAGCCCAGGCCGAATCGGGCCTGATGGCCGTCACGGGCGAGGTCGAGGGGGAGCCGCAGCGGCTCGGCACGCCCATCGCCGACATCTCGGCGGGCATGTACGCCACCATCTCTATCCTGGCGGCCCTGCACGTGCGCGACCAGAGCGGCAAGGGGCAATACATCGACATCTCACTCGTCGAATCGGCCATCTCGCTGCTCGGCAACGTCTCCGCCAACCACCTGATCTCCGGTGAGGAGGCAAAACGCTACGGCAACGCCCACCCCAACATTGTCCCCTACCAGGCCTTTCAGACACGCAACGGCTATGTCGTCGTCGCCGCCGGTAATGACCGCCTCTACCAGTCGCTCTGCCGCCTGCTAGGCCGTGAGGAACTGGCGACAGACCCGCGCTTCGCCACCAACCCCCTGCGCGTCCAGCACCGCGCCGAACTCATCCCCATCCTGCAAGACCTCTTTCGCCAGCGCGACACCGACGATTGGCTCGCTGCTATGCGCGCCGCCGGTATCCCCTGCGGCTCCATCAACAGCGTCAGCCAGGTCTTCCGCGATCCCCAGGTGCAGTTCCGCCACTTCGTCTGGGAGGCGCAGCACCCCACCGCCGGTACCATCAAACTCTCCGGCTCCCCCATCCGCCTCTCCGAAACGCCCACCAGACTGTATAAAGCGCCCCCCTTGCTGGGCGAGGATAATGAGAAAATTCTGGGGAAGAAAAGGGGCGAGCCACTATAGCATTTCTCTCCTATTGTTTCGCCTGCATGTTGCTTAGATCAGGAAACATCGATCTACTCTATTAGAGGGGATAGATCGGCATTTCTAACTACATTGCATGAAGCAAAGAGGGGGAAGTATGGGAAAGTAGAAAGTCCTGTTTCGGCGCGCGGCGCTCAGGAAAACAGCCCGCCAGGCGTTTATTGTGAGCAGGTAAGCGTATGTGCTGGTCCTGGCTTTGCATTTCTGCTTGCTCACTATACTGAAAAAAAGGCGCAAGAACTGTTCGGCTGAAAACCAGGGCTTGATCGCCATAATCCAGAAACTGGAATAATATGAACCATTCTGACACATTGACGAATCGGCTTTCCCTGTTAGAATGGATGAGGATGATCGGAATAGTATTTGTAGTGCTGTAAAGGATTTTGTACATGCTAGTTACAAGAAGAAGTGTAGTAATAAGCGTTGTGGCGCTGTTGAGCATCATTGCCGGGGCCATCGGGATGCTGCCCTCGTTCAATGCCGGGCATGTCGCACACGCCGCAACGGCAACAGCGCAGGCACAGCAGGTACCGCGCATACACTCCAGCACGACCGCCAACGGCCCTTATACCGTGAAGGGCAATATGATTGTGGATGCCAGCAATAATCCCTATCTCTTTCATGGCGTCGGGCGTGACGGTCTGGAGTATGACTGCAATGGCGACGGCTTCTTTGACGCGACTCACCTGGCCTTCATGGGGCCTGGCACCAATGGCTCTAACGGTATTTACTGGTATGCCAATACCGTGCGCCTGCCCCTTTCCGAGGGCTTCTGGCTCAAGGGGGCGGCGAACCGTAACTGTACCGCTTCCGGCTATCAGGCGCTGGTGAAGAGCGTTGTGACGAGCCTGACGAACATGCACCTGAATGTCATGCTCGACCTGCAGTGGAGCGATGCCGGCGGCCAATCTGGCGATGGCGGCGGTCCCTGGGCCATGCCCGATAACGACAGCGTCACCTTCTGGCAGCAGGTAGCCACCGCTTACAAGGGCTACAGCAACGTCCTGTTTGAAGTCTTTAACGAGCCGCACCCTTCCTCATGGAGCTGCTGGCAGAGCGGTTGCAGTATTACCAAAGATACCAGCTACTCAAACGACTGCGGCTGCACAAAGACCTTCAACTATACCGCTGTCGGCATGCAGGCGCTCGTCACCGCTATCCGCAACACGGGCGCAAACAATCTGGCGATCGTGGGCGGCATGAACTGGGCATTCGATCTGAGCCAGGTGCCGACCTATACTATCACCGGCGGCAATGTGGTCTATGATACCCACCCCTATAACTATGCCGATAAGCAACCGAGTACGTGGCCCGCTGCCTTCGGCACTATCAGCAATACCTATCCTGTCATCTCGGCGGAAAGCGGCCAGTATGACTGCGGCATCGGCTTCATGAGCCAGTTGCTCAACTATCTGGAAGGACACAATATCGGCTGGCTGGCCTGGGCATGGGCTTTGCAGGGGCAGCCCTGCACCTACCCGCAGTTGATTATGGATTATAACGGCACCCCGGCCCAGAATATGGGCTTCCTGATCTATCAGCACCTGCGCGCAGATGCGGGCGTCTCCACACAGCCTGCGTCACCGGTCAGTAAGATATGGTACTTTGCCGAGGGCAAGGTGGGCCAGGGCTTCAATGAATACCTGACCCTGAGCAATCCTGACCCGCTCAACAATTGCAATGTACAGTTGAACTACCTGATTCAGGGTGGCTCGCCCAAACAGGTCAATCTGACGGTTCCTCATTCCAGCCGCGTTACCGAATCGGTCAATCACGATCTGGGCATCTCATCGCCGAGTTCGTCTACCTCCTATGCGGTCTCAACCATTGTCAACGTGACGGGTGGTTGTAACGGTATCGTGGCCGAGCGCCCCATTTACTTCAACTATCACGGCATCAACAGCGGCAACGATGTCATGGGAGCAACGAGCCTCGGCACAACCTTCTACTTCCCCGATGTGCCGTCCGGCGGCGGTTACACCTCCTACCTGACGATTCTGAACCCGCAGAGCAGCCAGGCGAGCATTACCGCGACCTATTACGCCAATGGTAACCAGGTTGGGCAGCAGAAGTTGCAGGTTCCGGCAAATACGCGCGGCACTATCGCCCCCGGTTCCATTTCGCTGCCCGCACATACGGCAGTCGTGGTCACGTCGAGCCTGCCGGTTCTGGTGGAGCGGCCTGACTACTTCTCCAACATCAATGCGGGTGCGGCGGGAACGGTCTCCGGCGGCAATGTCGTGGTGGGTGTGCAGAATCTCTCCAACGACTGGCTCTTTGCCGAGGGCTTCACCGGCAACAGCAGCCAGCCGCACTGGCAGGAAAACCTGGTCATCGCCAATGTTGACCCGGCCAATACGAGCGCCAATGTCACCATTACGCTGGAGTTCACCAACGGGACGACCAAACAGGCAACGGTCTCCCTCGGCGCGAAGAGCCAGTACATTTATAACGTCAATAGCGCCGCGCCGCAAAGCTCGGTCTCGGCTGATGTCTCTTCCAGCGGGGCAAAGATCGTGGTGGAGCGCGAGCTGTTCTTCCAGTACAGCCATACCGTCAGCGCGCCGAACGGCTTTAGCCTGTCCGCCAAAGGCGGCACCGATGTCATCGGCCAACCTGGGCCTGCCGGCAAGACCATCTATACCTTTGCCGAAGGCTACACCGCTCCTAACTTCAACGAGTGGCTGACCTTGCAGAATCCGACGGGTACCAACGAGTTGATCTACATTACCCTGACCAATGGTCTCGGCCAGATCTATTCGCCGGGCGGCATCTCCGTACCTGCCCATAGCCGCTCGACCGTCGATATCACGCAGATGGTGCTGCAACACCTGTATTCCGGCACGAATACGAATGGCTACTCCGTCTCGATGACGGTGCAAACCTACGCTTCCGGCGCCGTCTTCGTCGCCGAACGCCCCGAATACTGGAACCACAGCGGCACCCAGGGCGGCTCTGATGTTCTCGGCTTCGCCGGCTAACTGACATAGTCCACCCGTTTCAGGTCCCGTCTTCCTGGCAGGAAGGCGGGGCCTTTTTGTGTTGTCCTCTCTCCGCATCTTCCTGACGTGTACATGCTGAAAGGCAAGAGAACATCGCACAGATCAGGTATGCTTATTCCTGCCTCCTCGCAGGTTCCAGGCATGCCACCTTGCCCGGTATTTGAGCAAGCACCAGCGACTTCAAACAACAGAAAAATACTCTTGAGACGGAATATTTTGTTAGAAAATATCTGGAAAAAGTTCTCATATTTCTATGGAATAAATCAAATTACGAGAAAGGACAGGGGCGTGATGGCTGCATTACCGCAAGCTCTGGATCACTACCGACTGCTCCGGCGTCCGGGTCATGGGGCATGGCGGAAATTTACCTGGCCTGGAGGGATTGCTAGAAGTATGGGTGGTATGAATCGTTCTTCTGGATATGTTGCCGGTAAAAGCTTTCCGGTCGTCAGTTCTTCTGTCCCGCTTGCGCTCATGCTCGCGGGTATGCTCTCCACTTTTGTCTTGCTGGACGCGGTACTGCCGTTACAATACCTGCAGTTTCACGACGCGCTGCTGGCAAGCATCTGGCGCTGGTCTATCCAGCCGACACTACAATTTTTTCCGGGGTGGGCGCTGGCAATTTCCGTACCCGGACTGCACGCGGCAAAAGCAACAAAACCGCTCTGGCCGCTGGCCTGGGAAGAGACGGGTATCCTGGTCGGGTCAATCCTGCTCGTCTTTCTCATGTACCTGCTGGCTCTGCGCTTCCTGCCCGCGCGCATCACGCAGCGTTCTCTCTTTTTCTCCACCCTGCTGCTCGGGCTGTGCTGCATCACCTTTCCCGTCGTGACCTCCTCCGATGTCTTTTCCTACATCGCCTATGCGCGTCTGGATGTGATCTACCACCAGAACCCGCTAACCGCGCTGCCGACGCTGATTCACTTCGACCCGGTCTATCCCTATGTCTACTGGGTGAAGCAGCCCTCGGCCTACGGCCCCGTCTGGGCCATGATTACCGGCGAATTGCAAATGATTGTCGATACGCTCGGCTGGAAACAGATTGTGGCGATGGTGCTGGCGCTGCGGCTATTCGGGTTGGCGATACATCTCGCCTCCACCATGCTCATCTGGTCGATCAGCGGCTATCTCATGGGGGCCAACGCGGCCTTCCTGCGCGAGAAGCGCCTGCTGCTGACGCTGGCCTTTGCCTGGAATCCTCTGTTACTCTTTGAAGCCTGTGTCAACGCGCATAATGATGCCACCGTCCTCCTTTTTGTCCTGCTCACGCTCTGGCTGCTGGCGCGCGGTCAGCATGCGAATGCGGGCATCGTTCCTGCGGCGACGCTATTGCAGGCGGTGATCCTCTTTGCGCTGGCGACCTGCCTGAAACTCAATATAGTCATCCTGATACCGGGTTTTCTCCTCTTTGTCTGGTCGCAGCCGCGACGCTGGCGCACTCTCGCGGGTACTGCGCTGGCCTACCTGGGGACAGTTGTCCTGCTCTACCTGCCCTTCTGGCAAAACGGCGCGGCCCTCAACGTGCTGCGGGTCAACCCCGGCACCAACCATTCCGACAATTCGCTGGCGCAGTTTGTCGCTCGTCTTGTGAACAGCCTGAGTACACTGGCGGGTCACAGGCTTTCACCCGCGATGAACATATCCCTTGATCTCTCTGTACACATGCTCAGTATCGGCGTCTTTGTGGTGCTTTTTGCGCTGCTCTGTGGGTGGACAGTCGTGCGGTGGAAGGGCATGCGCACGCTATCCGGCCTGGTGCGCTGGCTGGCTCTCGCCTGGCTGCTCTACTGTATCGTTGGCTCGCCCTGGTTCTGGCCCTGGTATACCGTCACCTTCTTCGGCCTGTACGCGCTGGTTGAAGCGGCGAGCGGCTCCGAACCATCAACCGCTCGCCAGGTAGATACGGGTGCGGCTGTGCGGCTCATGGCTTTCAGCATGCTTTCCCTCTATAGCTTTAGCACGTGGCCGATGATGTATAGCTATGTACCGGGCCTCCCCGCTTTCAGATGGGCCTACTTCGCCGGTCTCTGGCTCTGGTTGCTGCCTCTGCTGACCATCCGCAGAAGGGGGCAGCACAGTCGGCCAACGGCTCATCCTTTGTTCGTGCTGTGGCCGGGGCCGGAGAGGAGACAAAACCCTGTCTCCTGAGCGCATGCGGCAATGCATGAGCGCGCCTACGAGTTTGCCATGTGAGACGTGATATCATTGCAATGTGTAGCAAGTTACGTTTGAGGAAGCAGGAAACAAATGGAACACCGAATGTTAGGCAAAGCCGGATTTCAGGTACCGGTGGTTGGACTGGGAACCTGGCGCACGTTTGATGTACGGAGCCAGACCGATGAGATGCGCGCAAACGAGGTTGTGAATACCGCCTTTTCGGTCGGCTCCAATTTCTTCGATTCTTCGCCAATGTATGGCGAGGCCGAGCGCGTGCTTGGCCGCACGCTGGATGGCAGACGCGAGCAGGCGCTGGTAGCGACGAAGGTCTGGACAGAGAGCGAACGAGAGGCGCAGGTGCAGGTGGAACACGCCCTCGCCTTTTTCGACGGCTACATCGACCTCTACCAGATTCACAATCTGGTGGCATGGCCGCAGCGGCTGGCGCTGCTGGAACGTCTGAAGGGCGAGGGCAAGGTGCGGGCCATCGGGGTAACGCATTACAGCAGCGCAGCCTTCCCCGAACTGCGCAAGGTGATGCAGAGCGGGCGTATCAGCGCCATCCAGATTCCCTATAACCCCTTGCAGCGCGAGGTGGAGCGTGAAATTTTACCTCTGGCAGACGATCTCGGTCTGGGTGTGGTTGTCATGCGCCCCTTTGGCGAGGGAGAATTGATGCGCCGCGTCCCTTCGCGCGCCGCCTTGCAGCCCCTGCAAGCCTTTGGCGTCTCCACCTGGGCGCAGGCGCTGCTGAAATGGATTTTGAGCGATCTACGCTGCCACGTGGCGATCCCGGCTACCTTTGTGCCGGGCCATGTCATCGAGAACGCGGCAGCCGGGAAGCCGCCCTGGTTTGGCCCCGACGAACGCGCCTATGTCGCTCGTCTGGCCGGGACATAAGGTTCAATTGCAGAGGCAGCAGGGCCGCCGGGCTTTCGTTCCGCGCCAGGGCATGTCATACTGCCATTATTCCAGCACCGCTGCCGTCGGCCCCTCTGCCAGGAAGGCCGCGAGTCGGTCGGGGTCGAAGCTGGCGACGCGAGCGGGGCTGAGGTCGTCCAGTTCGGGCGTTGGTTGGCCCGCCAGTTGAGCGGCGACGGCGCGCCCGACGGCAGGCGAGATGGCGAAGCCATGACCGGAAAAGCCCAGCGCGAGGGTCAATCCCTCCCATCCCGGTAGCGGGCCGATGAAGGGAATGTTGTCAAAGCTCTGCGCCTCCAGCCCACACCATGCCCGCGCTATCGTTTGCTGGCCTACAGACGGGAGGAGTTCGCAGGCCGTGCGCCAGTTGCCCTCAATATGCTGCGGCAGCAGTGTGTAGGAACGCCGGTCGGCAGCAGGCAGGCCGAGCCAGCCGCCGCCGAGCAAAAACGCGCCATCGTCCAGTTGTTTGAGCGAAAGCGAGCGGCCCAGCGCGGACAGCACCGGGCGCAGGCTGCCCGGCGTGGCAGGCGTTGACAGCACCATCTGCAAAGCTCGCGTGCGTATGGGCAGTTGCACGCCCATCGCTGCCATCAGTTCACTGCTCCACGCGCCTGCCGCCAGGACGATCTGCTCCGCTCGCACCTCCTGCGCTTCGCCGCGTTCCACCCGCGCCCCCACCACGCGCTGGCCCTCCACGAGCAGGGCCGTACAGATCGTCTCCGTCCAGTAGCTGGCCCCATGTCGCTGCGCGGCGCGGGCGAAGGCGCGCGTGGTCAGCGCCGGGTCGGCCTGCCCATCCGCCGGGCTGAAGCTGCCTGCCACCACGCGCTCGTTCAAGCCCGGTACCAGCGCCAGCGTCTCTCGCCGGTCGAGCAGGCGCACATCAGAGAAGCCCAGGGCGTGCTGGCGCTGCACGTGGGCCGCCAGTTGCTCCGCTTCCGCCTCGCTCTCGGCCAGCAGCAAATTGCCGACCTGCCGGTAGCCCATATCGGCCTCAAGCTCCTCTTCCAGCATCGGCCAGCGCGCAATTGCCTCGCTTGCCAGCCACGCCTCCGCGCCATGCCGCCCCTGCCGCCTCACGCCGCCCGCGCTGGCCCACGAGGCCGCAGGCTCAACAGCAACATCCGCCCGCTCCACCACCAGCACCCCACGCCCCTGCCGCGCCAGGTGATAAGCGATCGAACCTCCTATCACGCCCCCGCCAATCACGAGAACTTCTGTATGTCTTCTGCTCATATGCTCCTCTTTCCAGAGAACAGTTTATCTACCCACATGGTAATAAGTATGCTTGAGCATATTATACCTTGCCGAAAGCCCGATTGGTCACGTCGACCGGCGGGCTGCTTCCGCTTTCACTCACTTATGAATTGCGCGCCTGCAATGTGATATACTCCTCTCTGTGATCTTTATCTGACATGGGCAACGCGACCATGAAGTGAGATGAACTCAAACGATGAGGCGAAAGGAAAGAGAAGAACGGTATGGATCTGAAGAACAAGGGTGTTCTGGTGACGGGCGGCGCTTCCGGGCTGGGCGCGGCCTGCGTGCGCCTGCTGAGCCAGGCGGGGGCGAAGGTAGTGATTGCCGACCTGAACAGCGAGCTGGGCAACGCGCTGGCCGGGGAACTGGGCGATTCCGTCATATTTGTGAAGACCGACGTGGTGGATGAGGCTTCGGTGCAGGGCGCGATTGACGCAGCTCTCTCGACCTCTGGCAATCTCTCCGTGGCGATCAACTGCGCGGGCATCGGCGTAGCCGAGAAGGTGCTGGGCAAGAATGGGCCGAGCCGTCTGGCCTCGTTCAACACGGTCATTCAGGTGAACCTGATCGGGACATTCAACGTGATTCGCCTGGCGGCGGCGGCCATGGCCGAGAACGAACCCGACGCGGAAGGCGAACGGGGCGTCATCATCAACACCGCCTCTGTGGCCGCCTTCGAGGGGCAGATCGGGCAGGCTGCGTATTCGGCGTCAAAGGGCGGTATCGTCGGCATGACGCTGCCCATCGCCCGCGAGCTTGCGCGCTATGGCATTCGCGTCATGACCATCGCCCCCGGCCTCTTCGATACCCCTCTGCTGGCGGGCCTGCCGGAACCGGCGCGCATCTCCCTCGGTCAGCAGGTACCCTTCCCGCCGCGCCTGGGCCGCCCCGCCGAATACGCCGCCCTGGCAAAACACATCATCGAAAACCCCATGCTCAATGGCGAGGTAATCAGGCTGGATGGCGCAATCCGTATGCAACCTCGCTGATAGAGAGCTATTACCAGAAGTTTTTACCAGTAACGCCCCGCGCCAGCCCGGCCCGTTTTCGCTGGCGCGGGGCGTACCTGTTGTCTCGCTCGCCGGATTACCCCCACAGCTACTCACAAAAATACAGGGTGAAGAGCCTTTTGCGCGAGAAAACCGAAGAGCATCAACATGCGCGCTTGACAGTATGATAAACACTCCTATATAGTATGCTTGGCATGGTACATATCTTTGTATGCCGGTTGTAGAGCTTGTGGACGGCTGTCTTTTGATGCGATAGTAATTGTAATTCTAGCATTTTTCTCAAGGCCAGTTTGCCTTAACTAATTGGAGGTAGGCCAACGTGTCACCAATTCAGATCGTTTTTGTCCTCGGTCTGCTGGCAGGAGCGGTGATCGCCCTGACGGCGGGATTTTACTGGGGCAAGACGCAAAATAAAGAGCGTTTCGAAGAACGCCTGCGCCTGGAGAAGGAGGCCAGCGAGCGGCGACTGCTGGAAGTCCAGATGAAGCAGAGCGAGGCGTTGCGCGAAACGCGGGAAGAGACCGCGCGCATTCGTTCCACGATTGAACACGAAAATGCCGAGCGGCGAGCCGAGTTGCAGCGCCAGGAGCGACGACTGCAACAGAAGGAAGAGACGCTCGAACGCAAATTGGATGCCCTTGAAGCTCGCGAGCGCAAACTCGCGGCCCGCGAGCGATCCGTAGAGCAGGCCCGCGAGGAGGCGGAGGCGATCAGGCAGAAGCAGGCAAGCGAGCTTGAGCGTATCTCCGGGCTGACGGCGGAGCAGGCGAAAGAGGTTCTGCTTACGCGTATCGAGCAGACGGTGCGCGCCGAGGCCGCCCATCGCGCGCGCATGATTGAGGAGAGAGCGCGCGAGGAGGCGGAGGCTACCGCCCGCGAGATCATCACCCTGGCCATCCAGCGATGTGCCTCTGACCAGGTAGCCGAGGCTGTCGTCTCGGTGGTGCCGCTGCCCAACGATGAGATGAAGGGACGTATCATCGGACGCGAGGGACGCAATATTCGCGCGCTTGAGGCCGCGACCGGCGTGGACCTCATCATCGATGACACGCCCGAAGCGGTAATTCTTTCCGGCTTTGATCCCGTGCGCCGTGAAGTGGCGCGCCTCGCCCTGACGCGGCTAATTCTCGATGGACGCATACACCCGGCTCGCATCGAAGAAGTGGTTGCCAGGGCGCGGCAGGAGGTGGATGCCATCGTGCGCGAGGCGGGCGAGCGGGCTGCGATGGAGGCCAATGTCCACGGTCTGCAGCCGGAACTGCTCAAAATCCTGGGGCGACTGCACTTCCGCACCAGCTACGGGCAGAACGTCCTCGCGCACTCCGTCGAAGTCTCCATCCTCGCCGCCACTATTGCCCACGAGCTAGGAGCCGATGTAAATGTCTGTAAGACGGCGGCGCTGCTGCACGATATGGGCAAGGCCATCGATCAGGAGGTTGAGGGGCCACACGCCATCGTCGGCGGCGAGATAGCGCGCCGCTTCGGCAAATCGCCGAAGGTCATTCACGCTATGGTCGCGCATCATGCCACCGAGGCAGAGCCGCAGACGCTGGAAGCCGCCATCGTACAGGCGGCAGACGCCATCTCTGCCGCGCGCCCCGGCGCCCGCCGTGAGACCGTTGACCTGTATATCAAACGCCTTGAGGCGCTGGAGGGCATCGCCAACTCGTTCACCGGCGTGGAGAAATCCTTCGCCATCCAGGCCGGGCGCGAGATTCGCATCATTGTCAAGCCGGAGGAGATCGACGAGTTCGCCGCCAACCGCCTCGCCAGCGATATCGCCCGCAAAATCGAGGAAAACCTTGACTACCCCGGACAGATCAAGGTGAGCGTCGTTCGCGAAACGCGCGCCGTCGATTATGCGCGTTAGAATTTTACAATGTCGGCAGGATAATGAAGTTTCACAAAGGATATCAGCAGCAATTCTCGCAGGCGTGTTATGCTGAGTGAAGCAAAGCATCCGGGCAAGCCAGAAAACCAATCCCGCGTCCCGATGCTTCGCTTCACTCAGCATGACACGCCCGAAGCCGATTCCCGGTTCTGAGCGTGAAAGTTCATTATTATGCTGACCCAAATTTTGAGAAGGGAAGAAGTTTTTCTCGCATGACAAATTACATTGACCTGCATACCCATTCGACGGCGTCGGATGGTATTTATTCACCGACGGAGTTGTTGCAGCGAGCCAGGGAGATCGGGCTGCGCGTGCTGGCGCTGACCGACCACGATACAACAGGGGGGCTGGACGAGGCCATTGAGGCGGCGAACGCGCTGGATATGGAACTGATACCAGGCATCGAGATCAATACGGACGTGGCGGGGGGCGAAGTTCACGTGCTTGGCTACTACCCGGAGTATAAACGCCCGGAATTTCAGGCCGTCCTGAGGGTGCTGCGCGACGCGCGCGAGCGACGCGGCCAGCGTATGGTCGAACTGCTCAACGAGCAGGGCGTCAACATCGCGTGGGAGCGCGTGCGCGAGATTGCGCAGGGAGCGGTCGGTCGCCCGCACGTCTCCAGAGCCTTGCTCGAAGCGGGCTACGTCCAGACCATCGGTGAGGCCTTTGATAAATACATCGGCACCGGCTGCTACGCCTACGTGCCGCGCTACCGGCTCACGCCGGAGGACGCCGTGCGCCTGATCGCCAGCGCCAACGGTCTGCCCGTCATCGCGCATCCGCTCGACCTGCCGGGCCTGGCGGAGTTGCGCACCTGGCTACCCGGCCTCGTCGAAGCTGGCATGGTTGGCCTGGAGACCTACTACGGCCCCTACACGCCGGAGGACGAACGCGCCCTGCGCGCCCTCGCCGACGAATACGGCCTGATTCCTACCGGCGGCACCGACTTTCACGGACCCGGCATCCATCCCACCCCCCTCGGCGGTCGCCCCGTCCCCCACGAAGCCGTCGAGCGACTCAAAGCCGCCGCCGCCCAACGGCGCGGCAAAACCCCACCCTCTTTTGAATTGCCGCCGCCCGTGCAGGAGAAATAATGGCAAAGAGGAGGGAGGCAGTAAGGTAATGCTCTTACTGCTTCCCTCCTCTTTGCCATTTCAGCTGGTTCAGTATCGATATAGCACTTTTGGGCCATATTCCACCGGAAATAGCTCTACCTGTGCTACACTATTCGCGGTTGTTCAGCACCATAATTTCGCATAGTTAGATCAGGTTCAGAGAACAGGGAGAGATGAGATGCTAATTCAGCATGCCGGATGGATCAAAAGATTTCTCTATTTTGCCACGACCGCCATTATCCTGCTGGCAGGAACCGCCGCCTGCAGCCAGAGTTCCAGCAACCCGACCAATGTCCCGACAGGAACACCGATTACTATTGGCTACTCCTATCCTGTCTCCGGCGACTTCGCCGAGGATGGCAAAGCGGAGGATCAGGGCTACCAGCTCTGGGCCAACATGGTCAACAGCAGTGGCGGCATCCTCGGCCATCCCGTCCAACTGGTAAAGATGAAAGACGATAGCAACCCGGATACAGTCACAAAAGACTACCAGACGCTCATCACCAGAGATCATGTCGACTTTGTCCTTGGGCCATACTCTTCCCTGCTAACAAAAGCAGCTATGCCTGTAGCTCAGAAATACGGATATGTTCTCCTGGAAGGATCAGGCGGTGCGCCCAGCGTCTTCCAGCTCAATAATCCGAATCACCCTACTGCCTTCGACGTCTCCCTGCCGGTCATCAATAACCTGGACAGCTTCGCGTACTATATTATGTCGCTGCCGCCGAACGAGCGTCCAAAGACAGTATCTTTCGCCAGCGAGAGCGATGATCCATTCACGCTGCCACAGGTAGTGGAAGCGCAAACCCTGCTGGTACAGCAGGGCAAACTTCAGCAAGTTGTGCCAGCAGTACATGCTAATAAAGAAATTCAAGCTGGCAATGGGATTATCGAGTACCTGAGTACGGATGCAAAGAATTACACAACAATAGCTCAGTACCTCATCCAGGCTCATGCGGAGGTAGTCGTGCTGGGGACATTTCTCCCTGATGTCAAGGTTATCATCCAAACCTTTAAAAAGGCGCACTACTTCCCCAGGGCCATTGTCGCCACCGCCGGGCCTGGAGATGGTCAGTCGTTTATCCAGGCCGTTGGTCTCTCCGCCGCTGAGGGTGTCTTTGTCCCTAATGGCTGGTACCCCCAGGTAAACAACTTCCAGAATGCCGAGATGGTGCAGAACTACCTCAGCCTCTATGGCGGCACGGCAGGAGGCATCAACGCGGACACCGCAGAGGCTTTTTCGGCGGGACAGGTCATGCAGCAGGCGCTGACAAAGGCAGGGAAAATTAGCAATGCGGCGCTACTCAGTGAACTGCTTAGCGATACCTTCAACACCGTGCAAGGCGCTGTGAAATTCGATAACCCGGAGGTACCCGGCTCAAATACCGCAGCCCTGGCATACCTGTTCCAGTGGCAGCAAGGAAACTTGATTCCGGTGTTCCCGCCCACTGCAGCGTCCGCCGTTGCTGAGTATCCTAATAAGCAGGCGACTGTGCAGTAGTAGGAGGAGTGACGCCAGAACCGGCAAGCACTTTTCCGAAGCAGTCAGGCAAAGGAAGGCCCCGAACGCCGGTCGACGTTCGGGGCCTTCCTTTGCCTGACTGCTCCATTTAATAAGACCGCATAGCCTCTCGACGGCCAATATCGCGCCAGCGGCTGCGGTCGGCGCCGTTTTCGCCGGGGAGGTGGCGGCGCAGTTTCTCGGCCTCAACCTGTTCGTTCATGAGCAGGCTGGCGATGATGGTGGCAACCTGCTCATTGGAGAGGGCGTGGTCGCTGATGTTTGCCGGTGCCCTTTCTTCGGCTTCCTCCGGTTGGGCAGAGGGCCGGGGATGCCATTCTTCGGCGATGAAGTCGGTGGAGAAGTCACCGGCGAGGAAGCGGGGATGGTCGGTGAGCCAGCGAGCGAAGGGGATAGTGGTGCGCACGCCGAGGATCTGATATTCGTCGAGGGCGCGGCGCAGACGGTTGATGGCCTGCTCGCGGTTCTGGCCCCAGACAATGAGTTTGGAGAGCAGGGGGTCGTAGAAAAGCGGGACGCGCAGGCCGTTGTAGAGGCCGCTATCGACGCGCACACCGGGGCCGGATGGCTCCTGCAGGGCCAGCACGGTGCCGGTGGCCGGCAGGAAACGGTTAGTCGGGTCTTCCGCCGAGATACGGGCCTCGATGGCGGCGCCGCGAAACTCGATCTGCTCTTGCGTGAACGAGAGCGGCAGCCCGGCGGCGACGCGGAACTGCTCCTGCACGAGATCGATGCCGGTACGCAGCTCAGTTACAGGATGCTCGACCTGAATGCGGGCGTTGACTTCCAGAAAATAGAAGTTGCCGTCAGGCCCCAGCAGGAATTCGGCGGTACCGGCGTTGACATAGTGAATGGCGCGCACAAGGTTGACGACAGACGAGGTCATACGCTGGCGCTGATCTTCGGTGAGGACGGGCGAGGGCGATTCCTCGATCAGCTTCTGATGGCGGCGCTGGATGCTGCACTCGCGCTCACCGAGGTGAACGACGTTGCCGTGCGTGTCGGCGATGAACTGCACCTCGATGTGGCGGGCGGGCGAGATGGCTTTTTCCAGGTAGACGCGGCTGTCGCCAAAGGCGCTTTTCGCCTCGCTGCGAGCCGTGCGCAGACTCGGCAGCAGGTCTTTCGGCTCATGCACCAGGCGGATGCCTTTGCCGCCGCCGCCGCCAGCCGCCTTGAGCATCAGGGGATAGCCGATCTGCTCCGCCATCTCTGCCGCCAGCGCGTCATCTTCCACCTCGGACATGGCGCCGGGAACGATGGGTACCCCTGCCGCTTTCGCCGTGCGGCGCGCCGCCGTCTTCTCGCCCATCGCGCGCTGCGGCCCCGGCGGCGGGCCAACGAAGATCAGGCCCTCGGCCAGACAGGCTTCGGCAAAATCGGCGTTTTCCGAAAGGAAGCCGTAGCCGGGGTGGATAGCCTGCGCGCCGGAACGCTTCGCCACCGCCAGGATGGTCGGAATGTGCAGGTAGCTTTTGCTGGCCTGCGCCGGGCCGATATGATAGGCTTCGTCGGCCATGCGCACATGCAGAGCGTCGCGGTCGGCATCGCTGTAGACGGCAACGCTTTGCAGGCCAAGCTCACGGCAGGCGCGAATCACGCGCACGGCGATCTCTCCGCGGTTGGCAATCAAGACTTTTTGAAAAGGCCAGGTGGCGCTGTGTTTTTCCATAGAGAGGCTCCTTCAAGCATCTTTTTTTGCGTTTGTCGATAGTATAGCACGCTTTTCCCTGGTTGGAGTAGGAAATTCAGGCCAGTCTCATCCCCAGAAGGTTCCATTTTCCGATAATGTAGAGTAAACTACGGTGGGAATAGTACATTTCCACGTATTTGCACGATTCGACACGACCATTGACATGGATGGATACATCACAGCGCCAGCAGCACGCGTACCGTCTGAGAAGGGACTGAGTTTATGAATTTGAACTTTCTGAGTAACACGCCTATTTTCCGCCGTCTCTTCATCGCATTTGCGGCCGCGACCCTCATTCCGGCCATAGTGATTGCCTTGCTCGGCACATTCTACGTGAATTCTCTGATTTCACGAGGGCAGGCGGTCACAATCACCTTTGAGGCTCAGAGTCAGGCTTACGCACAGCAGGTCAACCTGCAGCGTATGGAGGCGCTCCTCACGGCGCGCAACGCCCAGGTCTTCGCCTTTTTAAGCCAGGGACCGAACGCAGACCCTTCCCTCATCGCCGGTGGGCAACAGTCCAGCAATGAGATCAGTGACTTGCAGACGACGTTTGACCAGAACTTAATCAGCTACCAGCAAAACTACGAACTCGCCACTTCCAGCAACATGGCGCAGGTTAGCAGTATCCTGGTGAGCCAGGACCCCAATACCACCATCATCAAGGATCAGCAGCAAACGCTGAATCTGGCACAGGGGCAATGGAGTACATATAAAACCTACCAGCAACAGGAGTTGGCAGCACTCGATGATATCCTGAAGCAGAAGAATCCAGATATCACGCGCGCTTATAATGATGCCTACACGCCATTGTTTAAGGCGCAGCAAGCCTACATCAACCTGGAAAATAGCTGGCAGCACCTGGTGAATCTGGCGCAGTCAATGGGGAATACGGTGTCGAATGTGGGAGACGCGCAGATCAACCCGGTGCGTATCGCGACGATTATCGCTATTGTCAGCACGATCCTGCTGGTCTTCCTGATCGGCTACGCGGTCAACCAGACGATCACGGTTCCCCTGCGCCAGCTTGCCAACCTGACGCGGCGTATCGCGAGAGGCGAAACCAGCGCCCGCGCCACCATTGCGGGCC
>Ga0209810_1002298_pt1 | contig 23550 bp, 27 predicted proteins | sample Coa_R1_7_FD_187159 | JGI IMG/M metagenome (GOLD analysis project Ga0209810, IMG submission 187159) | Surface soil microbial communities from Centralia Pennsylvania, which are recovering from an underground coalmine fire - Coalmine... | ecosystem: Environmental > Terrestrial > Soil > Unclassified... | reverse complement strand
GCCCGTCGCATCGTGCGGATGGGGATGAAGCAACGGACTTATCGCCAAGAACGCTGTACCAAGGATTGCGTTCAACTCCCGGAGTTCTCGCACGACGAAGAGTCTTCCACCCCGTCCGGACAAGGGACAGGGGACGCTGTCGTGTCGCTCTCAGGGCACGCTTGCGTATCAGGGCATGATCCCGCCAGACGTTTTCAGCCCGTCCCGCTTCGTGCGCTGAGACCGAGCGGATACAGAAAGGAACAGCGTGCGCGCCGGACCCTGCGGCAGTTTCGGCACGTGCACGCACCTGATTCGTGGACCGTCGAGGACGCGGAGATACTTCTGATCGCGTTCAGCAAATGGACGTCCCTGCCTTGGGGGCCGGCGGGATACGCGCAGCTGAGGCGTGAGCATCCGCATCTCCCAACGTGGGATGAATTCGTCGCACTGCTCGCCCAGAGTCCAAAGATGCGCCAGTACGTGCCAGCAAGTCCAGCCTAAGCGCACCGCGTCCCTGCTGCAGAACGTCGGCTCCCGACTTCTGAGACGGACTCGTCGACCGCGACATGGTCGCGCTACTCGAGCGGAGCCAAATGCGTCATGACCATGACGCAAGACAGCTTCGCCCGCATGCCCGGCTACGTTCGCCGTATGCCAAACATGAGACACATCAAGCCAGGCGACAAGGTGCAGCGCCAATTCGGTCCCACTCCTGGACCGGTAATGGTTCTGGTCGTAACGGAGGTCGACGACCAGCTGATCTACTGCGGCCCGAAGGGAATCGGTTGGTCGTTCGACCGCACCACAGGCGCCGAAGTTGATCACGACCTTCGCTGGGGACCGATGTACGGCATCACCGGGACGTTCCTCGTCGGTCTCGCAGATCCAGACGAGCCGCTCGACGGAGACCGGGAGGACTAGCGATGCGCGAGACGGACTACTTCGGGCCACGCGGCGACGCGCCGATCTTCCGGTCGTTGGAGCAGGTCGCCGCGCCGATCGGCGCCGAGTGCATCGAGTGCGGCGAGCCGATCGAGGAGGGCGAAACCGGCTTCATGCAGGGTCTCGTCCGTCGCGGCGAGAGCGGGCCGGTCGTCGAGCGCGTGCCGGTGCACGACAGTTGCCTGCTGCTCTCGACCAGCGGCCATCAGTACGGCGTCTGCCTGTGCCCCGAGCGCGAAGCCGAGTTCGCCGGCTGGTCGAAGCGCGAGATGGCGCTCGAGTTGACACGACGGATGTCGGCGCGATGAACGAGAACGCCCCGAGAGACACCGTTGACAGCGCTTCTGCCGCTCCTGCGTCCGAGCGCGAGGCGCTGCTGCGCGCAGGGATCGAAGACTCCATCCACGCCCTCTGTCACCTGCTCAAGCAGACGGGGAAGCCCGATCTGGACGACATCATCCGCCGCGTCGTCACGAACGTCGTACCGCGCCTCCACGCGGTCCTGAACGGAGAGAACCCTTATGACGACTGACCCTTCCGCCGCTGATGGCGGTGACCCGAAGCTGGCGAAGGCGGACCGCGACGTGCTCCACGCGGCAGCGACGGGCGAAGGTCTTATCCCAGTCACGAGCGAGCTATTCCAGAAGCTCGCCGACGCCGCGCAGCAGACGATGACGGCCTTCCAGAACGACTTCGCAGCGATGACGAGCGAGCAGGCGGAGTTCGTCCGCACGCTCCGCTGCGAGGACAGCTACTCCTGGCGCGCAGTCGCGGAAACGTGCGCGCTTGAGTGGGGCGGCGACTGGGGTTCGAACCAGCTCGCAGGTATGGCGATCTGCGAGCGCGCAGCCGAGCTGCACGGCGAGCACTACATGGAGGAGCCGTGGAACTAGACCGCTCTGGCGCTCGCGTTCAGGACTTCGTCGAGCAGATGCCGGGCCGATACGGCGGACGGCCCATGTTCAAAGGCCATCGTCTCGAACCGTGGCACGTCGCTTCTCGCCTGCGTGACGACGACACGGTTGACGATCTCTGTGGCGACTACCCCGAGATCCCACGGCAGGCGTTCGAGGCTGTCGCCCGAGAGCTGGATGACTGGCAGCCGCCGGAGTGGGCGCGATGACCGAACGCCCTGATCCGGCTGAGAATCACGAGCTCCGCGACCGAGTCGAGCGGGCGGGTGAAGCGTTGAAGAGGGGCGACGAAGCCATCGAGCGTTTCCTCGCCGAAGACCCGGCGACCCGCGAATGGCTGAAAGAGCAAGCAGCCGCCGATGCCGCTGAGCGCTACGAGAGGGCACTCCGCGAGATCGTTGCTCTCGTACCCTCCTACGAGGAGTCACGGAGAATTGCTGACGAGCGCGGTGCAGAAGTAGCGAACGCGCTCACTGTCGGCGCGTGGCGGGCAGCCGAAGTGGCGCGAAGAGCGCTTGGGATCGACGACGAGCGCTCTGATCCGTCTCGGCCGGAGGCGGACAGGTGAGCCGTCAGCTTCTCGCCTTCAAGCGCGCTCCGACAGTCGAGCTGCGCTTCGACGACCTGCACATCGAAGTTAGAGACGACCGCGTCCTTCTCGCTGCTGGCGTCGACGAGCTTGGCGCCTGGTTCTCCTGGGATGAGTGGCGCGACCTCGCCCGTCGCATCGAGCACTCGATTCAGTGGATCGAAACCAATACGCCTGAGGACGTCACGGGATCGAGCTTCGAGGTCGGATCGTGAACGACTGGACCGGCCAGATCCACGGCTTCGGCCTGATCGTCTCGCCGATGCCAAACGGCGGGGGCGACCACGTCTTCTTCGCAGAGGTGGTACCCGCTGGATCGCGCTGGCTTCCCTGGCCCGGCCGCACGTCGCGCTGGTGGTTCGAGGTTCACGCGAAGCACGCAGCCGACGAGCACGGCGTGGACACGACGACGTATGCCTACCTCAACGGCGGTTCCGGAGGCGGCTTCACATTCCGCTCGTGCGTGTCAAAGGCGATGGATGCAGTGATCGCGTTCGCGGGCGAATGAATGTCGAGGACACCGAGCGAGTGAAGGCGTCCGTCACCACGCCGGCAGCTTGGTCCATGCCTCATCCCTTCGAGCAGATCTCCGTCGTCGTCAATCCAGCGCGCTCGACCGTGAGCAGAAGCCGCCGGCGGACCACCAGCCGATCGGCGCCACGCAGGCGGCAAAGCAGCGTCATCACGCCTTCGGCCTCCCGAAGCGGCAGGCCCGCCTCGAGCACGAAGCGAGCGTGCCACCGCGCCGCTGCGAGCTGAAAGCGTTCGTCCTCCCGGTCGGCGAGCTCGAACAGGAGCAGCAGCGCGTCCGAGTACATCACGAACATATGTTCGCACGACAGCGATCGTTCCTCGCCGATACAACCTGGTTCGGCTCAGTTCAGGCCGAATCCGACCAGCTCGATCGGCTCCATCCTGACGAGCCCGTTCCAGTCTGGTTCGTCGGCAAGAACGCTGGCGAGGGCGGCTTCGGCATCAGAGCGGAGCACGAAGAGGTCGATTGCCTCTTGTAGCTCGGTCTCGACCAGGCCCCAGAAGATCACCGCGACATCAAATCGCCGAGACGGCGCGACGTCGATTGTCAGTTCACGGCACGGCCCCAGGCCGGCCGGGTTTGCACACGGCCGGCGTTGGGTCGCGTCAGCGGGCCGCAGGTACTCTCGATGAGTGGAAGAAATGCCTGCTCAGCTGCCGGTTCTCGCTCCGCGGCTGCTTCCGGCTGCGCCATCCAGTTTCTTCCTGTTCGACCGCTTCCCCGTGGTCGTCGACACCAACGTCCTTCTGGCCGACTGCGCGCACGTCCTTCGTAGCGGCAAGACCTCGTTCCTGCTGGCTTCGGGCAAGCTGCCGGTCGCTCACCTGTTCGCCACCGAGCGGGTTCGTGGAGAGGTGGAGAAACACTTGCCGCGTCACGCCGAGCGCGGCGGACTCGACCCGCAAGAGGCGATGGACATCTGGCGCGAGCGCTACTTGCCGGCGATCCGTTTCGTCGACCTCGACGGCGATCCGCGCGATGCGCGCGTCTCGGCGCTTGCGGCGCGGCACGTAAACGACAAGCCGACCGGACTGCTTGCCGAGCTGCTAGCACCGTGCCTGGTGTTCTCGCGGGACCGGGATCTCCTGGACACGGGTATCGCGCAGCGCGAGTGGGTCACGCTTTCGTCCGCCGGCCAGGACGTCGCGCAGTTGCAGGTGATCTACACGGGAGGTGCATTCGGGACGCTCCTCGTCGGTGTCACGGGCTGGGAGATCGGCTCTGGTATCACCCGCGCGGCGAAGGCCGCGCCGTTGCCGACCCTGCTGGTCAGTTGCGCGGCCGCCTTCTTGTTGTGGCGGTTCTGGTGGGACACCGATCGCGGCGCCCAGCAGCGCGCGGGCGCGCGCAGCCTTATCAGTGACGCAGTGGACGGGATCAGTGCCGTGTGGGCGCGAGCTGACGAAGCCGAGCAGCTACTCGAGGCGGCCGCGTTCGTTCCCGAGGGCGAGCTTTCCTTGGCCGCCCGCGTCGCGCGGCGGGTTGCGATCGCCCCGATGCCATTGAAGGCCGCCGAGGTAGGCGAGAGGTTGCAGATCTCAACGCAGCGGGCCGCGGCGCTCTTGCGCGCGCCAATCTTTGTCCGGTCAGACGACGGGCACTACCTGCTTGGTCGAAGCTACGGCCCGGTCGTGGTCGAGAGCATCGGGCACCCCTAGGTTGCGGCTTTCCGTTGGAAGAAACCGGAAGCGCACCATTTCTCTGCGGCAATGAGCAGCGCATCTGGCGGCAACGCATCTCCCGGCCGAGCTTTACACCTTGCTTTACACCCTGCTTTACACCCAACGTAAACGTGTAAAGCAAAGTGTTGGCGGGCCGAGCGGGTCGGCTCCCAACGAGAACCCTGACTTCAGGGCAACCTTAGGGCGTCGGCGGACTTGAGACGCGTCGGCCGCCGAGGTAGAGAAGCGCCGCTCGGACGTGGTTGCCCATCAGGAGCGCTTCGTGCTCGCCGACCTCGATTTCGACTGGCTTGGGGCCGGCGCCGTGTGAGCGTGGCGATCGAATCGAGTCTGTAAACCCAAAGAACGCTTGGTAGTTCGGCGGAATGAGTCCGACGTCGGCCGCGCGGGTGGCGAGCTTGTTCAGAGCAGCTCCGTCGCTGTAGGTAGCTCCGACTTCGGTGAGGGCGTACTTCAGACCGCTCTCAAGGGCGCTGTAGTACTCGCGGACGGCGTTCACCCAGTTCTTGTTGGCGTACTCGCGGTCACCGGCCGCAAGATCTGAGAGCGCGTTCTCCCAGCCGCGTGCTTCGAGTAGTTGCTCGCACGACCAGATGACCGTCGAAAGGACGTCCGACGTGACCGGAAGGAGAACGGTCTCATCGTGCGTCGGTGTGATGGGGAGCTGCTCGTCCATCTGCGCCGGATCTTCGTACACGTCATGACCACGCGCGGTGCTCCGGCAGTTGAAGAACCCGCTCGACTCCGAGGAGAGTTCGATCAGCCCCAGTCCGTCGAGCACGCGAGCGGCAGCACGGATGCGACCGGCTGCGATCCCCATCTCGCTTTCGTCTTCCGGGCCAAACCTCACCCAGCCGCCACCTCCCTCGTCTTCGAGCTTGATGACGGTGGCGAGAATGCGTCGCCTGACCTCGTTCTCGGCATATGCGGCTGCCCTGTCGGCTTCCTCGTACTTGAGCGCGAGGAACGGCGTCCCTCGATAGTGACCTCCCTCGTCGACGAGGAGGTACTCGGCGACCATCTCTTGTAGCGCTCGGCGGGTGTCGTTCTCGCTCGCTCCGCTCTCTTGGCTCGCACGGTTGAGCGCCTCGTCGAAGATGAGCGGCGCCCAGCCGCTCTCGAGCAGCTCGGCGTAGGCGTTCTTGATGAGGGCTTGCTTGAATCGCTCGCGCGCGTCCATCTCACGCTCCGTGGCAGTTCTTGTACTTCTTCCCGCTTCCGCACGGGCACTGGTCGTTGCGGCCGATCTTGTTGCGGCGCTTGGGCGCGAGCTTGTACGCCAGGTCGAGCTGCTGCGCGTAGAAGGTGTCGAACGCGCCGACGTCGCCGCCGGTCTCGCTGATGACAAGCCTGGTGATGCGGCCGTAGGTGAACATCGCGCCGTAGAGGGCGCGGATCATCGCCGCCTCGTCGTCGGTAGGACTGGCACCGAGGCGGATGACCAGGTTGCCCTCCTTGTCGAAGCCGCTCTTGCTCGCCGCCTGATTCAGCGAGAGCGCGCTGTTGTGCAGCTTCTGGTTGTTGACGCGATGGCCGAGCGCGTAGTAGCCCCACAGCTCACGCTTGCGTTGAGTTTCGTCTTCCCACAGGTGCTCGATCTCGCCGAGCACCTGGTGCAGTGACTTGCCGACCCAGCTCCGCTCACCGTACTTGCCGAATAGCTTCTCGTACTCGTCGCGCTTCTTCTCGAGCTGCTCGATGTCGTCGGCCTCGAAGGTCTCGCCGAGCCAGTCGACGTGCTTGGCGAGCGAGTCGGCCGCGAGCAGCCTGCTGAAGTCGTTGTGCTCCTGCAGGAGATCGGCGACTTCGCCTTGGTGGTCGGGCAGCGACACCCAGTGAGCGATCGCCATATCCTCGAACAGCGAGCGCGTGAGCATATCCGCCTGGTCGGTGTAGCCCCCGCGGCAGAGGTGGAGGATCGCGCGGTAGGTGAGCGTCGCGCGGGCGAAGATGGCGAAGATCAGGCTCTTGTACTGCTTGCCGCCGGAGGCGCTGCCGCGGGGCCGGTTCTTCCACGCCTCAGCCTGGATGTTGCGCGCCGCCTCGAACTGCGGCGCGAACGTCTTCGCCAGCTTCTCCTCGTCGAGTTCCGGAGGAAGTTCGTCCATCCGGTCAGCGTAGTCCAGGCCGCCGTTGATCTCCGCAGCCAGACACGCATCGCCTCGTCACGCATCGCGGTCGCGGACGTGCCGGCGTCCTTGGCGTAGCGCACGATGCTCGAGTAGGGCGCGAGATCAGGACGCCCCCCGACATCTCCACATCGCGGTCACGACTGACCTGCCGACGCTCGGTTTCGTCGATTGCGATGACGAGGCTCTAGAAGCAGCCGGCGCCGATGGCTCGGCACGCGCATAGCGAGCCGGCCAATCGTGCTTGGCTCGTCCAGGGCGACACGAGAGAGCGCGTTAAGCCTGCACTCCTCCGTTCAGAGCGCTTTATGCAGGGCCTGCATATTCCGGGCTGTGTCACGTCGTGACCATTTCAGTGTCAATCGACTGACCATTTACAGCTAGGCCGACTCTGGTGTCTGACACCGGCGCGCCCGGTGTCAGACACCATTCCCGCGTGACGGGCGGTCGGCAGACGGAGACGACGGTCGCTCCTTGCCCGCGGCGCCGACCCGAACCGCGGCAACGACTACGGGTGGACGAAGCTCCACGAGGCGGGCTACGGCAACCGGCGCGAGCTCGCGGAGCTGCTGCTCGCGGCCGGCGCCCACCGCGGCTTCTACCGGCCGCACGGTGGCTTTCCGGCCTGGCAGCCGAGCGACGATCCGCAGGAGGTGCTCGACGAAGCGCTGGTCTGGGCGGCCAGGTCCGGCCGCACAACGGCGCTGCCGGTGCTGGTCGAGCTCGGCGCCCGCGTCGACGCCGACCCCTACCGCGGCATGCCGCCCGTCTGGGCTGCGGTGAACGGCCGGGTCGACGCCGTTCGCATGCTCGTCGAGGTCGGCGCCGACCCGAACCGGCGCGGCACGTTCGGCGGCGCCGCCCACGGCGAGGGCGTGACGGCCCTCCACCTGGCCGCGCAGGCCGGACGCCGGGAGACGGTGGTCGCGCTCCTCGAGCTGGGCGCCGATCCGCTCGTCGTCGACGACCTCCACGGCGGCACCCCCCTGGGCTGGGCCCGGTTCGGCGGCCACGACGAGCTCGCCGACGTCCTCCCGTAGCCGTGCCGTCCGGCGAGGCAACAGCGCGCGGACTACGATCTTCCGAGCAGGCCTCGTGGCTCGAGAAAGGAACGGAATGACAGCGAAAGGCACGATCGCCGCAGCGGTGCTTGCTGCGGCAGCGATCGTCGCAGCCGTCGCAGCGCTGCCCGCGGCAGCGGCGAACGCAGGCAAGTCGATCGTTTTCTGCAGCGACACCACCTATCCGCCGATGGAGTCGATCGTCAACGGCAAGCCGGCCGGCGCCGACATCGACATCGCGAACGCGATCGCCAAGGAGATGGGCGACTCGGCGCAGATCAAGACCACCGGGTTCGACGTCATCATCCCCGCGCTCCTGCACAAGAAGTGCGACGCGATCATCAGCTCGATGACGAACACGCCTGCCCGCGCGAAGCAGGTGCACTTCACCAACTACATCACGGTCGGCGCGTTCTTGATGGTGAAGAAGGGCAATCCCTCGCACGTGTCGACGCTCGCCTCGCTCTCGGGCAAGAGCGTGGCCGTCGAGGCGGCGACGACCGAGGGCGCCGCGCTCGCAGCCGAGAACAAGGTGCTCGCGAAGCAGGGTAAGAAGAAGATCTCGATCGTCACCTACCCGGCGGACACGAGCGCGGCCGCGGCGATCCTCGCCGGCAAGGTCGACGCGTACTTCGCCGACGCTCCGCCGGTCCTCTACTACATCAAGAAGACGAACGGGAAGTTCCAGACCGCCGGCAAGCAGATCGAGTCGGCGCCCGAGGGCATCGCGACCCGGAAGGGCGACCCGCTCGGCGGCCAGCTCGCGAAGGCGGTGTCGAAGCTGTACGCGAACGGGACGATGAAGAAGATCCTCGCTCACTGGGGGCTCAGCGCTTTCGCACTGAAGAAGTAGAGACGCCGGGATGACGCTCGCGATCGTCTGGCACGTCATCTGGTCGCGGATCTTCCATCCCAACAGCGTCTTCGCCCGCGCGCTCTGGGCGACGGTCTACATCTCGGTCGTCGCCCAGGTCGCGGGGATCCTGCTCGGACTCGCGGCCGCGCTGATGCGCATGTCGCGGCTCTGGCCGCTGCGGGCGCTCTCGGGCGCGTACGTGCTCGTGATCCGCGGCACGCCCGTGCTCGTGCAGATCTTCTACCTCTACTTCTCGCTCAGCTGGCCGACGCTGCACGTCGGCTTCACCGTCCCCGACGCCGCGGTGGCGGGAATCGTCGCGCTCAGCATCAACGAAGGCGCATACATGCGGGAGATCATCCGGGCCGGCATCGACTCGATCGACAAGGGCCAGATGGAGGCGGCGAAGTCGCTCGGCATGCGCTACGGCCTCGCGATGCGGCGCATCATCCTGCCGCAGGCAGCACGCGTGATCGTGCCACCGCTCGGCAACGAGTTCAACAACATGATGAAGACGACCTCGCTCGTCTACACGATCGGCGTCTACGAGCTCTTCAACGACGCCGAGCAGAACTACTCGCAGACGTTCATCGCCGACTACTTCCTCGCCGTCGCCTTCTGGTACCTCGTGCTGACCACGGTATGGACGTTCGTGCAAGCGGCGATCGAGCGCCGGCTCGCGGCGAGCGAGCGCGGCGAGGAGCTGTCGTTCCGCGAGCGGCTCACGGCGGCGTGGAACCCGGTTGCGGCATGGGGCCGCGGCGCGCGATGACCGAGATCGTCATGCAGGCGGAGGACGTGCACAAGCGCTTCGGGCGGCTCGAGGTGCTCAAGGGAGTCTCGCTCGAGGTGCCGAAGGGCGAGACGCTCTGCATCATCGGCCCGTCCGGCTCCGGCAAGACGACGTTCATCCGCTGCATCAACCACCTCGAACGGGTCGACTCCGGCCGGATCACGGTGAACGGGCACCTGATCGGCTACCGGCAGCGCGGCTCGCGGCTCGTGGAGGACTCGGAGAAGAGCATCGCCCGGCAACGGACGCAGATCGGGATGGTGTTCCAGCGCTTCAACCTGTTCCCGCACAAGACGGCGCTGGAGAACGTGGTCGAGGCGCCCGTGCACGTGCTCGGGATCGAGAAGGAGCGCGCGGTCGCCGAGGCGGAGCAGCTCCTCGCGCGCGTCGGCCTCGCCGAGAAGCGCGACACGTACCCGGGCAAGCTGTCGGGCGGGCAGCAGCAGCGGGTCGCGATCGCGCGCGCGCTCGCGATGCGCCCCGCCCTGATGCTGTTCGACGAGCCGACGAGCGCGCTCGACCCGGAGGTGACGGGCGAGGTGCTCGACGTGATGGAGGAGCTCGCCGAGGTCGGGATGACGATGATCGTCGTCACGCACGAGATGGGCTTCGCGCGCCGTGCTGCCGACCGCGTCGTGATGATGGACGACGGCGTGATCCTGGAGGTGGGGACGCCGGAGCACTTCTTCACCGCGCCGGAGCACGAGCGGACACAGCAGTTCCTCTCGAAGATCCTCTGACCCGCGGTCTTGAATCGCGCCGCGATCTTCCCTAACGTCAGGCGGAAGTCACGAGAGGGGGTCCCCCTATGGACACGTACCACGTCGTTCTGTACATCCATTTCCTCGCGCTCTTCGTCGGCATCGGCGCCGGCACCGTGCTCTCGGTCTGTCTCTTCCAGCTGCGGTCGGCCCAGACGCTCGAGCAGGCGGTGCCCTGGGGCATGCTCGCCGGGAAGACCGAGAAGGCGTTCCCGATCGCGGTGCTCGGCCTGTTCGGCTCGGGCGCCTACATGACGTCCGACTTCTGGACGTGGGGCACCGGCTGGATCGACGTCTCGATCGCCGGGCTCGTGCTGCTCGCCCTGCAGGGGCCGCTCGTGGGCGGGCGCACCGGGCGGATGCTCGAGCACGCGCTGCACGAGAACGGGCCGGGGCCGCTGGGCGAGGCCGCGCGCCGGATGACGCGTCATCCCGGGCTCTGGGTGACCGAGTTCTCGAACCTCGGCGTGGTGTTCGGGATCGTCTGGAACATGACCCAGAAGCCGGGCACCGGCAGCGCGATCGCCGCCGTCGTGGTCGGCTACGCGGTCGGCGCTGCGGTCGCGTACCAGTTCACGCGCTCGGCGCCTGCGGCAGCCGTGCTGCCCGAGGCAGCGGGATAGCGGCTCAGTAGAGGCCTTCGCGGCGCGCGTAGCGCGCCGCGCGGGCCTGCTCGTACTCCTCGACGTCGAGCTCGGGGTCCGCGACCCGGCGCAGGATCGCGCCGGTGCTCGGCAGCTCCGACCGGTCGACGAACCGCTCCGGATTCCAGAGGTCGGAGCGGATCAGCGCCTTCGAGCACTGCGTGTACGCCTGCTCGACCTCCACGAGGATGCCGAGCGCCGGCGGCTTGTCCTCGACGGCGCTGGGCGCGAGCAGCTCGGGATCGTCGACGACCCGTGCGCGTCCGTTCACCCGAAAGGTGTCGCCGATGCCCGGGATGACGAAGAGCAGCGCGATCCGCGAATCCGCGAGCAGGTTGGTGAGCGTGTCGGCGATCCGATTGCCCGGCCGCTCGGGCAGCAGCAGCGTGCGGTCGTCGAGGATGCGCACGAAGCCGGCCGGGTCGCCGCGCGGCGAGATGTCGAGCCCCCCGTCCGGGCTCGCGGTCGCGACGCAGACGAACGGCGCCCGCTCGACGAACTGCCGGGTCAGCTCGTTCAGGCGGTCGGCGATCTTCGCGGCGACCAGCGGAGCCGGCGAGCCGATGACCGCACGCAGCTCGGACTCGTCGGCGATCGGGCGGCACATGCAGCGAGGATATCCGCGCGGATGTCGAAGGCGGCCTCTAAGATCACGCGAGGTGCCCCTCAGCCCGGAGATGATCAGCGCATCGCTGCTGCCGCTCGGCGTGCGCGGCTACCGCCGGGAGGAGACCGACGAGCTGTTGCGTCGCGTCGCCTCCGAGTACCTGCTCGTGCTGAACGAGCGCGACGCGCTCGCCCGCGAGATCCGGCAGCTGGAGCAGCTCTGCGACGACCTCGCGACCGACAAGGCACTGCTGCGGACAGAGCTGAAGGCGCTCGAGAGCGAGCTCGCGGCGCGGCCGCGGAGCGCGGCAGCGACGCCGGCAGCCGACAGCGCTCGCCTCGCGGGCGCCGAGCGCGAGCTGCGGGAGCTGCGCGAGGCGACGAGGGTCGAATGCCAGGCGATCCTCGCCAGGACGCGGCGCGAGGCGGCGGAGATCGAACGCCGCGCGCGAGCACGCGCGCAGAGCGCCGACGCCGAGGTGCAGCGGCTGCTCGGCGTCCAGGACGACCTGCGCGCGAAGCTGCGCGGGTTCCTCGAGTCGACCCTGCGCGAGCTGCAGGCGCCGCACGGCGGGCAGAAGCGGTCCGGGCTCGACGACGACCTGACGAGATCGCTCCCACGACGCCCCTGAACGCCGCCTGATAGAACGGGGTCCGCTCCGCCGGCGTGCGGGGCGACTTCCAACCAAGGGGGGTTCAATGCGCTTGTATGCCACGTTGGCCGCGGCGTTCGTCGCCGTGCTGACGGCGGGGGTCATCGCCGCCTCGGCGGCGCCGGCGAAGCCGGTCGGCGGGGACGCGGTGCGCGCGCCCGGCGGCCCGGTGAAGCAGCAGGCCGGGACGTTCGGCTGCGAGAGCCCGACGGCCACGATCCACTGCTACACGCCGGCGACGATTCGCGCCGCCTACGGCGTCGACCAGCTGCCCGAGCAGGGCGACGGCCAGACGATCGTGCTCGTCGACTCGTACGGCAGCCCGACCGCGGCCCAGGACCTGCAGACCTTCCACGACACGTTCTTCCCGAACGAGCCGAATCCGTCGTTCGAGGAGGTGTACCAGGGGCCGCACGGCTTCTCGCACACGCCGCCCAGCCAGGGCCAGTCAGGCCCGACCGCGGCCGCGAGCTGGTCGGGCGAGGCGACGCTCGACATCGAGTGGTCGTACGCGATCGCACCGCACGCGCACATCGTCCTCCTCGCCGTGCCGCCGGCGGAGACGGAGGGTGTGCAGGGCCTGCCGAACCTGTTCAAGGCCGTCTCCTGGGCGATCGGCAACTACCCCGCGGGAACGGTCTTCTCGATGAGCTTCGGCATCACCGAGCAGACCTTCGGCGGCGCCGCCCAGCAGCAGGCCGGCAAGTTCGACAAGGTCTTCCAGCAGGGCATCGCGAAGGGCGACACGTTCTTCTCGTCCTCCGGTGACGACGGCACGCTCGGCGCCGCGAAGCAGCACAAGCAGACGGCAACGTACCCGTACCCGACCGTCGGCTGGCCCGCCTCGAGCCCGTACGTGACGGCCGTGGGCGGCACGCAGCTGCAGGACGGCTGGACGTGGGATCCGACGAGCGACGTGCCGTTCCTCTCCGACGGGTCGTTCAACCCCGCGTACTTCGCGGCGACCGCGGGCGGCGACCGCAACTACGTGTGGAACGAGTCGTGGCTGCCGGCGGCGACGGGCGGCGGCCCGAGCGCCATCTACCCGCGGCCGAGCTGGCAGAGCGGCGTGCTCGCCAGCCAGGGCGACCACCGGCTCGTCCCCGACGTCGCCTGGAACGCAGCCGTGAACGGCGGCGTCCTCGTCTACATCTCGGCCTACCCGGCCTACAACGGGCCGGCCGGGTTCTACATCTACGGGGGAACGAGCGCGGCCTCGCCGCAGGTGGCGGCGCTCACGGCGCTCGCGAACGAGCGGCGCGCCGCGGAGGGCAAGGCGCCGATCGGCAACGCCAACCCGGCGATCTACGCGTCGGGCGGCTCCTGGTTCGCCGACGTCACCCCGGCGATCGAGGGAACAGCGCAGAGCGGCCGGCTCGTGAACAACCAGGACTGGGACTTCAACGGGAACGGGCAGCCCGTCACGCCCGACCCGGTTCCCGGGTGGCCCACCCTGAGCGGCTACGACATGACGACGGGCTGGGGCACGCCGATCGCCCCGGCCTACGTCGCCGGGCTCGCAGCAAGCTAGTTGCGCCTACGGGTGTCTGGCACCGGGTCGTTCGGCCCGGTGTCAGACGCCCGACACCTCGGCCGTGCGGGACTCGCGCCGCTCGCGCTTCGCCTCGAGCAGCTGCTTGTCGGCACGCTGTTGGGCGGCGCGGAGGTCGCCGTCGCGCTCGGTTGCCATCCCGATCGCCAGGTGGATCGTCGGCTCGTCGGGATCGTGCGAGGCCTCGATCGCCTCGGCGAGACGCGCGAGCACCCGCTCCGCCGCGGCCTCGTCGGCGCCGCAGAGAAGCAGCCCGAACTCGTCGCCGCCGAAGCGCGCGACGATGTCGCCGTCGCGGACGCTGGCGCGAAGCACGTCGGCCGCGCGCTTCAGCAACCGGTCGCCGACCTCGTGACCAAGCGAGTCGTTCACCGCCTTGAGGCCGCCGCAGTCGAGCTCGACGACCGTCGCGGGCGAGCCGGTGCAGGCAGACGTCGAGGTCAGCGCCTCGTCCCAGCCGAGCCGGTTGACGAGACCGGTGAGCGGATCGCGGCGTGCCTCGGCCGCCGTGCGCTCGAGGTCCTCGTGCAGCCGGTCGCGCAGCAGCGCGGCGCTGAGCAGCGGCTGCGCGGACTCGACGAGCCGCACCCCGAGCGCCTGGCAGAGCTTCGTGAACCCGCGGGCCGGCGACTCGCTCGTGTGCAGCAGCAGGACGACTCCGGGCAGCGGCTCCTCGACGCCGAGCAGGTAGTAGGAGACGACGCCGTCCGCGGACGAGAGCGGCGCGGGCAGGTCGGCGCCGCCGGTGTGCTGGACGCAGGCGGGCGGCTCGTGGGTGCGCGCGATCTGCCGCAGCGCGTCGCGAACGCCGTCGCTGTCCGGGTCGGCAGCGCCCTCGCCGGAGGCGACGGTCAGGTTCAGCTCCGGCACGTACGCGTAGCCGACGTTGCACGAGAGCGACCGCGTCGCCTCGTCGACGAGCCGCTGCAGAGCCTCGACGAACGTCGCGGCCGGCGCGTTGAGGAGCGACGCCACCGCGGTCAGCGCCTCCAGCTCGTCCGCGAGGCGCTTCGCGGGGGCGACTTCGACGAGAGCGTCACCCGCGTAGCGGGCGAGGCTGTGCAGGTCGCGGTCGGCGGGCAGCTTCGTGCCGGCCGGGCCGCCGAACACGACGAGCAGATCCGAGTCGACGGGGACGACGGCGACCGAGGCCGCGTAGTACGGCCCGAAGACGTGCCACGGCTCGTCGGCGTCGCGCCGCACGACCTCGCGCTTCGTGAGCGCCGCGTCGATCAGCGGCTCGTCCGCGAGCCCGACGTCGAGGATCCCGGCCCAGCCGACGCCGCGGCCTGCGCCGCCGACGTGCGCGAGCCGGCCTGGACCGACGCGCCTGAAGACGAACAGGTCGGCCGCGCCGGCGGCCTCGGCGATCTCGATCGCGCTCGCGCCGGCCCAGCCGGCCTCGGGCCGGTCGTCCTCCATCTCCATAGCGAACGTTTCGGCAGTTCGGGCGGTCCGCTTGAGCCCGCGCCGGGGGAGAGCGGGCTACGCGTCAGGCGGACGTTGCTCGGGATACCGGGGTAGGCCGTCGTCGGGGATCGGCTCCCAGGCGGCGGCGTACGCGGTGAACTGACGGGCCGAAGGGCGGACGCCGGGGTCGCCGTCGAACGCGCCGAGCCGCACGCCGAGCACGTCGGGGCGCTCGGGATGCCTGCTCCAGAGCGCCGAGCCGCAGGCCGAGCAGAAGACCTTGGCGTAGCCGTCGGGCGGCTGGTACGCGGCGAGCAGCTCCTCGCCGGCGAGGATGCGCAACGAGCCGGGCGGGATCCGCGCCGAGGCCGACGCCGCGGTGCCGGTGCGCCGCTGGCAGCGGGTGCAGTGGCAGTAGACGGCGCCCGTCGGCCGCTCGGTCACCTCGAAGCGGACGCCGCCGCACATGCACCCGCCGGTGAGTGGAAGCTCGGGCACGGCGGGACCCTACCGGGCTCGCGAGCTTCGCTCAGCCGATGAACGAAGCTCGCGAGTCGTGCCCGGTCAGCTGCGAATGTCTTCGACGAGGCCGCGCAGCTTGTCCTGCAGGTCGTGAAGCGACCGCGTCCGCTCGTCGAGCTCGCGCTCGCGCTCGGACAGCTCGCCGCGGAGCCGCTCGATCTCGAGCCGGCCGCGCTCCTCGGCGAACCGCGCCTCCACGACCACCTCGCGCAGCGAGCCGATGCGGCTGCGCAGGTCGTCGATCATCGTCTCGGCGGTGGCGTCGAAGTCGGAGACGTCCGCCGCCTCCGCGCTCGTTGCCGGCTCGTAGTCCGTCGTCGTCGTCATGTCTTCCTCCTCAGCGGGGGGCGCAACAGCCGGCTCCGCGACGGAGGCGGCCTCGCCGCCGCCGTCACCGCGCCGGGCGAGCAGATCGCCGCGCAGGCCAAGATCGAGCGCGGACTTGGGAACAACGACGGGCGCGATCCGATCGCCGAGGAGCGACCGCAGCGCCAGCAGGCGCGCCTCGGTCGGCTCGGCGAGCGCGACCATCATCGCGCCGTCGAGGTCGAAGCGCATGGGGAGCGCCTCGAGCCTGTTCGCCTCCTCACGGGAGAGCCGGCTCAACGCGTCGGCGTCGAACGAGATCCCGGAGCGGTCGAGATAGCGAAGCTGCCACTGGTCCGCGAGCACCTTCGCGAGATCCTCTTCTGTCACCCAGCCGAGACGGACGACGACCTCTCCCAGCCGCTCGCCGCTCTCGGTGCCGATCCGCAGCGCCTCGTCGAGCTGCTCGCTCTCGAGCAGCCCCCGCTCGACGAGCATCGTGCCCAGAGCGCGCCGCGCCATCTTCTGCTGGGCTGCGTCCTCTTCCAGCTCCGTCACCGCATCCGTCATCGTTTGCTCCTCGGTAGGTTCGTCACGCCGCAGGTTGCTCCACATTGCCCCTTCTTCGGCAAAAGGCGCGTCCACCTTGAGAGGGATAGTCGTGGGGTCAGGCGAGCCGCAGGCCGAGGTCGGGCAGGCGGTGCTCGCGTTCCAGCAGGCCGCGCAGCTCCGACGCCGGCATCGGACGCGCGAGGTGGAATCCCTGGGCGGCGTCGCAGCGCAGGCGGCGCACCGCCGCCAGCTGCTCGGCGCTCTCGATCCCCTCCGCCACCACCTTCAGGCCGAGCTCGCGGCCGAGGGCCAGCAGCGCGCGCAGGAGCCGCGAGTCGCGGCCGGCCTCGTCGACCATGAACGAGCGGTCGATCTTCAGCACGTCGGGCGCGAGCTCCTGCAGGTTGCCGATCCAGGAATGGCCGGCGCCGAAGTCGTCGATCGCGAGCTCCACGCCCAGCGACGCGGCCGCGACGAGATTCGCGCGCGCGGCGTCCGTCGCGTCGATCAGCACGCTCTCGGTGAGCTCCAGGCGCAGCGCGGACGCCGGCAAGCCGGCGGCGACGAGCGCGGCGGAGACGTCGCCGACGAAGCCGGGCTCGCGCAGCTGCCGGCCGGAGACGTTGACGGCGACGACGGGGGTCTGCCCCGACGCGTCCCCCCAGCGCGCCGCCTCGCGGCAGGCCTCGCGCAGCACCCAGCGGCCGATCTCGACGATCGCGCCGCTCTCCTCGGCCGCCGCGACGAACCTCCCAGGGGCCAGCAGCCCGTAGCGTGGGTGCTGCCAGCGCAGCAGCGCCTCCACGCCTTCGATGTGCCCGTCGCGCAGGTCGAAGGTCGGCTGGTAGTGGAGCACCAGCTCGTCGAGCAGGCTCGGACGTGCGAGCTCGGCCAGCAGCGCGAGGCGGCGCTCCGCCGCCTCGTGCATCTCCGGCACGAAGAAGGCGAACGCGTCGCCGCCGCGCCGCTTTGCGGCGTACATCGCGAGGTCTGCGTTCCGCAGCAGATCCTCCGCGGGATCGCTGGCGATGCCGATGCTGGTGCTGAGCCGCAGCTCGCGCCCTTCGAGGACGAACGGCGCGCGCACGGCGGCGAGCAGCCGCTCGGCCATCGCCTCGAGCAAGACCGCGTCGACGGTCTCGGCAAGCACGCCGAACTCGTCGCCGCCGACGCGGGCGACGAAGTCGTCCTCGCGCACCGCCTCGCCGATGCGGCGCGCGAGCTCCACCAGCACCCCGTCGCCCGCGCGGTGGCCGAGGCTGTCGTTGATCGTCTTGAAGTCGTCGAGGTCGAGGAAAAGCAGCGAGTGGGTATCCGAGCGCCACTCGCGCAGGCGCTCGGTGAGCAGGTTCCGGTTCGGCAGCGAGGTCAACGCGTCGGTCGAGGCGAGCCGCCGCAGCTCCTCCTCCGCCTGCCGCCGCCTGGTGATGTCGAGCATGTAGCCCTGCGAGTGCACCGCCCGCCCGCGCTCGCTGTAGGTCGTCGACTCGTCGTGGATCCAGACGATGCGGCCGTCCTTCGTGATCACCCGGTACTCGCACGCGAAGCGCTCGCGCTCGACGTTCGAGCGATGAACCTCGGCGAGCACGCGCTCGCGATCGTCCGGGTGCAGCACCTTCACGAACAGCTCGGGGTCGGACACCCACTCCTCGACCGTGTAGCCGAGGAGCGGCTCGACCTGCGGGCTCGTGTAGATGTTGGAGGACGCGTCGCTCAGGTCGTCGACGTAGACGACCAGCGGCAGCTGCTCGACGAGCCGCTGGTAGTGCGCCTCCAGCGCGCCGCGCCGCGTCTCGGCGGTGTCGAGGAGCCGCGCCGCCTGCGAGACGAGCAGCGCGAGCCCACCTACCATCACCGCGGCGAACGCAAGCTGGCCGAACCAGGAGCGGTCGAGGCTCGTCGCCTCGGAGGCCCACGAGAGAAGACTGCCTGCGACGACGACGAACGCGCTCGCCGGCAGCAGGCGCCGGCGCAGGATGCTGCCGCCGGTCGGTGGAGCTTCGAGCAGCGCCGCGGCGAAGCTGGTCGGAGCGGCGCCGTCGCGCTTCGGAGGGTGCGTGCGTCGTGCCTGCCTGAGGCCCACGGAACGCTCATCGGCAGCGAGCGGCGCCGGGTCAAGCGGCCGCGGCCGCGAGCGCGAGGCGCTCCGCGAACGCCAGGTCGCCCTTGCGCTCGCAGAGGTCCCGCGCCTCGGCGAGCGCCGCCCGTGCCTCGTCTACGGAGCCCGCGGCGGCGAGGACGGCCGCTGCCGTCGCGAGCGCCTCGGCCCGCAACGGCGGCGCGTCGGGCTCGGACGTCAGCTCGACCGCGGCCCGCGCGTGCTCGACCGCCGCCGGAAGCTCGTCCCGGGCGGCTGCCAGTCGCGCCTCGACCGAGCGAAGCCGCACCAGCGTCTCGATGTCGTCCGGGTCTGCGCACTCTGCGGCGGCCGCGGAGACGTCGCGGGCCTCCTCGATTCGCGACAGCTCCACGAGCGTCTCCGCGAGCATGGCGCCGACGAGTGGGCGGAAGTAGCGCTCGCCGATCGCGCCGAGCTCGTCGTAGGTGCGGCGGAGGACGCGCTCGGCCTCGCCGGCGTTTCCGGCGAGCACCTCAACGCGGGCCGCGGCCAGGGCGGCGAGCGCGGTCACGACGCCTCCTCCCAGCTCCTCGAGCAGCGTCCAGCCGAGGCGGTACTGCTCACGCGCCGCCTCCAGGTCGAGCCCCATCGCGAGCAGGTCGGCGAGCGAGCAGCGGACGATCGCCTCCGCCTGGCGCTCCGAGAGCCCGTGCTCGAGCAGCTCGCCGACACGCGCGATCGCCTCGGGGACCGGCGTCGGGCCGGCGCACAAGCCGATCGTGTACGCGCTCGCGAGCCGCGCCTCGAGCCGGCGGTTGCCCGCCGCCCGGGCGTGCACGATCGCCTGCTGCACGGCCGCCACCTGCTCGCCCCAGCGACAGACGCTGCCGTGCACGAATGCGATCATGCGCCACGCCGTCGCGAGCTCTGCGTGCGCCTCGGCCCGCTCGAGCGCAGGCAGCAGCGCCTCGACGCCGTCGAGCACCTCCGCGCGCATGACGGCGAGATCGTCGGCAACGTGGTGACGGACGAGCCAGCGCGTGAGCAGCGCGTCGGCGCGCAGCGTCGCGTCGGCAGGTGGCGCGTGCTCGAGCAGCTCGTCGGTGACCAGCTCCGCGTCGGAGAACGCTCCGGTCTCCATCAACGCCTCGGCCAGGGTCGGCAGCAGCCTCAACCGCTCGAGGTCGGCGGCGTCGCGGAGCGCGGCGGCGCGCCGCAGCAGGCTCGCCGCCGCGTGCATGTCACCGCGCTGGAACGCGCGCCTGCCGGCGCCCGCGAGCTTCTCGGAGCCGCGGAGCCCGAGCGCGCGGCCGTGATCGTCGAGCGGACCGAGATCGGCGAGGTAGTCGTGCGCCTGCTCGAGGTGGTAGCCGAGGATCTCCTCGAACTCGGTCTCGCGGCCGCGCTCGCGGTTGACCGGCTCCGCCCACGCGACGAAGCGTTCGTGGAGGTCGGCGCGTGTCCGTTTCAGCAGCCTGTCGTAGGCCGTGTCGCGGATCAGCACGTGCCGGAAGCGAAAGGTCTCGCCGTCGTCCTCGGCATCGACCAGCCGCCGGCCCGCGAGCAGCCGCAGCTGCTCTCCCACGCGGTCCGCGAGCTGCTCCGGCACGAGGGCCGCCACCGCCTCGACGGGAAACGCCTGGCCGATCACGGCGGCGGCGTCGACCACCGCGCGCTCTTCTGCGCCGAGCCGGTCGAGGCGCGCGCCGAGCAGGATCTGGATCGTCGGCGGCACGGAGATCTCGGCGCGTCCTCTACCCCGCCTCGCGCCGCCGTCCCGCGCGCCTGCGACACCCTCGTCGACGAGCATCGCGACGAGCTGCTCGACGAACAGCGGGTTTCCCTGCGCGGCCGCGACGACGTGCGCGCGCAGCTCGTCGTCGAGGCCGGCCGCGCCCAGCGCGTTCTCGATCACGCGCTCGCTGTCGCCGGCGGACAGCGGCTGCAGCTCGATCACCGTGCTGTCCGGCATGTCACGCCAGCGCGGCCGCTCGTCGAGCAGCTCCGGACGCGCGTTGCAGAGCAGGAGCAGCGGCGCGTCGACACCCTCCAGCAGCTGCTCGACGAGGTCGAGGAACGTGGGCTCGGCCCAGTGCAGGTCCTCGAACGAGACGAGCAGCGGCCCGACCGACGCCAGCTCGCGCAGCAGCTCGCGCGCGGCCCAGAAGACGTCCTGGACGGCGAACGGCTCGGTCGAGAGGCCGATCGCGGAGGCGATCCGCTCCGTCACCTCCGGGCGGCCTTCGAGCAGCCCCGCGAGGCGCTCGCGCGCTACGTCGGCGCCGTCGTGCTCGCTGATCCCCGCCGCCTCCCGGACCACACCGTGCAGCGGCCAGAAGGTGATGCCCTCGCCGTAGGGGAGGGCGCGGCCGCCGAGCGCGGCCGCCTCGTGCGCGACGCGAGACCGCAGCTCCTGGATCAGCCTCGACTTGCCGAGACCGGCTTCGCCGACGAGGGTCACGAGCTGCGCGCGCCGGTGCTCGCAGGCCAGGGCGAACGCTTCGTCGAGCAGCGCGAGCTCGCTCTCGCGGCCCACCAGCTCCGCCTCGTGGCGCCGCGCGACGCCGTCGACATCCTTGCGGACAGAGAGCAACCGGTATGCGTGCACGCGCTCCAACTTCCCCTTCAGCTCCAGCGGCTCGACGGCTTCCACGTCGACCGCGTGGCGGACGAGTCGGTGCGTCGAAGGCCCGATCAGCACCTCGAGCGGCGGCGCCGCCTGCTCGAGCCGTGCCGCGACGTTGACCGCATCGCCCGTCACGAGCGTCTGCGCGTCGGGGGAATCGGCGGCGACGACCTCGCCCGTGTTCACGCCGGTGCGGTTGGCGAGCCTCACGCCCCACCGCCTGTCGAGCTCCTCGTTCAGCGACGCCAGCGCGGCCTGCATCTCCCCGGCCGCACGCACGGCGCGGAGCGCGTCGTCCTCGTGCGCGCGCGGGAGTCCGAAGACCGCCATGATCGCGTCGCCGATGAACTTCTCGATTCGGCCGCCGTGGCGCTCGAGCACCGTTCGCATCTCGGCGAAGTACCGCCGCATCACCTCGCGGACCGATTCCGGGTCGAGCCGCTCGCCGATCGCGGTCGAGCCGACGAGGTCGGAGAAGACGATGGTCACCGTCCGCCGCAGCTCCGCCGGCGGCACCGCGACCGTGAGCGGTGTGCCGCAGAAGCCGCACAGGCGGAAGCGTCCCGGGTTCTCCTCGCCGCAGCTCGGGCAGGTGACGCTCGCAGCGGGCCCCGCTGCCATCGCCCGACGCTAGCACCGTCCCCGGGAAGCGGGAAGGCGCGGGAGCCGGGGCTTAGACGCCGTAGCGGGGGTCGACGTCCTGCCCGACGACGTGGATCGCGAACTCCACGCCCCCGTCGCCGTAGGGCGACTGCTTGTCGATGCAGGTGTCGGTGCTCTGCCCGGCACCGCCGGTCGGCAGCCCGTTCGCGCCGCACTGGCCGACGATCACCGTCGAGCCGGTGTCGGTGAGCTCGTACAGCGTCACGTCCTCGAACGTCGTCTCCGTCGGCAGCACCGGGAAGTCGAGCTCCGACCGCACATAGCCCTGCGTCGCGGCTCCCACGAACACGGAGATGGAGTTGCTGGTCAGCCCGGCGAGCGGAGGCCCGATCGCCATGCTCGCGGGGAGGCACGGGAGCCCGCCCGACGGGGTGGTCGCGAACACCGAGCCCGCGTCGCCCGAGTCGTCGGCCACGTCGACCGAGCCGCTCGTCAGGCAGGCGCCTCCGACGGGACCGCCCGGGGTGACGCCGGTGACGGTCGCGAGGCCGTGCACGGTGTAGGAGGTCCGCGCCGAGCCGCGCCGCTCGACGAAGCTGACGGTCAGGTCGAACGGGTTGCTCCCCGTCGCCGAGATCGTGTACGCGACGAACAGGGTCACCTGCTGGTGTCCCGCCACCTGCCCGAAGACGCAGGGAAGCGACGTGCACTTCGCCGGTGAGCTCGACACGGTGCCGAGCGTGGCGCCCGGCGGGAGCGCCGCGGCCGAGAAGGCGACGTCGTAGACGGGGTCGTTGCCGAGATCGGTGAACGTCGCGACGAGCAGGCCGCCCTGTCCGCCGGTGTCGACGGTCTGCGGCAGCGCGGTGACGGTGAAGCACGGCGAGGTGGTCGGCGCCGCCGTGTTCGGCGGGCACGTGCGGCTCGTGGCGGCGCGACCGGGCGCCGCGAAGCCGAGCGCAACCGCGAGCGCGGCCGCGCAGAACGCGAGCAGCGCAAACGTGTGGCCGCGGCCGGGCTTCATGCGGCGATCCTCGCAGACGCACTCGCGTTGTCAACCTCGACATTCGTCTCGGCGTGATTAGGGTTCGCCGGATGCGCGCGACGATCTGGGGCTGCCGCGGCTCCCTCGCCACGCCGGGCCCGTCGACCGTGCGCTACGGCGGCAACACGTCGTCGCTGGAGGTGCGCACGCGGAGCGGCGAGCTGATCGTGGTCGACGCGGGCACCGGCATCCGCGGCCTCGGCTGGGCGCTCGGCGCCGAGCCGCCCGCGCGGATCCACCTGCTCCTCACCCATCTGCACCTCGACCACGTGGAGGGCCTGGGGTTCTTCACGCCGATCTTCGACGAGCGGTGCGAGCTGACGATCTGGGGGCCGCGGCAGGCCGAGGGCTCGCTCCGCGACCGCATCGTCGGCTACCTCTCGCCGCCGTTCTTCCCCGTCCCGTTCGAGCGGCTCCCGTCGCGGATCGAGGTGAACGAGATCCTGGACGACACGTGGGAGGTCGCCGGCGTCACGGTGCGGTCGGCCCGCGTGCACCACCCCGGTCCGACCGTCGGCTACCGGCTGGAGGCGAACGGCTCGGCGCTCGCCTACATCCCCGACAACGAGCCTGGGCTCCAGCCCGAGTCGGGGCTCGAGCTCGCCGCCGGCGCGACCGTGCTGCTGCACGACGCGCAGTACACGACGCAGGAGTACGCGACGCGCGTCGGGTGGGGTCACACGGATCTCACTCACTTCGCCGAGCTCGTCGGCGCCGCCGGCGCCGGC
>Ga0209810_1002295_pt1 | contig 23571 bp, 19 predicted proteins | sample Coa_R1_7_FD_187159 | JGI IMG/M metagenome (GOLD analysis project Ga0209810, IMG submission 187159) | Surface soil microbial communities from Centralia Pennsylvania, which are recovering from an underground coalmine fire - Coalmine... | ecosystem: Environmental > Terrestrial > Soil > Unclassified... | reverse complement strand
CAATAACACCAACAATAATCGTTAATCCAACTCCAAAACCTATGGCAGATCACGGTGGCAAAGACATCCTCTCGAGCGATGTCGAAATCAAAGGCTCGATCAAGTTCCAGAAGGAACTTCTCATCGACGGGAAAGTCGAAGGAGAAATCAATTCCGACGGCGTTTTGACCATCGGCGAAAACGCTGACATTCGCGGCGAGATCAAGACCAAGTCGATCACCGTCTATGGCAAGGTGCATGGCAACATCACGGTGGCCGAGCGCTGCGAGCTCAAATCCAAATGCACGCTGCAGGGAGATTTGAAGGCTGCGCGCCTGGTCATTGAAGACGGCGCCACATTTATCGGGAAATCGGAAGTGACCAGCGGAACGGTTCCTGCCAAGGCGGCTTCCTCGCGTCCTGAAGTCGTGCGACCCAGCGAGCCGATCAAGGCGGCTTTCGGCGCCCGTGCCTAACCAACATAGAAAGATCTCGGCTTAGCATCCAGTGGCCAATCCGTCGCCTGCAAAAGTCAGTGCGGAATGCCCGCATTGTGGCTTCAAGCAGATGGAATATGCGGCGGCCAAAACCTCGATCTGCCGCCAGTGCGGCCGTTCCTTTTCTCCATTTGCGCCAAAACCCGGGCTGAAACTGCCAACCCGCGGAGAAACGCCACCGCCGGCATCGAAGGCTTCAATTCTGAGCAAGCTTGAAGATTTTTGGAAACGGCAACGCAGCCTTTTGATCGAATGTTTCGAATGCAAACGCAAACAACAGGTCTCCGGGGCGGCGACCTCCACGATTTGCCCCGGGTGCAGCGCGCACATTGATCTGCGCGATTACAAAATCGCCAGCGGCTTCAGCCGTACCATTCGCACCCGCGGCGACGTGCATTTGACCCCCAAAGGCGATCTGGCCAGCAGCAGCGTCGTTTGTCGTTGCGCCATCATCGAAGGCAGGCTGCGCGGCAATTTGCATTGCGACGATACGGCCACGATCAGTTTCGCGGGCAAAATCCCCGGCCGCCTGAGCGCGCGACGGATCGTGATCGAACGCAAAGCTGATATCCATTGTTTCCGGCGCGTCCGCGCAGAAAGCGTTGAAATCCGGGGGAAGATGTCGGGGGAAATCATTGCGCAGTCCGTAATCATTTACAGGAAAGGGGCGCTTGAAGGCGACGTCACGGCACGAGCGATTACAGTCGAAAAAGGGGGGATGTTTTCCGGGCAGCTGGTGATTGGCCAAGCCGATCTCACCCAGGGAGAGCTTTTGCAGGAACAAAAACCCGCGCCCCAGCGGCTGGCGCAGACCGAGATTTCGAGAGCCACGCCCCGCGTTTTGCCCGCCACCTGAGCGCCCCATGCAAAGGCTGCATCCGCGCAGTCCGTACGAAAAGCTCGGCGGTTACGTGCATCTGCCGCGCTTGATCGACAAGGCGCGGCTTCACCGCAAAGGCCTGCTCGACGGTTACAATTACAAAACCGTCGGGTTCGACAAACATTTGCTGGCGTTTTTGAAAATCGACGGAGACGCCTTTGAAGAAATCGCCAACCGACTCGACGACGACGAGGCGATTCTCAAATGGGTGCAGCAAAACGGCGCGCAACATTCCGCCGACGAGATCGAGCAATGGAATCAGGCCATGATTTCACGGCATCCCGACACCGCTGCGAAAAAGGCGCGGTTCCTCCATTTCCTCAAAGAGGCTGGCGGCGAGGGGCGCACCGATATTCGCACTTATTTCGACTTAATCGAATTCGACGAAGGCCGGCTGAAGTGACCGCTGTTTGCCGGCGCTGCGCTCGCTGGCGCCAAACGGCACACTGGCGCGCTAGGTTTTGAGAGCGCCAAGCGTCTCGTCCGCTTTTTCCAGCGTCTCTTTGCTTCCAATGTCGAGCCATTTGCCCGTGATCTGAAAGGTCTTCACCGGAACGCGGGTATAAAGCCACTGCACAAAACGACCCGGCTGGTCCGGATTATTGCCGGCCGCCAGATAGCTCTTCAGCAGAGAGAGAACAGATGGCGAGTAGTAATACAAAGCGATTGCCGCCAGAGTTCCCTGCGGATTTTGTGGTTTTTCTTCAAAGCGCGTAATGATTCCCTGCGCGTTAATCGTGACGTTGCCATATTTCTTTATCGCCTCCAGGTCGCCTACATCGTAAACGGCCACCGTCGCTTCGCTTCCGCGAGCGCTTTCCACAAAGCCGGTGAGCGGTTCGGTAAAGAGGTTGTCGCCCGCGATGATCAGGACGCTCTCCTGGTCCAGCTTTTCTCGCGCAACGACGAAATGGATGTCTCCGATTGCGCCCAGCTTGTCTGCATCGCTTTTGGAGCCATCGTTGATAACCTTGAATTTGGCGTTCGGATGGCGCCGCTGATAGTCGCGAGCCCACGCTTCAAAATCCGCTGCGAATTTGTCGTTCGTCACGACGTAAATGGTTTCCAGCCCGGGAACGTCCTGGAGATTATCCGCCACCCATTCGATGATCGGCTTGCCTCCCACCACCAACAGGGGTTTGGCCTTGTTCAGTGTCAACGGATAAAGACGCGTTGCGTAACCGGCAGCGAGAATCAGAGCGTTCATGCGATCACAAAGTTCGGCGCCCGCGGCGCCCGGTTTATTTACGCGGGGTTCGCCGCGACTCCAGTAAGAATTGCGTTTTTGAGATGTTGTTGAAGCAGCCGGATGCGTTGTGGGTCGGCGATCTTTCCGCCGGTGGCGCCGTCGGCCACGTAGAGCGCATCGATGGCTGCTCCGGCCTGCGTGTTAATGCGACAAAGCGGGATCAGGATGTTTTCCCGATCCAGGCAGCTCAGAATATCGTAAAGTAATCCCAGCCGGTCGGGCGCCTGAATCTCAATGAGGGTGTAGGTGGGATGCGTTTCATTGCCGATGGCGATCCGCGTCGGAAATTCAATGGCAGGCGCTGCCAGGCGGCTTTGCCGTCTGGCCTTTTGGATCAATGGCTGGAAATCGAAACTTTCATCCTCCAGCGCACGCCGCAGGATCTGCTCAACAAGCTGGAAATCTCGCTGGTTCGTCGCTGGACGGGCTCTGGTGTCGCACACACGGAATATGCCGAGAACGACGTTGTCGGCGCGCGGGAACACGTCTGCGCTGAGAATATTTAGCGGCACAACAGAAAATGAGCCGGCCATTTTCGCCAGCAACCGCCGGCGTTCCCATGTGCAGAAGGCCACCTCGGTATGCCCGCGTTCGAGCAACACTTTCCATTGCATGGCGGGAGCCAGGGGATGCTCTCCCTGGCTGGAAACATTTTCCAGAAATGAGCGAAACAGTTTCATGTGCGCGACGATGTCCGGCACATCGGTGGCGCGGAAGTAGTTGTCCGGCATGAGTTCGAAATGCGCTTCAATTTCCGCTGCATAATCAGGTGGAAGCCGGGCAGCCACCATCGTTTGCAGGCTCTGGCGTTCGATGCGGGTCTGTTCGTAGTAGGATTTCTGGTCTGCTAGGTAGCGTGATGTTTCGTGAAACAACTGCCAGACCAGCGATTCTTTCCAGTCCGACCAGGCCTCGGCGCTGGTGCCCTGGCCGTCGGCCAGAGTGAGCAACATGAGGGCATTGAGATTTTTCTGGTGTTTCACAATTTGCGCCAGTTCCATGACCGTAGCCGGATCGTCCAGATTTCTCTGCTGCGCGATCATGGAAAGCGTCAGGTGATGATCGACCAGCAGGATCAGTGACTTGCGCTGCTCGGAGGCGAGCTGCAAACGGGCCGCCACGCGCTGGGCAAAAAGCGCGCTGGCCTCCGAATGCGGTCTTGCGCCGACGGCCTTGCCGCTGTCGTGCAACAGAAGCGCCAGATAAAGCACGAGCGGCTCCTCAATCTGCTCAAAAATTTCCCGATACGCCTTCAATTTGGGGTCGTTGGTGCGTGTAAGCGCGTCCAGTTTGTCGATGCAAACCAGCGTATGCTCGTCAGCGGTGTAGCGATGCAAAAACTCGTGCTGCACCAGGCAGGTGAGCTGGCCGAATTCGGGAATGTAACGGCCCAGAAAATCCACCTGATGCATCATTCGCAGAATCCGGCCCACTTTTCCTTTTCGCGACAAAATGGATTTGAAGATTTCGCGCGGCCCGCGGGCGTACTGATAAGTGCGCGTAATCAGACTGAGATTTCTGCTGAGCAAATCGGCCAGTTCCGGGCTGAGATCGAGATTGCGTTCCTGGGCAAGCTCGAAGGCGCGCATCATTTGCCCGGGGTCTTTGCGAAACATATCCCGGCGCGCAGGGTGAAGTTGGTTGTTGCGCAGCACAAAGAAGGTGTCCCCAATGGGAATTTTGTTTGCCCGGCTGAGCGGAAGAAAACGGAACAGGGAACGCGTTTTGCCGGTCACATGGCCGCTGGCAAATTGTTCGGTGATCCGCTGCGTAACCCGGAAAATGTTTCGGGCATGCTCGTAGTAATCGCGCATCAATGCTTCGCTGCGCAGTTGCCCATTCGCGGCTGAGTAACCCAGCCGGGTGGCGATCTGCTCCTGAAGGGTGATATGCAGAATGTCGGTGGCGCGTCCGGTGGCGTAATGCAAATCCGTCCGCAGGCGCAGCAGAAAATCGTAGGCCCGCTCGATTCGCCGCTGGTCGCTTTCGCTGAGCCAGTCTTTGCCCACGAGCTGGTTTGTGCTCAAGGACCCTTCCTTGAAGTAGGTCATCCAGAGCAGATTCTGATAATCGCGCAAACCACCGCAACCGCTTTTCAGGTTGGGCTCCTGCAAGTAAACGCTGTCACCGAACTTTTTGTGCCGGGCGGTCTGATCCTGCATCCGCATCTCCACGTATTCGCGTTCGCGGCCTTCCACGCATTTGGAGCGAAATTGTTCGCGGAACTCTTCCGCCAGATCACGGTTGCCGGCTAAGAAACGCGATTCCAGCATCGCAGTCTTCGTGCGCATGTCGCGATTAGCCTCGGCAATGGCTTCGCGAATGGACCGCGTGGAATGTCCAACCTTGAATCCGCTGTCCCAGAGAAGATAGAGCACCTGATTGATCATCTCCTCCAGATGCGGCGAAATGCGGCTGGCACCCTGATGATGCAGAAGCATGACGTCGATATCGCTAAAAGGATTCAGCTCGCCCCGGCCGTATCCGCCCAGAGCGATCAATGCCAGCGGAGCTTTTGTCTCACCGTTGCCTCGCGCGACAGCGGCTGCAGCGCGAAAGACGTACTTCAACAGAATGTCAACCAGCTCCGCCCGCCGCGCGCAAATTTCGCGTCCGCCTCCGCCCGCCTGATGCTTCAAGCGCAACCGGTGTTCCTCAAGCTTGAGGAATTTTTTGTACAGCGGAAGAACCTCCGTGGGGCGCCTGCTGCGCGTCGCCGCAAGCCGCCTCTCGGCGTGCGCGAGAACTTTTTCCAGATGTCGGGAGGTGGGCATCGCAGTTTGGCGGCGTCGCTCAATTTAAAGTTGAAACGGCAAAAGCCAAAATCCCGGCCGGCTGGCGCGACTCTGCCGGGCCAAAGCCGGCATCAGGTTGCCGGAATCAATATTGCAAAAACGAGATGACCGGTGTTGGCTCCAATTGCTTGCGGCCGTGGAGAAATTCAAGCTCGATGAGGAATTGCGCCTCCAGAAGAAGTCCCCCGGCTTTGCGGATCAGCAGCGCTGCGGCAGCGGAGGTTCCGCCGGTAGCCAGCAGATCGTCCACCAGCACGATTTTTTCCCCCGCGCCGATCGCGTCCACGTGCATTTCCATTTCGGCTTCCCCGTATTCCAGCGAATATTTCGCCGTCTGGGTCTGGTACGGCAGCTTGCCGCGTTTGCGGATGGGGACGAAACCGACCCCGAGTTCGTAGGCGACGGCGGCCCCAAACAGGAATCCCCGCGCGTCGATTCCCACAATTTTGTCGATCGTTTTTCCCTGACATCGCTCCAGAAAGAGATCGATCGAAGCGCGAAACAACGAGGGATCGCTCAGAATGGGCGTGATATCCTTAAACACGACCCCTTTTTTTGGAAAATCCGGCACGTCGCGCACGCTGGCGCGCAGTTTTTCGAGCATCTCCACAGGCATCGGCGCGAACGCTACCGGGGCGCCGGCGCAACGTCAATCGGCGATCGCGCTTCAATGGCTGGCTGCAATGGCAGTGCGCCTCCGGGATCGGCGCATTGCCAAGCCCAAGGCCAGCCCGTAAGTTAAGCTCCTTCCAGTGGAGCGCGGTCTTCTTCTCATTTCAATGGTCTGTTTTCTCGCGGCGATCGTGCGCACCGGTGTGGCATTGCGCGTCGGCCTCTTTCGTCCGGGTCAATTTAATTTTTTGGCGATCGGCCTGGGCTTTATTTTTCAAACCGCATTTTTATCCGTGCGCGGGCATGAACTGGGGCGCTGTCCGCTTACAAATTTGTTTGAGGTGTTCATTTTTCTGGCCTGGTCGGTGGCGCTGATTTATATGCTGGTCGGTCCCGGATACCGTCTTTCGCTCATGGGCGCTTTCACGGCGCCGCTGGTTTTTTTGCTGCAGGCCTTTGCGCTGATTGCGCTGAGCGATGCCCGTCATCCTTTTAAGGCGCCGGCAAATCCTTCGCTGGAATTCCACGCCTCGATTTCACTGGTGGCCTATGGCGCATTTGCGCTGGCCGGCATCGCCGGCCTCATGTATCTGGTGCAGGAACACCAGCTCAAGACTCACCGGTTGCGTTCGATTTTTTATCACCTGCCGCCGCTGGCCAATCTTTTTACCGCCATCACCCGGCTGCTTTGGATCGGGTTTGGTCTGTACACGGCCGGGATCGTCAGTGGATTTTTCACGGGGCGCCCCTTGCCGCGGCTGCAGGTGGTTGCGGCGATCGGGGTATGGCTGTTGTACGCGGCGATCCTCCAGGGACAACGGCTTCGTCGGATCGCTCCAAGACAGATCGCCGCGCTTTGCATTGTGGGTTTCAGCGCCGCGTTGAGCCTGCTTTGGGGTATTACGTTTTCGGCTCAAACACATCCGATGCCATGAATTTGTTCTGCGTAGGTCTCAGCCATCACATTGCCAACGTGGAGACACGGGAACGCTTTGCCGGCAGCGACGGAGCGGCGCCCGTGCTTCGCGCGGCGGGCTGCGCCGAAGCGCTGGTGCTGGCCACGTGCAACCGCGTGGAAGTCTATGGCGCGTCGCAGAAGAGAATTCCCACCGATGTGATTGCTCAGTGTCTGGCGCGCACGACCAACGTCTCCCGCGCCTCCCGGGAAGCCGGCAAAGAAGAACTGCCGCCATTTTATCGTTACGAAGATGAAAAATGCATCCAACATCTGTTTCGCGTGGCTTGCGGACTGGATTCGATGGTGGTGGGCGAGACGGAGATTCTGGGGCAGGCAAAAAAAGCGTACGAAACCGCCCGCGCATCGGGCGCGGTGGGTCCCTGGCTGCACCGCCTCTTCCAACGCGCGTTCCGTGTAGCGAAACAGGTGCGCACCCACACGGACATCACCCGCGGCTCGGTCTCGGTGGGATCGGTTGCCGTTGATCTGGCCCAAAAAATCTTTGGGGACCTCACTGGCTGCAAAGTCTTGCTGCTGGGCGCAGGCGAGACCAGCGAACGGACTGCCCGCGCTCTGGTGTCGCGCGGGGTGCGCGATCTGCGGGTGAGCAATCGATCCAGCCATCGCGCCTGCGAACTGGCCGGGCTCATCCGCGGCCAGCCGATCCCTTTTGATGACTGGAAAGAGCAATGTCGGGAGATCGATATTCTGATTACCTCCACTTCCTCGCAAACGCCGCTGCTGACTCCTGCAAATCTGGCGCCGGTGTTGGCACATCGCATCGACCGGCCACTTTTCATCATCGACATTGCCGTGCCCCGCGACGTGGATCCCGCCGTCAACCACATGGAAGGCGTTTACCTTTACGACATCGATTCGCTCCAATCGGTTGCGGAACAATCCCTGGTCATGCGGCGGCAACAAATCGCTTCGGCCGAGGCGATCATCGCCGAGCATGTGGCTGATTTTCGGGAAAAAATCGCGCGCGAACTGATGCGCGCTTCGCATGCCATGGTTGCCGATGGTTCGCTGCGCCCGTCCGAGCTTTAGTCTCCGGCGTTTCGGTGTCAGTCCGCTTCCCGACTCAAACCTGGCGCGCTACATTCGCTCCATGGCACGCAAGGTGATCCTGGGCACGCGGGGCAGTGAGCTCGCGCGCAGACAGGCGTTTCTGGCGGAGGAAGCGATCCAACGCGCAAATCCGGATTTGCTCATCGAAACCAGGATCATCACCACACACGGCGACAGGGCTGCGGTTGCCGATTCCCGCGGGGGACTCAAGGGATTGTTCACCGCCCGGATCGAGCAGCAACTTCTCGAAGGAAACGTGGATGTGGCGGTTCATAGCGCCAAGGATCTGCCAAGTGAAACAAACCGCGAGGCAGAAATCGCTGCCGCCCTTCCCCGCGCACCCGTTGAGGACGTGCTGGTTTCGAAATACCCGGGCGGGTTTGCCTCTCTGCCACAAGGGGCGAGCGTGGCCACTGCGAGCGTGCGCAGACGACGGCAGCTTTGCTGGAGACGGCCTGACCTCAACATCGTCGCTCTGCGTGGCAATGTGCCGACGCGCCTGCGCAAATTGGCGGAAAATGAATGGGACGCAGTTGTGCTGGCTCGGGCCGGCCTGGAACGTCTTGGTCTCTCGCCATCTGACGGCGAATTCCGCTTCGAAGCTGGGCGGTTTTTCCTCGAGATTTTGCCGCGCGAAATTTTCCTGCCTGCGGGTGGCCAGGGAATTATTGCGCTTCAGGTTCGCGCCGCCGATTCAGCGGCCAAAGCCGTCCTCAATCCTGTGAACCATCGGGAAAGTTTGCTATGTTTGCAGGCCGAACGGGAATTTCTGCGCGGACTAATGGGCGATTGCAACTTTCCGGTAGGCGTTCTGGCAACGATCGAGAATGGCACCATGAAATTGCGGGCCCAGGTTTTTACAGATGACTCGGCAGCGCCGCGCCAGGCCGGAGCCGAAGGCGCTTGCGATCAGGCAAAGGAACTGGCGGAGGAATTGTTACGAATGATCGGAGCAAGGGAGAGCAGATGAGCAACGCCGCGACTGGAAAAGTTTATCTCGTCGGCGCCGGTCCCGGGGACCTCGGGCTGGTAACGCTCCGGGCGAAAGAGTGCATCGAGAACGCCGACGTGATTGTTTACGATCATCTGGCCAATCCGGATGCGTTGGCTTGGGCGCGCGACGACGCCGAAATCATTTACGCCGGCAAAATCCCCGGCGAACCCGCTGCAACTCAGCCCGAAATCAATGCGCTGTTGATCGAGAAAGCGCGCAACGGGAAGCAAGTCGTCCGATTAAAAGGCGGCGATCCATTTGTGTTTGGCCGGGGCGCGGAAGAAGCGCAGGCCATCGCCGAGGCGGGAATCGCGTTTGAAATTGTGCCGGGCGTGACTTCGGCAATCGCCGGCCCTGCGTATGCCGGCATCCCTATGACGCATCGCGAGCAAAATTCGCACGTCACTTTCTTTACGGGACATGAGGATCCGGCAAAGGGAGAGAGCGCCATCGACTATGCGGCGCTGGCCAGGTTGGGCGGCACCCAGGTGATGTTGATGGGCGTGGAGCGCTTGGGAGCGGTGACGCGCGAAATGATGAAACACGGTGTTCGCAGTGATCTGCCGGTGGCGCTGGTTCGCTGGGCGACTACGGGCCAGCAGCACACCCTTACCGGAACGCTGTCAGACATTGCCCAAAAAGCCGAAGCCAACGGCTTCCAGGCCCCGGCTGTCGCGGTATTTGGCGACGTCGTCGCCCTGCGCGACAGCCTCAATTGGTACGAAAAACGGCCGCTGCTCGGAAAACGGGTCGTCGTTACCCGAACACGGAAACAAGCCGGCGGCCTGAGCAACAAACTGCGAGCCCTGGGCGCTCACGTCATTGAATTACCGACCATCCGCATTGAGCCGCCCACCAATCTCCGCGAATTCGCCGAGCTGGTGCGGGACGCCCACATCTACGATTGGCTGGTGTTCACCAGTGCCAATGGCGTCGAGGCGTTTTTCGAGACTTTCTTTAAACTCTACGATGACACGCGCGAAATCGGCGGTGTGCGAATCGCCGCCATCGGCCCGGCCACGGCTCAGCGCGTGAAAGATTTCCATCTGCACGTTGATCTTCAGCCGGAGGAATCAGTCGCCGAAGAAGTGGTGCGAGAGTTTAAGAAACAGGGCAGCATCGAAAATCTGCGCATCCTTGTCGTGCGCGCCGAAAAGGCGCGGGATCTGTTGCCCAGGGAACTGTCTGCCATGGGCGCAATTGTGGACGAAGCCCTGGCTTATCGAACCGTGCCGGAAACACGCGACGCCGCGGGAGCGCGCAGGCAACTAGCTGCCGGGGGCGCAGACTTGATCACCTTCACTAGCTCTTCGACGGTGGAAAACTTTCTGGCGCTCGGCCTGCCCTGGCCGACGGGAATGCGGATTGCAAGCATCGGCCCCATCACTTCCAACACGGCGCGCAATCATGGCCTGAAGGTCGATGTCGAAGCGCGTCAGCACGATGTTGACGGCCTGGTGCAAGCCATCACCGAATTCTTCGCGAACGAAGCGAAACGCTGAAGTCGAAATCAAAATCAAACCGGGGCTGCGCTTCCAGCGCCGGTTTATCCTCCTCGTATTTTGGCTTGGTTGGTCCTTTTTACGGGTTGAAGCGGAATTTCATTCGGCCGCGCTTGGCATTGGCTCTCGCCTTGCGGCGATGCTTTTGCGAAGGCGTCTCGAAGGCGCGCAAACGGCGGACCTCCTCGAGAATGCCTTCGGCATCCAGCTTATTCTTGAGCCGCTTCAACGCGCGATCGACAGGCTCGCCTTTGCGAACAATCACTTCTGGCATTCGATCATCACTCCTTAACGGTGGAATATACTTCCCAACACAGCGGGCGCACAGCCTAACCGGAGGAGGCTTTTGAGTCAAATCTGTTTGCCGGCAGCTCTCCTAACCCATTCGGCTGCGCACCAGCGCAAAATACAGCAGTAACACCAGCGCCAGCACGTAATTCACCCAGCCGATTTGGCGGCCGCGACCGCTCAGAGCTTTGAGAATTGCATAACTGATAAAACCGAGCGCAAGGCCGTCGGCGATCGAGAAGGACAACGGGATGCCCACGATAATCAAAAACGCCGGAATCGATTCGGTGTAGTCTTTCCAATCAATCCTGGCAACGTTTTGCATCATCATTGCCCCAACAATCGTCAAGGCCGGAGCGGTAATGGGCGGGTAGGCGCCGATCATTGCGATCAAGGGACTGAAAAACAGCGCCAGCAGGAACAACACAGCCACGACCAGACCGGTCAGGCCGGTGCGTCCACCGGCTTCCACACCGGCGGCGCTTTCCACAAAACTGGTGACCGTGCTCGTCCCCAAAGCGGCGCCCGCTACCGTTCCAATGGCGTCGGAGACCATCGCCTGTCTTGCCCTTGGCAACCTGTTATCGCGCATCAGACCGGCTTGTTCGCATACGCCAATCAAAGTGCCGATCGCGTCGAAAACGAACATGAAGAGAAAAACAAAAACAAATGGCAGCATCGCCGGCGTCAGGGCGTGCAAAACGTCCATTTGCAAAAATGTCGGGCGCAAGGAGGGCGGCCACGCCACCAGGGCCCTGGCAAATTCGAAACGTTGACTGAGCATCGATTGGCTCGCCTCAGGCGACGCGAGAAATCCGGCCGGCATGCGCGGCAGAGCAATTTTCAACAGGCACGCCAGCGCCGCAGCGACGAAGATTCCCCACAAGATCGAGCCGCGCACCCGTCGGGCGTGAAGCGCTGCCGTGGCCAGCACGCCAACGAAGAAAACCACGCTGTCGGGCGACGCCAGGTGAGCATTCAGTTTCACCGCCGTATTCGGGTCTTTCAAGATCATACCCGCCTGCTGCAACCCAATAAAAGCAATGAAAAGGCCAATGCCGGCGGCGATGGCGTTTTTGAGGCTGACGCTGATGGAGTTAAAAATCAGTTCCCGCAATCCCATCAACGACAGAATCAAAAAAAGCGCGCCGGAAACGAACACCGCGCCGAGCGCAACCTGCCAGGCATTGGCAAAACCTGCGGCGGACGCCGCCGGAAGCGCTGAGAAAACAAAAAAGAAATTTTCTCCCATCCCCGGTGCCTGTGCGATGGGATAACGGGCAGAGACTGCCATGATAGCGGTAGCCAGCGCGGCGGAAAGGCAGGTGGCGGTGGTAACCGCACCGAAATCCATTCCAGTATCCGAACCGAACATTTTCCCGGAAAGCACCGCCGGCTGGACAAAAATGATATAGGCCATAGTGAGGAAGGTCGTCAGGCCGGCCAATATTTCTGTGCGGACGGTGGTGTTATTCTCCGAAAGCTTGAACAGGCGCTCGAACATGAAGCGGTTTTGACTGATCATCCTAACGAACCAGTCAAGAGGTGAGACCGGTTGGCGCAGACGGCACCGGCAAGCGCGCCTTGCTACCTGGCCTCGGCCCGCCAGACCACAAACTGCGCCAGCGCAAACGCAACTTGCGCGCCCGGATATACCTCCTGAACCACAGGAAAATCCCGGCGAATACAGACCCCGATCACGGGCCGTGCCGGTGGCGCCTTACGGATTTGTTCGGTCGTGAGCCGTTGAACGGGAAAACGCAGGTTGCCGTAAAACATGTAGAATGGTTCGTACAGCAGATCACTACCGCCCCGGGCCGCTTTGATGAGCACAATGCTGGTGCCCGCTTGCTGCAAAGCGCCGAGCGCCTCGGCCACGCGCTTTTCATCAGCAACGTTTTTCCCGTCGGCGCGGATTTGAATTTTCCCGTTTACCAGTTGGCCTGTGGCGTTCTTTTGCCGCAGGTAAACTTGAGTTTGCGTCTGTATTTGTCCGGCTACGAGAATCAGTATCAGCAGGCAAACCGCTGCCGCGCGAGCGGCTGAACGCCGCTCCAGGAGAGAATGTAACACGATTGCAAGAAGCAGGGATAAACACGGAACGATCGGCACGACGTAGCGAACGAGGCGAAAATTGAAAAGCACCGCCAGCGCCATCACTGCGATGCAGAGAAGGGCGATTTCGTGCGCCGCCGTGGGAAACCTTTGCCGTTTCCAGAATAACACGGCGAACGGCGCGACGAAGGCGAAAAGACCGCCGACAATCCATGCCGTTACACACAAACGAAATGGTATTTCCAGATAAGGGCGGCTTCCCAGGTACTCGGGCCCAAGCCACACCGTCACCTCTTCGTGAAATACGCTGCTTACCGGCATGCCGTACTTCGCAACCTGGATCATTGGCCAGGCAGCCGAAGCAACGCCAGCCAGTACGAGACTCACCGCCAGCCAGCGCGTTGCGCCAGATCTCCCACAGAGCGCCGGCAACGGCCACAGTCGAATGACCACGATCAATGCCCAGATCAGAAAGATCAGCGGAATTTTTTGCAAGCTGCCGAGCCAGCAGGCGGCTGCCACTCCAAGCCACCAGGCGGGATGTTTGCGCGCCAGCTGAGCAAAGAGGATGGCGCTCGTCGTGTAAAAGGCCAGTCCAATATCCAGAAGGCCGCGGCCGGCCTCGGCTGAGAAAAGGGGACAAGACACCAGGATTGCGCCAGTCAGCGGCACGAGCCAGGGACGCGAAGGATCGACCACAAAGGCCAGCCAGAGTGTGGCGATCAGGGCCAAAACGCCGTAGATCGCCGGCCAGATTCGCACCGCCAGCGAGCGATTCTCAAAACGCTGCAGAGTGAGCGCCGTCAACCAATATTGCAAAGGCGGTTTTTGAAACGATTTTGCAAAATTGAAGTGGACCACCCACGGAGTGGTTAGAAGCATTTCGCGGCTGCGTTCTGCCGTTAGCAGCTCGTCCGTGTTTGTGAGAATTCCTTTGGGAATCTCATATCCCAGCCACAGGGCGAAACAAAGAACGATCAGACCGGCCAAAGCGTTTGCGCGCAGCCGCGCCGGCGTGGTTGATGCCGAAGAATCAATCGCCGCCATAGTCCGCAGTGCGCGCCAGGCATTTCGTTGGCCGGAACAGCATTTGCCGTTTGGGATTCTGTCGCAGGGATTTCTATTGCCGAGCCAGCCGGCGGAACAAAAAGGCGCCAAGCGTAATGAAGAGAATGTTTGGCAGCCAGACCAGCAGTTCCGGGTGCGCTCTGGGGTTGCCCCGCAGCGTGTCGCCAAGAATCACGAAAAGAAAATAGGTCGTGGCAACGATCAAACCCATGGCAAACCCGATGGAGGTTTCCCGCCGATGCGCCGTAACGCCCAGAGGCACCCCAATGATGGCGAATGCAACACACGCAAAGGGGAATGAAAAACGTTTGTTGATTTCGGTGCGGCTGGCGCTGCGCTCGCGTTTATCTTCGCTTTTCAGCTGTTCGAGCAATTGTTCAATCGAGAGCGCGGAGCGGCTGGGCCGTTTTTTCTCCTTCTCGTACAACTCTTCGAGACTGATGGGCAGCGTGCCCTCCACCATGTTAATGCCGTCGCGAATCTTGCGCAGGTTCAGGGGATCTTTCTCGTCCCGCTCCTGGTAGCGCGCCTGGTAAAGGTGCATCAGGATTTGTTTGTTTGCCAGATCGGCCTCCAGCATTCCCGTGCGCGCGAAGGTCACCTTCATCGGCAGCGAGTTCTGGTTCAGCTCGAACACCGTGATGTTTTCCAGCTTGTTGCCTTCCTTTTTGCCGACATAAATCTTGCGTCCGGGAAATTGGTCGATCACCTGATCGCTGCCGAAGAGCGCCATCGGGTTGCGCGTGGCCAGGTCGAAAATTGTGCTGCGCAGTTTTTCCTGCGCCGCAGGGGCCACCTGAACGTTGAGCCACAGGCAGATCCCCGTGCAAACGAGAGCTATCCCAGCCAGCGGAATACAGATGCGGGTTATGCTCACCCCGTTGGACCGCAGGGCGATCAATTCGTTGTCCGCCGACAGCCGTCCGAAAACCAGCAAAATGGCGGTTAACAATCCCCACGGAATCGTAAAGATAAGGGAAAACGGCAGCACGTAGGCGATAAATGTCACCAGATATTCCACCGGCACATCGTGGTTGACGAGCAACGGCAGCAGTTTGCGAAAAATGTTCCCCACCACCAGCACCAGGCTCAACACGGCGATGGCAAACAACACGTTGACAATCAGTTCGCGGCTGATAAAGCGGTCGATCAACTTCATTGCCAGTGCCGAATGTTAGCACAAATCGAACAACGCGGCGCGCGACGCCTCCGCCTAACTTTTTGCAGTTCGCCCGCCGCAGTGCACGATAAAAGCGCCATGCGCCGCCCGGTTAATATTGCGGGCGCGGCCGGCGGCCTCCGCAGGCTGATGATGCGGCGGCGAAGTTCCGGGCGCGCGGCTGCAAAACGATCAATGGCTATTTTATCATGATCCCCGGTTTCGCCCGCTCGATCGTGGCCCGTCTCTCTGTTGGCCTCGGCGCTGTTTCTTTCGTCGGCCTCACCAGCTGCACAACGCTCTCCCGTCATCAGTTCTCTGAACCGGCAGCCGGTTGGCGGACTAAAACAGGTCAGCTCCTGTACGCCACGCCGGGCAGAACTCTTATTGGCGACGTCATTGTTCGCTTCGCCAAAACCGGCGATTTCCAACTGATCGTCTCGAAGGGGCCGGGTATAACGCTTCTCTCCCTGCGGCAGGATGCGGGTTTTGCAGAAGTGAAAGGTTTTTTCGCTGGACGCGGCTGGTCCGGACCGGTGGAGCAAGCTCCGCCGCAGTTGCGAGGCTGGCTCGCCTTGCGCGACCAGTTCCTCGGCGCGCCGGAGCGGAAAGTCGTGCGCTACAAGACTGGCGACGAGACTTTTCTGTTTCGGTTTTAAGAAAAATTCGCTCCGGCGAACAGCCCATGCAGAACGCCGCCGGCGGAGCAGGACGCGGCGGCGCATTTGGCAGAGAGCCGTTTCCGGCGGGCAGCGAACGAGCCCCCCGGCAACAGGCATTGGCGTAATGCCGCTGTTTCGTGTTCAATCATGCCGCCGGATGCGCTTTAGCAATTTCATCGCACGCATTGTTACCGAGCAACGCGCCCTGATGTGGTGCGGCGTTGCCGCGTTGACCGCCCTCTGCCTGGCAATTCTAGCTACCTCGCTGCGCCTCGATTCAGAGATCTTTAATGTGTTGCCGGCGAGGTTTCCCTCGGTGCAGGGCCTGAGGATTTACGACCGCGATTTCGAGCAAACACGCGAGCTTACTTTCGCGCTGGCATGTAATGCGGGCGACGTCGATAAACTTGAGGAGTTCGCTCCCCTTTTCGCCGAGAAACTGCGGCGCCAACCTTGGGCAAGGCGCGTGCTGGCCGGCTCACCCCTGGCCACTCCGGAGGGCCTTCGCGACCTGCAATCGATCGCCGTGCCGTTGCTGCTCAATCTGGAGCCACCGGCTTTCGACGACACTATGTCACGTTTACAACCGCAAAAAATTCGCGAGCGCCTCGAGCGGTTGCGCCAGCAAATCGAAGCCGGTTCGCCGCGGACACAATTCGAAATCTCCTTCGATCCTCTGGGAGTGATCGCTCCGGCGCTCAAACCGTTTGCCGAAAACAGCGTGCTCGAGCAGGAGCAGCCGCTGACTTCGCCGGATCGAACAATGCGACTTTTTCTGGTCGTCACCAACCAGCAGTCTCTCGGCGCGTTTGAATGCCAGCAATTGATGCGGCGAGTGAATGAGTTTCGGTCTCGCGCGGCTGAGGGATGGAACGGCGGCCCGTTGCAGATTCTGGTCACCGGTCGCTCCGCGTTCGTGTCGGAGATTTCCCTCAGTATGCGCTACGACGTGCTGGCCACTCTGCTGGGTTCGGTGCTTCTGGTGGGCGCCATTTTCGCCGTCGGTTTTCCTCGCATGTTTTGCGGGCTCGTTGGCATGGCGTGTTGCCTGCTGCTTGCCTGCTTGGTCGCGCTCACTCTTGGGCAACTCCTTTTTGGACGGCTCAGCATGATCAGCGTCGCGTTCTGCGCCATTCTCGTTGGATTGGGCGTCGATTTTGCCATTCTTGTCATTGGACGCTATCAACAGGCGCGCGCCGACGGCGAGCCGCACCGGCAAGCCATCGCTACGTCAATCGCCAAACTCGGCCGGGCGGTATTCTTTGGCGCGCTGACAACCGCGGCGGGATTTCTTGCTCTGGTGCTGAGCGGCGCGATGAGTTTTTCCCAGCTCGGTGTGTTGATTGGCATCGGGATTTTTGTCGCCGGGTTGTTCATGTGTTCAATCTTGTTCCTCTTTATTCAACCGATCGCAGGCCGCGAGTCGGCGCAACGGCATGACTGGCTCTTCGAGTTGGTCGGGAAATATGTTCGCCGGACCGTGCGCCGGCCCGCGCCAATGCTGATTTTCTCGGGGACAATTCTGGCGTTGCTCACGGTGATTGGTTTTTCGCCGGTGCCTCCACTGCGTTTCGAAGCCAGCACGCGCTCCTTGCAACCGCGAAACATCCGCGCAAACGAGGCGCTGGAGCAAATCATGCGCAAAATGCCCGTGCGCTGGGAACCGGTTCTGACAATCGTGCGGGCGAACAGTGCGCAACAGCTCCACGATTACTGGCACAAAATTGTCGCTCACTGGCGGGAGCTCCGTGCGGCTGGCAAAATCAAAGGGTTCACCACTCCGGCGGCGCTTTGCCTTTCGCCGGCGTGGATGGAGCGCAACCGCCAGCATCTGGGCGCGATTGACTTGGAAACCGCGCGCCAGACGCTTGCCCAGACTGTCGAGCAGCAGGGATTCAGCGAGGAAGCGTTCGCTTCTGCCTTCGCGTTGCTGGATAAGCTAGAGCGGCTTAAAAATAACCCTGCCGCCCCGTTGCCGAATTGGCGCGAACAACTTCCCAGTTCATCGAGTTGGTGGTTTTTGGTTGATCGCTATTTCGGGCAAGACCCCTTGCTCACACTCGGCTACGTGACCACGGCCGAACCGGTCTCCACACATGCCCAAAGCGTAACCCTCCAACGCGATCTGCCGGTGAGCGGCGTGCCAATGATTTTGTCCGGCTGGACCTATGTGCTGGCCGATTTGCAGCCCTGGGCCCGTCATCAGCTGCTCATGATCAGCGCGCTGATGGCCCTTTTCGATCTTTCGTTGCTCGCGGTCTTGTACCGCGACCTTCGTTTGTGGCTCATTCAGGTTGTCACGCTCATCTTCGGCCTCGGCGCGATGATCGCCTCGATGAAACTGCTACATGTAAATCTGAATCTGCTGAACGTGCTCTCCTTTCGGCTCGTGCTGGCCATCGGCGTCGATTACGGCATCTACGTCGTGCTCGTGTGGCAAAAAACGCGCCACATTTCGCACGACATTACTGGCGTCTTAAAACCGGTGTTGCTCGCCGGCCTCACCGCAGTGAGCGGCTTCGGTTCCCTGGCCCTGGCGCGCAACCCGGCGCTTACGGGTCTCGGCGTCGCCTGCGCCCTTGGGATTTTCTGGAGTCTTGTCGCTACGCTTTTCTTTACTCTGCCGGCGCTGGCGGCAGCCGCGCGCAAAGCGGTTGAACACGGGCAGGGTTAACCGCGAGACTTCCGCATTGCGCCAGACTTTGCGCTTTGCCAAATGCTGCTAAACTCGATGTAAAATGCGGCTGGCCGGGTTGCTCTGGACAAGTATTTCTCTTCTTCCCGGCATGCTCCTCGCAGCCACCGTCATCGAAGGGCGCGTGGAGCTGCCGCCATCGCGTTCCCCGCCCGTACAGGCAAAACGCTACGAAATTGTGACCAGGGGAGGGGTGCTTTCCACTCAACCACCGCTGGCCGTGGTTTATCTCGATGGCAGCTTTCCCCGGCCTGCCTCGCTGCCGCTAAAACAGGTGGTGCAAAAAAATCTGACCTTTATTCCGGCGCTGCTCCCGGTGCAGGTGGGCACGAAAGTCGAATTCCCGAATCTCGACGACACCTATCACAACATTTTTTCCTATTCACCGGCTAAAAGGTTTGATCTGGGACGCTACCGCCCGGACGAACGGCCGGTCCCGGCGGTGGTCTTCGACAAGCCGGGCCTGGTCACGCTGCGCTGCGATATTCACGAGCATATGCGGGGTTTAATTCTGGTTTTAAACACGCCCTATTTTGCAATGACTGGCACCGCTGGCCGCTTTCGGCTGGAAGGGCTTCCCGCCGGCCGTTACACCCTCAAAGCGTGGATCGACAGCAAGACCACGCGGGAAAAGCCGGTCCAGCTCAGGAGCAATCAGACGCTGCACGTTGACTTTCCATGAGTCTCCCCGGCCCGATGCGGAACAAAGGTGTGGCAGGTTTTCGCGTGCGGCTCTTTGCGGTGATGATGGTTATCGTCGCCACGCTGACGACCCTCGGCCTTTATCTGGCTCAGCGCCGAGTCGCAGCTGACGCAGAGCGCAATTTGCAACAGATCTTCCAGAGCGAGCTGGCTTCCCTGCACAAGCTCGAGGAACTTCGCCACGCCGCGCTGGCCGACCGCTGCGATGTGCTGGCGGCCAAGCCGCGCATCCACGCCGCCATTGAAGATGACGCCCTCGATCTGCTCTATCCCAGCGCCAAAGATGAGTTGCGCGACCTGATGGAAAGTGAAGAACCGCCCCCGGAACGGCCGGCGCAGTGGTTGCACGCCAGGTTCTACCGCTTTCTCGACAGCCGCGGCCGCGTCATCCAACCGCCAAATCCACGCGATGTGGGAGAACTGGATCCCAAATCGGAAGAGCAACTGGCCTTGCGCAGCCTGCCCGAAACACATCAGATCGGTTACCTTCTGGAAAATGGCGGAACCATCGACGAGTTAATCGCTGTCCCCATCTTTTCCACCGAGACCGGCGACATCATCTCGGCGCTGGTGATCGGCTTCAAACCTCTGGAACTGGCCGATAAACGCACCGGGATGAAAAGCGGCATTTGGGTAAACGGGCGTTTGCATCTGCCCTCGCTCTCGCAATCCGCTCAGGCGTCGCTCAACAGGAGAATAGCCAACGCGGTTGCCGGCGGCGAACGCGGGGAAAATAATTTTCGGCTCCAACTTGAGGGCGCCCCGCATCTGGTCTTTTACAAGCGGCTCAATCCCCAGTCGCTTTTCCCGCCCGCCTACGAGATTTGCGTTTATCCTCTGGCGCCGTGGACCGCGCAGTTGCGCCGCTTGCAGTGGCAGATCGCCGGTGCGGGCACGTTGCTGCTTTTAGGCGGTTTTTTCGCCAGCCACCTGGCCGCCGTCAGGCTCTCGGCGCCCGTGAAAAAACTGGCGCTGGATTCGGAAGAAAATCGGGAGAAACGCGAACGCGCCGAAGCCGCTCTGGCCTCCACCGCTCAGGAGCTGGAGCGCTCGGCGCGCTATTCGGCGGACGCGTCGCATCAGCTGAAGAGCCCGGTTACGGTGCTGCGGGTGGGGTTGGAATCGTTGCTGGCGCGCGAAGATTTCCAACCGGAAGTGTACGAGCAACTCTCGGCTCTGTTGCAGCAAACCCGTCGCTTAACAGGCGTGATCGATGACCTTCTTCTCTTGTCGCGCATGGATGCGGGCCACCTCAAAATAGAATCAGCTTCCGTGAATCTGAGCGAGATTGTCGATGAATGGCTGGATGACCTGAGCGCGCTGCCCGATTCACCCGAGGTCGAGATTGAGAAACAATTGCCGCCCGCCTTGTTCGTGGCCGGCGAAAAGCGATACACCTCGCTCATTATCCAAAACCTCTTGGAAAACGCCCGCAAATACAACCGCCCCGGCGGTCGCATCCGGTTGCGTGCGCGCGCCGCTGGCGGCGAAGTTGTGCTTTGCATTGGAAACACCGGGCGCGCCATCCCCTGCGGGGAAAACATCTTCGAGCGTTTTCACCACAGCGCCACGCCCTCGGCGGCTTCCGGACATGGGATCGGCCTCAACCTGGCGCGCGAACTGGCGCGCCTGCATGGCGGCGACATACGGCTTGTATGTTCGGAAAACGATTGGACTGAATTCGAAGTGCGTTTGCCCGCGGCCAACGGCGCCGCACCGGCGGCATGAAACTGCGCCTCTTGAGCCTCTGCTTCCTTGCCTCTGCAGCCTGCGCTTTCGACGTGGACGACGCGCTGGATCGACTCGATCAAGCGCTGACCTTTTCGGCGTTTGAAAACAACCTGCGCGCCCGATTGAGCGGCCTGGTCGATCTGGAAATCTACCACTTCGAACAACCCGCCCCCGGCCTCATCGACAGCAGCATCGACACCCTGTTGAATCCGCGCCTCACATTCTTTCTGGACGCTCAGGCAGGGTCGCAGTTCTATTTCTTTGCGCAGTCGCGCCTGGATCGCGGGTTCGACCCCAGCGATCACGGCGCTCAAATCCGCCTCGACGAATACGCCCTGCGCTTCACGCCCTGGGAAGACGGCCGCTTTACCGTGCAAATTGGCAAGTTCGCCACGGTGGTCGGCAACTGGGCGCCGCGCCATCTCTCCTGGGAAAACCCATTCATCAACGCGCCGCTGGTGTATGAAAATGTCACCGCCGTCCGGGACAAATCCGCCCCGTTGTCGATGTTCGACTTTCTCTACGGCCCTCATTACTATGGAAAGTACGCGTTCGTTCCAGTCATTTGGGGACCCAGCTATGCCAGCGGCGTTTCGGTCTCCGGCCGCCTGGGGCGGTTCGATTACGCCGTTGAAGCCAAGAACGCGTCGCTCTCCTCGCGACCGGAATCGTGGAACCTTACCGAGAGCGGCTTCGACAATCCCACCCTTAGCGGGCGGATTGGCTTCCGCCCTAATGAAGCATGGAATTTTGGCCTCTCTGCCAGCAACGGGGCATATTTCCGTCGTGAAGCCGCATCTACGCTGCCACCCGGCCGCGACATCGGCGATTATCGCCAGCTTGTCCTTGGGCAGGATGTCGCTTTTGCCTGGCGTCACCTGCAACTGTGGGCCGAATTTTACGAGGCGCGTTTTGAAGTCCCAAAAGTCGGTGACGCCGACAGCTTCGCCTGCTACATCGAAGCCAAATACAAATTCGCTCCGCAGTTCTTCGGCGCCATCCGGTGGAACCAGCAACTCTTCGCAACCATCGATCACCGCTGCGAACACGGCGCTCGCTGGAGCCCGAACCTGGGCAGAATCGATGTGGCCGCCGCTTACCGCTTTACCACGCGCACCCAGCTAAAATTGCAATACAGTTACCAGCATCAAACGACCCAACCCCATGACGACAATCATTTGCTGGCCGCACAATTTACCCTCCGCTTCTGAGCAGGCGCATTTCCCGCCACATCCATGCGCATCCTGATTGTTGAAGACGAAAGATCGGTCGCCCGGCAAATCGCCGCCGCGCTCACCGAGGCTGGCCACCATGCCCAAATAATTGGCGACGGCGAAGCGGCATTGGACCAGGCGCGCCGCGGCGGCTTCGACCTCATCATCCTCGACGTTCGCCTGCCCGGCATCGACGGGTTCCACGTCTTGAAACGGCTGCGCGCCGAACATCTGGCCAGTCGTGTCCTGCTCCTCACCGCGCGCAGCGCAATCGACGACCGGGTCGCCGGCCTGCAGCTCGGCGCGGATGATTACCTGCCCAAACCCTTTGCCATGCAGGAACTGCTCGCTCGCGTGGGCGCCCTCGGCCGCCGCTACCCGGAAGAACCCGCTCTCTCCTTGCGCGTCGGCGATCTCTCTTTGGACCTGGCCACCGGCCACGTTTATCGCGGCGCGCGACGCATCGAGCTTTCGCCGCGCGAACTGATGTTGCTCAAGGTGCTCATGCGCGAGCCCGGCCGGGTCTTCACTCGCACGGAACTTTGCGAGCGAGTCTGGGAGCATCCCCACGAATACGACACGAAACTGGTCGAGGTATTCATTGGACGGCTTCGAAAAAAAATCGGCGATCCTCCTCTCATCCACACCGTGCGCTACGTCGGTTACGCCATCCGTCCATAACCGTCGCCGGTTCATCTTCAGCGGTTCACTCAAACAGCCTGCATGCTACCTGGCCCATTGCTCTCAGTCCAAAGGCGCAAATCAAATCTCAAACGTTCAGATTAAACCCCCTTCTTCTCACTGCCAAACTTTGAGCATACTTCTTCGATCAGTTGCTCTCTTGAGTTTTTGGAGATGCTCTGGCAGGGCGGTGGGCTGGCGATAAGTCAAGAGGCCCCCGAGGCCAACGACTCGCTGCTAATGCCGCTGGAGACCTTGGCGTCCATTGGATATTCAACCATTCACCTATCGGGTTCACGACGGATGTGTAGCCGTTGACAGTCATCGCATAAGAGTATGGGACGTTGTACGAAGCAGCATGCCCAGCTCTTCGCCGGTCCAGTCAAAGGTTGGCACCCCAAGCGGCCCAAAGCTGATTGTCGCGGTGCCGTCGCTTCCCCAGTAACCGTAATCGAGAGCGTCGCCTCTAGTGTAATCGCCGCCTTCGGCCTTTAAGTTCTGCATCGCCTCGCCGTTTGGATCCGATCGCGTCACGGCATTGTTGCCACAGTAACGATAGAGATTACCAGCGTCGCCGCTAAACCCGACTGGGTCTGGCTGGAGGAAGCGGCCGAGGTCGGGGGAGTAGAAGCGGTTGCGCAGGTCATACAGGCCCAGCTCCGGATACCATTGTTGCCCGGTGAAGAGATGGCGCGCCCCAAACGCGCTCGCCGAGAGCTGGTTGTTGTTCGCGTCGTAGAACATGGGCGCGCCCTGCAAATCGTACCGATACCATTCCC
>Ga0209810_1002294_pt1 | contig 23588 bp, 21 predicted proteins | sample Coa_R1_7_FD_187159 | JGI IMG/M metagenome (GOLD analysis project Ga0209810, IMG submission 187159) | Surface soil microbial communities from Centralia Pennsylvania, which are recovering from an underground coalmine fire - Coalmine... | ecosystem: Environmental > Terrestrial > Soil > Unclassified... | reverse complement strand
CAGGCCCCCGCGGCGCCGTGAAGTCGACGCGCATCCGAGCCCTGGACATCTTATCGTATTTATACCATAAGACTCGCCCAAATGCAAGAACATTTTGCGAATGCGAAAATAGAGCGTCCCACTCCGAGAGCCTGGAAAGCCCTCTATGCCTCCCAAAACTACACCCGACGGCGGATCGGCCTACCTATGGTTCCGAAACTCCTGCGCGTCCGCGCGTCCGCCGCGTCCGCACGTCCGGCGCGACGGGGCGCGGGTGCGAAGGGGTCCGCAGGAGTCCGATGCAGCCGGGCCCCTCTACCGCGCGGACCTCACCGCCTCGACCGCCTGCTCGAGCACGTCTATCGGCGGGGCGTCGACCCGGTCCCGGGAGACGGCGACGCGTCCCTCCCGGACGACGAGCACTCGGTGGCGGTAGGGGCCGGTGAGGGGGATCACGATCCCCGAGACGTCCCGGAGCGGGCCCGTCCCCGCGAGGAGCGTCTGGGGGGTCCACACCGTCACGTCCACGAGGTCTTCGCTGAGGCGCAGCGTCGTCAAGAGCCCCGGCCCGTCCGGGCGGGGGGAGAGCGAGGTCACGCGGCGCAGGAGCAGCCGGACAGCGGCCAGGACGTCCCGGGCGCGGGCCTCGGGCAGCCGCCGATTGTCGCGGCGCACGACAACGGTCACCCACGCCGTGCGCTCGTCCAGGCGTCCCCCCTCTCCGACCGCGGACGGCGCCGACGCGGGCGGCGTTCCCGGAGCAGGCCCAAGAGAGCCCTCGCGCCCCTGGCAGGCGGCGAGCGCTACCGCTGCGGCGAGGGCGGCGGCCACCCGCCTCACCCCGGGTAGTCCTCTCCGCGGAGTCCCGCGCGTCTTGTCAGCGGCGACCCCTGCGGCGTACAATGCGCCTGTGGGTTCGCCGGAGCGGACGGCCCTCGTCTTCGACATGGACAACACGCTCGTGGGGTCCCGCATCGACTTTGCGGCCATCCGGCGGTCCCTCGTCGCCCTCCTCGCCCGCGCCGGGGCGGCCTCCTTCCCCCCCACGGGCCTCCTGGCGCGTCCCATCGCCGACCTGGTGAGCCAGGGGGCGTCTTTCGACCGGGCGCACGGGACGTCCCTCGTCCCCGAGATGTGGAGGATCATCGCCGCCTACGAGCTTGACGGCCTGCGGGGGGCGACGGCGCTCGACGACGCCCCGGCTGTCCTCGCGGCCCTCCGGCGGGACGGTTTCCGCATCGCCGTGGTCACCAACAACGCGCGGGAGGCGGCCCGGCGGGCGCTTCAGTCGACGGGCCTGTGGCCCTCCGTGGAAGTCCTCGTGAGCCGCGACGACGTGGCGGCCCTCAAACCCGCGGGCGACGGTGTCGTGGAGGCTCTCCGGCGCCTCGCGCCCGTGGAGCGGGCCTTCGTCATCGGCGACTCCTGGATCGACGGGGCGGCTGCACATGTGGCCGGAGCCCTCTTCATCGCCTACCGGCGCGCGGCCGAGGACCTCGTCGCCCACGGGGTCCGGCCGTGGCGCGTCATCAGCCACCTCGGAGATCTCCGGGAACTCGTCACCAAAAGTGCTTGAACTTCCCCGCGAACCGGCGCTCCAGGGCCTGCTTGTGCAGGTGGTAAACGGGGCAGCGCCGCAGGATGCAGACCTGGAGCGCCGTGTTGCAGTAGGCGTCGGGCACGTGCCAGCACTCGTGGTCGAGGAAGTAGGCGAAGCACACCCCCGTTCGTGAGAGGGCCTGGGCAGGGCTCACCCCGTCCAGCGGGACGTCCGGCACCGGGCGGCGGCGTCGGCGGCGGGCCCGGGGGGCCGGGGGGGTCTTCCGAGGCGCCGGGGGAGAGGCCTCTGCCCCAGCGTCCTCCTTCGGCTCAGGAGGCGGGGGAGGCGGAGCCGAGTCCCGGGGCGCGTCCCGGTCCTCGGCGGGGGGTGCGGGAGGCGAGGCGGGCACCTCGGGCGGAGGAGGCGCCTCCGCGGCCCGGGGGGCCGGGGACGGCGAGTCCGCGAGGCTGGGCGGGTCCGGAGGCGGGGGCGCGGGATCGGCCTCCGTCTCGGCGGGGGGAGGGCTCGTCCCCTCCAGGTCGGCGAGCTCGCGCGACGTGTCGTGGATGAGGGACCTAATTCCGCGCCGCAGCTCGTCGCGCCGTCTGCTCAAGCGCCATCACCTCCTTGGCGAGGCTCATGTACTCCTGCGCCCCGCGGGAGGCCGGCGTGTGGATGAACACCGGGACCCCGACCATGCTGGACTCGACCAGCTTGATGTTGAAGTGGATCGCGCTGGCGAACACCTTGTCCCCGAAGTACTCCCGGATGCCCTGGAGGATCTCCTTGCTGATGCTCGTGCGGGCGTCGTACATGGTGGGCACGACGCCGGCGATCTCGATCTCGTGCCCCACCTCCTCGCGCACCGCCTTGAGGGTCCTGAGGAGCTGCCGCATCCCCAGGAGGGCGTAGTAGTGGGTCTGGATCGGGATGATGACCTCCTCACACGCCACGAGGGCGTTGAGGGTGAGGAGGCCGAGGGAGGGCGGCGTGTCCACCAGGATGTAGTCGTAGCGGTCGCGCAGGGGGGCCAGCTTCTTCCGCAGCATGTTCTCCCGCCCGATGCGCGCGGAGAGCTCCAGCTCCGCGGCCGCGAGCTCGATGGAGGACGGCACGAGGTCCAGGTTCCCCACGCTGGACCGCACGATGATGCTCTCCAGGGTCGGAGCGGCCCCGTCCGGACCGGGGTCGTCCACGATCACGTGGTAGATGGTCCGCGGGAGCGATGCCGGGTCGACGCCCAGGCTCACCGTGGCGTTGGCCTGCGGGTCGAGGTCGACGAGGAGGACCCGGCGGCTGCTCACAGCCAGGCAGGCGGCCAGGTTGACCGCGGTGGTGGTTTTCCCGCAGCCGCCCTTCTGGTTGACGAGGGCGATGACGCGGGCCGTCGTCTTCTGAAGATCCTCCAGCCTGGCCTCCTCCTTCGAACCGGTCACTGGGAACCTCCCCGGCCCAAATGCCTGTTCGACCGCCCGTCAGGCTTTTCCTCCGGACCGGTCCACGAGCTGGCGGGCGAGCGCGAGGGCTTCCTCGCGCGTCTGGATCCGTCCTTCCAGCCGGGCGTCCTCTACGGCGCGGAGGACCTCGCCCACCCGGGGACCCGGCCGGAGACCCATGGCGAGGAGGTCGTGCCCCGTCACCAGGCGGGGCGGGGGGCTGGGTTCCTTCCTCACTTCCTCGGCCCGCGCCCGCGCCCACTCGTAGGTGGAGAGGTCCCCATGGCTCGCCAGGCAGTCGACCCGGTACAGCTCCAGGAGCTCCGGGAAGATCTCGTCGGCCAGGATCCGCCGGGCCCGGGCCTCCCGCATGTGCGGGAGGTCCTTGAACACCATGTGCTGCCGGACGAGGCGGACTACGCGGTCGACCTCCCTGCGGGAGAACCGGAGCCTCTCCATGACCCGCCGCGCGATCTCGGCACCCACCTCGTCGTGCCGGTGGAACCTGATGCGGTCGGCGTAGGTCGCCGTCACCGGCTTCCCCACGTCGTGGAGGAGGGTGGCCATGGCCACGGTCGGCGACGGAGACCGGAGGTGGGATAGCGCCAGCCGCGTGTGGTCGAACACGTCGCCCTCGGGGTGGAACACCGGAGGCTGGGGGACACCCACCTCCGCGGCCACCTCCGGGAGGATGACGTCCAGGAGGCCCGTGTCCCGCAGGAGGAGGAGGCCGCGGGAGGGGTCCGGCCCCGTGAGGAGGCGGACCACCTCGTCGCGGACGCGCTCCGGGCTCACCTCCCGCAACCCGCCGCGGAGCTGCCGGATGGCCTCGTGCGTCCCCGGGTCGATCTCGAACCCCAGCTCGGCCGCCTGCCGCACGGCCCTGAGCATCCGGAGCTTGTCTTCCGCGAAGCGGGAAGGGGGATCGCCGATGGCCCGGATGACGCGGGCGCGGAGGTCCTCCCGCCCCCCCACGAAGTCCAGGACCTCGCCCGACTCGGGGTCCCAGTAGAGGCCGTTGACGGTGAAGTCGCGCCTCTCGGCGTCCTCCCGGAGCGACGCAAAGCTCACGGAGGAGGGGTGTCGGCCGTCGAGGTAGGGGCCCTCGGTCCGGTAGGTGGTCACCTCGTAGGTCCCGTCGGGCATGATGACCTGGACCACCCCGAACTGGGCCCCCACGTCCACGGTCCGGGGGAAGAGGCGGCGGACCTCCTCGGGAGGCGCGGACGTGGCGATGTCGTAGTCTGCGGGGGCCCGGCCGAGGAGCATGTCCCGCACGCACCCTCCCGCGAGATAGGCCTCGAAGCCGCTCTGCCGGAGGCGGCGGACGATCTCCGCGGCGGTCTCACGGCTCGGCACGGGAATCCCCCTCCTCGGCCAGGAGGACCCGCAGGGCCAGGAGGGCCTCCCGCAGGAGCCGGGAGACGTGCATCTGGGAGATGCCGAGCCGGGCGGCGATGTCCGCCTGGGAGAGGTCCTCGAAGAATCGCAGGCGCACGATCTCGCGGGACCGCGCGGGAAGGCGGGCGAGCGCGCCCTCGAGCGTGGCCCGGTCCTCCAGACCCTCGAGGGCGGGGTCCTCGGCCCCTACCGACTCGGCGAGCGCGCTCACGGACTCCCCCTCCCCTTCCGGCCCCTCGGCGTCCAGGGAGACGAGGCTGTAGGCCCGACCCACCTCGAGGGCCTCCAGGACGTCGTCGAGGGCCACGCCCGTGTGCTCGGAGAGTTCCTGGATCGTCGGGGATCGCCCCAGGCGCTGCGCGAGATCGTCGATGGCCCGCATGAGGGCGGCGTTGCGCTCGCGCAGGCCGCGGGGCACCCGGATGGCCCAGAGCTTGTCCCGGAAATGGCGCCTGATCTCCCCCACGATGGTGGGGGTGGCGTAGGTCGTGAACTCGACCTCGCGGGCGGGGTCGTACCGCTCCAGGGCCTTCAGGAGACCGATGCGCGCGACCTGGACGATGTCCTCAAGGGGCTCGCCCCGGTTCCCGAACTTCCGGGCGAGGTACAGGGCGAGGTCGCCGAAGGCCTCGACGAGCCTCTCCCGGGCCTCGGGGTCCCGGGTGGCCGCGTAGCGGCAGAGGAGGGCATGGATCTCCTCCCTGTCCGGTGGGCGCCGGCCCCGGCCGCGGGGAGCCACGGGTCACCCCTGGCGGCGCTTCACCAGCCGGAGTTCGGTCGTCCCCGAGACCTCGTCGTGGTCTGAAGAGACCTCGTCCACAAGACACCGCATGAGGAACAGCCCCAGGCGGCCCTCGTCAAGACGCGGGATGTCCTCCCGGGAGGGCGGGGCCGGGCCCAGGTCGACCCGGGGGGCCTGGGCGGCGAGGCGGACCTCCAGGGACTCCCGCTGGAGGCGGAAGCGCGCGACGAGCGTCCCCGCCCCGTCGCCCGGTCCCAGGAGCGCGGTGCACGCCTCCCCCACCGCGATCTTCAGGTCCTCCACCTCGTCGTAGGTGAAGCCGCCCCGGGCCGCGACCGCGGCGGCCGCCAGCCGGACGACCCCCACGTACTGCCCCCGCGCGGGGACCGTGACCTCCACCTGGTCCCCGCTCCCCAGCGCCTCCTCTCCGGCGCCGGTCCTCACCTCACCCCTCCTGCTGGCCCTCCGGCCGGTCCGGGGAGCTGCCGGCCACTTCCTGCTTGCCGGACTCGAAGGCCCGGCGCAGGCGCTCCGTGCGCTCCTCCACCAGGGTGCGCCCGCGCTCGAGAGCTTCGCTCGCGGCGGAGCGCGCCTTCGTCACCAGCTCGTCGGCCCCGGTCCGCACGCGGTCGGCCACGTCCGCCGCGGTCTTCCGCACCTGCTCGGCCAGCCGGTCGGCCTGGGCCTGGGCCCGCTCCTTGAGCTCCTCTCCCTCGCGCTTGAGCCGGGCCCGGACCTCCCGGCCCGGCGCCGGGGCGACGAGGAGCCCCACGGCCAGCCCCAGGGCGCTGCCCAGGAGAAATCCCACGACCAGATCCCGTCGCTCGTTCATGGCTCGTTCCTCCCTTTCTCTCGCATGGGGCGGATCCACTGCACCCCTTCCCGGAGCACCGCCAACGCTCCAGCGGCGTTGGCGAGCGCCTCGCGCACGACGCGCCGGGCCGCCGCCCGGACGCCGTCCACGGTGTGCACGGCTTGCTGGGCCATCTGGTCGAGTCGTTCCACCGACCTGGCCACGTCCTGGAGCGTGGTCGCCACGCCGTCGAGCTTCCGGACGAGCTGGCGCAGGTCGGTGAGGAGATCCGGCAGGGTCTCCTCCACCCGGGCCAGGAGCTCCTCCGCCCGCGCGGCCGCCCGCCGGGCCTGGAGGAGGACCGGGACCAGGGCCGCCACGGCCACCACCACGGCGGAGGCGATGACAGCCAGGCTCACCGCGGTCACGACCGACACCGAGCGTCCTCCTTCCCGCACCTCACCTCGGCCACCACCCCTCCTCCCAGGACCACGTCGCCGTCGTAGAAGGCGACGGCCTGGCCGGGAGCCGGCGCCCGCGGCGGCTGGGGGAACCGGACCAGGAGGCGGCCCTCCCCCGCCGGCGTGATGACGGCCGGCACGTCGGGGGCGGCGTGGCGGATCCGCGCTGTCACCTGCCGGGGTCCCCTCAGCTCGGGGACGGCGATCCAGTTCAGCTCGGAGGCCACGAGCTCGGTGCAGTGCACGGCCCTCTCGTCCCCCACCAGGACCGCGTTGCGCGCGGCGTCAACGGCCACCACGTACCGGGGCCGCTGCCCGCGGATCCCGAGCCCCCTCCGCTGGCCCACCGTGTAGCGGGCGATGCCCCGGTGGGAGCCCAGCTGCTCGCCCGTCTCCAGGTCGTAGATGGGCCCGGGCCGAAGGGCCTCGGGAGCGTACCGCGCGACCACGTCCGCGTACCCCCCGGCGGGGACGAAGCAGATCTCCTGGCTGTCCGGCTTCCCGGCGACGGGGAGCCCCCACCGGCGGGCGAGCTCGCGGACCGTCGCCTTGGTGTAGCTCCCCACCGGGAAGCAGACGGACGCCAGCTGCTCCTGGGTGAGGCACGCGAGGACGTAGGACTGGTCCTTGTGGCGGTCCGCGCCGCGCAGGAGCCGGACGCGGCCCGACGGGTGGCGCGCCACCCGGGCGTAGTGGCCCGTCGCCAGGAGGTCCATCCCGAGCCCCCGCACGCGCTGGAGGAGGAGCGAGAACTTGATGGAGCGGTTGCAGGCGACGCAGGGGTTCGGCGTCCGACCGCGGGCGTACTCGCGGGCGAAGTCCCGGATGACCTCCCGCTCGAACTCCTCCCGGAGGTTCAGGACGTAGTGGCGGATCCCCAGGGTCCGGGCGACTGAGCGGGCGTCCTCCACGGCCCCGAGGCCGCAACAGCCCCGCCCCTCCCCCGAGGGGGCCGCCCACGTGGGCCACAGGTTCAGGGTGAACCCCACCACCTCGTGCCCCGCGCCCACCAGGAGCGCTGCCGCCACGGAGCTGTCGACGCCCCCGCTCATGGCCACTGCGATCCGCGCCATCCCGCCTCCTGCTGCTACGCGCGCGTGTAGCGCTTCCACAGGCCCCACCACGCCCGGAGCCGCCGCCGCACCTCCTCCTCATAGCCCGAGGTGGTGGGCTCGTAGTACACCCGGTCCCTGAGGTTCTCGGGGAGGTAGTGCTGGGCGACGAACCCGCCGGGGTGGTCGTGGGGGTACTCGTATCCCTCGCCGTGGCCCAGCCGCCGGCTCCCGGCGGTGCTCGCGTCCCGGAGCGGCAGGGGTACCGGGCGGGTCTCCTCCTCCTCGACGTCCCGGGCGGCCCGCGCGATGGCCTCGACGGTCGCGTTGCTCTTGGGCGCCGTGGCGATGTAGATGGCCGCCTCCGCCATGGGGATCCGGGCCTCCGGAAGGCCGACCAGGTCGACGGCCTGCGCGGCCGCCACCGCCACCAGGAGGGCCTGGGGGTCGGCCAGCCCCACGTCCTCCGCCGCGTGGACGATCATCCGGCGGGCGATGAACCGCGGGTCCTCGCCCGCGGCCAGCATCCGCGCCAGCCAGTACACCGCGGCGTCCGGGTCCGATCCCCGGAGGCTTTTAATGAAGGCCGACGCCATGTCGTAGTGGGCGTCGCCCTCGCGGTCGTAGAGGAGGGGCTGCCGCTGGATCACCCGCCGCACCCCTTCCGCCGTGAGCCGGCGGACGCCGGTGTCGTCGGGCGGGGTCGTCAGCGCGGCGAGCTCGAGGATGTTCAGGGCGATCCGGGCGTCCCCGTGGGAGGCCGCCGCGAGGATGGCGAGGGCCTCCTCGTCGGCCTCCACGTGGTCGGGGCCGAGACCCCGGGGGTCCACGAGGGCCCGCCGGAGGATCTCGACAACCTCCGGGGCCGACAGCGGCTCCAGGGCGAACACCTGGGAGCGCGAGACGAGCGTCGGGGTGACGTCCACGAAGGGGTTCCCCGTGGTCGCCCCGATCAGCACCACGGTCCCGTCCTCCACGTGGGGCAGCAGGACGTCCTGCTGGGCCTTGGTGAACCGGTGGATTTCGTCGACGAAGAGGATCGTCCGGACGCCCTGGGTGCGGCGCCGCCCCCGGGCCTCCTCGATCAGGCGCCGGAGCTCGGCGACCCCCGCCGTCACCGCGTTGACGGGGACGAAGTGGGCCCTCGTCATCCGGGCGATCACGAAGGCGAGGGAGGTCTTGCCCGTCCCCGGGGGCCCGTAGAAGATGGCCGACGTCAGGGTGTCGGTTTCGATGGCGCGCCGCAGGACCTGCCCCGGTCCCAGGAGGTGGCGCTGGCCCACCACCTCGTCGAGGGTCCGGGGCCGCATGCGCGCCGCCAGGGGAACGCCCCGCTCCCGCGCGGACTCGGGGCGGCTGGGCTCCATCTCGGGAGGAAAGAGGGACAGCTCCACAGCCCCATCATGCGCGCCTCCTCCAGGCGTGTCAAGCAAAGGCGCCCGCGCGGCGCGGACGTGGGGAGCGACAATGGCTCCCGCCTGTGCCGCCGGCTGCAGTTCCCCGAACCTTGCTCCCGGCAAGGTGGGTGCCCTCCCGGCCGGTTCCGGCTAGCCCGTCGTGCCGGGATTCCCCTGGGCCGTGCCGTCCCCGTCCGGAGCCGGGCTCCCTACGTGTTGGTGTTGGCTCGGAACCACACGCCTAGCGCGCACCGCAGGAGCCACTCCCATCATAACACCCACGCACCCGTGCTTCAATTGGACGCGACATCCGAGACATCCGACCCCCGCCTCCCCTCCGGCCACTTCACCTGGATGTGCACCTCCTCGAGCGCCGCCGGGTCGACCTCGGAGGGGGCGCCGGTCATGAGGTCCGTGGCGCTCTGCGTCTTCGGGAACGCGATGACGTCCCGGATGGACTCCCGCCCCGCCAGGACCATCACCATCCGGTCAAACCCCAGGGCGATCCCCCCGTGGGGGGGCGCGCCGTACCGGAACGCCTCCAGGAGGAACCCGAACCGATCGCGGGCGGCCTCGGGAGGGATCCCGAGCAGCGAGAACATGCGCTCCTGGAGGTCCTGCCGGTGGATCCGGACGCTCCCGCCGCCGAGCTCCACGCCGTTGAGGACGAGGTCGTAGGCCTTGGCCCGGACCCGCAGGGGGTCCTGGTCGAGGAGGGGCAGGTCCTCGTCCATCGGCGCCGTGAACGGGTGGTGCATCGCGGTCAACCCACCCTCGGGAGTCCGCTCGAAGAGGGGGAACTCCACCACCCACGCGAAGGCCCACCCGCGCCTCTCGAGGCCGAGGCGGCGGGCCAGCTCCAGCCGCAGCCGCCCCAGCGCCGCGCTCGCTTCCCGCGCGCCGCCGGCCACCAGCAAGAGGAGATCTCCGTCGCGGGCCCCGAACCGATGGCGCAGCGCCCGCACCGTGGCCTCCGGCAGGAACCGGGCCGCCGGGCCGCGGACGCCCCCGCTGTCCAGGTGGATCGGGACCACCCCCGGCGCTCCCGCCGCCCGCGCGACCTCCTCCAGCTGGGCCACGTCCCGGCGGCTGTACCCGGCCGCGCCGGGCGCGCACAGGCCGCGCACCGTGCCCCCCGCGCCGAGGGCGCGGGCGAACACCTGGTAGGGGGACTCCCGGAGCAGGTCCCCGCAGTCCACGATCTCCATCCCGAAGCGCAGGTCCGGCTTGTCGGTGCCGTACCGGTCCATAGCATCCGCGTAGGTGATGCGCGGGAAGGGACGGGGGACCTCCACCCCCATGGCGTCGCGGATGGCCGAAGCGACCATGCCCTCGGTGAGCTCCAGGATGTCCTCGACGCCGACGAAGGACATCTCCACGTCCACCTGCGTGAACTCCGGCTGCCGGTCCGCCCGGAGGTCCTCGTCCCGGAAACACCGGACGATCTGGAAGTACCGCTCGACCCCGGCCACCATGAGGAGCTGCTTGAAGAGCTGGGGGGACTGGGGGAGCACGTAGAACTTCCCCGGGTGGAGCCGGCTGGGGACGAGGAAGTCGCGGGCGCCCTCCGGCGTGCTCTTGATCAGCATCGGCGTCTCCACCTCCACGAACCCCTGCCCGCTCAGGTAGTCGCGGATGGCCTTGGCCAGCCGGTGCCGCAGGTGGAGGGCCTGGTACATGGACGGCCTCCGGAGGTCCAGGTACCGGTAGCGGAGCCGCACGGTCTCGTCGACTTCCCCGTAGTCGGTGATGGGGAAGGGCGGGACGTCGGAGGGGTTCAGCACCCGGAGCTCGCGGGCCCGCACCTCCAGCGCGCCGGTCGCAAGGCGCGGGTTCTCCGTCCCCGGGGGCCGGGGCGCGACCGTCCCGCGCACCGCGATGACGTACTCCGACCGCACCTGGTCGGCCACGGCGGCGGCCTCCGCGGCCTCCTGGGGGTTGCACACGACCTGGACCACGCCCTCGCGGTCGCGGAGGTCGAGGAAGATGAGCCCCCCGAGGTCGCGCCGGTTCTGGACCCAGCCCATGAGCGTCACGTCCCGTCCGGCGTCGTCGAGGCGCAGCGTCCCGGTGGTGTGGGTCCGCCGCCAGTCGCCCAGCTCACTCCTCATGGCTCTCTCTCCCCTCGGGCCAGCAGCTGCGCGCGCAGGGCCTCCTCCACCCGGTCGAGGGAGACCTCCTCCTGCGCGCCCGTCCTCATCTCCCGCACCACCACGACCCCCCGCTGGCGCTCCTGGTCCCCCACGAGGAGGACGACCTTCGCCCCGAGGCGGTCGGCCTGCTTCATCTGGGCCCGGAGGCTCCTCCCCATGACGTCCGTCACCACGGCGAACCCCGCCCGGCGGAGGCGGTCGGCGAGCGCCAGCGCCTCGGGCCCTCCCGTCCCCGCCGTGGCGATGACGGCATCAGGCCCGGGATCCTCAGGGGGGCGGATCCCCGCCTGGTCCAGCACGAGCAGCAGCCTCTCGAGCCCCAGGCCGAAGCCCACGCCGGGCGTGGGGGGCCCGCCCAGCTGCTCGGCCAGCCCGTCGTAGCGTCCCCCTCCGAAGACGGCGTTTTGGGCGCCGAGCCGCCCGGAGAGGGCCTCCCAGGCCGTCCGCGTGTAGTAGTCCAGGCCCCGGACGATGAGGGGGTCCACGGTGTAGCGGATGCCCGCCGCATCCAGGTGGGCCCGGACCCCCTCGAAGTGCTCCCGGCAGGGCGGGCAGAGGAAGTCCAGGATGCGGGGGGCGCCGCGGGCCAGCTCCCGATCCCGCTCCTTTTTGCAGTCGAGGAGCCGCAGCGGGGCCGTCTCGAAGCGGCGCCGGCAGTCGGCGCACACCTCGTCGAGGTGCGGCCTGTAGTACTCGCGGAGGACGTCCAGGTACCGGGGACGGCAGACCTGGTCCCCCACGCTGCTCAGGCGGATGTCGAGGTCGCGGAGGCCCAGGGACTCCACAAACCGGACCGCCAGGCTCAAAACCTCGGCATCGGCGCCCGGATGGGGGCTGCCCAGCACCTCCGCCCCGAACTGGGTGTGCTGCCGGTAGCGGCCCGCCTGAGGGCGGTCGTAGCGGAAGATGGGACAGATGTAGTACACGCGGACCGGCAGCCCGCCCGCGCCCAGGTTATGCTCGAGGAAGGCGCGCACGACGGGGGCGGTGCCCTCGGCCCTGAGCGAGAGGCTCCGTCCTCCCCGGTCCAGGAAGGTGTACATCTCCTTCTCCACGATGTCGGTGCCGGGCCCGACGCCCCTCTGGAAGACCTCGGTGGCCTCCACGAGAGGCGTCCGGATCTCCCGGTACCCGAACCGTCGGGCCGCCTCGTGGATCCTGGCCTCGAGCCACCGCCACCGGCCCGTCTGGTCCGGCAGGATGTCGGGCATGCCCCGCGGCGCGGTGATGGCCACTGTCTTCATTCCCATGCCCTCCGACGCGGCGCGCCTCGCCGGCCGATGCGGGCCGCCCACACCGAGCCGGCAGCGCCCCCCACGGCCACGGCCACGAAAAACCCGCTGGCCTCGGGCCGGTCCAGCGCGTACGTCCACGCCACCAGGTACGGCCGAGCCGCCCCCCACCCCACGGCGAGGGCGCCCACCGCCACCGGGAGGGCCGCGCGCCGCACGAGAGGAGCGCCCGCCACCCGGCCGAGCAGGAGGAGCCATCCCCCCACCACGACGGTGCCGCCCCCGAGGACGAGGACCTCGGGGGTCGCCGCGATGGCCGAGGTCAGGACCGAAGGCGGGAGGTGTCGCTCCCCCCACAGCGCGGCCGCTCCCAAAGACCCCAGGGCGACGATCGTCCCCCCGAGGCTTCCGGCCACGGCACGCCCCCAGGAGGACGGCCCCTCCCCCCCGAGGAGCGCCGCCGCCACGCCCTGGACCGCGGGAGCCACAAGGAGCACGGCCGGGACGAGCACCCAGGTGACCGCCTCCCACGACGAGCGGGGGAAGAGGTCCAGGAGGAGCCGGAGGATCCCGACCCGGGACGCCTCGGCGACGCCCCACACGCCCGTCCCCCCCACCGCTGCGGCCTCGAGGAGGAGCTCCCACATCCCCGGAGAGTCTTCCGCGGGAGCGGCTCGGGTCGGACGGCCTTCGGTCATCCCCGCCGGGGACTCTCCAGGAGGATCGTGACCGGGCCGTCGTTGTGGATCTCCACCACCATGTGGGCTCCGAAACGGCCGGGGACCACCCGGACGCCCGACGCCTCCAGCTGCTGGTTGAAGTACCGGTACAGCGGCTCGGCGCGCTCGGGAGGGGCGGCCTCCACGAAGCTGGGCCGCCGGCCCCGCCGGGTGTCCGCGTACAGGGTGAACTGCGGGACGCTCAGGACCTCGCCCCCGATCTCCACGAGGGAGCGGTTGAGCTTCCCGGCCTCGTCGTCGAAGATCCTGAGCCCCGCAACCCGCCTCGCCAGGAGGGCGGCGTCCTCCGGCGTGTCCTGCGCGTGGACGCCCAGGAGGACGACGTAGCCCCGGCCGATGCTCCCGAGCCGCACCGGCTGGGGGTCGACCACCGACAGGGCCGCCTCCCGCACGCGCTGGACGAGCGCCCGCATCCCGGCGCGGTCACGCCCCCGCCCGCCGGGTCGACGGCGTCACGCCCGGCGCCCCCGGGGACGCCCGCAGCCGCCCGAGCCGGTCCCGGACGTCCTGGAAGGTCTCGTCCTTCTTGGGGAAGGCAAACCGGACCCACCGCCGGCCGTACTCCGGCTCGTGGAAGAAGGACGACCCCGGCACGGGGGCCACGCCGATCTCCTTGATGAGGTGCATCGTGAAGGCCTCGTCGTGGTCGTACCCCAACCCGGTGATGTCGCACATGATGTAGTACGCCCCCTGGGGCACGAGGGGCCGGAACCCCACCTCCCGGAGGATGCCGAGGAGGGTGTCCCGCTTCCGCTGGTACATGGCCGCCAGCTGCGCGTAGTAGGACCGCGGGAACCGGAGGGCGGTCACGGCGGCCTCCTGCAGGGGGGCGGCTGCGCCCACCGTGAGGAAGTCGTGGACCTTCCGGATCCCGTCGGCGACGGGCGCGGGCGCGATCGTCCACCCGACCCGCCAGCCCGTCACGCTGTAGCTCTTGCTCACGCTGTTGACGATGACGGTCCGCTCGGCCATCCCGGGGAGGGCCGCCAGGCTCACGTGGCTGTGCCCGTCGTAGACGATGTGCTCGTACACCTCGTCGGTGATGGCCAGGAGGTCGTGGCGCCGGCACACCTCGGCGATGAGCTCGAGCTCCTCCCTCGTGAAGACCTTGCCGGTGGGATTGTGGGGGGTGTTGACGATGATGGCTTTGGTCTTCTTCGTGACAGCCCGCCGAAGATCGTCGGGGTCGAAGGGGAAGCCGGGCTCCAGGCGGATGCGCACAAACCGGGGCACCGCGCCCGAGAGCTTGGCGTCAGGCCCGTAGTTTTCGTAGAAGGGCTCGAAGACGATCACCTCGTCCCCGGGGTTCACCGTGGCCAGCATGGTGGCCATCATGGCCTCCGTGGCCCCACAGGTCACCGTGATGTTCCGCTCGGGGTCCGCCTCGATCCCGTTGAACCAGCGCGCCTTCTCGGCGATGGCCTGGCGCAGCCGGGGCGAGCCCCACGTGATGGCGTACTGGTTGTGGCCCTCGGCGAGGGCCCGCGCGGCCGCCTCGAGGAGCTCGGCCGGCGCCGGGAAGTCGGGGAACCCCTGGGCCAGGTTGATGCCGCCGTGCTCCAGCGCGAGCCGCGTCATCTCCCGGATCACCGACTCCGTGAACACACCGACCCGCGCCGCCGTCTCGATCATCGCGTCCCCTCCTGCACACCGTCCCCCTCCCCGGCCGACCTCCCCGGGGGAGCGGGCGATCGCCGTTATCGTAGCACGTTTGCGGGGCCGTGGGGATCCCGCGGCTCACCAGTCAGTGCGGAACGACGCGCTCGACGCTGACCACTTCTTTGACCTGGCCGATCCGCTGCATGACCGACGTCAGCTGGGTGACGTTGCGGATGTCGAGGACGAGGTTGATGACGCCCACCTTGTCCTTGCGGACCCGCGCGTTCACCGACACCACGTTGGTCTTGGTCTCCGCAATGGCGGCGAGGATGTCCTTCAGGAGCCCGACGCGGTCCAGGGCCTCCACCTCGATCTCCACGTGGTAGGTCCCGTCCGTGGAGGCCTCCCACTCCACCTCCACGAACCGCTCGGGGTGCGCCCGCAGGAACTCCATGTTGGGGCAGTCGACCCGGTGGATGCTCACCCCCCGCCCCTGGGTGATGTACCCGGTCACCGGATCGCCGGGGAGGGGGCTGCAGCACCGGCCGAACCGCATGAGCACGTTGTCGACGCCCCGGATCCGGATCCCGTGGGCCGCCCCGGGCGGCCGCTCCGCCGGCGGCTGGGGGCGCGCGACTTCCGGGGGAGCCTCGGGGCCGCGGAGCGACTGGACCACCTGGAGGAGGGAGAGGTCCCCGTTCCCCAGGGCCGCAAAGAGCTCCTCCTCGTCGGGCAGGCCGAAGCGGGCGGCCACCTCGCGCAGGCTCTCGGACCGCAGCGAGGCGGCGCCCCCGGACCGGCGCACCTCCTTCTCCAGCATCTCCCGGCCCCGGAGGATGTTCTCGTCGCGGCGCTCCTTCTTGAACCACTGGCGGATCTTCGTCCGCGCGTTGCTCGTCTGCACGAAGGCCAGCCAGTCGCGGCTCGGCCCCGGGCTGCTCTTGCTGGTGAGGATCTCGACGATGTCCCCCGACTGGAGGCGGTAGTTGAGCGGCACGAGCCGGCCGTTCACCTTGGCCCCGGTGGTGTGGTAGCCCACGTCCGTGTGGATCCGGAAGGCGAAGTCCACGGGCGTGGCCCCGGCCGGCAGGTCGATGACGTCGCCCTTGGGCGTGAAGACGAAGACCTCGTTCTGGAAGAGGTCGATCTTCACCGAGTGCATGAACTCCCGCGCGTCCTGCATCTCCTGGTGCCACTCCAGGAGCTGCCGCAGCCACGAGAGCTTCTGGGCGAACTCGCCCTCGGCCCTGCCCCCGCCCTCCTTGTAGCGCCAGTGGGCGGCGATGCCGTGCTCGGCGGCCCGGTGCATCTCCGGGGTCCGGATCTGGATCTCGAGCGGGTGCCCCTCGCAGATCACCGCCGTGTGGAGCGACTGGTAGCCGCTCGTCTTGGGGTTGGCGATGTAGTCGTCCACCTCGCCGGGAATGGGCTTCCACAGGGAGTGGACGATCCCGAGGGTCTCGTAGCACTCCCGGACGTCGTTGACGATGACGCGCACCCCGATCCGGTCGTAGATCCGCCCCACGCCCTGGCCCTGGTACTTGGGGCGCTGCATCTTCTGGTAGATGCTGTAGACGTGCTTCGGGCGCGCGGTGATGTTGCTCCGCTCCACGCGGACCCCCGCGCGGTTGAGCTCCCGGTAGAGGGTCTCGACGACGCGCCCCAGGAGCTCCTCCTGCTCCTTCCGGCTGCGGTCGATCTCCTGGGCGATCGCCCGGTAGGCCTCGGGTTCCAGCACCTCGAAGGCCAGGTCCTCCAGCTCCCGCTTGAAGCTCCCGATCCCCAGCCGCTCGGTGAGCGGGGCGTAGATCTCCAGCGTCTCCCGCGCGGTCCGCTTCTGCTTCCACTCGGGGAGGAAGCGGATGGTCCGCATGTTGTGGACGCGGTCGGCCAGCTTGATGAGGATGATCCGGATGTCCTTGGCCATGGCGAGGAACATCTTGCGGAGGTTCTCCGCCTGACGCTCCTCGCGGCTCTTCCACTCGATCCGGCCCAGCTTCGTGACGCCGTCCACCAGGCTGGCGATCTCCGGCCCGAAGACGTCCCGGATCTCCTCGATGGTGTGGGGGGTGTCCTCGGGGACGTCGTGCAGGAGGGCTGAGGCGATCGTGGCGGCGTCGAGCCGCAGCCCCACGAGGATGGTCGCGACCGCCACGCTGTGGCTGATGTAGGGGTCGCCCGAGGCCCGGGTCTGGCCCGCGTGGGCCTCCCGGGCAAAGAGGTAGGCCCGCCGGATGAGGTCGTGGTCGGCGTGAGGGATGGCTTCCCGGGCCCGCCGAAACAGCTCCGCGGCGTCCTCCGGCAGCCGCTCCTCCGCATCCGTGTCTGTCACCGGCACCTGGTGCACCACAGCCCTGCCTCTTTAGGCCAGGAGCGCCCGCAGCACCTCCGGCGGTCCCGCCCGCTCCGCCCACTCGGCGAAGCCCTCGAACGCCCTGCGCTCGCGGAGGCCCTCCCGGTACCGGAGGGACTCCCTGAGACTCCGGCGACCCTGAGCCGCCTGCATCTGGACCTGCCACCCGCCTCCGCCCGGGAGGCTCTCGCGGGACGCGAGCCCCAGCTCCTCGAACACCGCGCACGCGGCCCACACGGTGCTCGGGGAGAGGCCCGGGACAGCCCGGCTCAGGTGGTCCCACACCTCCGCGTCGGGCCACGGGAAGGGCTCGCTCCCCCTCCACGCGCGCAGGGCGTGGTAGAGGGCCAGGAGCGTCTCCCGGCCCGGCGCGCGCTCCTCCACCCTCCTGCGGAAGTCCGCGATCTCCTCCCCTCCGTAGGCCAGCGTCACGGTCACGGGCCGCGCTCCCGCCCCGGCGGCGCCGCAGAGGGCCGTGAACCGGTCGCGGTCCGGGGGCAGCTCGGCCACGACGAGCCGCCGCACCTCCGGCCCCACCGCCTCCTCGTCCGCGGCCCCGGTGGTCACCAGCACCCGGAGACGTCCGGCGCGGAAGGCCTGGGTGATGGTCCGCCGCAGCGACGCCGGCAGGCCGCCGTGCAGGTAGGCGACCCTGCCCGCATCGCCTCCCGAGGCCTCGCGGAGCCTGGCCGCAAGCCGGACACACGCCTCCCGCTGAACAGTATAAAACAACGCCTTCTCTTTATCTAACGCGATCTCCTCTACGAGGAGGTCCACGCGGCCGGGCTCCCCCCGCAGGTCGGCGACCTGGAGGGGAGGACGCGCCCTGTAGTCCACCAGCACGGGCGCACCGAACGCCCGGGCGAGCACGCTCGCCGCCCCCGCGCTCCCGACCGCCGCAAGAGGGCGGGCCCGGAGCGCGGCCACCCGCCGCGCATCCTCCTCGGCCACTCCGTCGAGCACGAGGACCCCTCCCTCCCCTTCTCCCCTCCGGAGGAGGTCGAGGCACGCCTCGACGCTGGCCACCACCACGTCGGCCTCCCCGGCCCGGAGGGACCGGGCCACCTGCTGCCGCTCCCGCAGGCCCTGCAGGCCGTGCACGGCCACGACCGTAAGCCCGAGAGGGCCGAGCCTCTCCCGCAGCTGGTCGGCCCGGTGGCGCACGTGGGCCGGGAGGTTCGCGACCACGAAGACAGGCCTCCGCCACCGGACGGCCATCGCCGCCACCGTAGCGAGGGCTCCCACCCTCCCGCGTCCGGGAGGGACGGCCAGGACGACGGCTCCCCGTTCCTCCAAGACCTCGCAGGCCTCCGCCCAGGAGGGAGGGATCGGGCGTCCTCCCAGGAGCTCGATGGCGAGGCGGTCCATGGCGTCCCGCCGGGCCAGGACGCCCCACGCCCGCCGCCGAGCCGCCGCCCCGGAGGACGGAGCCGCTTCCTCGTCCCGCTCGAGGTACACGTTGACCCCCTGGGTGGGAGCGGTGCCCGTCACCGCCGCCACCGTGACCCGGTACCGCGCGCCCCGGTCGACGGCCGGGGCGAGACGGCCGGCGAGCCGCGCGTTCAGGTAGCCGAGGAGGCGCCCGTCGCCCGTGGTGACCTGGATGGCGTGCGGGTCGTGGGGGTTCCCCGGCTCCCGCCTCAGCCTCAGCGGGTCTCCCGGCCGCACCGAGGAGATCGCCTCCTGGCGGGCGTCGAAGGTGACCCCCACGAGCTTCGTGTAGAGCTGGGCGGCCTGCTCGACCCCCCCGTAGGAGGGACGGCCCAGGAAGTCGGAGGCGCGGGCGAAGAGGCGGTCCACGAGGAGCTCGGTGTTCGCGAGGACCGCCCCGGGGTCGAGGCCGGGGACATCGAGGGCTCGTACCCGGAGCCGGACGCGCTCCGGAGCGGCGCGGTCCACCTCCGGGACGAAGGCTACGTCGACCCTCGCCTCGGTGAGGGTCAAGAGGTCGATCCAGGGACCCAACTGGAAGCCGATGGCGTCGACCACCGCGGAGCCGTCGGTCACGGTGAGGCTCAGGTGCTCCCCGTTGCCCACCAGCCGGCCCGCCACGGCGCGGACGCCCCGTGCCACCAGCACGGGCGCGGGATTGCCGACGCCGAAGGGCCCGAGGCGGTCCAGCTGGGCCACGAGATCCACGGAGAGCTCGGGGAGCCGGACCTCGGCGTCCACGTCGAGCCGCACCGGTTCCCGCACCAGTCGCTCGGCCGCCACCCGGAAGAAGGCCCGCCGAAAGTCCTCCACCGCCTCCGGTGCGATGGAGAGCCCGGCGGCCATGCTGTGCCCCCCGAAGCTCAAAAGGGAGTCCCGGCACAACGCGAGGGCGTCCACCAGGTCGAAGCCCTCCACGCTCCGGGCCGACCCCCGCCCCGCCGCCTCGTCGAGCGCGATCACCACGGCGGGCCGGTCGTACAGCTCGACGAGCCTGCCCGCCACGAGCCCCACGACCCCCGGGTGCCACCCCTTCCCCGCCGCCACCACTGCGGGAGCGCCGCCGTCGGACTCCGCCTGCGCGATCGCCTCCTCCAGGACACGGTCGGTGATCGCCTGGCGCTCGCGGTTCGCGGCGTCGAGCGCCCACGCCAGGTCGTGGGCCTCCGCCGGGTCGTCGGTCAGGAGGAGCCGGAGGGCGGGCGTCGGATCGCCGAGGCGACCGGGGGCGTTGAGGCGGGGGGCCAGCTGCCACCCCACGTGCCACACGCCCACGGGCCCCTGGATCCCGCTCACCTCGACAAGGGTCCGGAGGCCCGGGATAGGCGCGTCCCTGAGGCGCGCGAGGCCGGCCGCCACGAGACGGCGGTTGTCCCCTCGGAGCGGCACGACGTCGGCCACGGTCCCGAGAGCCGCCAGCACCGCGAGCTCCTCGGGGACCCGGTGCGCGTGCCCCAGGTGCCGGTACAGAGCCCACAGGAAGAAGAGGGCGAGGCCGGCGGCACAGGGAGGGGCGCCCTCCTTGCGACCGCCGGGATCCACGATCAGCGCAGGCGGGCGTTCGGCCGGGGGAGTGTGGTGGTCGAGCACCACGACCGTGAGGCCCCGCTCCGCCGCGCGCTCCACCGCCGCGTGGGCCGTGATCCCGCAGTCGGCGGCGAGGAGGAGCCGCGCCCCTCGGTCGGCGAGGGCGTCCACGGCATTCACCCCGAGACCGTACCCGTCCCGGAGACGGTGGGGGAGGTACCACAGGGGATCGGCGCCCACCGCCCGGAGCCCGCGGACGAGGATAGCCGTGGCGGCGATCCCGTCCACGTCGTAGTCGCCGTGGATGGCGAGGGGGCGGCCCGACCGGATCGCCTCGCCCACCGCGTCCACCGCCTCCTGCATGCCGGGGAAAGCCAAAGGATCGGTCAGGCGATCCAGGCGCGGGTCGAGGAACTCCCGGGCCTCCTCGGGGGTCGTGACGCCGCGGCGGCGCAGGATCGCCGCCACGAGGGGGTGGACTCCCAGGGCGGCCGCAAGAGAGAGGGCCTCCGGGTCGGGAGGGGGGATGCGCCAGGGGAGCTGCCGGACACCCGTCACGGGAACCATCTTACGGTCGTCGGGTGCGCGCCCGCCCCCCATCCTGCGAGCTCTTCCTCCGTGTGCTCACGGCTCCCTCGCACACGGCGGGAACACGGCCCCGCCTCGCCTTCAAGTATACCAAACTGACGTTCGCGTGAACCGGGAGCGTGTCCTCGACCTCGTGCTCGACGGGATCCGTGCGGCGGGTCAGGAGAGACCCCGGGTCTCGTCGCCCGGCCGCGGAGAGGGCGGCGACCCGGGGGGAGGGGCGGCGTGCCCCTGGGACGGGCCCGCCTCCAGGGCCCTCAGACGCGTCTCCAGGTGACGGAGCTGCCCCCCCAGGCGGGCGTGGCGGGCCACGGAGGCCACGAAGACCGCAAGAGCCCCCAGCACGCCCGATCCAATGAGGGCCAGGGCGAGAGGGCCCGTGTACAGGGGCCACTGCCAGAAGCGGACGGTCACCGTGTCCGTGTTGCTGAGGGCGAACACGGTCACGGCGACGAGGACCACGACCAACCAGAAGACCATCGGCCTCTACCGCCGGCGCCGGCCGCCGCGCCGGCGGCGCGGCCCGCCCGCGCGGGGAGCGGTCGGCACCGCGGCTGGCGGGACAGGGGTCGCCGTGCGCTCCCCATCGCCCGCCACGCGGGCGGCTTCGCCGGGGAGCTCCGCCGAGCGGGCCGGACGCCCGACCGGCATCCCCGCCTGGGCCGCCTTGCGCCGCTCGGCCCAGTTGTGCCAGTCCACGAGGATCGGGCTGGCGTTGAAGATGGAGGAGTAGCCTCCCGTGATGATGCTCACCACCAACCCGAAGGCCACGTCCCGGATCGTCTCCCCGCCGAAGACGTACACCGCGCCGATGGCGAGGACGGCGGTCATGGCCGTGTTGATGGACCGGACGAGCGCTTCCAGGACGCTCCGGTTCACCAGGTGCTCGAAGGGCTCCCGCGTCCGCTGGCTGAGGTTCTCGCGGATCCGGTCGAAGATGACGATGGTGTCGTTGATGGAGTACCCCGCGACGGTGAGCAGGACGGCCAGGAAGGAGCTGTTGACCTCGCGCTGGGTCAGGGCGAACGCGCCGATGACCACGAGCAGGTCGTGGAGGAGGGCGATGTCCGCGGCGATGGCAAAGCGGACGGAGCGGAACCGGATGGAGATGAAGATGACCTGGAGGACGAGGCCAATGGCGACGCCGAGGATGGCCACGTTCCTGAGCTCGGCCCCGATCTCCGGGCCGACGGTGTCCTCGCGCAACATCACCGTGCTGGGGAACCGCGTCCGGACGGCCTCGATGATCGCGTTGGTCTGGGCCTGGGTGAGGGGCCGCGTCCGGATGAAGAGCTCGGTCTCCCCGGACTTCTGGATGATGGCGTCCCCCAGCCCGAACCGGTCCATGACCTGGCGGATGTCCCCCACGGTGAAGGGCTGGGTGATCCTCAGCTCGAGCGCGTTGCCGCCCGTGAAGTCCACGCCCCAGTTGAGGGCGTGGTGGTCCCGCACGTGGTGGACGTAGAGCGAGATGAGGCCCGGCAGGATCACCGCGAGGGAGAGGGCATACCACCACCGGCGGCGCCCGATGAGGTCGAAGGACCGCGCCACGGCGGGCCTACTCCCCCGCGCTCCCCGGCCCCGCCGGCGCCGCCGCCGGGGCCGGGACCCGCCGCCCTCCGAGGGCGCCGATCCGCTGGATCCAGCCCGCCAGCCGGGTCTCGAGAGCGAGGTCCACCAGCACCCGGGTCACGACGATCGCGGTGAAGATGCTGGTGAGGATCCCGAGGATCAGGGTGACGGCAAACCCGCGCACCGGGCCCGTCCCTAGCCACAGGAGGACTGCCGCGCCGATGAGCGTCGTCGTGTTGGAGTCGAAGATGGTCACGATGGCCCGGCTCCACCCCGCGCTGACGGCCGCCCGGAGCGTCTTGTGGGCGCGGAGCTCCTCCTTCACCTTCTCGAAGATGATCACGTTGGCGTCCACGGCCACGCCGAGGGAGAGGATGAAGCCCGCGATGCCGGGGAGGGTGAGGGTGGCCCCGAGGAGCGTGAGCAGGGCGAAGAGGATGAGGGTGTACACGCCGAGCGCCAGGTCCGCGAGGAAGCCCGGGAACCGGTAGTACAGGAGCATGAACAGCCCCACCAGGACCACCGCGATGTACCCGGCCCGCAGGCTGCGGTCGATGGAGTCCCGGCCGAGGAGGGGGCCGACGGTCCGGTTCTCCACCACCTTGACCGGGAGGGGGAGGGCGCCCGCCCGCAGGAGCACGGCCAGGTCCCGCGCCGAGTCGAGGGTGAAGCCCCCCTCGATGACGCCCTTGCCGCCGGGGATCGGACTGTTGATGACGGGCGAGCTGATCACGCGGTTGTCGAGGACGATGGTCAGGTACTTCCCCACGTTCTTCGTGGTGTAGTCCTCGAAGGTCTTGGCCGCCGAGCTCCGGAAGGTAAAGCCCACCTCGGGCCGGCCGAACTGGTCGAAGGTCACCTGGGCGTCGCTCAGGTCGGCGCCCGTGAGGATGACCTTCTTGGGGAGCGCGAGGCGGGTCTTGTCGGGGAGGACGACCGTGTCGGGGCCCACCCACTCGGCCCCCTGGGGGAGAGAGCGCGTCCCCGTGTCGACGAACTCCAGGAGGGCGGTCTTCCCGATCAGCTCGATGGCCCGCTGGGGGTTCTGGATGCCGGGGAGCTCCACGAGGATCCTGTCGCGCCCCTGGCGGGTGATGACCGGCTCGGAGACCCCCAGCTGGTCCACGCGGTTGCGGATCACCCGCACGACGCCGTCGACGGCGTCGGGGGTGACGGGCGTCCGCGGGGTCGGCTGCGCCTGGAGGACGATGTGGCTCCCGCCCTGCAGGTCGAGGCCCAGGTTGATGTGGAGGCGGAGAGGCTGGAAGACCGGCGTCGCCCCCTCCAGGCGCACGGGCTGGAAGGCGACGAGGAAGGCCGCCACCGCCACGAGGATGACGCCGAGGAGCCGTACGGAGTTGCTCACTCTCACGCCGGGCGATCCCTCCCGCGCAAACAAAAAAAGCGCCGAGACCGCGTCCCATTATAAGATTCCGCCCGACGCGGTGTCAAACGCAGAGGAGGGGACGTGCCCCAGCAGGCGCGCCCCATCCAGCGCCTTCATCCGGAGCAGCCGCCGCACCATCTGCGTCCGTAGCCCCGCCAGCGGGGCCGCCCCCAGATGGCCCAGAAAGTGATCCAACGTGTCGTGC
>Ga0209810_1002291_pt1 | contig 23609 bp, 20 predicted proteins | sample Coa_R1_7_FD_187159 | JGI IMG/M metagenome (GOLD analysis project Ga0209810, IMG submission 187159) | Surface soil microbial communities from Centralia Pennsylvania, which are recovering from an underground coalmine fire - Coalmine... | ecosystem: Environmental > Terrestrial > Soil > Unclassified... | reverse complement strand
CGATCGCGTCGAGCGGAATATGCAGGCGACGGTACCGCGCGACTACCCCTAGCAACTCACCTTGCGAGGCATACCGGTTCTTTGACTGAAAAAGGCCGTACGCCCATTGTGGAAACAGCGGCACGTCCCCAGTCAGTTGCCGGTACAAGGCCACGACCGCGTCAAGCGCACCGCCGTAAAGCACGTAATAATCGATCGCGCGCGCCGCGTTCGTCGAGAAGATCGCATAAGGTGGAAATCGGTTGTCGAACACGCTGCGCGCCGCGGTGTTCCACAATATTCCGTAGCCTCTCGACGAGACCAGGAGCGGAACTGCAATTACGCCGTTGGCTTGCGAGAGCAGAACCGCATTCCCTCGATAATCGAACGAACCGCTCTGGCTTTGGCCCAAACCGTAGAACGCTTGATCCGCATCCGCGCTGAAGAGTTCGGTAACGCGGTACGCGCCCGACGGCTGCGCGAGCGCGTCGTAGGAGCGCCCCTGATCCCCAATTTCCGACAGCAGGGCGCGCCCGCCGGAATCCGTAAACGAGAGCGCTCCGCTGTCCAGCGTAACGTGCGCTTGCAATTCGCCGGATGCGACCGCTGCTTCCGTGGCGCTATGCCGGAAAACCGAGGGTGAGCCCTCGCAGCTCTTCACAATCCACGGGGTGGCAGGGAGCGCCGGCGTGGTTCGCACCGGCTCCGCCACGACGTGAACGATGCCGGGTCCGCACGTCGAAATCTCGACCGTATCTCGCGGCGTCTCGATTCGCGCGCCGCTCCTCGTTTGGGACACCGTGCTTGCGGATTGCGCGGAAACCGCAATCGGAGCGCAGCAAAAGGCGCCAAGTCCCATCAAGAACGCTACCGTGACCGATACAGGCAAGGACACGGTGCTACGAAGCGTGCAGCGGATGATCCGGCGGCAGCGGACCGCAGCGTGGGCATAACGGTTCGGTTACTCGCCGTCCGCAGCGGCAGACCCAGCCCATGCGGCGTGCAGGCGATCCCGCAACCACTGCGTAGGCTTCAACGTCGCGCGTAACGACCGCGCCCGCAGCTACTAAAGCCCAGGAGCCGATGCGAACGTTCGGGAGAATGGTGCTGTTCGCACCAATCGACGCGCCGTCGCCGACGCTGATTCGTCCGACTTCCCAATCACCGTCCTTGAGCAGTCCGAACGAAGGATCCGTGGCTCGCGGGTACACGTCGTTCGTAAAGACGGCATGCGGTCCGACGAACACGCCTCGGCCGATTTCCACGCCGTGATACACGCAGGCGTAGTTCTGAAATTTGCAATCGTCTCCGACGACCACGTCGAAATCGATGAAAACACCCTTGCCCACGATACACCGCTCGCCGATGCGCGCCCGCGTTCGGATTTGGGCTTGATGCCATACCCGCGTTCCCTGTCCGATGCTCGCGCCGTCTTCAATGGACGCCGTATCGTGCACGAATACCAGGCTGCCCCCGGTTCTCATAGAGGTGCGCTACGCGCCAAAAGCGCTGCTTCGATGCGAGTCGTCGCTTCTTCGGCGATGCGCAATGACTCCAGCGCGATCGCCGGATCCGGCAACCCCGCACGCATGACGCCCTCGATGAACGCTTCCAGTTCCATGCGCAGCGGTTCTTCCCGATGCACGGGCAGCGGAATCATCTCGGCGTGCCGGTACTCGCTGACCAGCACTTCATAAGATTCCGTCGGTGCAAAATCGCGAGCCGGCGCGAACGACGCTTCCTGCGTGATGTAATCTATTTCGGCGTATCCGCGCAGTCCCGTCACGGAAAGTTTGCGCCGCTTTACCGGCGTCACCCAGTTCGTCGCAATCGAAACCGACGTATTGCCCGCGGACAGCATAAGCATCGCGTAATCCAGCCGATCGTTCAAAACGGCTCGCCCGCCCTGCGCCGAGATCAAGGTCAGCGGCCGCTCGCAAATGAACGCCACCGCGTCGATGTCGTGCACGCCGATGTCGACCAGTACGTTCGCATCCTTGACGCGAGGCGGCAGCAAGCCGACGCGTTGCGTCGTGATGCTGATGATTTCGCCGAGATTTCCTTCTTCGATAAACCGCTTAGCCGCGATGACGGCCGGATTGTAGCGTTCGACGTACCCGATCATGAGCGGCACCGCGTTACGCCGCGCCGTCTCGATAAGCCGTTGACCGGCGGCGGCGTTGTCGGCTATCGGCTTTTCGATCAGGGTTGCTACCGAATTCTGGAGAAACTGCAAGCCGAGGGCTTCATGCAACGCGGTCGGGACCGCAAGAACGGCGGCGTCAATGCCCGCTGCAAGCAGCGCCTCGCACGACGGAAAAGTGCGGTACCCATGTGACGCGGCTTCTGCACGCGCTACCGCGCCGGATTCGGCGATGCCGACGAAATCGACGGCGCTCAGCGTCGCAAGATTTCGCGCGTGGTGCCGGCCTATCGCGCCGTATCCAACCAGCCCTACACGTAAGCGTTTCACGCTGCCCCAACCGCGGAGCGGATTTCCGAACTGATTCGCTCGATCGTCGGCCGATCGATTGCGGGATGCACCGGCAGCGACAAAACCTGGGACGCGCAAAGCTCGGCATTTGGGAAGCTGCCCGCGCCGCGTGCAAACTGCGCAAAGAGCGGATTCAGATGCAGCGGCGTGGGGTAGTACACGCCGGTGGCGACGCCGGCGTCGTTCAAACGGCGCCGAACCTGTTCTCTATCGGCTTTATTCGGCGTGCGGCGCGAATCGACGCGTATCGTGTACTGGTGATACACGTGTTGCACGTTTGCTCGGACCTCCGGCACGTCGATCCCCGGAATGCTCGCGAGGCACCGATCGTACGACGACGCATTCGCGCGGCGGGCAGCCGTTATTTCCTCCAGGCGCCGCAGCTGCACCCGGCCGATAGCCGCGAGCACGTCGGTCATCCGGTAGTTGTATCCGAGATCCAAGTATTCGTAACGCGCGCCCTGGCCGTGCTGCCGGAAGCGCCGCGCTGCCGCCGCAATCGCTTCATCGTCGGTCGTGAGCATGCCGCCTTCGCCCGTCATGATATTCTTCGTCGCATAGAACGAGAAACAACCCACGTTCGCCAGCGCGCCCGCAGCTTTGCCTTCGTATCGCGCTCCGATTGCCTGGCAGGCATCCTCGATGACGGCCACGCCTTTTTCGTTCAGTTCTCCCAGACCGCGGTAATCGCACGGCCGGCCGAATAAATCCACCGCGACGATCGCCTTCGTTTGCGCAGAAACGGCTGCGGCCAGTCTATCGAGGTCGGCGTTGTACGTTTTCGGATCGACGTCGACGAACACCGGACGCGCGCCTTGCATGAGGATCGGCGTCGCGGTAGCGGCAAACGTAAATGGGGTGGTGACGACTTCATCGCCGGCGCGAACGCCCGCGGCTGCAAGCGCGGCGTGGATTGCTGCAGTTCCGGAGCTCAGCGCTACCGCATGCTTTACACCGACGATCGATGCAAATTCCGCTTCGAACGCCGCGGTTTCCGGCCCCTGAGCGAGTTGACCGGATCGCAGCACCCGCACGGCAGCCTCGATCTCTTCGTCGCCGATCAACGGCTTTACAAGAGGGACGGCCGGGGTCGTGTAAAGCATGACTTGAGTCCTTCTACGATGTGCAGGATGCCGGCGAACCCAAGAATAACGAATCTGCCCTCCCGGGTTCTCGGGCCTTTTTGACGTGTGCCCGGATGCACCTTTCACCTTTTGTTCACCAGCCGCAAAGTATGCGACAACAGCATGAAAACAGTTGCAGTAATCATGCCGACTTACAACTCGGCTCGTTTTTTGGAGCGCTGCCTCGATTCGTTCCGGCGTCAAACGTACGACGACTGGGAACTCGTGTGCGTCGACCGCGGCAGCACGGACGGCACGCTCGACATCTTGAAGCGCTACAGCGAACGATGGGATAAATTACGCGTTCTGGACGGCGGTGACGAACGCACCTCTCAGATAAATCGCGGCGTTCGAAACACGCAAAGCGAGTACATCTACTACACGGCGTCCGATTTCGACGTCGACCCGACGCTGCTCGAGGACGCGGTTCGGGTCGCGAAAACGACGCCCGCCGATGCGGTGTGGTTCAATTGCGTTTCCTACGGCGACGGCTTTTGGGCACGAGTGCGCAACCTCGAACGCTCGACGTATTTCGGCAGCGTCAAGTTCGAAGGCGCGCGGTTCTTCTCGCGCGAGCTGTACGAAAAGGCGGGCGGCTACGACGATGCCGTCCCGGTCTTCGAAGAGTACGACCTCCAGCACCGCATGATGCTCGCCGGCGCGCGTTTCGCGAGAGTGACCACTGCGGTAGAAAGGCACTTGGGCGAGCCGAACTCCCTGCAAGAGATTTGGCGAAAACATTATTACTACGGCAAGCAATTTCGCAAGTATTTCGACAAGCAGGGGCCCTCGACGCTAAAATACGGTAATCCCGTACGCATGCCGCTCGTGCGAAACTGGCGGGATTTCGTCAAGCAGCCCGCGCTAGCGGGCGGTTTTCTCGTAATGTGGAGCACGAAATATATCGCCGGAGCGCTCGGGTTCGCGTCCACGTTTTTGCGCGCACCGCATTGAAAGCCAAAACCCGAACAGCATTGCGCCGAACGCGATGCCGAGTGCTGCGGCCGACAAGCCATGAACGAATCCGACCAGCAAGCCGGTTTGGTAGCGAATTTCAAACGCTGCTTGGCGCTCGAGCGGCGGAAAAACCCACAAATTCCCGTTGATGTCGCCGCTGCCGTGCTGCGCTACCCGTCGGCCTCCGATGGTAAGCTGCCATGCGGGAGCGTACTGCATGCGTAAAACGATGGCGTGCGTACCTGCTTTAAGCACGCCGCGATAGCGTAAGCCGTTGCGGTCCGCGGCATACGCGAGAATTCCGCCGCCGGCGCCGCGATTCCGCGCGGAAGCCGGCGCCGCGCGAATCGCCGAGCGGCGCTGCGCGTCGTAAACGATAAAAGCTCGAGCTCGCGCGCGCAGCGCCGCGTACCGCTCGTTCGCGGAACGCCACTGCGAGACGGTCAACTCGTATACGGCCCGAAGACCTTCCTCACCGCCGGCGTTAGCGATTTGCATCGGGCCTGCACCTTTTGACGGGAACACCATCGACGAGGGCACCGCAACGGGTGCGAGGGTTCGAACGCGATATGGCGCGGAAGATCCCGGAAGGGTAATCTGCAGCGCGCCGCCTCGCGGGGTTTTCATGTACGCAACGACGATGTAGTCATTCGGTCTGCGCACGCGCAAACGAAGGTTCGCGCCGGCCTTTATCGTCGCAAGCGATAGATCCAACGCCTTGGTCAAATCGTATCGATAGCTCCACGTCGTATCGACCGGAGCCCAGTTCAAAGATAGGTCCCCGGTTTGAAGAATCAACGATTGATCGAGCAGGTTTTCGGCGCGCCGCAAGAGTCGAGCCTTGAAGACCGGCTCGTCACCCCGAACCACGACGGCAGCCGCAGGATCTATTTCGTCCGCAACGAGCTTCGGTGATGAATCCCGCGGCAGTACGTCAAAAAGGGGAACGAAGGGCGTGACGATTGCGCTCGCCGCCGGAATCGAGAGAATGCTTGCGGCGGCCGGGTTCGTGCATGCGACATCGTCCTCGACGGCTCGACACGGCCAGCGAAGTTCGCCGATGCCGGTTCTTAGCGCATCGCCGGCAAAGAGGCGCCCGTCTTGCGGATAGGTCCGGTACAGAAACGCCGGGAGGTCGGATACGATATCGCCGCGATCGACGATCCGCGCCACCCCTTCAAACGTGAGCGCGCGCCCAAGTCCCTCCGGCTGCGCGGATCGCAGAGCCATGTCGATCTGCGAGAGCGGCGGCGCAAGAACGTACGACCACAGAGAGTAGGGAAAGGAAATTCCCATCGGATCGATGCCGGCGTATTTCGCCGATGTGGTTCGCATCGGCTGATCCATCGGAAGCCAAAGCGTTCGCGATGCTTCGATCTGCGCACTACGCTGCGCATAGAGTGAAACGTCGGTTCTGCTGAGCCGGATGACTTGAATCTGACCCTGCCAGTTCCCGGTGAGTGAAGGAGCGCAGAATGCCGCAATGCAGCACAGAACCGCTGCCGCGGCAGCTTTGAGTATGCGTCCCCGAACGCGCATGACGGCACTTATCGCGCAGCTCAACAGCATCGCGACGCCTAATTCGCTCAGCGCAGTCCAATGGTACAGTTCGCGAAACAGCTGCATGGGGCGGAAGTGCGCGTACACCGTCTCAACCCAGCCGCTGAAAGGCGCGTGCACGCCCGCGGACAGATACGCGCCGATGAGCCACAGCGCGGCTCCGAAACGAGCCCGCGGATCCGCGCGTAGCATGACGAGGCCGACGATCAGCGCGATGACCAGCACCCAGCCCAAAGAAAACGTCAAGCCGTCCGGCCATCCCAGGTTCCTATGCGACGCGAGGAAGTACTGCGTGACGTACCCTTGCAGCTGCAGCGCTTCAATGAATGGAGCGCTGTTCGACCGTATCCAATCCATCGTCGGGGCAATGGCTGCCGAAACGGTCAAGGCGTGTGCCGAAGAAAGAAGCGAAACGAACGTCGCTGCCTGCGCGATTGCCAACGCGAAAGCCGTCGCGAACGCGCTCAATGCGATTCCGGCGGCGCTACGACCCCACAGCGCTGCCTCGACCAGCAGAATCAGCGGCAGAATGACGAAGAACTGGACTTGGATGCTGCACAGTGCGACGACGAGGAAGAGCAGCAGGGCCCACCGCCACTCTCGCAGGCCGGTTATCCTTCTACAGCAGATGATGAAGGCGGGCAGCAGCGCGTAAGCCCACAAATACGAGAGCTGTCCGGCGATGACCCGATTGAACGTTACGGGGCCGACGACGGCCAGCAATCCTGCGGCAGCGGCCGCGAAACGCGTCGTTCGGAATGAATCGCGAGCCATGAGGTAGGTCAGCGCGCCGAGAACCGCGACCGTCGCCCAAAGCGTAAACTTGGACAACCAGGCCGCTGGAAGGATGAGCGCAAGAAGCGCATACACCGCAGTTATCAACCAGTCATTGGGATACGCAAGCGGCGTACCGCTTCCGACCTGCAGCCAGCCGTACCAGTCCCCCGCGGCCCACGTCGCCATCTGCCCCGGCAGCGGAACGCTCGTCCAATCGTGCCGCATGCCGATCCAACCGTGCGAAAGCAGCAACCGAATCGAGAGCGCCGCCGATACGCATGCGAATGCGACAAGGGCAGCCCGGATCTCGCGAGCCGAAAGCTCCGGGGAGTTTTCGATCTCCCATCGAACGGCGCTCATTCTCAACCGCAAAGTTCGTTCAAGACGCCTTCGTAGATGCGCGCGGACTGCTCCCAAGTAAAACGCGCCGCGTTTCGAACGGCAGCATCGGCGGATGCACGATAATGCTGCTGGTCGTCGAGTAGACGAAGAATCTCGCGAGCGAATCGCGCGCAATCGCCGAACGGTACGCGCACCATCGCCTCGAAAACGCCCTCGTAGACCGGCAGATCGAATCCAACGACCGGAACGCCGAGCTGCATGGCTTCCAGCGCGACGATGCCGAAACTCTCGTAGGTGCTGGGGAACGCAAACACGCGCGAACGCGCAACGGCGTCGTCTTTCCTTTCACCGGAGAGGAATCCCAGCATCGTGACGTTCCGCTGCAAGTTCAAGCGCGCGATTCGTCGCCGAACGTCCCGCTCGATCTGCGGCGTTCCGCTGCCGACGACGGCCAGCATCGCATCCGGTTTCGCACGAACGACGTCGCGCCAAGCCTCGAGCAAATAATCCAAGCCCTTTTGCGCGTGAAAACGCCCTACGAAAACCGCATCGAAACACTTGTCCGGTGCCGACGAAGGCGACTTCGCCGAAATACCGTAGGGAACGAGGCGGATTCGACGCTCGAACTGTCCCGCGAGCCGCGACCGCGTGTATGCCGCGGTGACGATCAGCCGGTCGGCCAACTTACGCGCGAACAGCAAAAAGACTTTTTGATTCAGCCAATAGAACAGCGCTGACACCGTCGGCACGATAGGTTTGGGCGTAGGTGAGAATGCGCCGCGGTATCCAAGCATCGGATGCGGCGCCAGCATGTGCAGCCATGCGACCCACGGGCGGCGCAGCGCGCGCGCCGTAAGCATGGCGCACACGAAGGTCGGCGCGAATTCCGAATGCGATACCACCGCGTCCGCGTGCACCGCGCAAGCGCGGCTGAATCGCACCGCGCTCAGGATACGCCCCAAATAGACGGCCAGGATGCCGTATCTGGAGGGCGGCATCGGATCTTCAAGCGGCAGGAAGCTCTCCGGAAGACCATACTTGCGATAACTTTCGACGTCGCCTTGCGGCACGACGTTGATCTGCTGCGCACCGATGCGGCGAGCAATCTCGATGAAGCAGACCTCGCCACCGGAAATGCCCTCGCCGGTTCTGGCGAGTTCCACGTTCAACAGACGCATTGCGTGCGGCTAAGCTACGCAGCGTTCAAAATATCGCACGGTACGCGCCAGGCCGTCGCGTACCGAAATCTGCGGTTCCCACTGGAGCATCTCGCGCGCTTTCGTGATATCGGGTTTGCGGCGCGCGGGATCGTTGGGCGGAAGCGGCATGCGGCGAACTTGCAACGGAACGCCGACGATCTCGGACACCATTTGCGCGAACTCCGATATGGAATATTCTTCCGGATTCCCCAGATTGACTACGTGTCCGCGAGTCGCCTCGGACGCCGCACATCGCACGATGCCCTCGATTAAATCATCAACATAGCAGAACGACCGCGTCTGGGAACCGTCGCCGTAAATGGTGAGCGGCTTTCCTTCGATCGCCTCGGCGATGAAATTCGGGACGACGCGGCCGTCGTTGCGGCGCATGCGCGGGCCGTAGGTATTGAAGATCCGAATGGTGCGGGCGTCGAGGTCGTGAGCGCGGCAGTACGCCATGACGAGCGCTTCTCCGAAGCGCTTTGACTCGTCGTAACACGAACGCGGGCCCACCGGGTTGACGTTGCCCCAGTAGGTCTCGCTCTGCGGATGTTCCAGCGGATCGCCGTATGCCTCCGAAGTAGACGCGAAGAGCATGCGCGCGCGCCAGCGCAAAGCGGCACGTAAGCAAAATTCGGTGCCTCGGCTGTTCACGGCAAGCGTTTCGATCGGGTGTTCGCCGTAGTCGACCGGGCTGGCCGGCGAAGCAAAATGCAGCACGAGATCGAATCGCCCGAAACGTTGCTGCAGCCGGTCTATCAGCGGCTCGGCCTCCGCCGACACGTCTTCTTCGGCGTAGGCAAACGCGGCATTAGCGCGGGCGTCCTCTAAATTTTCACCGGAGCCGGTGAGAAGGTTGTCCAGGCCGACGACCTCGTGTCCGTCGGCGAGATAGCGATCGACGAGGTGCGAGCCGATGAAGCCCGCCGCTCCCGTCACGAGAATTTTAGACATCGACGATCGCAGCGTCGAGCGAAGGAGCCGGCAGCCGCGCGGAGCGTCCTACCCCGATGTAGTTCAAGCCGTGCTTGCTCACCGTGCGCGGATCGTAGATATTGCGCGCGTCTACGACGGTGTTCCCGCGCATAATCTTGCGCACGATCGAAAAATCCAGTTGTTTGTATTCATTCCAATCCGTCGCGACGATCATGGCATCCGCGTCGTTGGCCGCCTCGTAAGCATCTTCAACGAGCTTCACGGACGGCGGCAGCGTGGTCCGAGCATTTTCCATCGCTTCCGGATCGTGCGCCGCAATAAGCGCGCCGCGTTCGCACAGCAGCTGCGCCAACGCGAGCGCCGGCGATTCACGAATGTCGTCGGTGTTGGGCTTGAACGCCAGCCCCAGCAGACCGACGAGTTTGCCGGAGACGCCGCCGAGCGCCGAGTCGACTTTGTCCAAAGTCCGCTCGATTTGGTACTTGTTCGCTAGCAAAACGGCCGGAAGGATGCGCGAGGGCACTCCGTATTTTTCCGCGATGTGGGTCAGCGCGGAAACGTCTTTCGGGAAACAGGAGCCGCCGAAGCCGAGTCCGGGGTTGAGAAACGCCGTGCCTATGCGCCGGTCTGCTCCGGCGCCCGCGACCACGTCTTTGACGTCCGCGTCGACGCGCTCGCATAAATTCGCGATTTCATTGATGAAGGAGATCTTCATCGCCAAGAACGCATTGGCCGTATACTTTATCATCTCCGCCGTGCGTACGTCGGTGATGACCAGCGGCGCGTTCAACGGCGCGTAGAGTTCCTTCATTTTTTCGAGTGCGCGCGCATCGGAAATGCCCAAAACGATGCGATCGGGACTCATGAAATCGCTGATCGCGCAACCTTCGCGCAGGAATTCCGGATTGGAAACCACCGATAGCTGCATTCCGTCGGGCCCGTGCTCTCTCAAGATCGATGCGACGAGATCGCCCGTCTCTACCGGCACGGTCGATTTGTTCACGACTACCGCACCCGGAGGAACGCAGCGGGCCAGCTCCATCGCCGCCTGCCGGACGAACCGCAAGTCCGCCTCGCCGTTTTGCGCCATGGGCGTGCCCACCGCGATGAAGACGAACTCGGCATCCGCCACGCCGTCGGCCACGCTGGTTTCAAAGCGCAAACGGCCGGAGTGCTGGTTGCGAAGCACCAGCTCCAAAAGGCCCGGCTCGTAAAACGGCATCTTGCCGGCTCTGAGCCCGCGGATCTTGCCGGCGTCGGTATCGATGCAACTGACGGCATTTCCGAGCTCGGCGAAACACGTGCCGGTGACCAAGCCCACGTAGCCGCAGCCGATTACGGCGATGTTACGCATGAATCAGGTCCCTACGCCGCAGCCTCTTCGCCGTGCGTTTGCGCCTTGGCTAACGCAGCGGCGCCCTTCACCTGCCCGGTGTTGAAATCGGTAAGGTGCCCCCACACGTACTTGATGCCCCGGCCAATGAACTGCACGTCCTCCCAGCTGCGAATGTTGATCAATTTGTTCCAAACGAACTGCGGGCTTACGAACGAACGGTAGAGATCCTGCGTAAGCGCCAGGGTGTCTTCCGCCGTCAGCGGGCTCTTGAGGATTGGGCGGCGCATGTCGTAATCATCCCAATCTTTGGTGAGCAGCCAGCCGTTCTTTTCCGCTTCCTTATACAACGGCGTACCCGCGTACGGAATCACGACCGTAGCTTGAAGCGTGTCCACGCAGCCCGTGCGGAACATGCGCTTCGCGAACTCGATCGTATTGCGCGCTTCCTCCTTGGTTTCCCATGGATAGCCAATCATCGTCGTGATGTGCGGTGCAAGGCCGGCGGCCTTGGACCATTTCAGCTCTTGAGCGATGGTGTCGGTCTTCATGTTCTTGGCCAAACGCTTGAGCGTCGATTGATTCGCCGACTCCAGCCCGTACAAGATGAAGCGGAAACCGGCTTTGCCCATCAACTGGTACTCCTCTTTACCGAGGTAGTTGAAGCGCATGTTGCACCCGATCTTGACTTTCTTGTTGAGACCGCGCTTAATCAGTCCCTCGCAGAACTCGTGCAGCCATTCCCCGATCGGCAGCGTCCCGGTATCGTCGAAGATTTCGCGAACCCCGTATTTGTTCACGAGCATTTCGACTTCGTCCAGCATGAGTTGCGCGGATCGCGTACGGAACTTCTGCCCCGGAAACAAAATCGTCCAAGAGCAAAACGTGCAGTGACCCCACCAGCAGTCGCGTCCCGCCATCGTATAGGTGCCGGGCAAATACTTGAAATTGCCGTTCTTGTACGCGTACAGCTTCCACTTCGTAAGATCGCGATCGATCATCGGGAGATCGTTCAGGTCGTTGACCAGCGAGTAATTGCCGGACTTTTTGATCCCGCCGTCTTCGCGGAAATACGTCCCCGGCCCGACTTCGGCGTGCTTGTCGAGGTGATTGACGAGATCACGCAGCGAGAAGTCGAAATCGCCTCCGGTCAGCACGTAATCCACGGGCGACTGCTCCAGCGACTCCTCGGGAAATCCGGTAACGTGGTCGCCCATGAGTACGACCAGGGTACTCGGGCAACGCTGCTTCATTTCACGGATGAGACGCCAGTGCTTCTTGATGGTCGGCGTCTTGCTTTCAAACGCAATCAGGTCCAGCCCGGCGCGCTCGTACCACGCGAGCCACTCGGCTTCCGACTTTTGCTCGGCGATCGCATCGTCCCAGACCACCTCGTGGCCCATCGACTGAAGCAGCGTCGCGGCGTACGAGGGCACCATCGGGTAGATGAACGTAGGGTTGTTGAACCATTGGAATTGCCGGTTTTGCGACAGGAGCGCAACGCCCTTATCGCTTTCCAGCGGCGGATACGAAATCGCGATCTTCATTGGGTTGCGGCGCCCCCTTGCACGCCGGCGGAAGCCCGGAACGAAGCCAGTGCAAACCGGGTTTTCAAACGATAGAGCAGACTATAGCACACCGGGCGAAACCGGTAAAACAGCAAATCCGTCACGAGGTGCGCCGCGGCGCCGAGCAAAATCGCGGCTGCGACCGGCCCAGACCAGCGAAGCGCGATGAGACTCGCGGCGACGATAACCTCGTAACTGTGAAGCAGCACGAGCGCTCTTCCGGATTCTTTGAAATACCTGCCGCTGCGAATCGCGTCGAGATCGAAGTGGAAACCTTCGACGCTTACGTAGTCCACCAGGTGGTCTGCGTCGATGCAGGTTCCCGCGATGAAGGCGGCGGCACCGGCAGCCGGATCGCCCGTAGCTGCCCAGACTGCTGCGGCAATCGGCGCCGAGATGAGCGCGTGCCCGATCGGTCCCATCAGTGCTCCAGCTCCGGTCGCGCGAGCCCCAGCAAGAAGCCGAATCCGTACGTCAGGTGCGTAAGGTAGATGCCGATCGAGACGACGATCGGATTGGCTCGATGCGACCGCCGCGTCGCAAGCGCACTGAGCGCAACGAGGCAAACGTACGCAGCGGCCAGCGCCAGCAGCGGGCCTCGCGCGCGCTCGAACGCCAGCAAGGCGCCTGCGAACAGCAAGTTCGCTACAAGGAAAACGGACGGCACGAAGTACGCCGCGCGCAGGGACGTTTCCGGATAGCGCTTCGCAAAAAATCCGCGGTGAACCGCGTAATTCCAAACTTGCCGAAAGTGTCCCCAAAACAGCTTGCGCCGGTGATGATACACCACCGCTTCGGGCTCGTAGATAATGCGGCTGCCGCTTTTCGTAAGCAGCAGGCAAAGCTTCGTGTCCTCACCGGGCCAGTAGCGCACGCATTCCGGCACGCTGCGCAGAAAATCGGCGCGCCGAACCAGCAGATTGCACGAGGGGTAGTCGTCGACTTCCATGGGCTTCGCCGGTACGTACCGATACGTGTAGCCGGCCGAAACGAGAGGCGAAACGTACACCGCACCGCTGGCTTGTTGCGACGGTGAGTCGTCAACCGGCGTTACGCCGGGACCGCCCACGCCGACGACATCGGCCCTTTCAAAATGCGCAATCGCCGCGGCGAGCCAGCGATCCACCGGATACGCATCATCATCGAGCAACGCGACGACGTCGGCGTCGCTTTGCTGCGCGGCCATCATGCGCTTGACGTTGGGCGGCACGGGTCCGGAAGAGAGCCACTTGACGTCCAAGCCGCGGACGTCGAGCGATTCCGGCTCGTCGGTGATGACGAAAACGTCGAAGTTCGAGTACTGCTGGCCCCGGAGCAACGCTAAAGACTCGCGAAGATACGCGTTGATGCGCTTCAGCGGAATAATTACCGAAACGCGAGGCTGAAAGGCCATCAGACCGCCTGAACCTCGCGCGCCGTCGATTGCACGCGAAACTCTTCCAAACTGGTCGGTGAAATCGAGTCGTAATATTTCAAGATGTGCATGCGGTAGAAAATCGCAAGCGTGTCGAGGAGGATTTTGTACGCATCGCGGATCTTCACGCGTCCGAACGCGCCGCGCTGGAACGTGAGCGTGACGGGCGCGTCGCAGATCTTGTAGCCGAGCCGGTGCGCGTTGGCGAGCACTTCGATGTCGAAAGCGAAGCGCTTCACCAGAACCTTCGGAAAAACGCGCGAGAGCACTTCGCGGCGGAAGACTTTCAAACCGGTTTGCGTGTCCTTTACCGGTAGGCCGAACAAGAGCTTGATGAGCGAGTAGTACACCGCGCTGTAGAGCAGGCGCAGCAGCGGATAGTTCACGTCGGATGCGGGATGCCGTTTGCTTCCGATCACTACGTCGGCTTTGCGGGCGTCCATGATTCCGAAAAGGACGGGCAACTGCGAGGGATGCAGATCCATGTCGGCGTCCAGGAAAACCACGTACTCGCCTCGCGCAAATGCCGCGCCGCACATTACAGCGTTACCCTTTCCGCGATTTTCGCCGTAATGCACCACGCGAATCAGCTCCGGATGGGTCGAGAGCAGCTTTGCGGCTTCCAAATACGTGTGGTCGGGACTGCCGTCGTCGACCAAGATGACTTCGAAGTCGTACTCGAATGCGGACAGCGTCTCGACGACTTCCAGCAAATTTTTAACGATGTGACGCGCTTCGTTGTAAGCGGGCATCACCACGCTGATCTTTCCGTTCACTCGAGTTCCCCCCGAAGGACTGCCAACAATTTGAGCGCAAGAGCACCGCGATGAAAATTCTGCTCACGGGAGCAACCGGTTTTCTCGGCCGCCGCGTGACGGCATTTCTCGCCGAGCGCGGACACGAGCTTCGCGTTCTGCACCGCCCGCAAAGCCGTGTCGAGGCGATTGCGCCCTTCGCGAGCAGCTTCGTCGAGGGCGTCGTGACCGATCCGCTCGCGGTTACGCGAGCCGCGGACGGCATGGACGCGATCGTTCATATGGCTGCGGATTTGAGCCATTGGAAACGGCACCGCGACCGCATTTTTCGCACCAACGTGACGGGCACGCGTGTCGTAGCCGAAGCCGCAAAGACGGCGGGCGTTCCGAGACTGCTTCACGTATCGAGCGTGGCTGCGGTCGGATACGCCGATGCTGGCTCCGCCGTTACGGAAAACAGCCCCAACAACTTCGTTCCGCTTCGCCTTGTCTATCACGAGAGCAAGCGGCTTGCCGAGGAAGAGGCTTTCGATGCGATCCGGTACGGCGTCGCCGTGGTGGTGGTGAATCCGGGAGTCTTGTACGGGCCGCGCGATCTGACGCACCCGTTCGGGCATACCATGCTCGAACTCGCCGCGGGACGCATTCCGGGACATCCCACGGGCGGCGTGTCGGTTACGGATGTCGATGACGCTGCAAGCGGAATCGTCGCCGCGTTGGAGCGCGGGCGAAGCGGAGAGCGCTACCTGCTCACCGGCCACAACATGAGCTACCGCGAGATCTTCGCGGAACAAGCTCGCGCGGTGGGCGTCGAGTATCGCGGACGAGCGATCCCGGCGGCGCTTTTGCGCGCCGCTGCCCACATTTTCGAATTGCGAGCGCGCGTAACCGGCGGCGAACCGCGCTTGACGCCGGACAATGCGAAGATCGCGCCTTTGAACATGTGGTACGACTGCAGCAAAGCGACGCGCGAGCTCGGCTACCGGTACCGCCCGTTGAGCGACACGATGGAACGCATGGTCCGCGCCTACAAAGAACAGCATCTTCTGCCTTAGGCCTTCACCGGACGCGGGACGAGACGGCGCAACGCGCTGGTCGACAGGCATCCTGCGAGCGCGACCGCGTTGCCGACGATGAGCACGTCGATGATGCTCCAAAGCGTCGCATGAAACAGTTGCATCGCCGCCGGTTCGACGACCGCCATGATTGCAAGCGGTACGACGAAGCCGTAGCGATGCAGGCCGATCTTGTAGTTTACGACGACGTTCGTGGCCGCGAGCAGCGCCATCGCGATGCCGTACGCGAACACGTACTTCGCGGCAGGCAAGAAAGCCGCGCCGTACGTTATCCGCACGAGCAAAGGCGAGAAGAGCTCGAAAGAGGCAAGGGCAAGGGCTGCCAGCGCGCCGGTCAATGCCAGCCCTTCGCAAAGCACGCGCGTAGGCTCCAATCCCGCCGTGGCCCGCCGCGCCGCTTTCGGCAGTACCAGCATCGGCACAAACCCCACCAAGAAAAACAACATTTTTCCGCAAACGGAAACGGCACTGTAGATACCCGCGTCCGTTGCGCTGAAGAAATGCTTGACCAGCGGGACGTCGATGTAGCCGAGCAGCGTGATGGCAGACGTTGCGACGATAACGCCCCCCGTCGTATGAATGAGTCGCGCAGCGTTGATTCGCAGCGGAGCCGCTCCGCTGCCCCAGTGCCTGCGAATGAAGACCATCGTAACGGCGCCGGCCGACAACATCGCAACTGCATAACCGCTAAAGACGCCGCCCACACCAAAGCCGAAGAGTACGAGTCCGACGCCAAAGATCAGGCGTCCGAATCCTTCAATGACCGATGACGCCGCGAGGCGACTGAAATCTTGCATGCCTTGAAGCACCGCGCGCATGACCGGAACGGTAAAAGTCAAACCGAGCACGATTGCGGCCGCAAGCACGGTCCCGCCGCCGTGCGCCGGGTTCAGATGCAGATATTCGGCAATCGGACGCCGCAATGCCACGGCCAAACAAAACAAAGACAACGCGATGCAGCCGCCGAGCGCCAGCGCGCGCAGCGACAAGATGCGAACTTTCGCCGCGTCTTCCGTCGCGTGAAACTCCGCGACGAATTTCGCCACGACGGTCAAAATCAAATTAGCGGGAATGCCGAAGACCACCAAGGCCGACATGAGCGAGGCAAAGACGCCGTAGTCGGCCACGCCGAGTTTGCGGCTGAGGATAAAATGAATCGCGTAGTTCAATACGTTGACGACCATCGTGGCCGCGAACACGATGGCGCCGTGGCGCAGGAAATCGTTCTGCAGCGCTCGCTGCATCGGCTGCGTGAAACGCGAAACTGCGGCGACGTTCGTGGCCATTAGGCGATCGGCGCCTCGCGGTTTTCCGGCGGGCTGGGCAGGTTACGCTCGAATTTTTGCACGATGAGGTTGAGGGCGATGCCGAGCTCCTCGACTTTCAGCACGAGCGCCGAAGCGATGAATGCCAGCGCGCCGATGGCGATTTGGCCGAACAGGAACCACGCCCGCGACGCGAACGTCGGGTCCGGACGTACGCCGAGTGCGGCGATCCAATGAAGGGTGCCCACCATGATTCCGGAACACACCCCGACTTTTAAGGCGGAAGAAGCCAACGTTTGCCATTGTACATGCTTTATCAAACGGCGGACAAGCGTCAGCAGCATAATCGCCTGTAAAGTCTGGCTGACGGAGTTCGCCAAAAGCAACCCGCGCGCGCCGAGCGAGGGCAGCCAAAGCACGGAAAGCAGCACGTTGATGACTACGGTAAATATAGAAATGCCGACGGTCCAGCTCACTTCTTTACATGCGAACGCGCAGCGCGTCAGCACCACGTTCGCGGCAAGCGCAACCAAGCCGACGGCAGCATACGGCAGAAGCCCCGCGCAAAGCGCCGTGGAGGTTTCGTGGAATCGCCCGCGCTCGAACAGCGTCTGCACGATCGGATACGCCAAGACGATGAACGCGCACACGCTGGGAATGGTGATGAAGTTGACGAGGCGCAGCCCGAGCGTCACGCTGCCGCCCACGGCCATGCGGTTCTCGCGGGCGAATTGCGAGGCGAGCAGCGGAAAGATCACCGTGGCGATGGCGGCGGCAAAAATCTGCTGCGGAAAATTGACGAGCTTCGTGGCGTAGTTCATGCCGGCCATGTAACCCGGCGAAAGCGTGGATGCAAAATAGCGATCGAAGAAGAGCGCGATTTGGCCCGCGGCCGAACCGACGACGATCGGGCCCAGCAGCATCCACATGCGGCGCAATCCCGGGTGACGCAAATCGAGCGTGAAACGATACCGGCGCATGAGCAGCAGCGCGGGCAGTTGGACGAGCATCTGCGCGAGAAGGCCCAACGACGTACCGAGGACGACCGCGTAAATGCCGATGCTGCGGTGCAGAAAAATGACGCACGCAATCGTCGCGGCGTTGAGCGCGATGCCGGTAAGCGCCGCCGAGCGAAAGCGGTGATGCGCGTTGAGCACGGCGCTGAACACGCCGGAGAGGCTCACGGCCACGATGCTCGGCATGAGCCAGCGCGTCATGCGGATCGTCACGCCCATCTCGGGAGCCGGAAAGCCGTGCGCGATCAGCGGCACGTAATACGGCGCGAACACGTAGCCCGCGAGGGCGCAGGCCGCGAGCACGATGAACAGGCCGTTGATGATCGTGTTGGCCAGCCGCCAGCCTTCGTCGTCCTTGCCGAGCGCCATGTATTCGGAAAACGTCGGAACCAGCGCGCTCACGAGCGCGCCGTTGAACACCCCGAACAAGATGACGGGAATGACGGTGGCGGCAAGAAACGCGTCCATTTCCCACTGCGTGCCGTAGTAACGCGCGTTGACCACTTCGCGTGCAAACCCGAGGATCGTCGAGCCGAGCGTCGCCGCGATAACGAAAAGCGCCGAGCCCGCAAGCGCGGCGGGCGTCGCTGCCTTCTGCGATTCGACGAGCCGAAGATTTGCTCTAATGCGCGCCGTCCTTGCGGAGTACCGCGGGTATCGTTCGAATGAGAATCGCGAGATCGCCCAGCGGCGACCACGTGTCGATGTACTGATTGTCCAAGCGCATCCACTCGTCGAACGAGACGCTGGAACGCCCGTTGATCTGCCACAAACACGTGATGCCCGGCATCACCGTGAGCCTGCGCATCGCGTACGGCGTGTAATGTTCCACTTCGCTCGGGATCGGCGGGCGCGGGCCGACGAGCGACATCTCGCCGCGCAGCACGTTCAACAGATTCGGCAGCTCGTCGATGCTCGTGCGCCGCAAGAAGGGCCCGAGCCGGTGCAGCCGCGGATCGTTTTTGATCTTGAAAACGGGGCCGTCGGCTTCGTTGAGGTGCAAGAGATCGTCGCGCATGTCGTGCGCGCCTCGCACCATCGTGCGCAGCTTGAACATGCGAAAGCGCCGGCCGTTCAACCCGACGCGGACTTGACTATAAAACGGCGCGCCGCGATCGACAAACACGATTGCCAGCGCGGCAAACGCGATGACCGGAAGCGCGGCGAGGAGCACGAGGCTGCCCAGAAGCAGGTCCACGATCCGCTTGCACGGATTCCACCACGCGGGCACGGCGCGGCCGCCGCCCAGATGGCGCAACTCCTCGACGGTGATGAAGCGCGCGCCCTCGTTCGCTACTTGCATAATGCGCTTTCGAACGCGGCCGCGACGGTTTTGCCGACGTAGTCCATGCCCTCGATGACGCCGAGCTGTTCGCCCCGCGCCGAGCTCAAATGCAGAAACGGAACGAACTCACGCGTGTGATCGCTGCCGGGCGCCGTCGGATCGCAACCGTGATCCGCGGTGAAGACGACTTCATCGCCGGGCCGCAGCAGCGATTCCAGACGCGGAAGCAGCGCGTCGACCGCCTGCAGCGCGTCGGCATAGCCGCGCACGTTTCTCCGGTGACCGTACTTCGAGTCGAAATCGTTGAGATTCACAAAAATAAAGCCCTGGTCGACGCGTTCGAGCAAGTCGAAGGCCTTGGTCATGGCTTCTAGGTTGTCGGCCACGCGAACTGTCGTTTGAATCCCGTGTCCACAATAGATATCGCAAATTTTACCGACTGCGTGAATGGGGACGCCCTTGCCCGCCAGCTGATCGAGAATGCTAGGCGGCGGCTCTATCGCGTAGTCGCGCCGGTTCGCCGTGCGAACGAAAGCGCCGGGAATGCCGATGAAGGGACGCGCGATCACGCGATTCACCGCGTGCGGCGGCACGAGCATTGCTCGCGCGCGTTCGCACCAATCGTAGAGCACGGGAAGAGGAACCACCTCTTCGTGACATGCGACCTGAAAGACGGAATCCGCGGAAGTATAGAGGATGGGCGCGCCCGTGGCAAGATGTTCGCGCCCCAACTCCTCGATGATCTCCGTGCCGGACGCGGTCTTGTTGCCGAGCGGCGCCTTGCCCGTTATGCGAGTAAACTCGTCCACGACTTCGCGTGGAAATCCGTTCGGATACGTCGGAAAAGGAACGTCGGTGACGATTCCGGCCATTTCCCAATGCCCGGTGATCGTGTCCTTGCCTTTGGAGCGCTCGCGCAATTTCGCGACGCGCGCCGCAGGATTCGGAAGCGGAGCGACACCGCGCACATGCGTCAAACAGCCGAGTCCCAAACGCTCGAAATGAGGCAAATGCAAGCCTCCCACGCGGCTTGCCACGTTTGCGAGGGTATTAGCGCCAGGCGCGTCCCCGTAATCTGCGGCGTCCGGCAAAGCACCCACACCCCCCGAATCGAGAACAATCGTCACAAATCGGGTCATCTAAGGCTTGGCGTTTTCGTACTAGCGGAGCAAGTAGCCTTCCACGCAGGCGCGCAGGTCGGCGACGCGAATCGGCGCGATGAATTACCGGAGGTTCCTCTGTTTCGAAAACTCGCCGCGTTCGGTGCGGCCGCCGGCGCCGCACTGCTATTCACATGCGCGCAGGCCCCGGCGCAGACGCTCGTTCACGTGCGCGCGAGCAGCGTGGCGTTTTACTACGATCGCTTCCTGCTCGAAGCGGACGGCGACGTTCGCGTCACCACGAGCGACGGGATGGTGATGCGGGGCGACGCGTTTTCGATGGATTTGAAGCTGAACCGTTTCGTGCTCGCCGGACACGTGCACGTTTCCGGCCCCTCGGGTTCGCAGGACGGAGCGGCGCTCGCCGATTTCTTGGATTTCGATCGCATCTACTTCGTGCCGATTACCGGCGTGCCGGATCGCTGGACGTTCGTCAACGGCGATTTCGCGCATCCCGCGAAGGGCCGAGAAATGCCGGGCGACACGTTCGAGCTGCCCGATCTCGGCAGCGCAAAGCCGTTTCTCGTCAGCACGAGCGCCGTCATTGCGGCGCGCAACTACGTGCGCTTTCCCGCGAACCGCACCGACATTTCGAACGGACTGGGCCTGGACGCACCGCTTCCGACGTATTACGTCAACTTTTCGGCGGATAGACATCTGGCGGAAAACTCGCTTTCCGGCGCGACGTTCGACGCGACCTATCAGGCCGCCGGCAACGCGAACTACATCAGCGCGCTGCACGCGCGCTACGATCCGCAGAACAAAACGTATCTAGCCTTCGAGCAGCACGTGAGCAGCCCGAAAGCGTACGCGGTGTTCTCCGTGAATCCGGCGACGCGCCCGTCGAAGTTCTGGAATCTCATCCTCTCCGATCAGCCGAGCGAGAATCTGCAGATTCGGACGTTCACGCAGCTTCACACGTATCAATACGGCCTCTCGCAGCCGCTGGAATCCTCGCAATTCACGAACGTGCAGATCACGCGCGGCGGTCTCCGTTCTTCGGTGCAGCTTTCGGGCACGTTCGACAACCAATCCTTGCTCGCTGCGCCGAACGGCAATCCCGACCACGCGCTGTACGCTACCCTCGGCGTGTCGAGCTTCGAATTGAATCGGTACAAGCCCGTACGCTTCACGTACCGTTACGGCTTGGGCTACGCGCACGACGGCTACAAGCCGCTGCAAACGCTCGGCGGCACCGCGTATGCCACGCAGTGGTTTCACTATCTCGGGCTCACAGCGTACACGCCCGCGATGGACCTCAGCCACCACAGTTCCGCGACGCAAACCGTGAAAGATCTCTACCTGAACGCGTCGGTGGACAAGCAGCGTACCTGGTTTTCCGCGCCGCATTTCATCGACGGCACGACCACGCGCGCGAGCGTCAGCCGCATCATGGACGGCATCAAACAGCGCGTGACGTCCTACCTCGAGTACTCGGTGCAGAACGTAGGCGACGACTACGGGGCGCAGCAGCGCGCGGCGTATCCCGTCATCACCTCGCAGAACGGCGTGTCCAATCCCGGATACGCGGCGTTCTGGGGCTTCGCGACGTTTCGAACGCTCTCGCTCGGCACCGTTTGGGCAAACGGGCCCGACTTTTCGTTTTCGCTCGTCGCGCGCAAGCATGACGACTTTCCCAAACCGGTTCCGGGATTCTTCACTCTTCCGCAGACGGACGTCTTCGGCCGGTACGTGTACTCGCAGTACTTCGGGCAGCCGCCGTACGACCTCACGCCGGAGATCCGCTTTCGCGTGAACCCGCACATGGCGATCGACGTCGCGCGCACGTATTATTTTCATTTCGGCGGGCTGAACTGGTCGCCCGATTTCGTCATTCAGGTAACGCAGTAGATGCGCAGGCTCCTCGCGTTGCTGTGCGTGCTGCTGCTGGCCGTCACCGGAACCGGAACGGTCGTCACCGCGCGCATCCTGGACTACGAGCGCGGATTCGTTTTCTTCACGACGGGCGACGGCTTTCGCGTTTCCCCGAACGTGCAGATCCTGCAGTACGGATCGAACACCGCCGCGCCGTCCCCGCCGCGCGTGCGGCAGTACGCCCGCGTGACGTTCGACGATTCCGGCATCGTCACGAAAATCGAAGTATCCGATCGAAAGCTGCCGGCGGAGGGCGATTTGTCGGCCGTGCACCGTTACGCCGTCGCGCTCTCGGCGCCGGTCCCCAATCCGGAACTCGCGCAGCCGCCGCCCACCACGTGCCGCGTCCAAGCGGGCAAGAAGGTCGTCGTCACCTTCAACATCGAGGTGCCGGCAAGCACGAAAATCACCGACCAAGTGTATATGACGACGGACCAAAGCGGGTGGAATCCCATCGCCTACCATTTGGATCGCGTCGACGCGCTGCACTACCGCGCCGCGATGCGGTTCCTCTCCGGAACGCTGCTGAAATACCTCTTCGATCGCGGCTCCGCGCGCTCGACGCAAGTCGGTGAAAACGGCATCGAGATGACGCCGTACACGTTGTGCGTGGGCGACGCGGACGCGCAGGTGGTCGGCAAGCGCGTGTATCGGTGGGGTGATGAAACGCCGTCCGGTACGCTGCCGGTGCCGCAAACGATGCCTACGCCGTTCAATCCCGCGCCGTTCCCGAACTTACCGACTCCGGCGCCTTCGCGCTGAATTTCGCTAGCGCAGCGTAACGCTCACGTCTTTTTCCGCGGTCATCCCCGCGCGATTTTGCGCGATGATGCGCGCCGTATACGTTCCGCGCAGGAAAAACGGGATGTTCGGCAGCGTGTAGCTCATCGAAAAAATCCCGGGCGCCACTTGCGGCAGACGGTGCTGCTGCGCGCCCACGCGCACTTCCACCGCGGAAACGTTCGTGGACGTCACGACGGTACCGCTTACGGTCTCACCGCTGTGAAAGACGGGATCGCTCAGTTCCACTGCGACGATTTGCGGCGCGGCGTCGTCGGGCAGCACGAGCGGCGTCGGTTGAGACGCCGGCGATGCGGATGCGCGCGCATTTGGAGAAGGCGACGGCGAGGGCTGCATTGCCGGCGAACAAGCGGTAAGGAGCGCGACGAGCGCGACGAGCGCGGCAATCGAGAAGATCCGAACGGACGCAATCATTGAACGGTGATCGGGACCTCGCTGCGCACGGCATCGCCGCGCGCGTTCCGCGCGATGACTTCGACGGTGTACGTGCGATGCAAAAAGAACGGCAGGTTCGGCACGCGGTAAGAAAGCGCGAACAGTCCCACGCCGACCTTCTGCATCGCGGAGGAGTAGCCGCCGATGCGCGCTTCGACGCTTGCAACGTTCGAACTCGTCCGCACCGTCCCCGAAAGGACCTGGCCGCCGTGCGCGACCGGCGAACTGAGCGACATCGAGAGAATGCGCGGAGGCGCT
>Ga0209810_1002288_pt1 | contig 23643 bp, 21 predicted proteins | sample Coa_R1_7_FD_187159 | JGI IMG/M metagenome (GOLD analysis project Ga0209810, IMG submission 187159) | Surface soil microbial communities from Centralia Pennsylvania, which are recovering from an underground coalmine fire - Coalmine... | ecosystem: Environmental > Terrestrial > Soil > Unclassified... | reverse complement strand
CGCGTTCAACACATTACGACTGCATCGCCTGGAAGCCGCCTGCATTCCGAGCAATACCGCATCCATCCGTTTGCTGGAAAAGACAGGATTCAAACGCGAGGGCTATGCGCGCGGTTATCTCTGCATAAACGGACAATGGCAGGATCATCTGCTTTATGCGCGCCTGCAGGATGATCGCGACTGAGGCGAAAGCTGGCGGTCGCCCCCGCGGGAAGGATCGAGTGCGCTCGGCGGGAAGACATTGCGAAAAAAGGATATCACAAGCAATGCGAACGGGGCAGATTGAAAGGCGACTCAGGCTCGCCGCGGGCATGCTGTTGATCGCCGCGCTTGGGCTCGGGGGCTGCAGCTCAAGCAGTCTTACGACAAACCTGTTTGGTCCTTCCTTCAATGCCGGCGCAAATAGCAGCGCGCCGGCAGCGGGCGTGGCCAATACCGATGCGGCAGCGGATCTGCCGTGCCCGAGCGTGTCGGTGCGCACCGGCGCATCGACGTTGATGATCGGCAGCAAGCCGGGTGAAGGCGAACCCGCCCCGCTCGACGTCCGCTATCAAGGTGTGATCGTCAACACGGCGCGCGAGTGCCATGTCAATTCTGGTCTGATGACGATCAAGGTCGGTGTCGAGGGAAGGGTCCTCGTCGGCCCCGCCGGCGGACCCGGTACCGTCGAGGTGCCGCTGCGTATTGCCGTGGTCCGCGAAGGGGTAAATCCCGTCACCCTGACGACCAAGGCTGCCGTCATTCCGGTCGTCATCAGCCAAGGTGCCGAGCGTGCCACCTTCACACATATAGAGCCAGAGCTCGCCTTCCCGCTGCCTCAACCGCCGAGTCTGCTCGACAATTATGTCGTCTATGTCGGATTCGATCCGCTCGCCGCCAAGCCGCAAAAGAAACCGACGCACAAGCCGCAGCCGAAACGCAGCATGCCACGCCCGGGCTGAGTGCCAGGTCACGGTCGCGGTCTGCCGTCTTCGGACATGCGCCCGGGGCTGCCGCGCAGCACCGCGCTGGAAAATGACACGCCCGCGGTCCGCAGCGTAGAGCCGATTGGTCGGTGTCTTGACCCGTCATCGCGAGCGCATGGCGAGCGTGACGAAGCAATCCGGAAACAAAGAGGCGCGCGCTCGGTTATTTCGTCGCCGCCGCCGAGTACCGCGCAATGAAGATGGCGATTCAATTCGGTCGGAGTCCGCCCCCGACGGGCGGTGATGTGCCGTTTGATCACCGAAAGCATCACGCCCGTTGCTGCGACGGACGAAGACGCAGACGACCAGTCACTGTGCCTTGTCCCCAGCGGCCTCGTTGTCCACGAGGACGGTCCGCAGGATCGCGGTCTCCGGGAGATCGTCGGATCGCGTCGCGACGATCGAAAGGTGCCGTCCGCCGGGGGCGGTGAGAGAAGCAGGTGGGCCGGGATCGCTTGTCCTGCTTGCAAAAAACCGTTGCCGTGTTCTCTCGCGTGGAGGACTCAGCGATGCCTCGCCGCTCGGCGGGGCTGCGCGTCGAGAATATCGATTACCGGACAATCGGGAACCGAACGGCCGGAGCATTTTGCGACGGTCTGTGCCAGGAGACGCTCCAGCTTCCTTAAATCGGCGATTTTGGCGCGGATTCCCGCAAGGTGCCGCATGGCGATGGTGCGCACCTCGGCGCAGGACGCCTTTCCTGGTCCACCTAGGTCGAGCAGCGTACGCACTTCATCAGGCGTGAAACCGAGCTCGCGTGCGCGGCGGATGAAGGCGAGGATGCGTGTTTCGAGGGGCCCGTAGACGCGCCATCCTGCGGCGGAACGACGCGGTGCGGGCAACAGCTTAACCTTCTCGTAATAGCGGATGGTTTCCACGTTGACGCCGGTCCGGCGCGACAGCTCGCCGATGGTGATGGCGTCGGCTCGCGCATCTGTGATCGAATGGATGGGCAAGGGGGCTTGCTCCTGTAGCGACTACAGGAAGCATAAACGAAGCCATCATGGCCTGGAAAGAGCATGCGATGACGATGGTCAATGCCCGAGGCGCAGTCGATTCGTCGGCACCGAGCCGCACGGCCGAGCGTTTCTCATCATCTGCCAGGGGGCAGCGTCTGGCTGCGACAGGGAGCATCATCGGCGCGCTGGCCTCGCTGTCCTGCTGCATCCTGCCGCTTGTCCTCTTCAGCCTCGGCATCAGCGGTGCATGGATCGGGAACCTCACCCGGCTTGCACCATACCAGCCCTATTTCATCGCCGTCACGCTTGCGTTCCTAGGCACCGGCTATTGGCTCGTCTACCGCGCCACGAGGACGGGCTGCGCCGCCGGCGAGACCTGTGCCCGCCCGCTGCCGAACCGGTTTGTTAGGGCCGCACTTCTTGCTGCGACCGTCCTCGTGGTCCTCGCGTGGAGCTTCGATTACATCGCACCCTACGTGCTGCAATGACCAACCCTGATGCAATCGCAGGAGCAACTCAAATGACGTGCATCTTCTCGGCGGTGCTGACCCTGGGGCTCGTCGGCTCTTCGGCTGCGCTCGCGGCGGATAGGACCGTCAGACTCGCGGTCGAAAACATGTATTGCGCCGCTTGTCCGCACACGGTCAAATCGGCGCTGCAGGCCGTGCCGGGCGTCAAAGCGGTATCGGTTTCCTTCGCGGACAAGACTGCCGTGGTGACGTTCGACGATGCGAAGACTGACGTGAAAGCCCTCACCAAGGCCACGACCGAGGCGGGTTATCCGTCCTCGCCGAAAGGATGAGTGTTTTCATGCGCGCGGGTGAGGTCACCATCGGCGCGTTTCTCGTCGGCGTATTGGCGGTGGTCTGCTGCGCGGGGCCGCCGCTCGTTGCGGCGATCGGCACCACCGTTCTTGCTGCCTGGCTCTCCAAATCCGCCTATGTGCTGGTCCCGGCGGCAGTGATCGCGGCGGGCATAGGAGCGGTCCGGCTTTACCATCGCGGCTTCGCCGCACGGGATTGTCACCCGCCGAAGATCTCACGGAGGCCGGCGGCTCATGAGTGATTGCTGCGTTCACGGCAATCGCGGCGAAAGCTTCGATCTCGCCGTCGTCGGCGCGGGCTCGGCCGGCTTCTCAGCGGCAATCACGGCAGCGGAGCAGGGCGCGCGGGTGGTGCTCGTGGGCCACGGCGTCATCGGCGGAACCTGTGTCAATGTCGGTTGCGTGCCCTCCAAGAACCTCATTCGCGCGGCGGAATCGGTTCATCAGGCTGGAGCGGCGTCCCGATTCAGGGGTCTTGCGGGCCAAGCAAAGATCGCCGATTGGCGCGCCCTGGTGCAGCAAAAGAACGAACTCATCGGCGCGCTGCGCCAGGCGAAATATGTCGATCTCCTTCCCGCCTACCGCGCGATCGCCTATCGCGAGGGAAGAGCACGCCTGGTGAATGGGGGCATCACGGTCGACGGCGCAATGCTCCAGGCCGCAAAGGTGATCATCGCCACTGGTGCTTCACCTTCACTGCCATCGATCCTGGGGATCGACAGTGTTCCCTACCTCACCAGCGCAACGGCGCTCGAGCTCGACACGCTGCCGACGTCGTTGCTCGTCATCGGCGGCAGCTATGTCGGCTGCGAGCTCGGCCAGATGTTCGCGCGCATGGGCGTCCACGTGACGATCGTCGACATTGCACCGATCCTCTCGGCCGGCGAGCCGGAGATCTCCCGCGCCTTGGCCGGCTATTTCCGTAACGAAGGCATCGCCATCCGAGAGAATGTCAAGCCGCAGCGCATCCGGAAGACCGCGGGCGGGATAGCCCTTGACATTACCATCGATGGCAAGAGCGAAACGATAGAAGCCGCGCAGGTCCTGGTCGCCACTGGTCGGCGACCCAATACCGACGGGCTCGGGCTTGCCGAGGCCGGTATTGAGAGGATGCCGAACGGAGGCATCAAGGTCGACCGCATGATGCGCACGACCAAATCGGGCATCTATGCCGCGGGCGACGTCACGGGGCGTGATCCCTTCGTCTACATGGCGGCCTACGGGGCTAGGTTGGCAGCGCTCAATGCGCTCAACGGCGACAGCCATGTCTACGACAATTCGGCGATGCCCGTCGTCGTATTCACCGATCCGCAGGTGGCAAGCGTCGGACTCACCGAAGCGGCGGCGCGAGCCGCCGGCCATGACACGCGCATATCGGTCCTGCCGCTCGACGCCGTGCCGCGAGCGCTGGCTGCGCGCGATACCCGCGGACTGATCAAGCTTGTGGCTGATGCCGAGCGTGGCAAGCTCATCGGTGCACATATACTGGCCCCCGAGGGGGCCGACTCCATCCAGACCGCGGCCCTGGCCATCAAACACGGCATGACGGTCCAGGAACTCGGGGCGACCATCTTTCCTTATCTGACAACGGTCGAAGGACTGAAGCTCGCGGCTCAGGCGTTCGAGAAAGATCTTGCCAAGCTCTCCTGCTGCGCCGGCTGATCGCACCGCAGCGGACGTCCATGAATCGTGCCAGCTTGCGCGCGCACGAGGCGGGGATCTCTTAGGGCGCGAGGCAAGTCGGGCTTTGCCCGACACAGGCCACGCGCTTTTCGCCTTTGACAGATGACACCCTGATATAGGTCTCGAGCAGGTCCCGATCGGATTGAATTGGCACGATAACGGCAAAGAGCCCCGCAAGCGGCGACGAAGCGCGCGAGAACGCGCCTATTCGACTTCGGATGGTTTCGCTGCGCTCGTAATGGGCTCGCAATGACCGGTCGATCTCACCGGAGTCCACGCAAGCGCATCATCCCGGGAAGCGGGAACCGGTTTCCGGAAAAGATCGTGGGTAAAGATTGGCAGAGCGCGGCGATTTACTCCAAACGCACCACGCTCTAATTGAGTTTCTTTCGCAGGTCGTCGATGCTCTTGGCAACAAGTTCGTTCGCCAAGCCGCCTCGTGCCTGCTCGGCAAGGATTTTTTCTGCGGCGGCAACCGCGGCCTCTGCCGCGGCTGCGCGGACCTCCGCCGCGGCCTGCGCCTCGGCTTGGGCGATCTTGGTTTCCGCGAGCTTGGTGCGGCGCGCGATGAACTCCTCGAGTTTGATCCTGGCCTCCGCCGCAAGCCGCTCCGCCTCGGCCTTTGCGTCGGCGACGATGCTCTGCGCTTCCGCCTCGGCTTCGTGCCGCTTGCGGCGATATTCGGCTAGGAGCTGAGCAGCCTCCTCCTTGAGCTTGCGCGCCTCCTCGAGCTCGGTCTTGATGCGGGCCGCGCGATCGTCGAGCGATTTGGCGACTTTGCGGTGCACGCCGATGTGGCCGAGCAGGCCCAGGAAGACCAGGAAAGCCAGCGCAACCCAGGTTTCCGCTTCGAACAGCATGACTCTTATCTCTCGAGCACGTCGGCCACGGCCTTGGCGACCGTCTTGTCGTTCGGCGTGGAGCCGATCAGCCGCTCCACGATGGCGCGGGCGGCCTCTTCGGCGATACCGCGAACATGGCGCATCGCCGCCTGCTTGGTTGCGGCGATGGATTTCTCGGCCTCGGCTAGGCGCGCGTTGAGCTGCGCTTCCAGGCGCTTGCGCGTTGCTTCCGCTTCGGCTGCCTGCTTGTCGCGCGTCTCGCTGGCTATGGTCTGGGCACGAGATCGGGCGTCCGAAAGGGCCTTTTCGTACGCGGCGAGCGCCGCATCCGCTTCCTGCTTGAGCCTCTCGGCTTCGGCGAGATCGTCCGCGATGCGTTTGTGTCGGGTCTCGATGACGGCGCCGACGCGCGGCAGCGCGACCTTCGCCATCAAGACGTAGAGCAGCACAAACGCGACCACGAGCCAAACGAGCTGCGACGCAAATGTATGCGATTGGAATGGCGGGAATCCGCCGTCGCGTTCGCCCTTCGGGACGGCTTCCGTGATCGCGGTGGGAGCCGGCGCAGCCATGCGTGGTCTTAGAGCGCGAACAAGAGCAGCAGCGCAATCAGCAGCGAGAAGATGCCGAGCGCCTCAGTGATGGCAAAGCCGAAGATCAGGTTTCCGAACTGGCCTTGCGCGGCGGAGGGATTGCGGATAGCTGCTGCGAGATAATTGCCGAAGATGATTCCGACGCCGACGCCAGCGCCGCCCATGCCGATCGCGGCAATGCCCGCGCCGATATATTTTGCTGCCACTGGATCCATAATGAACTCCTTCTGCTTGTCCGAAAGGGTCTCAGTGACCCGGGTGAATTGCATCGTTGAGATAGATGCAGGTGAGAATAGCGAACACGTAGGCCTGCAGGAACGCGACGAGCGTCTCGAGCGCCAGAAGCGCCACGATGATGGCGAAAGGTACGGCGCCGCCGATCCATCCGATCGCGCCGAGCGCTCCGCCCAGCAGAATGATGAAGCCTGCGAACACCTGGAGGGCGATATGGCCAGCCAACATGTTGGCGAAAAGACGAACGCTGTGCGAAATTGGCCGCGACAGGAAGGAGAGCACTTCGATCGCCACGATTAGCGGCAGGAGGTAGACCGGCACGCCCTTAGGCACAAACAGCTTGAAGAACCGCAGTCCATGACGCATCAGGCCATAGATCAGCACGGTGAAGAACACGGTAAGCGCGAGCGCGGCGGTGATAATGATATGGCTCGTGACTGTGAACGCAAAGGGAATGAGCCCGAACATGTTCAGAACCAGCACGAACATGAAGATCGTGAACACGAAAGGAAAAAAGGTCATCCCTTCCGCGCCCGCGGTGCTTCGCACCGTCGTCGCGACGAACTCATAGGCGATTTCGGCGGCGGATTGCAGGCGGGTTGGCACGAGGTTCTTTCCTGCAGTCGCGGCGACCAGGAACACCGTGAGGCCGACGACCGCCGCCAACATGAAGGCGGCCGAATTGGTGAACGCAATTTCCGCGTTGCCGATCTTGGCGATCGGAAACAGGTTGTGAATCTGGAATTGTTCAATTGGATCGAGGGCCATGATCGCTAGTCGTTCAGGTCTCGCTCACGCACGACGCCCGCCGCGCGCATGACATTGAGGATCCCGGCGGCGAAGCCCAGCAATAGAAACACAATGAGCCCCCACGGCGAAATTCCGAGCCAACGATCGATCAACCAACCGAGGAACGCACCTACGGCAACACCCGCCACCAGCTCGCTCGAAAGCCGGAAACCGCGCGCGAACGCCGAACGATCGGCGGTCTGACGAGGACCGGAGCCGTTTTCGGATGGTCGGCCTGCAGAGGCAAGCCGTTCGCCGAGACGCTGGAGCCTCGCGGAGAGGGCGGCTTCGTCGTCCGGCGGTTCTTTGCGGTCACCCTGCCCGCGCGCGTCGCCATTCATGCTGTCGACCCGCGTTGTTCGGGAAGGCAACGCGCGTTGCCCCGCCGCCCCTCAAAGCCGCGCGGACCATACTGACGACGGATTCCGGAGTCAAGAAACCGCATTTCCGAACCAAGCTATTGATATAACAACATAATAACGGGATCCGCGGGGATTGCCACGAACCTCGCGGCGTCCCCGCAGCGTGAACGCAGCTGCCTCCAACGGCGTTTCATCCCGGTGATAAGCTAGGTGCCGATGTCGCAGGAAAGGCAGCGCTCATGCGGACCCTCGTCGCAGCTTTCGTGCTTGGCCTCGGCGGCGCGCTCAACGCGCTGCCCGTCGCGGCTCAGCTTGTGATCACTCAGCCCGACTCCCCTCAATCCGAGCAGCCCGTTCAAGCTGCGCCCGACCGGGCGGCTCCTGTGCCATCGATGCCGTCCGGGGCGGAGCGGGCGCCGCCTGCAGCAGCGAGTGAACCGGCGGGAAAGATCCAGGATCGCGCTGAAACCACGGTCGACCGGTCGCCGCCGGGCCGCTTCCGCTTCGAGCGTGTCGACGATGCGTTCCTTCGACTCGATACCGACACCGGCGAGGTCGCCTACTGTTCCTCGCACCCAGGCGGTTGGGCGTGCAATGTCTTGCCGGTGCGACGCGCCGCATCGGAATCGGAGATCGCGCGGCTCAACGATGAAGTGAGCGCGCTCAAGCAGGAGATCGCGACGTTACGCGCCTCTGCGCCGGACTCTTCTTTGCCCGGGTCGTCTGCCGACAAGAGCCGCGACCACTGGCTCAAGCTGCCCACGCGCCAGGATATCGATCTCGCCCGCGCCTACCTTCAACGCACCTGGCGGCTGGTCGCGGAGATGATCGTCAATCTCGAGCGGGAATTGGTCTCGCGGGGCGGGAATGCGGTGCGGCCGCATTGAGGCAAGGGTCATGTACCGCTTTCCTTTGGATGCTGCACCGCGACGATCCCGGGGGCGGTCGGCTGCCGAGGGCCCAGCGTGGCCAGTTTCGACCTCCAGCCGCCGCGACATTCCGTGACGATCCCCGGTCGCCTGTCCGCCATCACCTGCAGCGTTCCGCAACTGGTCGCGAGCGCGAACCTGCACGTCGATACGGCGGGTGCGGGCTTTATTGAGATCACCGACCATGCGCGCGAATTCCTCGCGCAATGCGGCGCGGGCGATGGCGCTCTGCTCGTCTACTTGCGCCATACCTCCGCCGCCCTCGCGATCCAGGAGAACGCCGATCCGGATGTCCGCGCCGATCTTCTCGCTGCGCTCGATCGACTGGCGCCGGAAGATGCGCCATGGGTCCACGATGTCGAAGGGCCCGACGACATGCCGGCACATGTCAAGGCGCTCCTCAGCGGCGTTTCGCTGCACATACCCGTGGCCGATGGCAGGCCTGCGCTCGGCACTTGGCAGGGGCTTTATCTCATCGAGCACCGGCGACGCCCGCACCGCCGCGAGGTGATCTTCCAGTTTCTCGGCAGCCGAAAATGACTTGCGCGGGCGCGGCGGACGTTGTGACGGTAGCCGGTGCAAGGTCGCATGCCCTCGCGGCAAACCGCCTCCGGTCAAGTCCGTCAGTTCGTCGCCTGATTGATGCACGCAAGGCAGCGCCCCCACCTCACTCCTTCCTCCAAGGAGACAAGGTGGGGGGCCGTCACGGAGCACCGAACGCCGCCTCCGTTCCGCTATGCGGTGGCCTGGGACTCTCGTGCTTCCTTCCAGATGCTGATGTGTCGCGTCTCCGGCATCAGGAACAGCCCGAGAACGAAGCACACCGCGGGCACGATGATCGGATAGAGCAAAGCCTGCCCGATGCTGCCCGATGCCGTCCAGGCCGCGGTGGTGATGAACGGCACGAGACCGCCGCCCCAACCATTGCCGATGTGATACGGCACCGAGACAGACGTATAGCGGATGCGACTGGGGAACCACTCCGCAAGGAATGCTCCGATCGGCCCGTAAACCATGCCGACATAGCAGACCATGACGGCGACGATCAGGACCGCGACTGGATAATTGATGTTTCCGGGTTGCGTGACGGCTGCCAAGCCCAGATAGAGCGGATAATAGGTCACCGCCGCAAGCAGGAATCCGCCGAGGATCACCGGTTTGCGACCGATGAGGTCGGACAGCCACCCGAAGAAGATCAGCGACGGCGTGCCAATTACGAGCCCTATGCCCACGATCCACGCCGTCGTCAGCGGATCGACCTTGGAAACGGTGCCGAGGAAGTAGAGTGCCCAGAACTGGCCGCTGTACCAGACCACGCCCTCTCCGATCACGATGATGCTGGCGATCAACACGTACTTGATGTTGGCGCTCAGGAAAGCCTCTTTCCACGGGTTCCTGGTCATTGCGCCTTTGGCACGAATCTCCTGGAATATCGGGGTCTCCTGCAGCTTGAGCCGAATCCAGATCGCGATCCCGACGAGCAGGAAAGAGATGAGAAACGGAATGCGCCAAGCCCAGACATCGAATTGAGCGCCGGACCATGTTCGTGTCGCGATGATGACGATGAGTGAGACGACGATGCCGAGCGTCGGCGATGTTTGCAGCCACCCGGTGTAGAATCCGCGTCGTTCATCGGAGACGTGCTCGGCGACATAGGTAATCGCGCCGCCGTACTCGCCGCCGAGGCACAGGCCCTGAATCATGCGCAGCAGGAAAAGGATGAAAGCGGCGGCGAGTCCGATGGACTCATATGTGGGGATCAGGCCGATGGCGCCGGTGCCCAGCCCCATGCCGCTCAGCGTCAGGAGGAATGTGTATTTGCGGCCGACCTTGTCGCCCATCCATCCGAAAAGGAAAGCGCCCAGCGGCCGGATCAGAAAACCGGCCGTGAACAGCGCGATGGTGCTCAATAGCGCGGCGACCGGATGCGATTTTTCGAAGAATTTGGCCGACAGCACCGCGGCCAGGCTGCCGAAAATGTAGAAGTCGTACCACTCGATGACGTTTCCGACCGCCGCGGCGACGATCACGCGGCGAAAGTTCTGAGGAATCTGCGCAGCCATGGCCACCTCTCCCTGGTTAGGGGCTTACGGCTTCGCCGTCACACCGCGCGGCCGCCGGCGGCTCGCCGCCGTTGGCGAAAACATGCCCGCTTTGTGAAGTCGACATTCGCCCCTGCTTGTCATCCGTGCGGCATCCTGTTCGATTGTCCCGCACGCTGTGCAAAACTCTACATCGGCGCCGCCGCGCGCCTTATAAGACTTTCGGCGTAAATGACCTTCCTTCCCCGTTGGAAAATCGAGGCAATTCCGGCAACGCGTTTGCTGCATCGCAGCAGGATCGAGCGCGCGCGGTCGCGAGTCTGCGTTTCGCCGCTATATAGTGTCGGGCGCCCGCCCTTGCGGGGCGCTCCTTGCCGGCTTGAGGGGAGTAGGCTGCCTTGAGTGACGGCCAGCACCATCGCCTGGTGATTGCCGACGATCATCCGCTGTTCCGCGGTGCGTTGCGCGAAGCGGTGACGGGCTTGCTCAAACACGCTGACATCGCCGAGGCGGGTACATTCGACGAGACCGCCGACCTGCTCGAGCGCGGCGGGGATATCGATCTCGTTCTGCTCGATCTTGCCATGCCGGGCACGCGGGGATTTTCGGGATTGATGTATCTGCGCGCTCAATATCCCGGGGTGCCTGTGGTCGTGGTCTCGGCGCGGGACGAGCCGGCGACCATACGCCGTTGCATGGATCTGGGCGCTTCGGGTTTCATTCCTAAGACGGCCGGGGTCGACGTGATGCGGCAGGCGATCTTGCACGTGCTCAAGGGGGGCGTGTGGACGCCTCCTGACGTCGATCTTTCCGGAAGCGAAAATGCCGAGATCGCCGAACTAATGACGCGGATGGCAACGCTGACGCCGCAACAGGTACGTGTTTTGATGATGCTGTCCGAAGGTTTGCTTAACAAGCAGATTGCCTTTCAACTCGGGGTGTCCGAGGCGACAGTGAAGGCGCACGTCTCGGCTATCCTGCAGAAGCTAAAGGTCGAAAGCCGCACGCAGGCGGTGATCGCGGCTGCCAAGCTTGAGACCGTGCACGCGCCGCAGACCGCCACCATACAGGGCTAATCATCCTGCCATTTGCATCGATGACGACCAGCGTCGTCTTACTCGGCCGCCACCGCCCGCAGCACGCGCCATTGCGCGAGCATCGCGCGCAGCGCCGCAGGCTTGACCGGCTTGTGCAGCAATTGCGCCCCTTCCATGCGCGCCTGTTCGCGTAGTGTCGGAGAGCGATCGGCCGTAATGAGGATTGCCGGCGCGTCACCGCAGACGCGGCGCAGCACCCGCAGCGCCTCGATTCCGGTGCCGTGATCGAGATGATAATCGATCAGGAATCCGGTCGGCGCGGATGGTCTTTCGGCGACGGCCGCGAGTGCCTCGGCGAGGCCGGAGGCCTTGATGGCTTCGCATCCCCAACCGCGCAGAAGTGTCTCCATGCCGTCGAGCACGGCGGGCTCGTTGTCGATGCACAGGGCCGTGATGCCGGCAAGCTGGCCCGGCTCGGATCGCGGCTCCTCGCGCGTCGGCAGCGCCACGGGTGTGGCGCGCGAAAGCGGTACCGTTACCGAGAAACGCGAACCACGGCCGGGGCGCGAGCGTACCTCGACCGCGCAGCCGAGCACGCGCGCAATGCGTTCGACGATCGATAGGCCGAGACCAAGGCCGCGCGCGATCCGCGCGCCCTGATCGAGGCGGTGGAACTCAATGAAGATGTCGCGCTGTTTGGATTCGGGCACGCCAAGGCCGGTGTCATATACGTCGATGCGCAGAACCTCGCCGCGCCGCCGGCATCCGACCAGCACTCGGCCGGCGGGCGTGTATTTGATCGCATTGGAGACGAGATTCTGGATGAGTCGCCGCAGCAAGCGCCGGTCGGAGCGTACCACCGCCGCGCACGGTATGAAGTCGAGCGCGAGACCTTTGCCTGCCGCCATCGGTGCGAATTCGAGCTCGATCTGCCGCAACAGCTCGTCGATGCAGAAGCTCGCGAATTCCGGCTGCATCGCCCCGGTGTCCAGCCGCGAAATGTCAAGCAGGGCGCCGAAAATTTCCTCCACCGCCTCAAGCGAGGCATCGATGTTCTCAATGAGCTTGCGATCGTCGGTTGTAGCGCGCTCCAGCAGGCTCGTGACATAGAGCCGCGCCGCGTTGAGCGGCTGAAGGATGTCGTGGCTTGCGGCAGCCAGGAACTTGGTCTTGGACACGTTGGCGGCATCGGCTTCCGCCTTGGCGCGGGCGAGTGCCGCATTGAGACGCGTCAGCTCCTCGGTGCGCTCGCGCACGCGCCGCTCAAGCGTCTCATTGGCGCGTTCGAGCGCCTGGGCCGCTTCCACACTCGCGGTGATGTCAGTGAAAGTGGTGACGATCCCACCGTCGGGCATGCGGTTCGCACGCACTTCGATGGACAGGCCCGCCTTGGCGAAACGCTCGACGAAAGGCTCGCTGCCGGAAGCGTAACGTGCGATCCGTGCCTCGACGAGCTCGTCGATTCGCTCGGGCGCGACCTCGTTGCGCGCGGCGTTGTACCGCAGAATTTCCGCAAGCCCGCTGCCGACACGGATAAGGTGCGGCGGCAGATCGAGGATGTCACCGAACTGCCGGTTCCAGCAGATCAACTGCAGATCCTTGTCGAATACAGCGATGCCTTGACGTACATGGTCGAGCGCGGTCTGCAGAATCTCGCGATTGTACTGGATGGCGGCGTTGGCGTCGTCGAGCAGTTTGAGCGCCGCCTTGGTCGAAACCGTGCGCTTGCGCAGGAGCAGGGAGAGCACGAGCCGTGACGACGCAGCGCCGATGGCCGAAGCCAGGATGTGTTCGGCATGGCGCACCAGTCGAAAATCCGCCTCGTCCTTGGGCTCGAGGCTGATGCGATGAGCGCCGGCAAAACTTGCAAATGCATTCGCCGTGCGCTCCTCACCGAGATAGCGCGCGACCGTGGCGGTCAGCTCCTCGACCGTCACCGCCGAGCGCCAGAGCCGGAAGCTCGGCGCGATCGGCGTCAGCTCCGGTGGCGCGAAGGTGTTGGCCTGCAGCCGCTCGATCGGCGAGGGTGCGCGACGGAATGATACTCCCACATATGCCAGAATATTGATCGCAAGGCTCCAGATGACACCATGCACGAGCGGTGGAAGCTCGAGCCCTAACAGGTGTTGCGGACGAAGCATGGCGATGCCCCAAGGGCCTTCGCTCATGACCCGCTGCCCGATCATCCCGAAATCCGCGAAGGTCGGCAGGAGCAAAGTATAAGCCCAGACCAGGATGCCGGCGCTCATGCCGGCGATGGCACCGCCCGACGTGGCACGCCGCCAGAGGAGGCCGCCGAAGAATGCCGGCGCGAGCTGGGCGATCGCCGCGAAAGACAACAGTCCGATCGCGGCGAGCTGCGTGGGGCCTGCGGTGCGGTAATAGAGATAGGCGAGGAGAAGGATCGTGAAGATTGCGATTCTTCGTATCGTGAGCAGCAGCGAGCCGACATATTCGCGCTGCGTGATGAGCGTCTCACGTCGCTGCAGTGCCAACGGCATGACGATGTCGTTGGACACCATGATTGAAAGCGCCACCGACTCCACGATCACCATGGCCGTCGCCGCCGACAGACCGCCGACAAAGGCCGCAATCGTGAACAGTTTGGAGCCGGCCGCGAGCGGGAGCGCGAGCACGAACATGTCGCTGTCGACCCTGCCGAAGGGGAAGGTGATCAGGCCCGCAAGCGCGATGGGCACGACGAACACGTTGATCAGCACGAGATAGAGCGGGAACAGCCAGGCGGCACGCTTGATCTCGCTTTCACTGTGGTTCTCAACGACCGCCACGTGAAACTGGCGCGGCAACAGGATGATGGCAACGAAGGAGAGAAGCGTCGTGGCAATAAGCGTGTCGAAGGACGGATCGCGCGCCAGGATGGCGGCCGCCGCCGCATTGCTGCGCGCCGCTGCGAACAGCGCGTCGGGCCCATCGAACATCCAGAACGTGATGAAGACCCCGACGGCCAGAAATGCGACGAGCTTGACGATCGATTCCGCGGCGATCGCCAGCATCAGGCCGTCTTGGTGCTCGGTCGCATCAATATGGCGGGTGCCGAACAGCATCGCAAAAGCCGCCATCGACAGCGAAACGTAGAGTGCAATATCGCCGAGCAGCGGTCGTGCGAGACCGCTCCCGGGTGTGATCTGTGCGATGATGGTCTCGAGCGAGGCCGAGACCGCTTTGAGCTGCAGGGCGATATAGGGAATGGTGCCAATGATCGCGATCAATGCGACGGTCGCGGCCACCGCTTGGCTCTTGCCGTAGCGCGCGGCGATGAAGTCGGCGATCGACGTGATGTTCTGCGCTTTGGCAAGCCGGACGACGCGCAGGATCAGGGGCGTGAACAGCCCGAACATCAGCATCGGTCCGATATATATCGTGAGGAACTCGTAGCCTGTACGTGAGGCCGAGCCAACGGAGCCGAAGAACGTCCAGGACGTACAATAGATTGCGAGAGACAGCGGATAGATCAGCAGATGGGTGCGATGGGCACCCCCGAAGCGGCGCATGCGGTCGCCATAGCTCGCCACCAGGAAAAGGAAGCCGATATAGCCGAGCGCTATCGCGATGACGACCCAACTCTGCAGCATGCGGGCGACCTTCTCGCGCGCCGGTGTTTGCTCGCCGCCGCGACCGCGCAGCGCCATCGGTTCATTCTCGCCGAAGGGCGACAGCGGAACGAGGGCGCGGCGAGCCCAAGGCGCGGTCCAAACGACCCTTTGCTCCCTAGGTCACCACAGAAATGGTCCCCGGTCCATTGCCCGGCAGCCCGTTTGACGCCGCACGCCTTGCACGGCATTGATGGCAGTCGGAAACCGGGCGCGGATTGCGCGGTTTCCGGAAGCCTGCTGCCTTGCCCGCCCCCCGCCCTTCGTCCCAGTCCGTGCGCGTCCGCCATGTGGCGGAGACATTGGCGTTTGCTGCGCTTGGCGGCGGGATCTTTGGATGGGTCGGCGTGCCGGCCGGGTTCCTGTCGGGCAGCATCCTGGCGGTCGCGGGCGCCGCGCTGGCAGGTCGGCCGATGCGCCTGCCTTCGCCCGCCGCGCAGGCGATCTATGTGGTCATCGGCATCTCGCTCGGTGCCGTCGTTACCCCCGAGACGCTGCACGGGATCGCCACCTATCCCGCGAGCATCGCCGTGCTCGTCCTCGCCATGGGCTGCATCGGACTTGCCGGTGCGGCTTATCTGCGTCTCGCGCACGGATGGGACAAAACCGCCGCTTTTCTCGCCGCCGCACCGGGCGGCATGTCGCAGGTGCTGATCGTCGCGGCCGAGCTCGGTGCCGATCTGCGTGCCGTCGCCATCGTGCAGACCATGCGGGTGGTCATCGTTGCGGTTGGTCTGCCCTCCGGCCTTGCGCTCCTGGGGCTGGCCGGCCACGCCGTCCGCCGGGTGAACGGTCCGTTCACGGGGTCACTTGTCATCGAGCTGGGGATGCTCATTGCGACCTCGATCGTGGGTGCCGCCGCCGCGCACCGTTTCCGGCTGCCCGGCGGGCTCATGTTCGGGGCAATGATTATCTCGGCCGTGCTGCACGGCAGCGGATTGGTCCATGCGGTTGTACCGGGTTGGGCGGCGAATGCGGCGGCGGTCGCGCTCGGCGCTCTCATCGGCGCGCGCTTCACCAATACTCCGCTACGACTCTTTTTCGACCATCTCGCTGCCGCATTCGGCTCATTTGCGATCGCGGTCGCGATCGCTGCGGTCTTCGCGACCGGCCTCATCAAGTTCCTATCCCTGCGCGCGGCAGAAGTCATGATTGCCTTCGCACCGGGCTCAGTCGACGCCATGATGCTGCTCGCGCTCGCACTTCATCTTGATCCGGTCTTTGTGGGTGCGCATCACGTCATGCGCATTGTTTTCGTCGGCCTGATGATGCCGTTCGTCGCCCGTCGTCGCGTCGCCCGCACGTCGTCCAAAGAACCGCCGCCAATCACGTTCCAGGACTGAGCCAGAAAAGGACCGACCATGGCGGGCCGACGACCGCAATGGGCCACGATTGGCTTGCGCCGTTTTTCGGTGATGGTGAGCCGTCATTGCGGACGCGAAGACGCAATCCGGAATCGATTTTGTCGAATCTGCCGAGGTCCCGGCCATGACGACACCGATCCAATCCGATCGGTACCTGCCCCTGGTTGCATGCGCCGCGCGGCGCGGGGCTGCTTCCGGCGCTCGTCGGCCGTCGCGATGATCCGAAGACCGATTATTCCGCTGCCAGCGCCCGTCCGCGGCGTTCCAAGCCGAGCCGTTCCCACACGTCCACCAGAGCTTCCGCCAGACGGTCGATCAGCGTGTCGTCATGATAGGGCGACGGCGTAATGCGCAATCGTTCCATGCCGCGCGGCACGGTCGGATAGTTGATCGGCTGAATGTAGATTGCGTGTTCGGCGAGCAGCATGTCGGAGGCCTGCTTGCATTTCTCCGGATCGCCCACCAAGACCGGCACGATGTGCGTGTCACTTGGCATCACCGGAAGGCCGGCTGCGTTGAGTACTGTCTTCACGCGCGCGGCGCGATCCTGGTGACGCTCGCGCTCCCAGCTCGATGCCTTCAGATGCCGGATGGCGGCCGTCGCCGCGGCGCAGATCGCCGGCGGCAGCGCGGTCGTGAAGATGAATCCCGGCGCGTAGGAGCGTACCGCATCCACGATCACGGAATCCGCAGCAATATACCCACCGAGGCAACCGAACGCCTTGGCCAGCGTGCCCTCGATTACGTCGACGCGGCCCATCGCGTTGTCGCGATCGCAGATGCCGCCGCCACGCGCGCCGTACATGCCGACCGCATGCACTTCGTCCACATAGGTCATCGCGTTGTAATGCTGGGCGAGATCGCAGATCGCGTGCACCGGCGCGACGTCGCCGTCCATCGAATAGAGGCTTTCGAACACGATGAGCTTCGGTCGCTCGCGATCGGCGGCACGCAGGAGCTCTTCGAGATGGGCGACGTCGTTGTGACGCCAGATCCGCTTCTCGCAGCCGGACTGGCGCACGCCCTCGATCATGGAATTGTGGTTGAGCGCGTCGGACAGGATGAGGCAGTTCGGCAGCAGCTTGGCGATGGTCGGGATGCCGGTTTGGTTGGAGACGTAGCCGGACGTGAAGACGAGCGCGGCCGACTTGCCGTGCAGATCGGCGAGCTCGCGCTCGAGCTCGACCAGAGGATGGTTGGTGCCGGCGATGTTGCGGGTGCCGCCGGCGCCGGTGCCCATGCGCGTGGCGGTCTCGACCATGGCGCCGATGACCTTGGGGTGCTGGGCCATGCCGAGATAGTCATTGGAGCACCAGATCACCACCTCGCGCGGGCCTTGCGGCGAATGCCAGACAGCATAGGGAAAACGCCCGGCAATGCGCTCGAGATCGGCGAACACGCGGTAGCGGCGCTCCTGCCGCAGCCGGTCCAGGGCAGATAGGAAGAAACCCTTGTAATCCATGCTGTTTTCCCGCGGCGGCGGACGGTGCCCCGGCTCTACTTAGAAGAATTCCAGAGGGCTTGTCGAGGCGAGATTCGCCGCAGGGGCGCGAGGCGCGTTGTGGCGATCTGCGCCAGAGGTTGCCTTGCATGCAGGACATCGCGGACCCGCAGGTTGCAGGGATGCGCCATGGCCCCGGCGAGGCAAGGCGGCGGCTCGCGCCGATCCGTCGCCGGGTGAACCGCTCTGTCAGCAAGCTAATCCCGACTTAAGAAGGCGACGACCGTCGCATTAGGGAGGCCCGAAGTTGCCGACAACTGCCTTGCCTCCGGTGTCCCCCGTCTGCAACAACTGTCCGCATGAGCAGTCCCCGCGCCGGCATCGCCAACGGCCTGACCAATTACGGCGACCGTGATTTCTCGCTGTACCTGCGGCGCTCCTTCGCGCAGTCGATGGGCTATTCGCGCGCCATGCTGGAAAGACCGGTCGTCGGGATCGCCTATACGGCCTCCGGTTTTAACAACTGCCACCGGCATTTTCCCGAACTGCTGGAGGCGGTGAAACGCGGCGTGCTCGCTTCCGGCGGCCTGCCGCTCGAATTTCCCACTGTCTCGCTGGGCGAGGTCTTCCTCAACCCGACCAGCATGAAGTTCCGCAACCTGATGGCGATGGACACGGAGGAGATGATTCGCGCCCAGCCCATGGACGCGGTGGTGTTGATGGGGGGGTGCGACAAGACGGTGCCGGCGCAGCTCATGGGCGCGATCTCGGCGGGCCGACCGGCCATCGCTCTGGTCGCGGGACCGATGATGACAGCGCGCCACCGCAGCGAGCGGCTCGGCGCCTGCACCGACTGCCGCCGCTTCTGGGCGCAGTACCGCGCCGGCAAGGTCGACGACCGCGAAATCCGGGAGGTCGAGAGCAGGCTTGCCACGACCGCCGGCACCTGCGCGGTAATGGGCACGGCCTCGACCATGGCCTGTCTCACCGAGGCCCTTGGAATGACGCTGCCGGGGACGGCGGCGATCCCGGCTGTGCACGCCGACCGGCTGCGCGCGGCCGAGGCAACGGGTACCGCGGCCGTGCGGCTCATCGGCTCCGGCCTCACACCCGACAAGATCATCAATGCGCGCTCGGTCGAGAACGCACTGCGCGTTCTGCTCGCCATCGGTGGCTCGACCAACGCCGTGATCCATCTGACCGCGATCGCCGGCCGCGCCGGCGTACCGGTCTCACTGCAACGGCTCAACGAACTTTCCGAGACGACGCCGGTACTGGTGAATCTGAAACCTGTCGGAAACGGCTACATGGAGGATTTCTTCGCCGCCGGCGGGCTTGGCGCGGTATTGCGCGAGTTGAAGGACCTCCTGCATCTCGATGCCGTGACCGTGACGGGCGAGACGCTGGGCGAACGCCTTGCGCAGGATGCCTCGTCCTATGTCGACCGCACGATTATCGCGGCGCGCGAGACACCGCTCGAGCCGCAAGGCGGACTGGTTGCCCTGTTCGGCAGCCTTGCGCCCAAGGGCGCCATCCTCAAGCGCTCGGCGGCCGACAGCCGGTTGTTCGAACACGAAGGCCGCGCGGTCGTGTTCTCGTCGCTCGAGGATTTGGCCGCGCGCATTGACGACCCGGCGCTTGACGTTGCAGCGGACGACATTCTGGTGCTGCAGAACGCGGGTCCGCATTCCCCGGCGGCGATGCCGGAGGCAGGTTATCTGCCGATCCCGAAGAAGCTTGCTGCGCGGGGCGTCAAGGATATGGTCCGCGTGTCCGACGCGCGCATGAGCGGCACCGCCTTCGGCACCGTGGTGCTGCACGTCACGCCCGACGCGGCCTCGGGCGGGCCGCTTGGTCTCGTGCGCGACGGCGACCGCATTCGCCTTTCGGTGAAGGATCGGCGCATCGACCTGCTCGTGGATGAGGAGCAATTGCGTCGCCGCGCGGCCGCCGCAGCAGCCAGGCCCGCGCCGCCAGCGCGAGGTTATGCGAGGCTCTTCGCCGAGCAGATCCTGGGAGCCGACGAAGGCTGCGACTTTGCTTTTCTACGGCCGCGTTGACGATCTGTCGCCCGTCGGCGCCATTCCGTTGACGGTTTGGTAGCCTTACCGGGAAATTAACCGTCGCCCATAGCGAACTTTAATACCGACCAAATCCTCGACGGTTAAAGATCGCCTCAAAGGAGAAGCCGGCGGCACGGCCTGCCGCAAGAATTCGGCATGGCAAGGGCGATGTTGCGCATCGCGATCGGAAGCGAAAGAGTCGCCCCCCGGCGCGCGCTCGCGGTCGCTGGCCTGAGCGGCTGCGCACTCGTGGTCGCCCTTCTGATCACGGCCGAAGTACTCCCGCAGCCGTTCGGTGCATTTGCAACGGGCGCGCTCGGCGGCGCCGTAATCGCCAGCATCGTCGCGGCGTTCGGCGCGCGGCATCGTCTTTCCCTGCACAGTCAGCGCCTCGAATGTGCCATCGACAATATGAACCAGGGCCTTTGCATGTTCGACAACAAGGGCCGCCTGGTCGTGTGGAACCGACGCTACGTCGACATGTATCGCATTGATCCACGGCGCATACGGCATGGCGTCTCGTTGCACGAACTTCTTGATGCACGCGTGGCTGCCGGCACGTTTCCCTTCGACGTCGAAAATTATGCAACCAAGCTCAGAGCCGCGATCGGGCAGGGGAAGGCCTTTACGCTCAATGTTGAGCAGATCGACGGGCGTACCATCGCCGTCGTCAACCAGCCGATGGCGGACGGCGGGTGGGTGGCGACGCATGAGGACATCACCGAACGCACGCACGCCGAGCGCGCGCTCGAACAGACGCGGCAATTCCTCGACACGATCATCGAAAACGTTCCGACGCCGATCATCGTCAAGGATACCGAGCTGCGCTATTGCCTGATCAATCGCGCTGCCGAACAATATCTCGGTGTCGGTCGAGAGGTCATGCTCGGTCGGCGGGCGCGCGACGTTCTGCCCGCGGAAACCGCCGAGGTCATCGAAGCGCAGGATACTCGCTTGATCCACTCGGGCGACGTCGCATTCCTGGACGAGCACGCCGTGCTGACGCCACGCAACGGTATCCGCATCGTTACCGCCACGCGGTTGACCGTGAAGGACAAAGACGGCAAGCCGCAATATCTCATCATCGTCATCAACGATCTGACCGATCGTAAGCGGAGCGAACAGCGTATCGCACACATGGCAAACCACGATCCGCTTACGGATTTGCCCAATCGCGCCGCTTTCAATGAAAGCCTGCGCGCAACCGTCGACCTTGCCGCGGCCGCCGGGGAAAGCTTCGCGCTGCTGTGTATTGACCTTGATCGATTCAAATCGGTCAACGACGTATTCGGCCACGCAACCGGTGATGCGTTGTTGCGCGAGGTGGCCTTGCGCATGCAGAGCGTCTGCCAAGGCGCCTTCCTTGCGCGGCTCGGCGGCGACGAATTCGCCGTCATCACGCCGACTGGCCCTCAGCCCGCCGTCGCGGAAGCATTGGCCGAGCGGCTGGGCGCGGCCCTCGACGCGGACATTGACATCAACGGCCATGTCCTGCGGGCCGACGTCACCATCGGTATCGCGATCTATCCGCAGGATGGAGCCGACGCGAGCACACTTGTGTCCAACGCCGACGCCGCGATGTTCCGTGCCAAGACCGAGGCGCGCGGTTCGATCCGGTTCTTCGAAATCGCCATGGACAAGCAGCTGCGCGACAAGCGTGCGCTGCAGCAGGAACTGCGCCTTGCGGTCGCGCGCAACGAGCTCGCGTTGCATTACCAGCCGCAGGCGACGATCGCGGGCGAGATTGTGGGCTTCGAGGCGCTGGCACGCTGGAACCATCCGGTACGCGGTCCGGTGCCACCGGGCATCTTCATTCCGCTTGCCGAAGAAGCTGGCACAATCACCGCGTTCGGACAGTGGATCCTCCGCAGCGCCTGCCGCGAAGCGGCATCCTGGCCGCGACCGCTGCACATCGCGATCAACCTCTCGCCGGTGCAGTTCCTGCGCGACGACCTGCCGAATTTGGTGCACGGCATCCTGCTCGAGACGGGCCTCGCGCCGGGTCGGCTCGAATTAGAAGTCACGGAGAGCGTATTGATCGGCGACTTTACCCGCGCGCTTTCGATTTTGCGTCGCCTGAAAGGGCTCGGCGTGCGCATCGCCATGGACGACTTCGGGACAGGCTACTCGTCGCTGTCGTACCTGCAGGCTTTTCCGTTCGACAAGATAAAGATTGATCAGGCGTTCGTCGTCAACCTCGCCCATAGCGCGCAGTCCGCAACCATTATCCGCGCCGTGATCGCGCTCGGCCACGGTCTCGATCTGCCGGTGATGGCTGAGGGGGTTGAGACCGAAGAGCAGTTGCGCTTCCTTGCCGGATGCGGCTGCGACGGGATCCAGGGATTCTTTGTGGGGCGTCCTCAACCGATCAATGAATATGCCGAGGCCGTGGGCCGCGCACCGTTCGGCAAGAAGCGCACGAGGCCGCATATCGCGATCGCCGGCTGAGGGGCGCTCCCCGACCATTTCCCCCGATAGGCGCTGCCGTAGGGCGGTCGCACGGTGATTTGGTCTGCGCCCGATTCTTGCCGAAAGGGCCTGGAACCAAACACGATCGGCTGCCGGCCCGAGTGCAAGCTGGTGCTGCCGGCGCGGATTGAACGCGCGACCTCCCCCTTACCAAGGGGGTGCTCTACCACTGAGCTACGGCAGCGACGACGCGGCCGATCGAGCAATCGTCGTTCGGCGCGGCGCAAACTGCCACAGGCGCGGGTCGTCGCGCAAGGAAAAGCCGGGCTTGCCCTTGGGCACCGGCGCCGATACATGCGCTCCATGGGAGAGACCGGCGGGAGCGGGCGCAAATTCCCCGGGGGCGCGCAGAACGCGCGCCTCGCCGCGGCATTGCGCGAGAACCTCAAGCGACGCAAGGCACAAGCGCGCGCCCGGAAGCAGGAGGCTTGGAGTCGGTCGCCGGGGTCGGGAGAGGACGCGCGGGCAGACCCTAAACCACAGTCCGATCCGGACGACTAACGGCCATTCGTTACGAAAAAGCCGAATTCCTGCTACCTGATGCGTGCAAGCTGAACAAGGGGCTGGGTCGATGGATCGGATACGCATAGTCGGCGGCAGACCGCTCCACGGGACGATCCCAATCTCTGGGGCGAAGAACGCCACGCTTCCCCTGATGATCGCGAGCCTGCTGACCGAGGACACGCTGATCCTCGAGAACGTGCCGCGGCTGGCCGACGTCATCCAACTCCAGCGCATTCTCGGCAATCACGGCGTCGACATCATGATTGCCGGCAAGCGTGCCGGCGAAGCGGTCAACAACGGCCGCACCATTCACATTTCGGCGAAGGCGATCGTCGACACGACCGCGCCCTACGAGCTCGTCTCCAAGATGCGGGCGAGCTTCTGGGTGATCGCGCCTCTCGTCGCACGCATGGGCGAGGCGAAAGTGTCGATGCCCGGCGGCTGCGCCATCGGCACCCGGCCGGTCGACCTGCTCATCATGGCCCTGGAAAGGCTTGGTGCGACGATAGAGATCGAAGGCGGCTACGTGATTGCCCGGGCGCCGAGAGGGTTACGCGGCGCTGAGATCACTTTTCCAAAAGTCACCGTCGGCGGCACGCACACGGCGATGATGGCGGCCTCGCTCGCACAGGGCACGACGGTGATCGAAAACGCCGCGCGCGAGCCCGAAATCGGGGATGTTGCCGATTGCCTCAACAAGATGGGCGCGCGCATCTCCGGCGCCGGCACGTCGCGCATCGTCGTGGAAGGCGTGTCACGGCTTAACGGGGCGCGCCATACCGTCCTGCCCGACCGCATCGAGACCGGCACTTATGCCATGGCGGTGGCGATGACGGGCGGCGACGTGTTGCTGCAGAACGGACGGCCGGAATTGTTGCAGACCGCGCTCGACGTGCTGGTCGAGACGGGCGTCCGCGTGACCGCGACCAATGA
>Ga0209810_1002286_pt1 | contig 23649 bp, 26 predicted proteins | sample Coa_R1_7_FD_187159 | JGI IMG/M metagenome (GOLD analysis project Ga0209810, IMG submission 187159) | Surface soil microbial communities from Centralia Pennsylvania, which are recovering from an underground coalmine fire - Coalmine... | ecosystem: Environmental > Terrestrial > Soil > Unclassified... | reverse complement strand
TGACCTTCTGCTTCAAGGCGATGCGAATCGCCATCCCGTCGGGATCGCGCCGCGCCGCGCCGATGAGCTGCGGGGCCGCGGCCCTGAGACCATCGACCGCGACGGCAACCGGCTTTTGGAAACTGATGATCAGCACAGGCCAGGCGAGCCGGACCGCCGCGGGGACCGGTTGTGCGAAACGGAAGGCGAGACGAATGAATCCCTCGCCGTTCTCCAGCCTGACCTCGCCGTCCACCGGCTCGGCCGCGCGCGCCGGCGCGGTCGCGGCCGCAGCCGCGACCCATGCAGCGAGCGACGCGGCAAGCGCACACACGCGCAGGGGAGACCGGCGGGAGGGCAAGACCGTCATGACGCGTTCCAGCCGGCGTCCTGCCGGCGGCGAAAGACTAGGCGCGGCCGTTTAATGCGGCCTTAACCGTCCGCTGCCGTCGCTCTCGGGGGTAGCGCCTTTCCTCGCCTGCGTCGCGGCGCCGGACCGCGGCCGCGCGGGTCGCCGCCGCAACCGACGCGGGGCTCAGCTGCCGCTCGTCTTGTTCTCGATCTTGGGCAGGCCGGGCGCGGTCTTCTTGACGCCGGAACGGTTGGCGAGCTCGACGGTCAGGCGTTCGGCCGCCTCGGGCGTCATCTGCGCGAGGATCTCGGACATGCTGCGCGGATTCATCGCCAGGGCGACGTCGAGCAGCACCTTCATGTCGAGCTTGTCGAAGATGCGCGCGGCGTCCTTCGGCTTCATCGTTTCGTACATGGTGATGATGGCCTTGAAATGCTCGGCCTCGGCCTTGTCGCGCTCGCCCATCTCGGCCTTGATGCGCGCTTCCATTTCCTTGAGCTCGTTGACCTTGGCTTCGATGCGCTTCTCCGCCGCCTTGAGCAGGCTCTCCCGCATGTCGAGCTCGCGCGCGCGCCGGTCGAGCTCCTCCCGGCGGTTCTGCAGGCTTTCCAGGATCGCGCGCTCGCCCGCGGTCATGACCGGACGCGGGGCGGCCTGCGATGGCGGCGCGCCGGCGTCGATCCGCGGCGGATCGGGTGGCGTGCGCGAAGCCTTGAGCGGCGGCGTTGCGGCGTCCGTCTTTTCCTCCTTTTTTTCGACCGAGCCGGTGACCTCGTCCGGGTCGTCGCTCTGGAAGTTGAACATCTCCTGCGCCCAGGACTTCTTCTTCGCGGTGCCGGTGTGCGCGGGCACCGGCGCGGGATCGCCGGGGCGCAGGATGCGCGGATGATCCGGGACGCTCGCGGGATCGACGATCTTCAATTGATCGGGCGCGCGGCTGCGCAGGCGGTCGGACAGCGTATAGCCGCCGTCGAGCACCAGTCCGGAGATTTTGAGCGCGAGCAGGCTGCCCGCGGCGACGAGAACCAGCGGGATCAGTCGGAAATCGCGCCCGCGGCGGCTCATGCGGCAAGGCCCGACAGACGACCGCGCGCGCGCTCGGCGAAGGCCTGCGCCGCGGCGGCGACCGCGCGTGCGTCCGGAACGGAGGCGGGCGGCTCGAGGCTGCGCGTCGCGCCGGCGATGCGCGCGATCTTGTCGAGCACGGCCTCGGCGCGGCCGATCTGCCGTTCGAGCTCGGCGCTGAGCTTCTCGGCGCGGTCGAGGCGCCCGCTCAACGTTTCCTCGCCCTCGCGCATGGTCGTCTTGAGCCCGCCGATCGCGCGCTCCGCGATCTCCGTCGCGGTGATCAATTCGGCGATGGTCGCGCGCAGGGACTGCTCGTCGGCGCGCAGCATGCGCAGACGCCCGTTCAGCCGCACGCAATAGAGGATGGTCAGCAGCAGCAGCAGCGAGACCATGCTCTCGACCAGCATGCCGTAATGGGGGCTCACGGTGCTTCCCTCCGTTTCGTCGGATCGTCCGCCTTCTCGAACATCGCGTAGGTGGTGCGCGGCTTGCGCAACGGCCTGCCGACCCGGACGGCGATGCGATCGCCGACGCGGCCCATCCGTCCTTCGGTCAGCGCCACGTCGCCGCAGCGCAGGGTGACCATCGTGTCGGGCTTGACCTCGAGCATGAGCGTGTCGCCGACATTGAGCGCCATCATCCGCCGCAGCGGCAGCATGGCTTCGTACAGCACGGCGTCGACGCTGACCGTTGCCTGCATGATTTCGGTGGCGAGATGCCCCTCCCAGATGGGGTCGCGGCCGAACTTCTCGCCCATGAACATCTGCAGCAGGACCGTGCGGATCGGCTCGATCGTCGCATAGGGCAGGAGGAGCTCCAGGTTGCCGCCGCGGTCCTCCATGTCGATGCGCAGGCGCACGAGAATGGCGGCATTGGCGGAGCGCGTGATCGCCGCGAAGCGCGGGTTGGTTTCCAGCCGATCGATATTGAACTTGACCGGCGACAGCGGCTTGAAGGCGAGCTCGGCGTCGGCGAGCACCACCTCGATCATGCGCTTGACGAGATTGGTCTCGATCGTGGTGTAGGGCCGTCCTTCGATGCGCACGACGCCCTGCCCGCGCCGGCCGCCGAGCAGCACGTCGATGATCGAATAGATCAGGCTGGAGTCGACGGTCACGAGGCCAAAATTGTCCCACTCCTCCGCCTTGAATACGGCGAGGATCGCCGGCAGCGGGATCGAGTTGAGATAGTCGCCGAAACGCACCGACGTGATGCGATCGAGCGAGACCTCGACATTGTCGGACGTGAAGTTGCGCAGCGAGGTCGTCATCAACCGCACCATGCGGTCGAAGACGATCTCCAGCATCGGCAGACGCTCGTAGGAGACGATCGCCGAGTCGATGATGGCGCGGATCCCGGAATTGTCGTTGAGCGTGACGTCGGCGAGGCTGAAGCCGAGCAGACTGTCGATTTCCTCCTGGTTGAGCAGGCGCTCGGCTCCGCCCTTCATGCCGGGCACGCCGTTATTGTCGGCGATCGCGGCCCATTGGGCGGCGGCCTCCTCGCCTCCCGCCGCGGCGGAGGACGGCGCGTTCGCCGCGGCAGCCGCGTCGGCTTCGAGCGCCAGGCCCCATTCGGCGGCCAGCGCGTCCTGATCGATTTGCGTTCCGAGCGCCATCGGTTATGCCGTCACTGCACGACGATTTCCTTGAACAGCACGGCGGTGATGTGGGCGGGCGCGATCGCGGCGTTGACGCGGCGCGTCAGTTCCTCCTTCAGGCGGTAGAGCCCGGCCGAACCGTCGAGATCGGTCGGCCGCAACTCGCGCAGATAGGTCTGGAAAGCATCCATCACGCGCGGCATCAGCGGCTGGATCTGCGCGACCAGCGCCTGGTCGGGGAGCTCGAGCACGATCTTCACCTTCAGATATTGCGTGCGTTCGCCGCCCGCATTGGCAAGATTGACGAGCACGTCCGGCACGTCGACGAACACCGCGGGCTTGGCCTCCGCCTGGGCCGGTCCCTCGTGCCCGTGCCTGCCGAAATAGAAGAAGCCGCCGGCGCCGGCACCGACCGCGACGAAGAGACCCGCGGCCGCGATCAGCAAGACGCGCCGCGACGGCAGGCGGAGCTTGAACTTGAACTTCGACGCGCCGGAGCTTTCCGCCTCCTCGCCCTGCTCCGCGTCCTCGGCCTCCTTCTCGGCCGCTTTCGCCTTGCCCGCCATCGCCTCTGCCCTGTCGGTCGGTCGTGAGGGGTAAGCCTGCTCCCGCGGTGCGACGCGCCGCGGATGCCGAGCCTCGCGCGCCCCCCGCGGGCCAAGGTAGGCGGCTATGGTTAACAGACCCTTGCCCCGCCCTGCGCGCCGGCAGGAATTGCCGGCAGCCCCGCGCGCCGGGTGTTTTTTGCCCGGCAGCCGACCCCCGTGCCTTCAGCCAACCCGCTGGAAAACATCGGCTTCTTCGCTTGGCACGGTGTCTGCAGGAAGCGCAGCGCCTGCCCCGGCGTGGGAGCGCCGGCGGCATGATCGCCGGCCAAGGCCCCGCCTCGGGAGGGCGCGGGCTTTCGCGGCCGCCAGCCTTGGGGAGTGACCGATGCAGAATGCGGTTCTGGTCGGATTGTCGCGGCAGCTCGCGCTCGCGCGCGAAATGGACGTCATCGCCAACAACATCGCCAATATGAACACCGACGGCTTCAAGGCCGACGGCGCGCTGTTCGAGGAGTATCTCAATTCGGCCGCACGCGGCATGCCGGACGCGCGCGTGAGCTTCGTCCGCGACCGCGCCACCTGGATCGACATGAGCAGCGGCCCGATCGAGCGCACGGGCAATGCGCTCGACGTCGCCATCAACGGCGACGGTTTCTTCGCCGTGCAGACGCCGCGCGGCGTGCGCTACACGCGCAACGGTTCGTTCCACATCAATGCGAACGGCCAGCTCGTCACCGCCGCGGGCGATCCCGTGCTGGGCGACGGCGGACCGATCACCTTTCAGCCGACGGACCGGCAGATCTCGATCAACCCGGACGGCACGGTGAGCGTGCGTGAAGGTGCATCGATCACCGATTCCCAGCGCGGCAGGCTGCGCATCGTCACCGTGGACAATCCCGCTCTGCTGCAGAAGGACGGCAATACGTATTTCAACTATGTGGGCAACGCGCAGCCGGCCGATGCCAGGAACGTGACGGTCGAGCAGGGCGCCATCGAGAAATCCAACGTGCGCGCGGTGGTGGAGATGGCGCGCATGATCGAGGTGACCCGCAGCTACACGCAGATCGCCGCCATGCTGCAGCAGCAGAGCGATCTGAGCCAATCGGCGGTCGACAAGCTCGCCGAAGTTCCGACCTGACGCGAAGGAGATTAGGCCATGCGTGCGCTCAGCACCGCGGCGACCGGCATGATGGCCATGCAGCTCAACGTGCAGGTCATCGCCAACAACCTCGCCAACATGACCACCACCGGATACAAGCGCCAGCGCGCCGAGTTCCAGGACCTGCTCTACGACCACGTGAGCCGCATCGGCACGCAGGTTTCGACCCAGGGCAACATCCTGCCGGTCGGCATCGATCTCGGCTCCGGCGTCAAGACGGTCGGCACGTCGCGACTGATGACGCAAGGCACGCTGGTGCAGACCAACAATACGCTCGACGTCGCCATCCGCGGCGACGGCTTCTTCAAGATCCAGCTTCCCGACAACAGCTTCGCCTATACCCGCGACGGCTCGTTCAAGATGGACGCGCAGGGACGCATCGTCACCGCCCAGGGCTACGTGGTGCAGCCGGCGATCACCATTCCCGCGAACAGCACCGGCCTCACCATCAATCCGCAGGGACAGGTCTCGGTCATCCCGCAGGGATCGAGCACGCCGACGGTGCTCGGCCAGCTCACGCTCACGCGTTTCATCAACCAGGCAGGGCTGCTCTCGATCGGCGACAATCTCTACCAGGAGACGCCCGCCTCGGGCACGCCGCAGGACGGCGTGCCGGCGACCGACGGCGCCGGCGATCTGCAACAGGGCAGCCTCGAGCAATCCAATGTCGACTCGGTCGCCGAGATCACCAACCTGATCACGGCGCAGCGCGCCTACGAGATGAACTCCAAGGTCATCACCGCCGCCGACCAGATGCTGTCGGCGACGTCCAACCTGCTGCGTTGAGGTGACGCCATGATCCGCACGCTCATTGCCGCCCTGTCGCTCCTGGGGATCCTGTCGGCGCCGGCCGCAGCCGCGGAAACGCAGTCGCCGCGACCGCGGCTCAAGGCGGAGGCCGTCGTCACCGGCGACATCGTGCGCATCGGCGACCTCGTCGACAACGCCGGCATCGTCGCCCAGGTGCCGATCTTCCGCGCGCCCGATCTCGGCTACAGCGGCACGGTCTCGGCCGAAGCGGTGATCGAAGCCGTGCGTCCGCACGCGCTCATCGGGCTCGATACCGGAGGCATCGACACCGTGGTGGTGACGCGCGCGAGCCGCGTGATCGAGCCGCAGACCATCGAATCCGCGGTCGCCTCCGCCCTCGCGACGCGTTTCGCGCTCGGACCCGTCGACGATCTCGCGCTCACCTTCGACCGCGCGCTGCGGCCGGTCCACGTCGAGCCCGACGTCAAGGGCGATCCGCGCGTCGCGCATGCGATCTACGACGCGCGCAGCGGCCGTTTCGACGCGACGGTCGACATTCCGGGGCGCGGCGCGCTGCGGCTGACGGGCCGCGCGCAGCAGATGGTGGAAGTGGCGACCCTCGCCCGCGCGGTGGCGCGCGGGGAGGTGATCAAGCATGCCGACGTGGTGATGCAGCGCCGCCCGCGCGCCGAGCTTTCCCGCGACGCCGTCACCGACCGCGATCAGGCAGTCGGGCTCGCCGCGCGCAACGCGCTGCAGGCCGGCCATTTCCTGCGCAGCATCGACCTGATGAAGCCGGAAATCGTCCAACGCAACGAGACCGTGATGCTGATCTACGAGGTGCCCGGCATCACGCTCACCGCGCGCGGCAAGGCGCTCGACTCGGGCGCCGAGGGCGACACCATCCCCGTGCTCAACGAGCAGTCCCGGCGCACCATCCAGGCCGTCGTGATCGGACCCGGCCGCGCCGCGATCATGACCGGCGTCCCGAAACTTGCGGCCAATATCGCGCCGACGGGCACGCCGGCGCCCGCGCAATGACCGATGCGTTCCGTGAAACCCGCGTCATGACCTGCCCCCGCGCAAGGATGCGCCAACCGTGAAAGCCAAGTCGATGAGAGTCTTCCCCGTTCTGCGTCAATTCGTCCTTGCGACGGCGGCGATGTCGCTCTTGAACGGCTGCGCCATGCTCGACCGCATCGCCACCATCGGCCGTCCGCCGCCGCTCACCGCGATCGACAACCCGACGGCGCACCCCGGCTATCAGCCGGTGTCGCTGCCGATGCCGACGGCCATGCCCGCCTCCTACAATCCCAATTCGCTCTGGCGCAATGGCGCGCGGGCCTTCTTCAAGGATCAGCGCGCGCACCAGGTCGGCGACATCCTGACGGTGAAGGTGAACATCACCGACAAGGCGATCATCGATAACGAGACCAAGCGCAGCCGCGCCAGCACCGAGGATTCCGGCATCACCAATTTCTTCGGCCGCAGCAAGGTTCCGATCATGAACACCGGCGTGCCGACGCGCATCTTGACGACCGACTCGAGCACCTCGCTCGACGGCAAGGGTTCGGTCAACCGTTCCGAGGCGCTGCAGACGAACGTCGCCGCGGTCGTCACCCAGGTGCTGCCGAACGGCAACCTGGTGATCCAGGGCAAGCAGGAGATCCGGGTCAATTTCGAGATCCGCGAGCTGATCGTCGGCGGCATCGTGCGCCCCGAAGACATCGAAAGCGACAACACCATCGACTCGACCAAGATCGCGCAGGCGCGCATCGCCTATGGCGGGCGCGGCCAGATCACCGACGTGCAGCAGGATCCGTGGGGCCAGCAATTCTTCCAGATCGTCCTGCCGTTCTGACGCGGCGCGCCGGCATCTCGGGCCGGCCGTGCAGGGACCCCGCGTCGGCCGCCGCGTTCTGATCTGCGGGCTCCCGCGCCGTTTCCGTCTCGCGAGCGGAAAGGGCGTTGACGACGCGGCCTCCGGCAGCTCCCCAGCCGGAGGCCGCGTCCCCGGCGGAACGTCTTGCGCGCATGCCGCATTGACCCGACATTGAGGCGGCGGGCGCCACGCCGAACGGCACTTACCGGATGGAGACGCCGGCTCGTGTTTCCCTTCATCGACACCGCCCCGCGCGCCGCGCGACCGCTCGCGGTGATCGGCCTCATCCTCGGCAACAGCCTGATCTTCCTGTGGATGCTCGGCCTGCCGCCGGAGGCGCTCAACGCGGTGCTGGTGCACCATGCGCTCATCCCGCTGCGTTACACGCATCCCGCGCTCGCGCTCTCGGTGGGCCTCGACCCCGACAATTTCTGGCCCTTCCTCACCGACGCGTTCCTGCACGGCGGCTGGTGGCACATCATCTTCAACATGTGGTTCCTCTGGATTTTCGGTCCGGCCATGGAGGCGCGCTTCGGCCGGCTCGGCTTTCTCGCCCTCTATCTCGGCGGCGCGGCGGCCGCGAGCGCGGTGCACGTGGCCACCCATCCCGATTCGGCCGAACCGGTGCTCGGCGCCTCGGGCGCCATCGCCGCGGTGATCGCGGCCTATGCGCTGATCTACCCGACGGAGCGGGTCGTCACCATCGTGCCCATCATCTTCATCCCGCTGTTCGTGCCGGTGCCGGCGATGATCTTCGCCGCCATCTGGTTCGCCCTTCAGGTGATGCAGGGAACGCAGGAGCTCGGCCGGCCCGAGATTGCCGCGGGCGTGGCCTGGTGGGCGCATATCGGCGGCTTCGCCTTCGGTGCGCTGTTCGCCGTCGTGGCCCGCGCGCTCGCGCCCGAACTGCAGACGCCGATCGATCGGTGGAGCGACATGTATGAACGTCGCACGCGCGGCCGCCGCGTGCCGGACGTGCGGCCGCGGGATCGTCAGGATTGGTGATCCGCCGCCGTCAGTCGTCGCGGTAGATGCGCTCGCGCCGCTCGTGCCGCTCCTGCGCCTCGATCGAGAGCGTGGCGATCGGCCGCGCCTCGAGGCGGCGCAGCGAGATCGGCTCGCCCGTCTCCTCGCAATAGCCGTAGGTGCCCTCGTCGATCCGCATCAGCGCCTCGTCGATCTTGGCGATCAGCTTGCGCTGGCGATCGCGCGCGCGCAGCTCGATCGCGCGATCGGTCTCCGACGACGCGCGGTCGGCAAGATCGGGATGGTTCTGGTTCTCCTCCTGCAGATGCTGGAGCGTCTCCCTTGCCTCCTTCAGGATTTCCTCCTTCCAGGCGAGCAGCTTGGCGCGAAAATACTCGCGCTGGCGCTCGTTCATGAAAGGCTCTTTCTCCGACGGACGATACGGCTTGTTCTTGGCTGACATTCCCACTGACTCCCTTGGGTCTTCTTATCTTTATGCGAGAAGTCGCCCTCCCGGTGCGGCAGGCTTATATACAGGCGCCGCGGGGCCGACAATATCCGCCTGTCGTCCGCCAACATCTCGGATTGGGATGACAACTCAATGACTTGGGCGCGTGCGCGGGGAGCGGCCGGGCGCCGCGTGGGCTCAATCGGGGCCGAGCTTGGCGAGTTCCACCGCCACGCGCAGGTCGATCTCGCGCATCACCGCATCGAGCAGGACGTCGCCCGTCGTCTCGGTCAGTCCCTCGCCGGCGAGCCTGAGGCGCGAGAGCGTGGCGCGATCGACCGTGCCGTCGAGGAGGCGAAGCTTGAGCGCGTCGAGCGCATCGAGCGCCTTGCGGCCGCGCGCCACGACGCGCCGGCGGCGTTCGGTCGGATCCTCCACACCCTGCAGGGCGATAAGGGCGTCGAGGGAGGCGACGGCGCGCAGGGGCGCCGACGCTCCCGAGCGGCCGGCGTCCTCCGGCGCGCTCAGGCTGAAGGTGCCGGACGCGGCGCGGCGTGCGGTTTTCGGCGCGGCCGCGCGCGCGGCAACGCTCGATTCGTAGATGCGCATGGGCGGAATCCCCGACCGGACATCGGTCCCCCGTGACCGCTACCCTCGCCGGTTATGGTTAACCGGCGGTAAAGAGGCCGGCAGATCTTGCCGCCCGCGACAATCTTGCCCGGCGCGCCGGCGCCGAAGGCAGTCCCCGGCGCCGGCGAATGGCTCGCGATGTCAATGACTTGCCTGTCGCCTCCGCGATGGCACGCGGTTCGCATCGGATGAGCCGGTCGAGCGTCACATTGGGGAGCAGTGATGACGAAGACAGCGCGGGCCGTCCTCTGGGCGGCGATCATGGGCTTGTGCGTCCCGCTGCACGCCGGGGCGACCTCGCGCATCAAGGACGTGGCCAATATCGAGGGGGTGCGGCAGAACCAGCTCGTCGGCTACGGGCTCGTGGTCGGGCTCAACGGCACCGGCGACACGCTGAACAACATTCCCTTCACCAAACAGTCGCTCACCGCGATGCTGGAGCGGCTCGGCGTCAACATCCGCGGCGCCAATGCCCAGCAGACGCTGCGCACCGGCAACGTCGCCGCCGTGATGGTGACGGCCAACCTGCCCGCCTTCGCCACGCAAGGCACCCGCATCGACGTGACCGTCTCGGCGCTGGGCGACGCCAAGAGCCTGCAGGGCGGGACCCTGCTGGTGACGCCGCTGCTCGGCGCCGACGGCAATGTCTATGCGGTCGGCCAGGGCTCGGTGGCGATCGGCGGCTTCCAGGCCGAGGGCGAGGCGGCCAAGATCGTGCGCGGGGTTCCGACCGTCGGCCGCATCGCCAACGGCGCCATCATCGAACGCGAGATCGACTTCAACCTCAACAAGCAGAGCCAGCTTCGCATCGCCCTGCGCAATCCGGACTTCACCACGGCCAAACGCATCGCCGCGGCGATCAACGACTATATCGGCGCGCCGACCGCCGAGCCGCTCGATCCGGCCACCGTGGGCCTCACCGTGCCGCCGAACTATCGCGGCAACGTGATCTCGCTGCTCACCGAGATCGAGCAGCTTCAGGTCGAGCCCGACCTGCCGGCCAAGATCGTCATCGACGAGCGCTCCGGCATCATCGTCATGGGCCGCGACGTGCGCGTGTCCATGGTGGCGGTGGCGCAGGGCAACCTGACGGTGACGATCAACGAGTCGCCGGAGGTGAGCCAGCCGCTGCCGTTCACCCGCAACGGGACGACCACCGTCGTGCCGCGCACGCGCATCGGCGTGCAGGAGGAAGGCCGGAAGCTCGCGCTCGTGCACGAAGGCGTCTCGCTGCAGCAGCTCGTCGACGGGCTCAACGCGCTCGGGGTGGGGCCGCGCGACCTCATCGCCATCCTGCAGGCGATCAAGGCGGCGGGCGCCATCCAGGCCGACATCGAGGTGATGTGATGGCGGACGGCCTCGCCTTCCCGGTTCCCGGCCCGCAGCCGCTCGACCTGATCGCCAACGGCGCGATCCGGGCGCCGAAGCCGACCGGCGATCGGGCCAAGGCGCGCGCCGCGGCCGAGGATTTCGAGGCCGTGTTCCTCGAGTCCATGTTCGCGCAGATGTTCACCGGCATCGACGGCGAGGGACCGTTCGGCGGCAGCGGCGCGGTCGGCGTCTGGCGCGCGATGCTCACGCAGCAATATGCCAAGTCGTTCGCCAAGGCAGGCGGCATCGGCATTGCCGATCACGTCTATCGCAGCCTGCTGGCACACCAGGAGACGCAGTCATGAGCATGACGAGCGCGATCGCGACCGCCGGCGAGGCCGAGCAGGTGCTCGCCGAGCTTACCGCCGTCATGGATCGGCTGGAGGCGACCATCGCCGAGGAGACGGCGCGCGTGCGCGCGGGGCGACTGCGCGCCGCCGCCGAGCTCGGCCCCGTCAAGGGCGAATTGGCGCACCGGTTCATGGCCGAATGCGCGCGGCTCGACGCGGCCGGCGACATGATCGCGCGCGCGCTGCCGCAGGCGGTGGACGCCCTGCGCAAGCGCCAGGCCGCGTTCCAATCCCTGCTGCGGACCAACCTGACCGTGCTCGCCACCGCGCAGGCCGTCGCCGAAGGGATCATCCGCGGCGTGTCCGACGAGCTCGCGCGCCGCCGCGCGCCCTCCACCTATGGCGCGAACGGCCGCGCCGAGCCCCCGGGCAGCCGGGCGGGCCCTCCCCTCGCGCTCAGCCGCACTCTCTAATCCCACGCACCTCGCGTTTTGACCTCGCGGGCGTTCCGGGCGCCGCCGCATCGCCGCGCCGGCGTCGCGGCCGCGCCGCAATCGTTAAAAGGCCGCCGCGAAATCCCCCGTCACGGCCATGACGGCGCGCGGCGCTGTTAACTCATTAACCATGTTCCTTTACGCGGCATTGAAACCCCGCATGCGATGAAGGCCGCCGATCTTTCGGGATCGACACGTGTAGCTTTGCCAGTACGGCAATTCGACGACCAGAAAGGTGACACCTATGTCCAGTGACATCGTGCTTTCGGCCGGCATCCGGTCGAACCTCCTCCAGCTGCAGCAGACGAGCGACCTCATCCAGCAGACGCAGCTCCGGCTTTCCACCGGCAAGCGGGTCAACTCGGCGCTCGACAACCCGACCAACTTCTTCACCGCCGCCGGGCTGAACGACCGGGCCAACGACCTGAGCGCGCTGCTCGACGCCGAGTCGAACGCCATCCAGACCATCCAGGCGGCCAACAACGGCCTCGACGGCATCACCAAGCTCGTGCAGTCCGCGCAGGCCATCGCCCGCCAGGCGCAGCAGAGCACGGACACGGCCGAGCGGACGACCCTCCAGAGCCAGTTCAACGACCTGCTCACGCAGATCGACCAGCTCGCGGGCGACGCCAGCTTCAACGGCGTCAACCTGCTCAACGGCGACAACCTGACCGTCGTGTTCAACGAGCAGGGCACCGCGAAGCTCACCATCACGGGCGTGACCGACACCTCGAGCGGCCTGTCGATCAGCTCCGCGACGTCGTGGGGCGATGCCACCGCCGGCGACACGAACATCCAGAACGCGCTCGACGACCTCAGCACCGCGCTCAGCACCCTGCGCACGCAGGCCAAGACGCTCGGCTCCAACCTGACGACCGTGCAGGCGCGCCAGGACTTCACCAAGGCGATGATCAACACGCTGCAGACCGGCGCCGACAACCTGACGCTCGCGGATACCAACGAGGAAGGCGCAAACCTCCTCGCCCTGCAGACGCGTCAGCAGCTTTCCACCACGGCCCTGTCGATCGCCGCGCAGGCCGACCAGAACGTGCTGCGTCTGTTCCAGTAAACCGCCGCGGCCGAACGCAGGCAAAATTGAGCGGCGGCGCCCCGGCGCCGCCGTTTTTTTTGGCTCCGACAAATTTATGGTTAACACACGGTTAACGAGGGCGCGCCTTTAACCTCCCGTCAACCTTAACAGATCATTGTCGCCACGATGCCGCGCCATTGCCGCGGCTTGATGACGGCGAGGAGCGAGCCCATGAGCGACATCGTCCTATCGCGAGGTGTGCGGTCGAATCTTCTTCAACTGCAGCAGACAAGCGCGCTGATCGAGCAGACACAGACGCGGCTCGCCACCGGCAAGCGGGTGAACTCGGCGCTCGACAATCCGACCAACTATTTCACCGCGCAGACGCTCAACGCGCGCGCCAATGATCTCAACGCGCTGCTCGATTCGATCGGCATTGCCCAGCAGACGCTGGACGCGGCCAACAACGGCATCACCTCGATCACCAAGCTGCTCGAATCGGCACAGGCTCTCGCGCGCCAGGCCGCGCAGACGACGGATACCAACGAGCGCAACATCCTCGCCAGCCAGTTCGACACGGTTCTCACGCAGATCGACCAGATGGCCGGCGATTCCGGCTTCAACGGCAAGAACCTGCTCGCCGGCGACACGCTCACCGTCATCTTCAACCCCGACGGCACCTCGACATTGGCCATCGTCGGCTACAACGACACGACGGGCGGCGACCTTGCGGTCGCGGCCGCCGGATCGTCCTGGGGCGACCCGACCGCGGGCGACACGAACATCCAGAATTCGCTCGACGACGTCACCGCGGCGCTCGCGACCGTCCGCTCCCAGGCCAAGGCCTTCGGCTCCAACCTGTCGACCGTGCAGGCGCGCCAGGAATTCACCAAGGCGATGATCAACACGCTGCAGACCGGCGCCGACAACCTGACGCTCGCCGACACCAACGAGGAAGGCGCGAACCTCCTCGCCCTGCAGACGCGCCAGCAGCTTTCCACCACGGCCTTGTCGCTCGCCGCGCAGGCCGACCAGAACGTGCTGCGTCTGTTCCAGTAGTCGCCGGAGGCAACCTTCGCGGGAGCGGGATCACATGGGCCTCAAGGTCGAGCTCAAGCCGCGCGAGCGCCTCATCGTCGGCGAATCGCTGATCACCAACGGCAATCAGCGCACGCGGCTGCTGATCGCCGGCGACGCCCCGATCCTGCGCGAGAAGGACATCATGACGCCGCGCGAGGCCGACACGCCGGCCAAGCGCATCTATCTCGCCGTGCAGCTGATGTACACGTCGCGCGACCCGCGCATGCACTATGATTCCTATTTCGCGCTGCTGCGCGAACTGGTTCAGGCCGCGCCCAGCGCCTGGTCCCATGTGGCGGACATCAGCAACCACATCATGGCCGGCGAGATGTACAAGGCCTTGAAATGTGCGAGGAAACTCATCGCCTACGAAAAGGAGCTGATCGACCATGCAGCACGCGGCAAAGACCTACGGCGCGATCGCGGCGCAAACCGCAAGTCCGCGTGAGCTCGAAGCGGACCTGCTGCTGAACGCGGCCGCCCGGTTGCAGGCGATCCGCGACGGCTGGGACGCGCGTCGCTCCGAACTCGACGCCGCGCTCTATTTCAACCGCCGCCTGTGGTCGATCTTCGTGACCTCGGCGACGAGCCCCGACAATCCGCTGCCCATCGCGCTGCGCCAGAACGTCGCCAATCTCGGGATCTTCGTCTTCAACCAGACCTTGGCGATCATGGCCGATCCCAAGCCGGAAACGCTCGGCGCGCTGATCAACATCAACCGCGAGCTCGCCGCGGGCCTGCTCGGACGCTCGTGAACGGCGGCCGGGGGAGGGTACCCATCCCCGCGCGCGGCGTTGCGCCGGCTCGGTTGCGGCGCAAGGGCTATCTGCGCGCCGGCGCGCCGCGCATTGCCTCGCGGCAAGGGATCGCCGCGTCCATCATTTCAGGTCATCATTTCAGGTAATTGAGCAGCGTCGTCTGGAAAAGCATGGCGGTTGTCTGCAGCGAGGCCTGCATGCGCGTCTGCAGGGCGAGGATTTCCGCACCCACCTGTTCGTTCGACACGCCCTGGACCTGGTCGAGCAGATCGCCGAGCGCGGCGCTCGTCTGCTGATGCCGGCTCTGCGCCGCCGCAAGCGTCGCCTGCGTGCCGGCGAGATCGGTTTCGATGTCGGTGACCGACTGCTGTCCCGGCTGGCCGATGAGGTTGACGGTGAGCCGCTGGTTGAGCGCCTCGCTCAGATCGGCGGCATAGGGGTTCGACGTATCGACGGGAACGGCGGCGAGCGTGGCGATATTCTGCACGAGCGTGCGCAGGCCCTGCTCGTCGGCGCGCGCGCCGTAGGAGACGACGAGCGACGGGTCCACGCGCGCGGTGGCGGTATCGCGCGCGGGATCGCTGCCCGTCTCCCCCGTGTACCAGATCACGGTGTTGGCGGCGCTGCCGGACGTGAGCGCGGTCGCGTTGTAGAACGGTCCGCTGCCGGCAACCCTGAGCGGCGGGTTGTCGAAGAACTCGTTGGAAGCCTGCACCGCCGAGGCCGCGGCGAGCGCTCCGCCGGCGAGCTTGCCGATGGCGGTGGTGAGGGCGTTCTTCAGGTTGGCGGTGGTGGTGGCGACGTCGGGGCCGATGGTGAAGGCGTTGGCGCCCGGCGGCGAATCGGTGGTCGCCGTCAGGGTCAGGGTCGCGCTTGAGCCGTCGGGCAGGTTGAAGCGCAGCGTGAGCGTGTCGCCGGGATTGGGCTGGCCGCTCAGCGTCACGCCGACCGAGGCCGGCGAGCCGGTCGGGCCGCTGACCGTGGCATTGGCCAGCGTGGTGCTGATCGAAGCGAGCTTGAAACCGAACGGCGATACCGCGTCCTCCGCGACCGTGACCGAATTCGCGCTCCCCGTGATCGCGAGCCGACCGAGCCCATCGCTCCCGAGATCGGCCTGGTTGCGTTCGGCAATGACCTGCTTGAGACCGGCGCGCGGCCCGTCGCCGTCGAGAATGTGGTCGAGCGTCTCCACCGACGGCTGATCGGTCGCGCGTCCCGAGAACAGATAGCGCCCGCCTGCCTGCGTATTGAGCAGGCCGATCAACTCGTCGAGCGACGACAAGGCCGTCTTCTGCGCGGTCGCGGCGCCGCTGCCGTCGGCGCCGTAGCCCGATTCCGTCATCGCCGCCTTCACGGCACTGCCGATATCGGCCATGCGGCCGAGCACCGTCTGCATGAGGTTGACGCGCGTCTCAACGGTGTTGATGGTGTCGTCATAGCCGCTGATCGCGGCAAGCTGCGCGTTGAGGCTGACGGTGAGCCCGCGGTCGATGCCGAGCCCGGCATAGGTGTCGGCTTTCTTGCCGGTACCGAGCTGGCGTTGCAGGTCGTCGAGCTGGTTGCGCATGTTCACGAGCAGCTGCGTGAACACGGCCGATTGGCTGCCGATGGCGGAGACGCTCATGGCCAGGTGCCTCAGATATTCATCAGGGTATTGAGCATGTCGCTCACCGTGGTCAGAACGCGTGCGTTCGCGGCATAGGCGTTCTGCAGATTGAGCAGATTGGCCATCTCCTCGTCGATGTTGACGCCCGCCGTCTCGTTGAATCGCTGCTGCAGGTTGGAAAGCACCACGTCCTGACCCTGCTTGAGGTTGTTGGCCGCGTCGGCCGCTTCTCCCTGCTGGCTCAGCACCTGCCGCAGATAGGTTGAGATCGTGCCCGAGAACGGCACCTCAGCGCTGCCGATGCCGTCGCCCGGGGCGAAGGTGAATCGGCCGGAGGCGAGCTGCTGGTAGAGGTAGTCGGGGCGCGTGCTGTCGCCGGCGGCGACACCGGCCTGGTAGAGCACGAGCTTGGAGGGATCGGCGACGAGGGCGGGATTGACGGCGATGCGGCTTGCGAGGCCGATGCTCTGCGAGCCGAAGGCGGTGATCGCGCCGGTGTAAGGCTGCGTGCCGTCGGTGAAGAACGGCAGGGCCACGCCGCCGGTGAGCGACGTCGCCGTGGTGGTGGCCGCGAGCCCGTCGACCACGGCGCTGCCGCTGCCGTCGTCGACCACGCTCAGCATCGTGCCGGTGCTCGAGGCCTGGAGGCCGGCGGGGGCGATGGCGGCATTGATCTGCGCGACTGCCGCGGCGAGCCCGCCCGAGAAATCGATGCCGTAGACCGTGTCGCCCGGGGTCGCGGTGGCGCTGTCCGACAGGGGCAGCAGCGAAGCGTCGTCGACCCGCACCAGCGTGATCGTGTGCGGCGTGTTGGTCGCCGTATCGGTGTAGTTGATGGTGATCGTATTGCCGTTCTGCAGACCGCCGACGTCGACCTGAAATCCGCCGGCGACCGGCGTCCCCGTTGCGGTGGTATCGGACAGGGCCGAAGCCAGTTGCGCGGCGATGTTGTCGATCTGGTTCTGCGCCTGCACGAGGTCGCGGTCGCGCAGCTGCAGATAGGCGGCGATCGTCCCCGAGCGGAAGGCGTTGGCCTGAACGAGATCGATCGCCGCACCCCCGCCGGGCGGAACGAGCGTGATCGTTCCGAGCGAGCGCTTGGTCGGATCGGCGCTCCAGCGCGACGTGGCGGTCACGGTCCCGGCCGGATCGAAGGACAGTTGCGCGGCCTGATTGCCGACGAGCTCAATGCCCGTGCGGGTATAGATCGCCACGCCGTTGCCGCCGGTCGAGACGACGTTGATGTCCATGAGCTGCGAGAGCTGATCGATATAGGAGTCGCGCTGGTCGAGCATGGCCGCGGTGGCCGCGTCATTCGGCGGCGCGCCGGCGATCTGCTGGTTGAGCTTGGCGATCTGGCTCAGGGCGTCGTTGGCCTTGGTCACGGCATCGGCGAGACCGAGCTCGCAGTCTCCGCGCAGTCCTTCGATGGCATCGCTTGTGTCATTCAGTTTCTGCGCGAGGAGCTGGGCGGCCTCCACGGCCGCGGAACGCGCCGTCGCGTCGTCCGGGCTGGTCGAGAGCGCCTGCAGCGCGTTGGTGAAATTGTTGTAGACGGATTCGAGCGTGCCGTCCGCGCCGGGATCGCCGAAGATGCTCTGCAGGCGGCTGTAGAACTGGGCGCGCAGATCGGCATAGGCGGCGCCGGAATTCTCGACGCGAAGCTGGCGCTGCACATACTGGTCGAGCGTGCGTTGCACGGCGCTGACGCGCACGCCGATGCCGGCGTCGCTGCCGCCGATCGGAACCTGGACGACGGCCTTGCGGACATAGCTCGGCGAATCGGCATTGGCGACGTTGGCCGCGACGATCGAAAGGCTCGTCTGCGTGGCGGTCAGCCCCGACAGCGCGGTGGACAGCGTCTGCGTGAGGCCCATGGCTCGTCCCGATCAATCGCCTAAAGGCTGCGCGCTAGCGCAGGATATTGAGCAGATCCTGCGACATCTGGTTGGCGGTGGTGATCACCTTGGTGTTGGCGGTATAGGCCTGCTGGGTGACGATCAGTTTGGTGAACTCGGTCGCGATGTCGGTGTTGGAACCCTCCAGCGACTGACCGACGATGGTGCCCGAGGCGCCGGCGAGGGGGACGCCGGAAAGATCCGTCTGCTGGTAGGCGCCGCCGTCCAGCGCCTTCAAGCCGTTCGGATTGTTGAAATGCACCAGCGGGATTTGCGCGAGCGCGACGCTCTGCCCGTTGGAGAAGGTGCCGGTGATGACCCCGTTGTTGCCCACGGAAATCGACTGGAGCTGTCCGGCGGCATAGCCGTTCTGCTGCAGGTTGTTGACGGTGGAGGTGCCGGTGGTGCTGGCGAACTGGGTGACGGTGCCGGTCGGCATGCTGATGTTGAGATTGCCGATCGCCGTGCCGTTGATGGTGACCCCGGTGAGCGCGAGATTCGTCACCGGCGGATTGAGCTGGCCGCTCGTGTCGAAGACGAAATTGGTGCCCACGTTCTTCCAGGCGACGGTCGAGCCCGTGGCGTTCGCGTCGACCTGGTAGAACAACTGCCACGTGTCGGAGCCGCCGTTGGCCACGCTGTCGGTCTTGGCCCAGCGCAATTCCAGATTGGTCGGCGTGCCCATGGAGTCGTAGATCGTGATCGATCCGCCGTCGATCGACTCGTTCACGAAGGTGCCGACGTCGGTGCCGATGACCGTGCCCGAGCCGGAGGTGGTGGGATCGGTGTTGAAGTCCGCCGGATTGAGCAGCTCGGAGTTCGGGATTGCCGGATCGTACTTGGCGGTCGCGGGCACGGTCGGCAGATTGAGCCCATAGGTGACGACCGTGGTGGCGCTCGCCGGCAGGAAGTTGTTCTGGAACTGCAGCGGCGCGGCCACGTTGCCGGCCGGGTTGCCGGTCGTCGGATCGATCGGAATGCCTTCGAGGAAATAGCCGGCGCCGTTGACGAGATTGCCGTTGGCATTGAGCTGGAAGTCGCCGCGCCGGGTATAGTTGTCCACGCCGCCGAAGACGGGCAGCGTGCCGTTGTAGCTCGTCGGCTTCTTCACCATGAAATAGCCGTCGCCGTTGATCGCCATGTAGGTGCTGACATTGGCGGCCTGGATCGCGCCCTGCACCGTATTGGTGGCGACCGAGATCGCCATCACGCCGCCGGCGATCTGTTTCGACGGCACCGAGGCGCCGGGGATCATGTCCTCGAAGGCCGTGTCGATGCCCTTGTAGGCGTAGGTCTGCGAGTTCGCGATGTTGCCGGAAATGTTCTGGATGGCGAAGGACTGCGCCTGCAGGCCGCTCACCGCGGAAGTCAGTGCATCGAACAGACCCATGACCGCATCTCCACAATGACGCACACGCGTGCACAGCCCTCGTCGCAAGCCGCGTGCCATGTGAAACATGGTGGAAAATCATGGGGTTGAGTGCTCGGCCGGAACGCGGGGCCGCGCCCGCGGGGCGCCTTTTCTGCCGCGCGGCGGCAGATTTTGCCGACCGGCCCGGTCGGCGAGCGCCTCGCGCGAGGCTTCGCGATCGAACCGCCGCAACCCGCCGGCCTCTCTGCGAAAACCGCCTCCCGCTTGTCGGGGTCATGCGCTAGAGTCGATTCCAGTGATCGCGATCGATAACCACCCCTCATTGCGCGCCCGCGCGACCATCCTTCCCCGTCATTGCGAGCCCGCGCGACAATTGCTCCCCGTCATTGCGAGCGCGAAGCAATCCCGAATCGGGCGTGGCAACCCATGACGCCTCCCGCGCATGACGCACGGGGCAGGCGGTCACCGAAGAGGACGACATGCGGTTCGAAGGTACGCGCAATTACGTGGCGAGCGAGGATCTCAAGATCGCGGTCAATGCGGCGATCACGCTCGAGCGGCCGCTGCTGGTCAAGGGCGAGCCGGGCACCGGCAAGACCGTGCTCGCGCAGGAGATCGCCAAGGCGCTCGATGCGCCGCTCATCGAGTGGCACATCAAGTCGACCACCAAGGCGCTGCAGGGTCTCTACGAATACGACGCGGTCGCGCGGCTGCGCGACGGCCAGCTCGGCGACGCGCGCGTCAAGGACATCCGCAACTACATCCGGCGCGGCAAGCTGTGGGACGCCTTCGTGTCCGACCGGCGGCCCGTGCTGCTGATCGACGAGATCGACAAGGCCGACATCGAGTTTCCCAACGACCTGCTGCTGGAGCTCGACCGCATGGAGTTCTTCGTCTACGAAACCGGCGAGACGGTGAAGGCGCGGCAGCGGCCCATCGTCGTCATCACCTCCAACAACGAGAAGGAACTGCCCGACGCCTTTCTCCGCCGTTGCTTCTTCCACTACATCCGCTTTCCCGATCCGGACACCATGCGCGCGATCGTCGACGTCCATTTTCCCGGCATCAAGCAGCGGCTGGTGGCGGAGGCGCTGAAGCTTTTCTACGAGATTCGCGAGGTGCCCGGCATGAAGAAGAAGCCGTCGACCTCCGAACTGCTGGACTGGCTGAAGCTGCTGATGGTCGAGGACATCAGCCCGGAAACCCTGCGCGAGCGCGACCCCAAGAAGCTCATCCCGCCGCTCTACGGCGCGCTCATCAAGAACGAGCAGGACGTGCACCTGTTCGAGCGCGTGGCATTCATGGCGCGGCGCGAGGCGCGGTAGTCCGCGCTCATTCGGCAGGTTTGCGCAGGCGCAAGCCCGCCGACCTGCGCGCGCGCGCGGCTTCCCGTTCGCACGCGATCCGCTGCATGGCGCGGCCCGCCAGCCGCGATCCCCAATAGACGCCCTGCGCGGCGGCACGGCCGATGACGCCTCCGGCCCAGACCAGCTCGTAGGGCGCGAACAGGCGCCAGGTCTCGTCGCGTTCGACGATGCCGCGGGCGATGAGCTCGCCGGCCATCGCCGTGGTGTTGAGACCGTGGCCGCCGAAACCGCTCGCCACCCACACGCCCGGCGCGACCTCGCCGATCTGCGGCATGCGGTGTACGGTGCGGCCGAGCGTGCCGGCCCACAGATGCGCGATCTTGACTTCGCCGAGCGCGGGAAAATTGCGGGCGATGTCGCGCAGCAGCACGCGCGCGACCCCGCGCGCATCGGCCTGCCACACGCGCAGCCCCCCGGCCCATTGCAGGCGATCGCCGCCGACGATGCGATAGTGGCTGTCGGCGCGCTCCCCGTCGCTGATCGCGCCGCGATAGCGCACGAGATCGCGCAACGCGGGGCCGAGCGGTTCGGTCACCAGGACATAGGTCGTGAGCGGCAGCAGGGTCGCGGCGAGTCGCGGCATCAGCGCGCCGAGACCGACATTGCCGGCAAGCACGACGTGGGAGGCGCGCACGCGGCCCGCGCGCGTATCGATGCGCTTGCGCACGCCGCTCGCGTCGATCGCGACCGCCTCGCTGTCCTCGAAGAGGAGCGCGCCGGCCTCCTCCGCGGCAGCGGCAAGGCCGAGCGCATAGTTGAGCGGATGGATATGGAACGCATGCGGATAATGCACCGCGCTGAAATAGCGCGGATTGCCGAGCTCGGCGCGCACCCGCTCCTTCGGCCAGAACTCGACCTCGGCGCCGATCCAGCGCAGCCGCTCGACCTTGGCGCGGTTGATCGTTCCCTCGTCGGTCTTGGAGACGCGCAGCCAGCCCGGCACCGGGTCGACCCCGGCCATGCCACGCTCCTCGATCGTGCGGCGGACATAGGCGAGGCCCTGCTCCGAAAGCGCCCAGAGCTGCTTGGCGTGGTCGAGCCCGATGCGCTCGACGATGGCGTCCGCGTCCTCGGCGAATCCGGGGATGACGAAGCCGGTGTTGCGGCCGGAGGCGCCGCAGGCCAGCCGCCGCGCCTCGAGTAGCGCCACCGACCAGCCGCGCCGCGCGACCTCGCGCGCGACGGTGAGCCCGGCAAGCCCGCCGCCGACGACGCAGACGTCGACGTCGAGCGGATAGTTCAGGCGCGGCCTTTCGCGCGTCGGCACGCGGCTTGTCTCGTACCAGGTCGGCCCGGGATCGCTCATGCGCCTCGATGTCTCAGGTCGCGCCTCGGCATGCTAGCGCGGTTTGCGGTACGATCGACCCGCCATGGCGCGCCCGGCGCGAGCCGAGCGAAGCGATCCGGAACAGAACAGCCCGGTTCCGGACGACTTCTTCGCCGCGCGCGGCCGCGCGCCATGAGGGTGCCGATTCAATCCGCTCGCAAGCTGCTCTAGACTGCCGCCGAGTGCAGGGCGATCCCCATGCGTCGACTGCTGTTGTTGCGTCACGCCAAGGCCGAACGCTCGGTGCCGGGCGCCGCGGATCAGGAGCGCAACCTGGTCGAGCGCGGCCGCAGCGATGCCGGCAAAATCGGCCTCTATATGGCCTCCCACGGACTCGTTCCCGACCGGGTGCTGCTCTCCACCGCCCTGCGCTGCCGGCAGACCTGGGCCTGCGCGGCCGCGGCCTTCCGGCCGCCGCCTGCCGCTGCGGCGAGCGCGGCCCTGTACAACGCGACCCCGCAGGCGCTGCTCGCCGCCGTGCAGGAGGCGCCGGCGGCCGCCCGCACGCTGCTCGTCCTCGGGCACAATCCCGGGTTGCACGAGCTTGCCCTGCTGCTGATCGCCGCGGGCGACGTCGACGAACGCGAGCGGCTCAGGGAGAAACTGCCCACCTGCGGACTGGTGACGATCGATTTCGCGTTCGACGACTGGGCGAAACTGCATCCCCGGTGCGGCCGTCTCGAACGCTTCGTCAGCCCGGGAACGCTCGAGGCGGCGTCCTGACGCGCGGGTCTCGCTCAACGAGGCGGCCGATCCGTGGCATGATCGCCCCAGGCTCCGCCGCGGTGGGGAGGCGCGCATGTACAGGCAAATCCTGGTGCCGGTCGATCTCGCCGATACCGACCTTGCCAAGCCCGCGGTCGAGGCCGCCGTATTCATGGCCAGGAGCTCGGGCGGCTCGGTGCGACTGCTCAACGTGCTACCCCTGACGCCGCTGATGCTCGCCGAATATGTGCCGCCGGATTTCGATCTGCAGCAGCGCAAGTCCGCCGAGGAGGCGCTCGCCATCATCGCGCACGAATGCGGGCTCGAGGCCGCGCGCGTGTCGACGACCGTGCGGCAGGGCGGCATCTATCACGAAGTGCTGGAGGAGGCCAAGGCGATCGACGCCGATCTCATCGTCATGAGCTCGCATCGGCCGCCCATGCGCGCCTATTTCCTCGGCTCCAATGCCGGGCACGTCGTGCGCTATGCGAAATGCTCGGTGCTGGTGGTGCGGCACTGACGCGCCAGCCGGCGCGGGTCGCCGCGCTCGCGGCCGGAACGGATCGCGACGACCGCGGCGCATCATGCGACGCCCGGCAAGGCGCGGGCGAAGCCGTCCAGCGCGGACGCGTCTCTGCCGTGGACTCTGGATTGCCTCGGCGGCTTCGCCGCCTCGCCATGACGGTGGATATGGCCGTGCCCCCGCCTCCCGCCCACGACTCGCGGGCCGGCCGCATCCTGGCGATCCATGCGCCTCCTCATGGCAGGGATGCGGGTGCCGAACGGAGGGCGCGCCGCCGGTGACGCGCCCCCGCTCCTCGCCTATATGATGAAAGACATGCGCGCATTCCTGTGGACCATTCCCCTCCTGCTGCTGTTCGCGCTCGCATTCTGGTTCGCCGCGGACGCCTGGGTGCGATTCGGCGGCGAACCGATCCCCGCCTACGGCTATGCGGCGATTGCCGGCGG
>Ga0209810_1002283_pt1 | contig 23658 bp, 29 predicted proteins | sample Coa_R1_7_FD_187159 | JGI IMG/M metagenome (GOLD analysis project Ga0209810, IMG submission 187159) | Surface soil microbial communities from Centralia Pennsylvania, which are recovering from an underground coalmine fire - Coalmine... | ecosystem: Environmental > Terrestrial > Soil > Unclassified... | reverse complement strand
GAGGCGGAGAAGAAGTACCTGGCGGGGGTCGGCGCGCAGTACGAGAGCGAGGTCGTCTACCACAAGCTGCAGGAGGATCTGGCGGCGAAGGGCGTGATCTTCCTCGACACCGACACGGCGCTGCGCGAGCACGAGGAGCTCTTCAAGCAGTACTTCGGCACGGTGATCCCGCAGAACGACAACAAGTTCGCGGCGCTCAACTCCGCGGTCTGGTCGGGCGGCTCGTTCATCTACGTGCCGCCGGGGGTGCGGATCGAGATGCCGTTGCAGGCGTACTTCCGCATCAACGCGGAGAACATGGGCCAGTTCGAGCGCACGTTGATCCTCGTCGACGAGGGCGCCTATGTGCACTACGTCGAGGGCTGCACTGCGCCGATCTACTCGACGGACTCGCTGCACAGCGCCGTCGTCGAGATCGTGGTCAAGGAGGGCGGCCGCTGTCGCTACACGACGATTCAGAACTGGTCGTCGAACGTCTACAACCTCGTCACCAAGCGCGCGGTCGCGTACAAGGACGCGACGATGGAGTGGGTCGACGGCAACCTCGGCTCGAAGCTGACGATGAAGTACCCCGCGATCTGGCTGGTCGGCGAGCGCGCGCACGGCGAGGTGCTCTCGATCGCGTTCGCGGGCAAGGGTCAGCACCAGGACGCAGGCGGCAAGGCCGTGCACGTCGCGCCGCGGACGACGTCGGTGATCACGTCGAAGTCGATCTCGAAGAACGGCGGACGCGCCGGCTACCGCGGTCTGCTCGAGGTGGCGAAGGGCGCGAAGGGCGCGCGCTCGAAGGTCGTGTGCGACGCGCTGATCTTGGACGAGCAGTCTCGATCCGACACGTATCCCTACATCAAGATCGAGGAGGACGAGGTCGACATCGGCCACGAGGCGACCGTGTCGAAGATCGGCGAGGAGCAGCTCTTCTACCTGATGTCGCGCGGCCTCTCCGAGGCCGAGGCGTCGGCGATGATCGTGAGCGGCTTCGTCGAGCCGATCACGAAGGAGCTGCCGCTCGAATACGCAGTCGAGATGAACCGCCTGATCCAGCTCCAGATGGAAGGGTCCGTCGGCTAGAAGGCGCCAGCTGCGGCGGTCAGGGCGGCGGCTCGCGCGTTTGCCAAGGTGGCAACGAACAGTGTCTCGACGTTCGTGATAGCTTCAGCTTCTGCAGCGCCTCAAGGACCGGTGCTGCGGGCTCGTCGGGTCGCATGCCTGTGACCTGCGACATCTCCTTCCACAGTTTCCGCGGTTGGAGTCGGGCCGGCTGCCGAGCGCGGTCGGGATGACGTTCCAGGATTGGGGAGGAGAGCATGGTCAACGCGGAGAGGGCAGCTGCGGTCGCTGCGCCCCTCGTCGATCTCGAGCGGACGGTGGGCTGTCTGGTTGCGGGCGTGCGGGGTCGCGTCGTCGGGCGGGTCGAGGCTCCTGCGTGCAGCGGCTTGGAGGGCGCGGCCGACGCGTTGTCCGTCCGGGCCGGCGCGCTTCGTCGGCGTGGCCGTCTGGTGCCTGCCGGCGCGATCGGTCTGCGGGTCGAGAGTCGCGTACCGTAGCCATGCCCGAGACCGACACTCAGCATCTGCGTGTGTTGATCGCGAACGAGAAGCGCGACCGGCTGGAGCTGTTGGCCCAGGTGGTGGTCGGGCTGGGGCATGACGTGATCGCCCGAGAGATCTACGTCAAGGAGGTCGGCGCGGTCACCGCGAGGGAGCATCCGGACGTCGCTCTGGTCGGGCTCGGCGAAAGCTCGGTGCACGCGTTGGAGCTGATCACCGAGATCGTTCGCGAAGCCTCCTGCCCGGTGATCGCGATCCTGCATGCAGGCGATCCCGCGTACATCCACGAGGCCGCAAAGCGCGGTGTCTTCGCCTATATCGTCGACGCTAGTCCCGACGAGCTGCAAAGTGCGATCGACATCACCCTGCAGCGCTTCGCCGAGTATCAAAACCTCCAGGGGGCGTTCGGGCGGCGGGCGCTGATCGAGCAGGCGAAGGGAATCCTGATGGCCCAGCACTCGACTGACGCAGACCGCGCCTTCGAGATGCTGCGCGACCATTCGCAGCACAGCGGCAGCAAGCTCAGCGACATCGCCGCAGCCGTCGTCGAGAGCCATCTCCTGCTCGTTCCGGCGGTGCTGCCACCGCCCGATCCGCGGCGGAGCTGAACGCGATCGATTGCGAGAACCGGGAGCGTGAAGCATATGGCCCGGCACAACTTCGTTCGCGGCGGTCGTGCGTGTGTTGTATAGTCGCCGGGGTCCGGCGCTGGAAAATCCGGCCGCCGGAGCGTTCGTGGGTCGTATTCCTCCGACCCAGCCGTCCTGCCTAACACCTTGGTAGGAGCGTGTCGCGAGTGTGGCGGCCGGGATTGGCTCGTGCAACAGGCGCGAGCCGTGTGCATCGCGCGCGAGCGCGAGTCGGTGGACGGGCGGGTAGGCGGCCCTACAGCCCGTTCACCGCTACATGTTCGGAGCTCGCCGGCGACGCGGCGGGATCATGTATGAGCTCTCGGAACATCAGCTCGTTGTCGAATCGATCACGAGACTCGACTGAATGCTCTTGACCCGAGGACGACGGGGTCGGCGCCTGCATCAGTCGGTGCGAGCGCCGAAGCTGCCCGCGCCGTTCCCGAGGAGAACCGAGACGACGGGCGGCGCGAGGAGCGGGCCGGACGTCGCACCCGCCCCCGCGGTGAGGAGGTGGCGCGAGTTTGTCGCCGACGCCCGCCTACGCGCCACCGGGGATCGTTCACGCCGGCGGTTCTTTCGCGACCCGTTGCGCCGGCCCGCCGGTCGCCGTGAGCTGGTTGAGGGTGAGGAGAAGCGTCTTCAGCTGTGCGAAGCGCTCGGAGCCGAGTTGCTCCGCCCAGGCCGTCTCGACCTCGTCGACGGCTTCGCGGATGACGCGAATCGCTCTTCGCCCTCGCTTGGTCACCGCGATCCGCTTGCCGCGCTGGTCGCGCGGGTCGGGCCGTCGCTCGAGATAGCCGAGCTGCTCGAGCTGGCCGAGAAGGTAGTTGAGGGCCTGCTTGCTCATCTGCAGCCGGGCCGCGAGCTCCGAGGGCCTCGTGTCGTCGGGCCCCGGCCACTGGAAGGCGATCAGGTGGGCGGGGTCGAAGTCCGTAAAGCCGCGTTCGTGAAGGCGCTCGAACATCCGCCGGTGGACCGCGTCGACAGGCATCGCAGGAGCGCGCCGATCAGCTCCTTCGCAAACACGGGAGACGACGACGCGACCGCGCTCGCGATCGTCACGCCCGGCATCCTCGGCGCCGACTACTTCCGCGAGGCGAAGGCGGTCGTCGAAGCAGCCGCCGGCGGCCCGCCCGACCTCGCCGCGCTCGGCGAGGTGATGCGACGCCACGGGCTCACTCCGGTGTCGTGAGGGGGTGTGACTTCGTGGTCGCAGCAACCCTCGATTCTCGGCCCGCGCTTCGCTTGGTAGGTTCCGGGGCGTGGCGCGACGGATCGCGAGCATCGCCGCGGCGCCGGGATGGGCGGCAGAGATGGGCGCAAAGGAACCCGGTGGGGAGCCTGGCCGCGTGACTCTCGTCGGTTGGGCGCTGGTCGAGGACGGCGAGCGGCAGAGCGTCGTCGGACTGGTCATGCATCCCCGCACAGCAGAGGAGCCGACTGGCCGAATCGGCCTCGCTGACGAGGAACCGCGGTTCCTCGGCTACACCTTCGCAGGCGTTCGGACGCAGCCGGCGTAGACCGCGGCGAAGCGGGCGATGGGGATACCGAGCCGGTGCAGGACGAAGACCGGCCGCCGATCTGCCCGCGCTGCGGGGTGACGATGGTGCCTGCCGAGCTGAGCGCCGACGACAAGCGCGACGACGACTGGGTCTGTCTCGAGTGCGAGGAGCTCGGCGAGGACGACTAGGCGCTCAGCCGCGCCGCCCGGATTCGGTTGTCGCCGAGCAACCGGTCGGCGGGGCGACGTAGGGTGCCGCGCGCCTTCCGCAGGCGTCATCCCGGAGCGACTACGACGAGAAAGCCAACGCGTACCGGAACCGTCCCGCAAGCGACGTCGTGTACGCGGTCAGAGGTCGGGCTTGGAAGGCAGCTCCCCACTCCGGCTCCGGCGATATCACGCCCAAGTCCTCGGCCGGACGGAAGCCGAAGCGGCTGTAGTACCCGGGCGCGCCGAGCAGAACGACCAGCGGTACGTTCGCGGCGTCGGCAGCGGTGAGGAGCGCGTCCATGAGCGCGCTTCCGATGCCGTTCCCTTGATGATCCGGGACGACGCCGATCGGCCCCACCGCAACGACTCGGTCAGTTGCGACGGTCGCCTTGCTCGCCGTGACGTGGCCGACCACCTCGCCCTCGACGAGTGCGGTGAACGAGAGCTCGGGAATCGCGTCGGCCGCCTCCCACAGCGCCTCGAACAGGGCTACCTCGGGCGGGACGCCACCAGGGTTCTGCGGAGGCCGAAAACGCGGCTGCCGAAACGCCTCGGCATAGACGTGCCGGATAGCCTCGTAGTCCTGCGCCCCCTGCCCCCTGACGGTCACCGACTCATCGTCGCATCACCGGTATCTCTCGGCTGCGCGAGGTGCTCCGACTCGAGGTGCGCGAGCGTGGGCGAGGTGGGTTCTTTGCAGTATTCATATGTGCGACGGGTACGCGGCGCAGCTTCTGCCTCGCCAACTCCAGCGCGTTGCCGGATGCGCTCCGGGCCCGGTACGGACGGTGAGACCCGTTCGCTCGACTTCCCTCTCCGGCACGGGATGCCACGAGCCGTGGCGGTGTAGCGCCCGGAGTCCGCCGCGATCTCGACTTCAGCTCAGGCGGTTCACGTCCAGCGGGCCGAGCGTCCGACTGGGAACCCAGCCTTCCCGACCCGAGGCTGATCGACACCAGAGCCAGCCCGACTCGTCGTCGACCTCGATGACTTCGAGCACCTCCCCGGCCGAGGTCGGAAGCTCCGTGTGTCGTACGCCGTTACGACCTCGGCTGCTCCCTCAGTGGCGGAGAGGTGCCGGGATGGAACCCAACCGCTTCCCGCACCGCACGTGACGAAAACGAAGGCCGGCCACTCGGTGTCTCGCCCGCCTACATGGACGACATCTCCGGCGGCCACCTTCAGCGGCGGCCGATCGGGGATCGCGTGGGCGTCGATCGTCCGTACCAAGCGCGAGATGTCAACCTCCTTGCCTGCGACGGCGCTCGCCGGGATGCTCGAAGCCGGGATCGAGGAAGTCGTTCACCTCGCGCCCGAGCCACCAAGTGCAGGCGAGCATGACGTCGGCATCGGTCCGGCCACCGTTCGCGAGGCGCCGAAGTGAGGCGCCCGAAGCTCCGATCTCCCGCGAGGCTTGCGTCCAGCTGAGGCCGCGTGCGCTGCGTTCGGCGTCCAACGCCGAGTACAACACCTGCGTATTGAATCGCCCCGGCTTCAGCGGCCTGGGTAGCCGCGTTTTGCGTTGCGGTGCGACCTTGGTGCGCCCTGGTCGTCCCGGGGGTGCCCGCTCTGCTGGTCGGTGCCGTCGTCGTGGCTCGCGGACGGCGGGCGGAGGTTGCGCAGCTTTGTGAGGAGGTCGGTGCTTCGCGCGCGCAGTTGGCGGGAGTGGGCACGGAGGGTGCGTGCTTGCTGGCGGAGCCCCTTGGTGCTGGCCGGCGGCGGCGTGAGGTCGGTCATCGGCAGAACCTCGTGCGGACGGGCGTAGGGTGCGGTTTGGGCGGGCCTCCACGCGGGCGAGCTTCATCAAAGCTGGAGGCGGGATCAGCGGCTCTTGGTGTCCGTCCCATCCTGTTCTTTCGCGGCGTGTTCGAGTTGTTGTGCGACGTCGTCGCGCTGGCCGAATTGCCTGTCTAGCTCGTCGGCTATCCGTTCTCGGGTGTCTGTAATCTCGTCGCGGCGATCGGCGAGTCTCTCGCGTTCGTCGGCGTCCTTGTCTCGTCTGTCGGCGCGCTTCTCGCGCTTGTCGGCGGCCGCCTCGCGTTCGTCGGCGTGCTTGTCGCGTTCGCTGGCTCGGCTTTCGCGCTCGTCTTCGATCTTTTCGCGTTCGTCTGCGATCCGGTCGCGTTCGTCGGCTCGACCGTCGCGACTGTCGATGGGTTCTTCGCCTTCCGGGGTCGGGGATCTCACGGCGCTTGCGGCCGTGCGCGCGCCGGCGTCACGCAGGCGTCGTTCAGCCGCGGCGGATCGCTCGGACGCGGACTGCTCGAGCGCTGCGTGCGCTGCGGCGCGCTCGTCTCCTTCAGCAAGGCGTTGAAGGTGGGCCCGTGCGCGCTGTGCACCGGCCTGCGCGCGCAGAACCTGGACCTGGCCGGTAGCCCGCGCCGGCGGCCTGCGCTCGGTCGGAGCGGGGGTAGCGGGTGGGCGATTCTCGCCGAGATCAGTTTCCTCGCGCCTGGCATCGTCGTCCGTACGCTCCGCTCGCGCATCGCGGGCCGTTCGCCCGGGCGCTCCTGGAGGAAACCGCCCGTCTCGGACGCGTGCTCTGACACGGTCGGCGCGCTCGGCAGCTCGTTCCGCCGACTCCTCATCGCCCAGTTCGCGGAGGTGGCGTGCATGGAGTTCGTGCAGAGCGACGACGTTCTCCGGCGTGGGATCGCTGCGTGCCCGGTCGAGTGCGGCAGTGGTCTCCCTGGCATGCCGGATCCGGCGCGCCCGGATGCTCTCTTGGTCGGCGTCAGCCACGTGCGAGCCCCATGGCCCTCAGGATTTTAGGCCGCAATGCCTCGATCCGATTACCCGATCGAGGAAGCTCGAGATGCGGGGATGGGCGGATTCATCCGCTGCCAGACAGAGGCAGTCGAGGGGCCGCGCCCAGCAGGGCGAGCCGAGCTGATGCGCAACCCGCGATGTCGAACTGCGAGCACGCGTCGCTTCCCCGAGCCCGTCTGGAGCGAGACGGCAGCGACCCGGCGTTCGTTCCGACAGATGGGGGGCTGCGCCTGTTTCCGAGACAGCAGACGCGAGCATGAGCAGAGAGTCAGGTCTCTGTGATGGCCGAACCCACGGGCGTGCCCGATGACAACGCGACGATTCGCCGCCGCGCCCGGCAGGCGCAGATCGAGGCGGCGGAGCACTGTGCACGCGCCCGGACGGCCTTGTCAAGGGGCGCGGAATAGTGCGCCGGTTTCGGGCGCCGAAAAGTGCACCACCGGCCGGGTTGGGTCGGTTTGAGATCTGAGGCACGAAGTTCGGCCGCGTACGAGCGGCTCTGAGGGCCTGCGAGGGATCGGCGTGGGTGATCGGTTGCCCGGATTCCGCCGCTCAGGCGGAGTCGCGGAGCGACGGAGCCTGGGCGGCGGGCACGACGTCGAGGCCGCGTTCGCGCAGGCGGTAGCTCTTGCCTTTGAGGGTGATCATGGTGGCGTGGTGGACGAGTCGGTCGATCAGTGCGGCGGCGACCATGGCGTCGCCGAGGATCTCGCCCCATTGCTCGAAGCCGCGGTTGCTGGTGATGATGATCGAGCCGCGCTCGTAGCGGCGGGAGACGAGCGCGAAGAGCAGGTTGGCCGCTTGTCGTTCCAGCGGCAGGTAGCCGACCTCGTCGACGACGAGGAGCTGGTAGCGCTCGAGCCGTCGCAGCTCTTGCTCGAGCTGGTTGCGGTCCTGGGCGGCTTCGAGGCGGGAGACCCATTCTTGGGCGGTGGCGAAGGCGACGCGGTAGCCGCGCTCGCATGCCTTCAGCGCGAGCGCGATCGCGAGGTGGGTCTTGCCGGTGCCGGGCGGGCCGAGGAAGCAGACGTTGGCGTGCTCGTCGATCCAGGCGAGTTGGGCTAGGTGGAGCACGAGCGGCTTCTCGGCCGAGGGCTGCGCCGTCCAGTCGAAGTCCTCGAGCGTCTTCAGTGCCGGGAAGGCGGCGTGGCGGATCCGCATCCGGGCGCCGGAGGCGTCGCGGGCGAAGACCTCGGCTTCGAGCAGCGTCTCGAGGAAGCGCTCGTAGGGCCATTCCTGCTCGCGAGCGAGCGCGGCGGTCTGCTCGAGCCGCTCCAGCACCCGTGGCGCCTTCAGCTTCGAGAGCAGGTACGGCAGCCGCTCGCCCGCCTTCGCCTTGCTCATGCGCACAGCTCCGCGTAGTCGGCGAGCTCGGGCGGCGCGACGGTCAGCTGCGGCAGCACCAACGACGGCGGGGCGGCCGGCGGCTCGGGACGCATGGTCGGCGGCGGCAGCCAGACGCCCTGCTCGTAGCTGCGTCGGTAGCGGGCGACCTCGACACCGCGATGGGCGATCCAGACCTGGTCGCGGTCGAAGCAAAGCTCGACCCGTTCGTGCACCAGCCGCTCCGGCACCCGATAGAAGCAGCGGCCGTGGCGCAGGTAGCCGTCGATCGGCACCCGTGTCGTGCGGTGCCCCGACCAGTCGAAGCGTGCGGGCGGCAGCGGCCGCAGCGCCTGCCGATCCTCGGCGAGCCGTTCCGCGACCGGAAAGCGACCGGTCGCATGGACGCGCGCGTTGCAGACACGGTCGCGCCAGTCGGCGTACCGCCCGTCGAGCCCGCCGAGATCGGCGAAGCGGCGCGCCGGCCAGAAGCCCGACTTGAGATAGCGGACCCCGCCTTCAACCGAGCCCTTCTCGCGCGGCGTTCCGGGCGTGCAGGCGCTGGCGTGGAAGCCGTAGTGGCCGCGCAGGTGCAGGAAACGTGGATTCCAGACGACCTCGTCGCCGTCACGGCGGGCGACGGCCGCGCGCAGGTTGTCGTAGACGCACTCGCGTGGCACCCCGCCCAGCCACTCGAACGCGCGCACGTGCCCCTCCAGGAACGCCTCGATCGTCATCTCGAAGCTGAAGAACGCCGTCTGCGCGCCGGAGTAGGGAAGGCTCGCGACCAGCGCGTACACGCGTCGCTCGCGGCCGGCGAGTGTCGGCCGGGTCGGCATCTCCGCCCAGTCGAGCTGCAGCACCTGGCCCGGGCGATAGCCGGTCCGCTGCGCCGGCCGCACCGCCCGCGGCCGCAACCGACGCAGCCGCCGCTTCACCAGATCGACCGAGCCGTCGTAGCCGTACTCATCGCGCAACAACTCGGTCGCACGCGGCGCCTTGATCTGCGGCCACTCAGCAAGCAGCCGCCGCAGCACCGGCTCGAACGGATCCAACTTCGACCCTGCCGGCGCCCGCCGGTACCGCGGCGGCTCCACGCTGCGTGCCAGCCTGGCGACCGTGCGCCGATTCATCCCCAGCCGGCGTGCGACCTCCCGCTCCGCGACCCCATCCGCGACCAGCGCCCGCACCTGCGCCCACTCCAACGCGCTCCGCACCTCCGCACCTCTCGCTCGACGTCGTGATCGACGCGAGCCTCGAAACCGAGGCGGACGTGATCAGCCGCGCCGCGAGTGGTGCACTCTTCGATTCCCGATCCCGGTGCAGTATTGGGCGCCCGGCGTCAGGCCTGCGCGGCGGCGGCGACAGCCGTCGATGAGACGGTGGGAGTCCGCTCACGCTCGGCCTGGCCGCCGGGCGACGGCGAGGGGTTCCTCCTTCGTCTGCCGGCCGCCGACCGCGTCCCTGCAGCTCGCGCGCGAGCAGCTCCGGCGCTGGCTCGAGCAAGCTCGGCTCGAGCCGGCCGAGGTGTTCGAGCTCACCCTCGCCTGCTCGGAGGCCTGCGCCAACGCCGTCGAGCATCCCGTCGACCCGCAGCGACGACGCTTCGAGGTGGAGGCCCGGCGCAGCGACGGCGCGATCGACCTGATCGTGCGCGACACGGGCGCCTGGCGCGACGGCGACGACTCCGAGTTCCGAGGACGCGGCCTCGCGATCATCGACGAGCTGATGGACGAGATCGAGATCAGCTCGACCCCGCAGGTCGGACAGATCCGCATGCGCCGAAGGCTCGCAGGGTCACCGCAGCAGCAGATCGCCGACGACCGAACATTCTCCCCTCGCCGAAGCGCTGCCTCCGGGCGGTCTGTGCGCTCGCAGCGTGGGCGACCTCGCAGCGGTTGCGCCTCGAAGTCCGCCAGTTGCGCGCCGCTGCGCAGGCAACGCATCGCGGAAGGGGCCGATTGCGAGGCTACGTCTCCTCGCTTCGATCTGACGTTCGATCGACGTCGGATCGGTTTGGTGCGGGTGGCGAATCCGCGGTGCCTTGGAGGCGGAGCAGTTCGAGGAGGCCGCCGATTTCCTGCCCGTCTTGGGCGGCATGGCGGAGCATCGGCGAGTTGCGGTTGACGGTGTAGCGGTTTCGCCGGCCGTGACGTTCGCGTTCGACGAAGCCGGCTTCGATCAGGTCGGCGAGGATCCGCTGGGCTGAGCCGACGGTGATCCCGACCCCCTCGGCGATGTCGCGCAGGCGCACGTTGGGGTCGCGGGCGATGCAGAGCAGCACCTGGGTGTGGTTGGTCACGAACTGCCAGCCGCGCTCCCCCGCCTGGTTTGACATGCCCTCTCCTGGCACGTATCCTAACAATCGCCTACGTTAGAACGTATCCTTTGAATCGTCACCTTCGTTGGAAAGCTAGCAAAGGTGGAGTCGGGAGGACGTCGGGTGCGGGAGCCGTTGCAAGTTCGGCTGGCCGAGGAGGAGCAGGCGCTCGCGCTGACGCGCGAGCTCGCCGGCATCGGCGGGCTCGAGGTCGGGCGCGAAAACGGCGGCTGGCAAGTCTCGATCGGCGATGGGGGTGATCGCATGGTCGTGCATGTGCTCGATGCGGTCCGCCGCGCGCTGGCCGGGCAGCCGACCGCGTCTGCAACGATCCTGCTCGACGGACGTGAGTACCAGCTGCAAGGGGAGTAGCGGATGCCGCTCTACGAAATGGTGCTCCGCTTTCCCGACCGTGACGAGATCCGTCTCGCCGACAGAGACGGCTACCAAATCGGCGACAAGATCGAGATCGCCCGCCGAACCTACATCGTCGTCGGCACCGAGCCGCCGCAATCGCCGAGCGCTAGCAAGCGGTTCGTGCTCGAGCCACTCGAGACCGATGCTTCGTAGCCGTCTCGCCTGACGGTTCAGTGCGGGTCGTGCTCGACGAGTACGCCGGGGTCGGTGGTGCGACCCGGCGCGACGGGAGCTCAACCCAGGTCGTCGGTGCGCGTGTGGCTGGTGCGCGCATCGACTGACGCTATCCCGCGAGGCCGTCGCGCCTGTGGAGAGCGGTTCGCAGCAGAGCGGGGTCGGGGTATCCACGCGTTCCGCGCGGGGAGCGATAGACGCGGCAGGAGAGCGCGACGCCGGTGCGATCGCGAGCGTCGGGCTCGATGTCGTCTCCGTCTACGCGGACGGTCGGCGAGCCGAGGAAGCGGAGGCGGTGCGCGCTTTCTTCGTCGCCGATCGCGATTATTTCGAGGTCAAGTTCGATTCCGAGCTCGCTGCCGGTCTGCTTGATCAGCTCGCGCGTCGGCTGATAGTTGGGGCAGTCTGGGAGGTAAAGGAGCTGGACGTGCGGCCGGGTCACGGGTCGATCCGGCAGCAGGCTGCGACGTGGTCGGCGTTGTCGGCGAGGAGTCCGTGGGCGAGGGCGAGCAGTTCAAGAACCCTCGGGTCGGCGATTCGGTTGAGCACGCGGCGCTGGCGGCGTTCGGCTGCGACAAAGCCGCACCAGCGCAGACAGGCGAGGTGGTTGGAGACCTTGGGCTGGGGGATCGAGAGCCGTTCGGAGAGCTCGCCGACGGAGAGTTCGCCGTTGTCGCGGAGCAGGTCGAGGATGCGCAGCCGGGTCGGGTCGCCGAGGCCGCGGAAGTATTTGGCCACGAGGTCGCTCTCGGCCGGCTCCTCGGGCAGCCGGAACGGGGTCAGTGCAGTCGCGGACATATCCGAGAAGATAAATATCAGAACTAGAGGATATTTGGGATACTGCAGCGATCGGCGCCGTCCCCCTCACGATCGCCTTGACGGCCGGCAGCTTGTCGGTGCTCAACCCGTGCGGCTTCCCGCTGCTGCCGGCGTTTCTCTCCTTCTATTTAGGGGCCAAGGACGAGCGGCTCCCGTCGGCGCCGACGCGGATACTGCAAGGCTTGCTCGTCGGTGCCCTGGTAGCGGTGGGCTTCCTCGGACTGTTCGCGGCTGTCGCGTTGCCGGTCAGCTTCGGCGTCGGCGCGGTCGCTGACGCGGTCGATTGGGTTGGGCTGGCAACCGGGATCGGCCTGGCGCTGGCAGGGGCGGCAGCGCTTATCGGCTGGACGCCGCGTCTGCGGCCGCTGCCGGTCGTCCGGCCGCGTCGCGAGCGGCGGCTCGGCGCGATGCTGTTGTTCGGGGTCGGCTACGGGGCGGCCTCGCTCGGTTGCACGCTGCCGATCCTGCTTGCGTTGATTGGCGCCTCGCTCGGCGCGGAGAAGCTGGCGGTCTTCGGCGCCTACGGCACCGGGATGGCCGTCGTGCTGATGGCGCTCGCAGTCGGGGTCGCGCTCGCCCGTGAGGGGCTCGCGCGGCGGCTGCGTCCGCTGCTCGCCCACGTGAACTGGATCGCGGCGCTGCTTCTGTTCGTGTCCGGCGGCTACCTGACCTACTACTGGGGGCGTATTCGCTTCGGCAATCAGCTCACGCTGGCCGACGACCCGATCATGGGTACGGCCAGCCGCTACGCCGCCCAGCTCGAGATCTTCGCCCGCCGGCACGGAACGCCATTGCTCGCGGTCGCGGCCACGGTCGTCGCGGTCGCGCTCGCAACCGCCGTGCTGCAGCTGCTCCGCCGCCGCGCGCCCACGCGGGGAGAGCTGGCACAGCGGTGAGAGCGGCAGCGCTCGCACTCATGGGTATCGCCGCGCTCGTGCTTTCCGGCTGTGGCGGCGCCAGCTCACGCACGCTGGTCGGACACCACTCGGGTGCGCAGGCGGTGCCGCAGCTACGCAACCTCGACCAACTACGTGCCGCGTTCAATGCGCATAGCGGAGTGCCGCGGCTGCTGGTGTTGATAGCGCCCACCTGACCGACCTGCCGGATCGGGGCCAGTTGGGTCCGACAGCACATCCTCGAAGCCCACAAGCAGGCGAAGCTGAGCATGATCGTGCTCTGGGAACCGATGTACCCCGGCGACGCGCGCGGCAAGATCCCAACCGGCTTCTTCGCCAGCGACCCGCGCGTCACCAGTTACTGGGATCCAACCGAGATCTCCGGCAACTGGCTCGCCGCTCATCCCTTCGCCGGCTTGGGCGGCGGCGGAATTGTCTGGGATGCCTACTACGCCTTCGCCGCCGGCGCGCGCTGGCCCGCCGACACGGTCCCGACCCACACGGTCGCCGCCGGCAGCGACATCATCGGCAGCACCGACGCGTTGCAGCGCTCATTCGTACCGCTGCTGGAAAAGCGCCGCTGATGGCCGAAGCAACAGCAAAGCCCACCCTCGCCCACGGCGACCCGGTCGCCGTCCAGCTCACGCAGGCGATCCAACGCGGCGACCTGCAGACACTCGAGCGCATGCTGCAGGAGCGTCCCGAGCTCGCGGGCGTACGCATGATCGGCCGGCACGGCATCGAGGGCGGCTGGGGGACACCGCTTCATGCCGCCACCGACTGGCCCGGCTACTTCACCGCCGCCCCCGCCACCGTCAGGATGCTGCTCGCGGCGGGCGCCGACCCCAACGACAACACCGGCGGCAGCACCCCCGAGACAGCACTGCATTACGCGGCCAGCACCGACGACGTCGACGTGGCCGTCGTGCTCATCGACGCCGGCGCGGACCTCGAGACGCCGGGCGGATCGATCGGCACCCCGCTCGACAACGCGATCGGCTACGGCTGCTGGCACGTCGCACGCCTCCTCGTGGAGCGCGGCGCCCGCGTCGACAAGCTCTGGCACGCCGCAGCGCTCGGCATGCTCGCCCGCCTCGACGAACTCCTCGCCACGTACCAGCCCACCGCCGAAGAGCTGAACGGAGCGTTCTGGCAGGCCTGCCACGGCGGCCAACGGCGCGCAGCCGAAAGGCTGCTCGCCGAAGGCGCCGACATCAACACCTCACCCGACTACGCAAACAACCAAACGGCGCTCGACCAGGTCCTCAAGCCCGACACCCGCCGCGACCTGCTCGCGAGCTGGCTGCGGGACAACGGCGGCAAACCAGCAGAGCGCGAGTGACGACAACTAAAACGCGAACCGGCCAGTGACACGACTCCCGATGGTGTGATCGACCAACTCCATGCGGCAGCGCAAGCGCTCAACCGCGGCGACGCCCGTCCGTTCGCGCAGTTGATCGCGGACGAATGCGAATGGCGCGGCGTCCCACACGGGCACCTGTGGTGGAAACGCACACCCTCCTGACACGGCCCCGACGAGGCCCGTGAGGTCTTGACTTTCCAGATCCGCAAACGAGGTGACGATCGAATCGACGTCCAACCCGAGTTCACCCAAGTCGGCGACGGCATCATCATCGGCTCCACCCGATGGGTGAAGACCGGCGCCCGCCAGGAGCGCTTCCAGGTACTCACCCTCAGGGACGGCAAGATCGTCGACATGCAAGGCTGCGCGACCCGCCGGCAAGCCGAGCGATTCGCCCGCACGCGACGCGTCTAGCTTCGCAACACATTCTTCCTGGTCGTTCCCGGCCACGACCAGGACTTCGAGCACGCCGTCGAGTGCATAGAGCGGTATCTGATCGTCGCGGAAGAAGGCCATGCCGGAGCCGAGAAGAGCTCGGCGTCGCCGCGAAGTGCTTCGTGCCACGCAGTGTCCTGGGGACCGCCACCCGGTCAAATCGAACTCGACGATCTTCGACTCGCTTTGCGGAGTCAGGATTCGCTGTCGGAGGGGGTCGACTCGTGAAGGGAGTTGACCTAGGCGATGGTGCAGCAAGGACAGACATTCGAGCTCACACGCCGCGGACCCGACGGGCAGCGGCTGTGGGCGTACCGCTACCGGACCGGTGGCCGCGACTCGAAGCGCGTGCAGCGTGGTGGGTTCGCCTCGGAGCAGGACGCACGGGATGCGCTCGAGCGCGAGCTCGAACGGCTGCGGCGGGAGGGCGGATCACACGGAGGCTGACGCTCTCGGAGCTCGTCGACACGTATCTGGAGCAGCACGATGTGCAGCCGGTGACGATCGAGAAGCTCCGCTATCTGCTCAGCAAGGCGACCGCCGTGTTCGGTGATCGTGCGATCGGCGAGTTGACCTCGCAGGAGATCGCGGCTTGGCGGATGACACTCTCATCGGGCTACCGCTTCGAAGCAACGCAGGCTTTGCGGCAGGTCCTGCATCGGGCGGTCGCGTGGGGGATGCTCGACGTCAACCCCGCCAAGGTCGGCGTCGACAACCCGGTACGCAGGCGGAAGGAGCAGCATCCGTTCGAGTCGTGGGCGGAGCTCGAAGCACTCGCCGCAGCGATCGGGCCGCGCTACGGGCCGATGATCCTGTTCGCAGCGGCGACAGGCTTGCGGCCGGCGGAATGGATCGCGCTCGAGAAGCGCGACGTCGATCGCGATGAGCGTGTCGTCTACGTTCGCCGCTCGTTCACCCGCGGCGTACTGAAGATCCCGAAGACGGAGGCGAGTACGCGAGCGGTGCCCCTGCAGGCTAGAGCGCTCGACGCGCTCAATCGGATCCACGACGGCAACGGCTCGCCGCTGCTCTTTCCCGGCGAGCGCGGCGGCTACCTGGACATCCACCACTTCCGCCCCTACCAGTGGCGACCCGCCCAGAAAGCCGTCGGCGTCAAGCCGCTGCGGCGGGTCTACGATCTCCGGCACACCTTCGCGACCTTCGCGCTCCGTGCCGGACTCTCAACGTTTGACCTCTCGCGCTACATGGGTGCCAGCCTGACGATGATCGACCGCCACTACGGCCACCTTGCCCGCGACGGACGCGAGCACGCGATCAAGCTGCTCGACGCGCTGAACGCGCCCGAGTTCGACCCGTGGACGCTGGTGGACGCTCGGTGGACACCGAACCAACCGGCCGGCGTCACGCCTGAAAACGAAAGCGATGATTAAGCAGGGTGAAAGCTGAAGCCCTCTGACGGACTCGAACCGTCGACCCCCTCCTTACCATGCGACGCCGCCGAGGGACGGCTACCCGCGAGAAATGTGATCGTCCGTCTTGCCCGGACCTTCTGGCGGGAAGTCGGTTCCGTGAGTCTGCGTGGGTCGATTGTCGTCGCTCGCGCGGCTCTGTCCAGACCACGGGTGGCGCCTGCCGTTTCGGGTGACAGCTCCCGGCCATCCTTCCGGGCGTCGCATTCTTCCCTATATGCATGGACTCGTCCTTGGCGGTTTGCGTTTCCGGGTGTAGTCGGCGATCAGGAGCCCTAGTCTGGCCCGAGCGGAAACGCGGTAACAATTTCGATCGCTCGTCCGTCAGTCGTATCGAGTGCCATGGCGAGGATTCGTTGATGGTGGCGGTGAGAGCGGTCGAACTCGTGTCGTCTCCGGCTCCTTCGGATCCTGATCCGGATGCGCTGCTGGTTGAGGCGGCGCGGGCCGAGCCAGCGCGGTTTGCCGCGCTCTACGAGCGCTACTTCGAATCGGTGCATCGCTACGTACGCATGCAGGTAGCAGACCGCAGCGCAAGCGAGGACATCACCAGCGATGTGTTCCTGACGGCCCTTTCAAAGCTGGGCGAGTTCCGAGGCAGCGGCAGGTTCGCTGCGTGGCTGTTTCGGATCGCCCAGAACGCAATCCGCGACGAGTACCGGCGACGCGCCCTCGACGACGAGTCGGCGCTACTGCTGCTTGTCGACCCGCGTCCGGGACCGGAGACGCAGGCGCTTGGGAAGGCGCGTCTCCGCACGCTTCTGGCGGGGCTCAGTCGGCAGCAACAGGACCTGCTTGCGTTGCGCTACGGCGCGGGACTGCGGTGCGCCGAGATCGCAGAGGTGCTCGAAAAGAGTCCGGTTGCAGTGCGCGTGCAACTCCACCGCGCACTCGGCGAATTGCGAAGGAGGTATGGCGATGAAAAGTGAGACAACGCCGACGCTGCTGCGCGAGCTCAGGCAGCTAGCGGAGCTGGATCAGCGGGACGAGCAGTTGCGAGACAACTTGCGCGCGCTCGTTCTGGAGCGTGCGTCCTCGCCCTCGGTTCCGGAGCCTCGGCGCTGGTCGAGCGCTCGGCCGCGTCTTGGCCTCGCCGCGGCGTTCGCGGCTGCTGCAATCGGAGCAGCGGTGACGTTCTTCGGATTGGTCGGCGGTGCCGGCAGGGCGTCAGCCGAGGTCGTGCTGCGTCATGCGGCTGCGATTCGGTTTGCGCCAAACCAGGCAGTGCACCTCGTTTACAACGTCGAGATGACGCTCGACGGCCGAACGAGCAGCGGCACCGGCGATGTCTGGGTACAAGCCGACGCAAACGGTGCGCCATCTCAAGTGGCCGAAACACTCGCCCTCCGGAAAGTGCCGGCCGCACCGGAGCAGCTCGTCGAGCGTGATATCGAGACCCCGGCCGGCGTCTATACCTACGACGCCTCCCACAACGCAATCGAGATCCCGACACAAACGGCAGGCTCGCTGCCGCCACAGGCGCCTACCGTACCGCTGCCCGCGTACCTGTTCGACGGCGCGACGGTCGCCGAGCGGCTGCAGCAGCTCGCCGCCGGTGCGCAGGGCGGCGCCCGTCTGGCCGGCCAGCAGACGATCGACGGCGTCGCCGTTGACGCGATCGAAGTCGAGCGCTGGCCGAACGGCCGCACGCTCCGAACCACGTTCTACTTCGACGCCGACAGCCACCTGCTCCGCGGCTTCGACATCGAAAGCACCGACCCGACCTACGACGCCGCCTCCTGGCAGGTACGCCTCGCCTCCCACGAGACCGACGCAAATCCGCTGCCGGCCTCGACTTTCACGCTCAACGCTCCCGCGGATGCCTGGGTACAGGCGCCCGGCCCGGCAAAAGACGCCCTCGTCCGCCTGTGCCCTGCGAATCTAAAGCTCGCGTTAGCCCAAGGAGAGAGTTTGCTCGCAGCATGCAAGGCCGCGACCCCTGGGCTCCGCGAAGACGAGCTCGTCGCGGCCCTTTCCGGGACAACAGAGGCAGACCTTGACGCAGCTGTGAAGGCCGGCCAGATCACGCCCGCGCAGGCCACGCAAGCATTCACTGCAGAACAATCCCAGTTGCGCGACTTCGTCACCGGCAACCGCCCGATCGTCAGCGGAGCGCCGAAGACAACGACGACCGGATAACGAGAGGCTCGAACGACCGAGCGACAAATTCGCGACACCCGTCGTCTCCGGGCTGGAGTCGACGACGCGACGAACGCCGCGCCTGGGGCCAGGTGGAGGGGGGTGTTTGCGATCATGCGGACAGGTGATCGCGTTGCTAGGGGTGCTTGTCTTGGTCGCTGCTGGAGCGGTCAGCTCTGGCCTTCCCGTGCCGACGATCGTCGGCCCGCGGGTGACTGCGACTGGAGTTTCCTCGTACCGTTTCGTTGAGGCGGCGTGGGGTGCAAAAACGCGACCGTCATGCAGCGAATTGGTATTCGTGGATAAGGCCTCCGAGTAAGTCGTGCCGCCTGACCTGCTGAGGGCGCGGCGTTGCGACAGGGTGAACGAGCGGTGTGATTGCCGGCTCGGGCGCGTGTAGGTCGAGCGCTCGATGCGGCCTCGCGCAGTTGTAGTGCCGGACGTAGGTGCGGAGGACTTGGTCGAGTTGGCGGCGGCCGATGATCAGTATCCGGTCGAGGCACTCGCGACGGACGGTGCCGACCCAGCGCTCCATGTGAGCGTTCGCGTTGGGCGCCCGGACAGGGGTGCGGATGACCTTGATGTTCTCGCCTTGCAGGAGGGCGTCGAATGCGGGCGGGAACTTCGCGTCACGATCATGGATCAGGAATCGCACCTGTCGCTCGCGGTCGTCGAGATCCATCAGCAGGTTGCGCGCCTGCTGCAGCATCCAGACGGCGTTCGGCTTGCTGGTGCAGGCGACGTACTCGACCCGGCGGCTTCCGATCGAGAGGAAGACGAGCACGTGGATGCGGCGTAGCCAGACCGTGTCGACAGTGAAGAAGTCGCAGGCGAGGATGGACTCCCCGTGCGCCCGGAGGAATCGGCCCCAGGATTGGCGATCGCGCTGCGGCGCCGGCGGCAGGCCAGCCTTGATCAGGATGTTGCGGACCGAGGTCGCCGAGACGACGATGCCGAGCCTGCGCAGCTCGCCGACGATCCGGAGATAGCCCCAGCTTGGATTCTCCCGGGCCAGACGCACGACCAACTCACGCATCTCAGTGGAGATCGCTGGCCGGCCCGGCTTGCGGTGCGGGTACGTCCATCGGCGAGCGACAAGCCGACGATGCCACTGCAGAAGCGTCTCTGGCCGCACCGGGAAGGTGCTCCAACTACGCCGCGGTAGCACCCGGCTAAGCGCCGCAAGAAGTAGCCGGTCGTCTGGCTTGAACCTCGGCTGCCGGACCTGCCGGCGAAGGATCGACAGCTCGTGCCGGAGCACGAGAATCTCAAGCTCCTTCGACCGCTCCCGTCGGCCGAGAAGCACCACGAGTTCGAGTAACCGGCAGAAGACGAGATAGATGACCGACACAAGCAAAGGCGACCTCCGAGAGACGGGACCGCCGACGCTAGCGACGCCCCAGCAGGCCGCGCTCCCCACCCGATCGAGTATTTGCACCCCACGGGCTCGCAGCACCGCGTGAGCGCTCGGGGCGACGGCCCAGACGTATGAGAGGGCCCGGCACGAGCCGGGCCCTCTCATCAAACGGTGAGTGTGGTCGAACTACGAGACGGTGCCGCCGTTGCTCCGCGCAACGACCGTGCCGTTCGTGATCTTCGGAGCGCTCGGGATCACCGAGCTGAAGTGCTCGTCGGTGATCCACTTCGACGCGAGCTTGCCGGACTCCTCGGCCTGCTCGGAGGTCTCGAAGAGACCGAGCGAGCTCAGAACGCCATTGCCGGCCTCGATCAGGTAGTAGCCGGCGAACCCGGGGAGCTTGCGCAGCTGCGGGACGAGCGTCTCGTTGACCTTGCCGACGACCTCGTTGGTGCGGGCCGAGTCGACACCTTCGTAACGACGAATGGTGGCATACATGTGTTGCTCCTCACTGTGGTCCTACAGGGCAGAGCGCTCGAATGAGCGAACTGCGGCGTCAGGGCCAGAGGTCACAGTCGGAGAGGAAGGTGCAAAGCCTCGACGGCTTCGACAGCCAGAGCCAACGCGCTAATGGCAGTGTAGCTGCGATCCCGTCTCACCGTCCGTGCGCGAATGCAGCGTGCTCTTCGGCGCGATGCCGGGAACAGTGCGGGCCAGTTTTTCGCGCTACGATACGTCTCGTATGCGCCGTTAAATCGTCGGCGCGGCGAATGGCCCGGCGGGCCAGAAGCGATCCGGCCCGCCAAGGAATTCGTCCTCAGCTCAGAAGTGGGCGCATGGACTGGGACAGCCCAAGCGCCGCTAGCTGTCCCGGTTTGCCCGGGAGGAGGACGTCCGCCGACGACCAGAGCCCGCAACCACCGATTCCAGTTTTTAGGAGGCGTTGATGAATTTGCAGCCGCTTGTTGACCGTCTGATCGTCGAGGTCCTCGAGGAGGAGGAGACGACTGTCGGCGGCATCGTGCTTCCGGATACTGCGAAGGAGAAGCCGCAGCGCGGCCGTGTCCTCGCCGTCGGGCCGGGCTCCCGGGACGACAACGGGAAGTTCGTGCCGATGGACCTGGCGGAGGGCGACGAGATCGTCTTCTCCAAGTACGGGGGCACTGAGATCAGGATCGGAACGGACGACGTTCTGATCTTGCGCGAGTCGGATGTGCTCGCGAAGGTCGTCCACACAGGTGGCAAGGGCAAGCGCAAGCTCGCCGGCGCAACCGCATAGCTCGTTCGCTCAGGAGGAAGACATGTCGCACAAGGAGCTCAAGTTCAATGAGGACGCGCGCCGCGCGCTCGAGCGCGGCGTCAACGTCGTCGCCGACGCCGTCCGGGTCACGCTTGGTCCAAAGGGGCGCTACGTCGTGCTCGACAAGAGATACGGCGCGCCGACGATTACCAACGACGGCGTCACGATCGCCCGCGAGATCGAGCTCGAGGACGTCTTCGAGAACCAGGGCGCCCAGCTCGTGCGCGAGGTCGCGACGTCGACGAACGACGTCGCGGGTGACGGGACGACGACGGCGACGGTGCTGGCGCAGGCGATCGTCCGCGAGGGCCTGAAGAACGTCGCGGCCGGCGCCAACCCGATGGCGCTCAAGCGCGGCATCGAGAAGGCCGTCGAGCAGGTCGTCGAGAACCTCAAGTCGCAGTCGGTCGAGGTGTCCGGCAAGGAGGACATTGCTCGCGTTGCGACGATCTCCTCGCGTGAGCGGGAGATCGGCGACGTGATCGCGAACGCGATCGAGAAGGTCGGCAAGGACGGCGTCGTGAACGTCGAGGAGGGCCAGACGCTGGGCCTCGAGCTCGAGTTCACCGAGGGCATGCAGTTCGACAAGGGCTACCTGTCGCCGTACATGGTCACCGACCCCGAGCGGATGGAGGCGGTGCTCGACGACCCGTACATCCTGGTCGCCAACCAGAAGCTTGGCGGCATCAAGGATCTGCTGCCGGTGCTCGAGCAGGTGATCCAGGCCGGCAAGCCGCTGCTGATCGTGGCGGAGGACGTCGAGGGCGAGTCGCTCGCGACGATCGTCGTGAACAAGCTGCGCGGCACCTTCCAGGCCGTCGCCGTCAAGGCGCCGGGCTTCGGCGATCGCCGCAAGCGCATGCTCGAGGACATCGCGATCCTCACCGGCGGCGAAGTGATCACCGAGGAGCTGGGCCTGAAGCTCGAGAACGCGAAGCTCTCGCAACTGGGCCATGCCCGCCGGGTCGTGGTTGACAAGGACTCGACGACGATCATCGACGGTGCCGGCGAGGGCGAGGCGATCAAGGGTCGGATCAAGCAGCTGAAGGCCGAGGTCGAGAACACCGACTCCGACTTCGATCGCGAGAAGCTGCAGGAGCGGCTCGCGAAGCTGTCGGGCGGCGTTGCCGTCGTCAAGGTCGGCGCCTCGACCGAGACGGAGATGAAGGAGAAGAAGCACCGCGTCGAGGACGCGCTCCAAGCTACCCGCGCCGCGCTCGAGGAAGGCATCGTCCCGGGCGGCGGCGTCGCGCTGCTCAACGCGGTCAAGTCGATCAAACTCGATGGCATCGCCGATGCGGACGAGCGAACGGGCGCGCAGATCATCGTCCGCGCACTCGAGGAGCCACTCCGCCAGCTCGCCTACAACGCCGGCCTCGAGGGCTCAGTCGTCGTCAACAACGTCCGCAAGTCCGCCAAGGGCCAAGGCCTCAACGTCGACACCAACGAGCTCGAGGACCTCGTCAAAGCCGGGATCATCGACCCCACCATGGTCACCCGCTCGGCGCTGCAGAACGCCGCCTCGATCGCCAAGAACATCCTCATGACCGAAGCGATCGTCGCCGAGCCGCCGGAGAAGGCCGGAGCAGGCATGGCGGGCGGCATGGGCGACATGGGCGGAATGATGTAGCGCCGGCGAACCCCACGACTGAGAGGATCATGATGAGCGATACCACGGAGTTCACAATCGGAAGCGATGTCTCGTGTAGTGACGGCGTCTGCGGGGAGCTGAAGCGCGTCGTCGTCGATCCTGTCGCGAAGGCGCTCACGCACCTCGTCGTCGACCCGAAGCACGGGAGCGGGGAAGGTCGTCTGGTGCCGGTAGATCTCGTCGCCTCGGCCGGAAAGGAGATCCGGCTGCGCTGTGCGACCGCTGAGTTCGACGAGCTCGAGCAGGCCGAGGAGACCCAGTTCCTGCCCGGCGTGAGCGGCCCCTGGGGCTACGGCGAAGGGCAGATCGTCTCGTGGCCGTACTACGGGCTCGGTATGGGCGGTATGGGCATGGGCGGTATGGGTCTCGGCAACATGAACGCCGGTCCTCAGGTGATCATTCGCGATCGCGTTCCGGTGGGCGACGTTCAGGTACGCCGCGGCGAGCACGTTCACGCAACGGACGGCGACATCGGGCAGGTCCAGGGGCTGGTCGTCGACCCGGCGGATCATCACGTCACCCATGTCCTGCTCGACGAGGGACACCTTTGGGGCAAGAAAGAGGTCGCCATTCCGATCAGTGCGGTCACCGGCGTCGAGGATGGCGTGCGGCTCAGTCTCAGCAAGGACGAGGTGGCTGAGCTGTCGCCGGTCGAGCTCGACCACTCTGACTGACACGCATCGCGCGTCGACGCCGAAGCGGACCTCGGCGTCGACGCGGCAGGCTCAGCGTGCGCCGACTTCGGCAGCGGGCTCGTTGCTCGACCCGTTGGTCGAGAGTTGCGCGAGCGGTGCGGCCGCGTTGGCTTCGCGATTCAGGAAGGCGCCGAGCTCTTGAATCGTGCTCATCAGCGGCGCCGGGAACACAACGGTGGAGTTCTTGTCGACGGCGATCTCGACCAGGGTCTGCAGGTTGCGCAGTTGCAGGGCGAGCGGGTGGGCCATCATCACGTCGGCGGCGGTGGCGAGCTCCCCGGCGGCGAGCGCCTCGCCCTGGGCGGCGATGATCTTCGCGCGCTTCTCGCGCTCGGCCTCGGCCTGTCGGGCCATCGCACGCTTCATGCTCTCGGGCAGTTGGATGTCCTTCAGCTCGACAAGCGTGACCTGGACGCCCCAGTCTTCGGTCTGCACGTCGAGGATCTCGCGGATGCTCTTGTTCAGCTGCTCGGTGTCCGAGAGTGTCTCGTCCAGCGTGTGCCTGCCGACGACGGCGCGCAGCGTCGTCTGCGCGATCTGGTCGATCGCGGAAGCGACGTTCTCGATCGCGACGACCGCTCGCACGGCGTCGACCACCTTGTAGTACGCGACCGCGGAGACGTCGACGGAGACGTTGTCGCGGGTGATGATTCCCTGCGACTGGATCGGCATCGTCA